>Ga0194051_1001811_pt1 | contig 10891 bp, 8 predicted proteins | sample SepL2320m_MetaG_FD_161275 | JGI IMG/M metagenome (GOLD analysis project Ga0194051, IMG submission 161275) | Anoxic zone freshwater microbial communities from boreal shield lake in IISD Experimental Lakes Area, Ontario, Canada - Sep2016-L239-20m | ecosystem: Environmental > Aquatic > Freshwater >...
CGCTCGGCCTGCAGCTTGCGGGCGTACGTCGCGACTCGAGACCGGGTCTCGAACCAGGTGTCCTTCATATGCCTATCTCCTACGGGGGTGGTTGTTGCGGATGATGGGTCAGTGCTTGCGGCGGGCCAGCGCGACAACGCCGACGAGTACGACGGACGCGGCAGAGATGAGGGCTGGTGTGGCGACCAGCCGGGCCAAGGCTGGGATGTCGCCGGCGTCGATGACGACGTGCGCGGGCCACGCACCCATGTCACCGTCGACGTGCAGCGCTCCCTGCCGGTAGTGGATGCGGCGTGGCTCGAAGGGGAGTTCACCTATCGGTGAGCTGACTCTCATGCGCTCTCTCCCTGGGCGAGCAACCAACGGGATGACAACTGACGTGCGGCGTCGTAGCGGTCCTGCGCGGTCACGACGTCGAGCGGTTGGACGAACACGACACCCGGTGCGGGTTCCGTGATCGCGCCGTCGACGTTCCTGTTCGGTCGGGGGTCTCCGGCGAGGATGACCACGTCGCAGGCCACGCGACCTGGTTCACCGTCCGCGATGTAGTCGAGGTACTGGATCCTGTCTCTGCCGACTGTGCGCAAGCCGTGGGCGTTCGTGATCGCACGGTCGGCCGACCTGGTGGTCGACGAGTCGAGCGAGATGGCTGTGACCCGGCCACCCAGCTCGTGCAACGCGTGCACCAGTTGGTCCGCCCACGGGCTGGTCCCGAGCAGGACCGCGTCGGTCCAGAGCGGCACGCCCGACTCGAGGATGTGGAGGGCGACGGTCGCCGGGATGATCCCGGCGGGCCTGTCGCCGGTGACGCCGAGGTCGATGGCCGTACCCGGTCGAAGCCCACCGGCGTAGAACAGATACGAGGCAGCCAGCCACTCGATGCGGCCCGGACTCGCCACCAGCAGTCGGGATCCATCCCAGCGCAGGGCGGCTGAGCCCAGTGCGAACTCGACGCCGTTCGCTCGCACCTGGTCGCCGAGCCTGCGCATGAAAGGGTCACGCCAGCCGACCTCGCCGCCGACGACAGGTGTCCGCTCGACCAACGTCACCGGACCATGCGAAGCGAGCTCGAGCGCGCATCCGAGGCCGCTCGGACCTGCGCCGACCACGACAACACGGCCGGTCACGATCCGACCGTCCCGCGTGCGGTCTGGTGCACGCTGTTGGGTCCCGTTCCGGTGGCCATGGCGGTAAGGAACGAGACTCCTGCCATGCACAGCGAGCCCTGGCACCGTCCGTAGCCGGCGCCGCTCCGTTTGCGGACGCCGTCCACCGAGATCGCCGGAACCGGGCCGGTCAACGCCTGGTTGATCTCTGCCGCGCTCACGTGCTCACAGGCACAGATGACCTGACCGTAGAGCGGATCACTCGCGGGCAGCGACTCGGGGTTGAGGCTCGTCCGCAGCCGTGGGACCAGGGGGAGCCGTGTGACCGCCCGAGGGTTCTCCTCGACGTCGAGGCCGGCGTCCCGAAGAATGCTGAGCACGAGTTCGGCGGCGGCAGGCGAGATGCTGACCCCAGCGCTGCGATCGGTCACGTGGACGAGGTTGGGGACGAGCCGATCGCGCCGAAGGCGGTGGGCCTCGTCTCCCGCGGGACGGTTGGCGGCGAAGGTCTTGATCCGGTGCGCTGTGGCCGTGCTCGGCACGAGCCGTCGGGCGTTGTCGACGATCCACGCGATCGTGTCCGCGTCGGTGGCGCGATCGTCCGGGTCCTCAAGATCGGTGGCCGTGGGGCCGAGCAACACCGAGCCGTGCGTCGTCGGGACGACGTTGCTGCCCTTGGTCGTGGGCGTGTGCGTGGAGAAGACGATGCGTGACATCTGCGAGCCGAAGCTGCGGTCGAGCAGCACGTACTGGCCCTTGCGCGGGTGCGACGTGAACGCCTCCCCGCCGGCGAGCTCACTGATGTGAGCCGCACGCACTCCCGCGGCGTTGACGACGAACCGAGTCTCCAGTTGAGCCTTGTCGGTGATGACGAGGCTGCGGCCTGGTGACTGCTCGATCCGCATGACTCGTTCGGAGCGTCGGACCTGGACACCGTTGGTGGCGGCGATGACCGCATACGCGACGGTCAGGCGCATCGGGTCGATCACGCCCTCGTCAGGAAGGAACAGCCCAGATCGAACCTTGTCGCTGACGAGTGGCTCGAGCTCCGTGACTCGAGTGGCCGTGACCATCTCTCCGCGCACGCCGCACCCAAGGACCTCTTCGAGGGTCGAGGGCAGGTGCTCCTCGTCATTCGCCGACAGGGCCACCATGACGCCACCCAGCCGACGGAACGGCACGTCGAGTCTGGCGGTGATCTCCTCCCAGTGAGGATTGCTGGCATTGATCAGCGACGTCTGCTGCAAACCCGGTCCGCCGTAGTACGAGACGGCCACCCCGGCGTTCCCCTTGCTGGCGTGCTCAGCGACGTCAGCCTCGGCCTCGACGAGCGCCACGCGGGCGTTCGTGGAACTCAGCCGAGCGGCTACCGCAGTCCCCAACACCCCGCCACCGATCACGACGACGTCGAAGTCACGAGTCTCGCCCACCTTCCTCACCTCCCTCGACATCTTGTAGTCCTACGGGTCGATGCAGTGACATCCCCGACTACGGGAGCTAGTCAACGCCATGTTCGCACGCACTGGGCAATGTAGTTCATTCAAACATTGTTGAGCAAGACTATGAACAGAAACCCTTGACATACATCCAACAAAAGAGTTCGATACCGATCACTAAGGGCCCAGCAGTCAGTTGAAGGCTCGCGACCGACGTAGGGGTGCTGATGACCAGGAATGAGGGCAACATGACGGAGTTGGACAGGCTGGCCCGCGAGGCAAGCCGATCCACCATCTCGCGCCGCGGGTTCCTGCTCGGCGCTGCTGGCATCGGCGCTGCAGTCGGGATGGGGGGCCTCTTGACTGGCTGCTCGTCCACGGGCGGCAGCAGCGCGGGCCCTTCCGGCGGCGTCGCGACCGCAGTGGCGGCTCTCGCCGGCGGCACGCCGGTCACCGGCGGCACCTTCACGGTGGGGGTCCTGACCCTCGGTTCGGCAGAGAACCTCTTCCCAGGCACAGCGGTCCCGAACCCGGATGTAGCGCGGGGCTACTCCCTCTACAACTTGCTCTTCTACCCGAACGACGGAAGCAACCTCTACCCCCTCGTTCCTGGGCTGGCCCTGTCGGCAGAGGCAAACTCCGATGCGACGAGTTGGACGTTCAAACTGCGTGACGGGGTCACATGGCACGACGGAAAGCCGTTCACGGCCAAGGACGTCGTGTACAACATCACGCAGTTGTGGAGCGACGCCAACAAGAACTACTCAGCCCCGTTCCTTGCGGGACTTGTCGACTTCAAGAACGTGAAGGCCGTCGACAACCTGACCGTTCAGATCCCTCTGCTGAAGCCCTCGGCTGAGTTCCCCAGCATCTTCGCATGGTTCAACTTCGGGGTACTGCAGGACGGCGCGACGCCGGAGAGCACCGCGAAGAACCCGATCGGGACAGGCCCGTTCAAGTTCCAGTCCTTCACTCCGGGCCAGAAGAGCGTCTTCGTCAAGAACCCGAACTACTGGGAGGAGGGCAAGCCCTACGTCGACACTCTCGTGATCGACTCGTCGTTCACGGACAACTCCGCGATGCTCAACGCACTGCTGAGCGGGCAGCTGAATCTCTTGATCGGCCCTGCACTGCAGCAGGTCAGCCAGCAGTTGGCCGCGCCGCAGGTCCAGATCCTTCAGTCAGTCGGCGCGGCGAGCACCTACGCCTTCGGCATGCGGGTGGACGAGGGACCGTTCGCCGATCCGAAGGTTCGTCAGGCGTTCAAGCTGATGACCGATAGGCAGGCGCTCATCAACGGAGCCCTGGCGGGCTTCGGCCAGGTGGGCAACGATCTTCAGGCTCCCAACACGCAGTACTTCGCGTCAGACATCAAGGCAGAGTTCGACGTCGAGAAGGCGAAGGCCCTGTTCAAGCAGGCCGGCGTTGCGGGGACGACGTACACCCTGCCCGTCGCGAACGTCCTGCCGGGGATGGTCGAGTCCGGCACGATCTGGGCTCAGCAGGCCAAGGCAGCCGGGATCACCATCGAGCTCAAGACGCTCCAGCCGGGCGACTACTGGACGGCGGCGGGCGGCGCCTATGTGCGACCGTTCTGCCTCCAGGTCGCGCAGCCGCTCGCGTCACTCACTGGCACGTACAGGGCATTGGTCCAAGACGGCGCTCCGTATTGGGACACCCACTGGGGTGCCCAGAACCCGGGTGGAAAGGAAGCGACGGCGCTCATCCTCGCCGCGGAAGCCGAGCTTGATCCGGCGAAAGCAACCGATCTTTGGCACCAGGTCCAGAAGCAGCAAGCGGACGAAGGCGGATATGTGGTCTGGGGCCAGTCGCCCTACATCGACTTCGCCGCAAACAACATCCGTGGCCTGAAGGCGTCGTCGGCACTTCCCTTCAACAACTTCCGGTTCCAGGACGGGTGGATCGCCGCTTCCTAGAACTGGATGCGGACTTCCCTCGATCTATGAGTGGCCAGCCTGGCCGATCCTCACATCAGGAGCACAGTGGCTACCTCTGCTACGACCGCCGGCCCCGCACCCGAGTCCCCGCCTCAGTCAGCGAAGGCCTCGGGGCGGGGTCGGCAACACCCGGTCGCGTGGTTCGTGCTCAAACGCGTCGGCCAGGGTCTGCTGACGCTCTTCATCGTGTCAATCCTGATCTTCATGTGTACCAGCGTGATTCCCGGTGACGCCGTCACGGTGATCCTCGGAAAGAGCGGCACCCCGGAGACGATCGCTGCTCTTCAGGCGCAGCTGGGACTCGACCGGCCCCTCTACGTCCAGTACCTCAGCTGGCTCCTCGGCCTGTTCCGCGGAGATCTAGGCGATTCGGTCGTGGCCTTGGCGCAGAAGCAGCCTGACCCCTCCATCGCGGGCACACTCAAGAACCCGCTCACCAACAGCCTGATCCTCGGATCGATCACGGCGCTCCTCCTGGTGCCGCTGACGCTGTTCCTAGGCGCGGTCGCCGGCATCAAGGCCGACAAGTTCATCGACCACGCGATCTCACTACCGTCCTTGGTCCTGGCCGGCCTGCCCGAGTTCGTCACCGGCGCTCTGCTCATCTATGTCTTCTTCACTCAGTTGCACGTGCTTCCTCCCGTCTCTCTGGTCGCGCCAGGGGAATCGCCATTGGCGACACCCAAGATCCTCGTCCTCCCAGTCCTGACGCTGCTGATCGTGGCAGTGGGCTCCGGCGTCCGCCAGGTGCGACTGGGAATGATCGACGTGCTGCAGACGGACTTCGTTCAGTTCGCCCGACTCAACGGCATCGCTGAGCGACGGGTGCTGGCTCGGTATGGCATGCGCAACGCTGTCGCGAACAGCGTCCAGACCATCGCGCAGAACCTTCAATACCTGGTCGGCGGCATCATCGTCGTCGAAGCAGTGTTCGCCTATCCCGGCATCGGCGTCTACCTGGTCCAGGCCGTCCTCGCTCGGGACACCAACAAGATCCTTGCCGCGTCGATCATCCTTGCCGTTCTCTACACCGTGATCAACATCGTCGCCGACCTGCTGGTCGTCTTCTTGGTCCCGCGGCTACGAACGGAACTGGTATGAGCACCGCGACATCCGTGGCGCGAGGTTCGCGAGCCATCCTGTCGGGGGTGCTGCGGAGCAATTCCGGCCGCATCGGGTTCGTACTGCTCTGTCTCGCCGTCGTCATTGCCTTGTTCGGAGGATTCGTCGCTCCCTATGACCCCTATGCCACATTGGGTGTGCCGGGCGCCCCACCCGGCAACGGGCATGCGCTGGGTCTGGACTTCATCGGGCGAGACGTCCTGAGCCGCGTCCTGTTCGGCGGCCGATCGACGCTCCTTCTCGCGGGACTGGCGACCGTTGTCACCTACACCCTCGGCGGCGCGATCGGACTGATCGCCGGCTTCAGCCGATCGAAGCTTGACTCGTTGTTGATGCGCAGTGTGGATGTCCTTCTCTCCGTCCCTGCGCTGCTCGTGATCCTGCTCCTGATCACGGCATTCGGCAGCACTCCGGTGGTCTTGGTATGCGCTGCGGCGCTGGTCCTGCTCCCCGGCGTCGCGCGGATCGTGCGCTCCGCGACCCTGGAGGTATCAACTCGAGGCTATGTCGAGGCGGCCACCGCGCGCGGCGAGCCCACACGCTCTCTCCTACTCCGCGAGATCCTCCCGAACATCAGCGGCATCGTCACGGCGGATCTTGGGCTGAGATTCAGCTGGGCCATCATCCTGATCGCCAGCGTGAACTTCCTCGGCATCGGGATCCAACCGCCGACAGCGGACTGGGGCGTGATGGTGTCCGAGAACAGAGTGGTGATCGCGAGCAACGCAATGGCGGTTGTCGGCCCATCGGTTGTTCTCGCGGTGCTCGTCATCGCCGTGAATCTCGTGGGTGATGCCTACGTCCGGCAACTCGACCGATCGGGTGGGTCACAGTGAGCACCTCAGCGGGTTCCGTCCTCGACCTCGACGGTGTGCAGGTCCGGGTGAGGAACGGGCCCGTCGTCATCGACGAAGTGACACTCGATCTGCGACGCGGCGAGATCGTGTGCCTCGTCGGCGAGTCGGGATCAGGAAAGACCACCACAGCGCTGGCAGCGTTCGGATATTGCGCCCCCATGCTGACGATCAGTGCGGGTCGGATCTCGGTCGATGGTGAGGTGCTCGACGATGCGGTGGATTTCGCTGCCATTCGGGGCAGTCTGATCTCCTATGTTCCGCAGAACCCTTCGACGGCGCTCAACCCGTCGATGCGCGTCGCCGATGCCATCGCGGACACGATGCGTGCCGAGTCAATCGAGGGGGGCAACCGTCACACCCGCGCCATCGAGATGCTCGGCCGAGTGGGGCTCCCCGCCACGGAGGACTTCGGGCAGCGATACCCGCACCAACTGTCGGGAGGGCAGCAACAGCGGGTATGCATCGCGGCAGCATTGGCCTCCCGGCCAAAGGTCGTGGTCCTTGATGAACCCACAACGGGCCTCGACGTGGTCACCCAGGGCCGGATCCTGGATGAGCTCCTGCGTCTCAGGGACGCCGAGCATGTGGCGATGCTCTACGTGACGCACGACCTGGCCGTCGCTGCTCAGATCGCGGACCGCGTCGTGGTCATGTATGGCGGCTTCGTCGTAGAAGAAGGGCCGACAGAGGAAGTACTGAGGCGTCCCCGGCACCCCTACACGCGTGGTCTCATGTCCGCGACTCCGGACCACGTCGTGTCTCGCGTTCTTGAGGTGATGCCGGGAATCCCCGTGGACATCGCGGCGCGTCCCCCTGGTTGCCTCTTCGCGCCACGCTGTGACCAGAAGGTCGCGAGTTGCGACGTGGATTTCCCGCTTCTGGAATGGGTGGCGACGCAGCATCAGGTGCGTTGCCCCGAGTGGTCGCGCACGGAGCTGGTCGATTGGGCTGGTAGCGCCGCCAAGGCGGCGGAACTCGCCTCAGATCTCTCTCGGCCGGTCGTGCTGGAGGTGCGTGGCTTGAGCGCCGAGCATCGAACGCGTCGCGGCGATGTCGTGGCCGCCTCCGGCATCTCGTTCGCTTTGCGCCAGGGCGAATGCGTCGCGCTGGTTGGCGAGTCCGGCAGCGGGAAGACCACCATCGCGCGAGTCGTCGCGGGACTCCACCCCACGTGGGACGGCCACTTGCTCTTGGGTGGTGAGCCTCTCGCCGCGAAGGCCCGCAGGAGGACCCGTGAGCAACGCCGCCGAGTGCAAATGGTCTTCCAGAGCCCGAGTGATGCGCTCAATCCGCGGCACACCGTTGCGCAGGCACTGATACGTCCCGCCATGACCCTGAGGGCCATGTCCCGAGCCGCGGCCGAACTGCAAGTGGAATCCCTGCTTGACGCAGTCGGACTTCCGCAGCGCTATGCGGCCAGATACCCCCGTGAACTCTCTGGCGGTCAACGGCAAAGGGTCGCGATCGCCCGAGCCTTGGCTGCCGATCCCGAAGTCATCATCTGCGATGAGGTGACGTCTGCTCTCGATGTGTCTGTCCAGGCCCGCATCCTTGAGCTGCTCCGCGATCTGCGCCAAGAACGACAGGTCTCGCTCCTCTTCATCACGCACGATCTTGGCGTGGTCGCCGCGATAGCCGACGAGGTTCTCGTTCTGGAGAAGGGACTCATCTGCGAGTCAGGTAAGACGGCTGACCTGTTGGCTGCGCCCGAACACGACTACACCAAGAAGTTGTTGTCAGCCGCACCCAGTCTGAGCGAGGCGATCGGCGTGTGGGACGCCTCCGGTGGTTGAGCGGACTTCAACGTCGTAAGGTCCGATGCCGTGGGTGGACTTCGGCCTGCCCTCTCAAAGGGCGTGCCGGCGGATGAACTCGATGAGGGTGGCGTTGAACGAGGCGGGACGCTCCCAGTTACAGGAGTGACCACCGGGGACGGTTGCCCAGACTGAGTTGGGCACTAGCTCGTGCAGCCTTACCGAGAGGCTCACTGGAATCAGGATGTCTTCCTGACCGGCCAGCACCAAGGTCGGGACGTCGATCGAGGACACACGGTCTTCGGCATCGTGGGTCGTGACGACGTTGAGCTGGGAGAGGTAGGCCTCCGCTGGCATGCGGATGTCGGCCATTGCTTGGTCGAACTCGTCGGCCTCCTCGGCGCGATCGGAGAAGAAGGGCACCGTGAACGCCCACAGGGTGACGCCGCGCATCAAGAACGGGACGCCGAGCCGTGCGGCTACGTCGCCCCACAGGTCGAACATCCGCGAGCAGAACGCGCCTGGAGCCGCGTACGTGCAGGCCAGGGTGAGGGAGCGCAGGTCCGAGCCGTAGGCAAGGGCGTACTCCTGAGAGATCATCCCGCCCATGGAAACACCGACGAGGTGCACGTCCTTGAGGTCGAGGTGGTCGACGAGCGCCTTGGCGTCGTCCGCGAGCAGTCGTGAGGTGTAGGGGCCACTTGGACTGTCGGTCTTGCCCACGCCACGGTTATCGAAGCGAAGCACGCGCAGTCCGGCTGCCAGCAAGTCAGGCAGCTGGAAGCCCCACGTCTCCAGGTCGTCCGCGAGCCCGCTGATCAGGACGACCGTCTCAGGGCCCTCCCCCTCGAGTTCGTAGTCTATGTTGATTCCGTTGACGTGGGCCACGGGCATGGTGGGACTCCCTTTTGTATCGCTGTCCAGTTAGGCCTGGAGATCGGGACACGCGGCTCCCCTCCCCGCGCGTCGGATCGCCTATGAGCACATCAGTCAGCTACCCGTCTGGCCGCTCACTGACTGTTCCCACGAACACGCGTCGCCCGCTCAGTGCGAGGCGCCCCACAGGGGATGTCGGCACGGGTCCATCAGACCTTGGCGTTCACGAGAGCCAAAGTCTAGTTCGTTAGAACATCAGCAACCAGATGTATGAACATTATCTATTGACATTGAACACACCAAAGAGTTCGATACCGATCACACGATCGCTCGGCTGACCTCCCCGCGACCCGGTCCGTCCGAAGGACAGCACTGGAAGGAGCACGACCTATGGAGCCAACCCCGGCCGACCTGGTGACTGAAGCGCAGATCGCCGTCGACGATCACGACCTCGCGTCGTTCGGCTACAAGCAGGACTTCGTCCGCAGCCTCGGCGCCTTCTCCACCTTTGCCATCGGGTTCGCGTTCATCTCCATCCTCACCGGCATGTTCCAGCTGTTCGGGTTCGCCTACAGCAATGGCGGCCCGGCGTCATGGTGGGTGTGGGTCATCGCGGTGTGCGGTCAGCTGCTGTTCGCCTTGTCCTTCGCCGAGTTGTCGGTGCGCTATCCGCTGGCCGGATCTGTGTACAACTGGTCTAAGCAGCTCGCAAAGCCGTTCACCTCGTGGATCGCCGGCGTCAGTCTCATGCTTGCCCTGGTGGTCTCGACCGCGGCGGTAGCCCTGGCATGGCAGTTCGTTCTGCCTGCCATCTGGTCGGGGTTCCAGATCGTAGGCGACGGCACCGGGCCTCATGACCAGGCGGCGAACGCGGTGATCCTGGGCGCGATCATGATCGTCCTCACCACTCTGGTCAGTCTCGCCGGAACCAGGGTGCTGTCCATCGTCAACAACATCGGCGTCAGCGTCGAGCTCATCGCAGTCGTTCTCATGATCATCTTCTTCGCCCTGCATGCCCAGCGTGGCCCTGGTGTGGTGATGGAGACCAACGGAACTGGCGACAACTACAGTTCCGGCTACCTCGGCGCCATGCTCATCTCGGTGCTGCTCGGCCTCTACATCATGTGGGGTTTCGACACTGCCGGTTCGGTCAGTGAAGAGACCGTCAACCCCCGCAAGGAGAGCCCCAAGGCGATCATCCGTGCACTGCTCGCCTCGGGTGTCCTGGGTGGACTGCTCATCATCACCGCGCTCATGGCAGTCGGGGACCTCCAGGCCCAGGAGCTCGGTTCCTCCGGGCTGACGTATGTCGTCAAGAGCGTGCTCGGAGAATCCTTCGGCAACGTGCTGCTCACCTGTGTGGCCATTGCGATCTTCGTCTGCGCCCTCGCCAACCAGACCGGCGCCGTCCGCATGATCTTCGCCATGTCGCGAGACAACGCCCTCCCCTTCGGGCGGGCGCTCTCCAAGGTCTCCAAGCGCACCGAGGCGCCGGTGGTTCCTATCCTCCTGGTGGCTGTCATCGCGATCGGGATCCTGCTGTACAACATCGGCCAGCCACAGATCTTCGTCGTGATCACCAGCGACACCGTGATCCTGGCGCTCATCGCCTACGTGCTCGTGGTCGGACCGTTCTCGCTCACGCGGATCCGTGGAGGGTGGACGGCTCCTGAGAAGGGCGACTTCACCCTCGGGAAGCTCGGTCTTCTCGTCAGCGGTACGGCCTTCGTGTGGGGCGTCCTCATGATCATCAACATCTCGTGGCCCCGCCCCGGCATCTAC
>Ga0194051_1001815_pt1 | contig 10878 bp, 10 predicted proteins | sample SepL2320m_MetaG_FD_161275 | JGI IMG/M metagenome (GOLD analysis project Ga0194051, IMG submission 161275) | Anoxic zone freshwater microbial communities from boreal shield lake in IISD Experimental Lakes Area, Ontario, Canada - Sep2016-L239-20m | ecosystem: Environmental > Aquatic > Freshwater >...
GAAAAATTCTGAGCGCCTGACAATTGGCTGACAAAATGCCGATTTTTGTGGAACAAAGTGGTTGTTCTATAGTGAACGCGCGGGCTCTGGAATAGTCATTCCTAGCAAAGTTTATAGATCATTATTGTAATAACTTATCATACCGCGTCGCAGGCGCATGGCGGGTTGGGTGACGTGCGCGGCCTTGCCTCTGCCCGGCTGGGGCTTGCCCTTGCGGCGTGTGTGGTTGATCCTGCCCGCCCATGAGAGGGCAAGAATGACGGTCGGACCTGTTGCGCGATTGGGCCATGTGCTCGGCTGGACCGGAAATGCCATCGCCGTGCTCATCGTCATGGCCGCAGCTGCTGTGATCGGTCTCCACGCCAAGGATGTCTGGATGCTGCGCAAGGCGCCCGTCGCCTATGAGATCGAGCTTCCCAGCGGCCGCACCTATTGCACGCTGAGCGCCAATCCGAAGTCGACCGAGCAGGATGCCTTCGATGCGGCAGCCGCCGCCGATGCCGGTCGACCCGTGCCCCGCAGCTGGACGGTCCATGCCGCCGGCGAGCTCGACGGCGAAGAGCTTCGCAAGTGGCGCGACGTCATCCGGCGCTATTCGCCTGCCGCCAGGGGGGTGGCCATGGTCAATGCGTGGAAGAGCCTCGCCTTCGCCGCCGCGGCGCTTCTCCTGCTCGCTGTGCTGGCCTTCTTTGCCGGGCGCGCGTTGCGCTACATCTTTGCGGGGCCGTCGCGCTAGAGCAGGCTCATTTGTTCGCCAGGCTGCGGTGGGCGGTGGAAGTGGCTGGTGTCCAGCTTCAGCTTGCGGCGGTTGAGGCCAAGCCGCTGGCAGGAGAGTTCGAAGCGCCGCCCGATGGTCCAGGCATAGGGTCCGGTGCCGGTCTGGCGCACCCCGAAACCCGCCTCATATTCCTTGCCGCCGCTTGATGATTTCACCAGCGACATCACCTTGGCGGCACGCTCCGGCATGGTCGCCTGCAGCCAGTCCTTGAACACGTCCTTCACCTCATGCGGCAGCCGCAGCATGACGTAGCCCGCCTCGCTGGCGCCTGCCGTCTTGGCGGCGGAGAGAATGGCTTCGATCTCGCTGTCATTCACCGCCGGGATGATGGGTGCCACCATGACCACCGTCGGGATGCCCGCCGCCGACAGCTGCTCGATGGCTGCGAGCCGCTTTGCGGGCGCCGCGGCGCGTGGCTCCATGGCGCGGGAAAGCTTCGGGTCGAGCGATGTGACGGAAAGCGCCACCTTCACCAGGCCCTTCTTCGCCATGGGCGCCAGGATGTCGATGTCGCGGGTCACCAATGCCGACTTGGTGACGATGCCCACCGGGTGGTTGAACTCGGCCAGCACCTCGAGGATGGCGCGGGTGATGCGCCGCTCGCGCTCGATCGGCTGGTAGGCATCGGTGTTGGCGCCGAGGGCGATGGTCTTCGGCACATAGCTTTTGGCAGAGAGTTCGGCCCTGAGCAGCTTCGCCGCATCGGGCTTGGCGAAGAGCTTCGATTCGAAGTCGAGGCCGGGCGAGAGGCCCATGTAGGCGTGCGCCGGCCTCGCATAGCAGTAGCTGCAGCCATGCTCGCAGCCGCGATAGGGGTTGATCGACTGGTCGAAGCTGATGTCGGGCGAGTCGTTCCGGGAGATGATGGTCCTGGGCTTTTCCTCGAAGACCGTGGTCCGGAAGGTGGGCAAGTCCTCCAGCCCCTGCCAGCCGTCGTCGAACAGCGAGCGGCTGAAGGCCTCGAAGCGGCCCGCCATGTTGACGCCGGCCCCGCGGCCACGCGCCTGGGTGGAGAGGGCGGTCATGCGCCCTTCGCCGAGAGCGGCAGGGTCTGGGGCAAGGGCCCTGCGCCTATCGATCAGAGTGGACATGGACCCAATATAGAACGTCTTAGGGAACAAAACAAGAACATTCTTGTTACAAAGAGGAAAGCCCGGCATCTGTGGGGCAATGACCCGCCGCCAGATTCTATTAGCCCTCCTGCCGCCCCTGTTCTTCGGAACGGGCTTCACCATTGCCAAGCCGGCAGTCAGCCATTTCCCGCCGCTGTTCCTGATCCTGATCTGCTACGGCTCGATCGCGGTGCTGATGGGGTTGACCCAGCGCGAGAAGCTGAAGACGAGCTGGCCCTCGATCATGCTGATCGCGGCCTTCTCGGTCACCATCCAGGGCGCGCTGCTGTTCTGGGCCATCCGCAGCCCGGAGATGCCGGCGACCGCCGCCAACCTCATCCTGCAGATCCAGATCCCCTTCGCCGTGCTGCTCGGCTGGCTGCTGATGAAGGAGCGCCCCGATGGCCGCAAGATGCTGGGCACCGCGCTGGCGATCCTCGGCGTGGCGCTGGTCATAGGCCTTCCGGAAACGCCCCCGGGCCTCGTTCCCACCGTGATGATCATCGCCTCCGCCTTCTGCTGGTCGCTGGGGCAGGTGCTGGTGCGGCGCCTCGGCAAGGACAATGGCGTCGGTGTCCTGAAAGGCAATGCCATCGGCTCGCTGCCGCAGCTGGCGCTCGCCACGCTCCTGTTCGAGCACGGCCAGTGGCAGTCGGTGGTCACCGCCACCTGGCTGCAATGGGCCATGCTGGGCTTCGTCGCTGTGGTGGGCTTTTATTTCGCCTACCTGTCGTGGTTCACGCTGCTGAAGCAGTGCCGGCTCGACGAGGCGAGCCCCTTCCTGCTCCTCATGCCGGTGGTTGGCATCGTCACGGCAGCGCTGGTGCTGGGCGAGAGCGTGTCAATGGCGCAGCTCCTGGGCGGCGCGGTGATTCTCTTCGGCCTCGCTATCGTGTCCGGCCTGAGCCTGCCGAAGCTGAAGCCAGCCTAGCCCTTCTTGCGCTGCAGGTGTTCTTCCAGTCGCGGCATGATCTCGACGAAGTTGCACGGCTTGTGGGTGTAGTCGAGCTGCGGCTTCAGGATCATGTCCCAGCCGTCCCTGCAGGCGCCGGGCGAGCCCGGCAGGCAGAAGATGTATTTCCCCTTCATGACGCCCGCCGTGGCGCGCGACTGGATGGTGGAAGTGCCGATCTTGGGGAAGGACACCATGTGGAACAGCGTGCCGAAGCCCTCGATCTCCTTCTCGAACAGCGGCCTCACGGCTTCGATCGTCACGTCATGGCCGGTGAGCCCGGTGCCGCCGGTGGTGATCATGGCATCGATGTCCGACCGGTTGGCCCAGTCGCGGATCACGTGGCGGATGGAGCGGATGTCGTCCTTGACGATCTTCCGCGCGGACAGCGCATGCCCGGCCTCGGCCACCCGGTCGGCCAGCGTCTGGCCGGAGACGTCGTTCTCGAGCGTGCGCGTATCGGAGACCGTCAGGACCGCGATCCTGACGGGGATGAACTGACGCGGCTCACTCATGCTCGAAACCTTAAATCTCTTTACGTGTACCCATGCATGAAACACTATCCGATTCCGGAGGACAAGTGAAAGCCGAGCGGGGTGTCAATTCGCAACCAGAGGCGGGGGATATTGTCCTTCAACGCACATCGAGCATCTGGCGCAGCGAGAGCATGTCGCGCCAGGCCAGCCGCTTCTGGGCGGGCTGGCGCAGCAGGTAGGCGGGGTGCAGCGTCGGCAGCAGCGGAATGTTCCGCCCACTGACATTCGCCGTCACCCACGTGCCGCGCAGCTTGAGGATGCCGTCGGCCTTGCCGGTGAGGCGATGGGCCGGCGTGGCGCCGAGGCAGACGATCACATCGGGCTTCTGCAGTTCGATGGTGCGCAGCAGGAAGGGCAGGCACATCTGCGTCTCGGCCTCGGTCGGCGTGCGGTTGCCGGGCGGCCGCCAGAAGATGACGTTGGTGATGAACACCGCACTCTCGCGGTCCTGCGCGGTGCGGGCGAGGCCCACGGCGGCCAGCATCCGGTCCAGCAACTGCCCGGAGCGCCCGACGAAGGGCTTGCCCTGGATGTCCTCGTCGCGCCCCGGCGCCTCGCCGATCAGCATGACGCGGGCAGAGGGGTTGCCGTCGGCATAGCACAGCTTGGTCGCCGTCTTCTTCAGCGGGCAGGCGTCGAAGCCGTCGAGTGCCGCCTCGATTTCCGCCAGGCTCTGGTATTGCGTGGCGGAGGCTCCGGGTGCCACCACCACGGGCGCTGCCGCAGGGACAGTCGCAGTGCCCACCACCGCGGTGGCCGCCTTGGGCGCAGGCGCCGCCAGCCGGTTCACCGGAGCTTCCCCGATGATCTCGTCAGCCCCCATCTCGGAAAGCCAGCGCAGCGCCTCGGCGGCGTCATGCGGCGTCATGTCGTTTTGTGTCTTGTCCATGTCCGGATTGGGTGGGCTTGTGCGGCACTATCCGCCCACTATAAAGACGCCCCAACTGAGAAGATAGACGGGAGTTCAGTCCTTGGAACAGGTCCAGCGCGAGGCGATGGAATATGACGTGGTGATCGTCGGTGCAGGCCCTGCGGGCCTCTCCGCGGCGATCCGTCTGAAGCAGATCAACCCGGACCTTTCCGTCTGCATCCTCGAGAAGGGCTCGGAAGTCGGCGCCCACATCCTGTCGGGTGCCGTCATCGACCCCGTGGCGCTCAACGAGCTGATCCCCGACTGGAAGGAACAGGGCGCCCCCCTCAACACGCCCGTCACCGAAGACCGCTTCTACATGCTCGGGCCCTCGGGCGCGCTGCGGCTTCCCAACTTCCTCATGCCGCCCTTGATGAACAACCACGGCAACTATGCCGTCTCGCTCGGCAACCTGTGCCGCTGGCTTGCCCAGCAGGCGGAAGCCTTGGGCGTCGAGATCTATCCCGGCTTCGCCTGTTCGGAAGTGCTCTACCGCGAGGATGGCTCGGTCCGCGGCGTGGTCGCCGGCGTCATGGGCATCGGCAAGGACGGCGAGAAAAAGCCGGACTACCAGCCCGGCATGGAGCTCCTCGGCAAGTATGTGCTGATCGCCGAGGGCGCGCGCGGCTCGCTGGCGAAGGAGATCATCGCCAGATACAATCTCACCGAAGGCCGCGAGATGCAGAAATACGGCCTCGGCATGAAGGAACTCTGGGAGGTTCTGCCGGAGAACCACAAGCAGGGTCAGGTCACCCACACCATGGGCTGGCCTTTGGGCGTCAAGGCCGGCGGCGGCAGCTTCATGTATCACCTCGAGGACAATCTCGTGTCCGTCGGCTTCGTGGTGCATCTGAACTACGACAACCCGCACCTCTTCCCCTACATGGAATTCCAGCGCTTCAAGCACCATCCGCTCATCGAGCCGGTGCTCAAGGGCGGCCGCCGCATCGCCTATGGCGCACGCGCCATCACCGAGGGCGGCTTCCAGTCGGTGCCGAAGCTGTCGTTCCCCGGGGGTGCCCTCATCGGTTGCTCGGCGGGCTTCGTCAACGTGCCGCGCATCAAGGGTTCGCACAATGCCATGAAGACCGGCATGATGGCGGCGGAAGCCGCCGCCGCCGCACTGGCTGCCGGCCGCGCGGGCGACAGCCTGGTCGAGTATGAAGCGGCTTACGAAAACTCCTCGGTCTACCAGGACCTCAAGCGCGTCAAGAACGTCAAGCCCATGTGGTCGAAGCTCGGCCTCCTCGGCGGGTTGGCGCTGGGCGGGCTCGACATGTGGCTGAACCAGATCTTCGGCTTTGGCTTCGGCACCTGGAAGCACGGCAAGCCCGACTACGCGACCTTGAAGCCCGCCGACAAGGCGAAGCCCATCAAGTACCCGAAGCCTGATGGCGAGATCTCGTTCGACCGCCTCACCAACATTGCCTTCTCCGGCACGAACCACGAGGAGGACCAGAAGGTCCACCTCCAGCTCAAGAACCCGGAAGTGCCGATCGGCGACAACCTGCCCATCTATGACGAGCCCGCCCAGCGCTATTGCCCGGCCGGTGTCTATGAGGTGGTGATGGAGGAAGGCAAGCCGCCGCGCTTCCAGATCAACCACCAGAATTGCGTCCACTGCAAAACCTGCGACATCAAGGATCCCGCCCAGAACATCAACTGGGTCGTCCCGCAGGGCGGCGAAGGGCCGAACTACCCGAACATGTAAACCACAAGCTCGTCGTCCCGGCGAAAGCCGGGACCCAGCTTTTTCTCCGCTCGCACACCGCATCTAAGCTGGGCCCCGGCTTTCGCCGGGGTGACGGCCGTAGGGTGCTTGCCCTCATCCCAAAAACACCGCATTTTGCGGCCACAACCAAATCACCTTGAAACATGGGCGGCAGCTTGCCGCCTCGACACTGAAATGGATGATGATGACGGCACTTCTGCGCACCGCACTCACCGGGTTCCTGCTCGCTTCCATCCCCGCCACTGCGGCCCTTGCCTATGATCCTGCGTCTTCGTCGATCTCCGGCAATTACCTGGCGGGCCGTTCGGCCGCCAAGCTGCGCGACAACGGGTCAGCCTCTGACTATCTCACCAATGCGCTGAAGGCCGATGCCGGCAACCCGGTGCTCATCGAAAAGATCTTCCTGCTCGAACTCTCCGAGGGCAACTTGTCCAAGGCGGAGGAGTTCGCAACTGAAGTTCTCAAGTTCAACAGCCAGCAGCGCATGGCGCGCATCGTGCTGGGCCTCAAGGACTTCAAGGGCCGCCGCTATGTGGAAGCCCGCAAGAACTTCGAGCAGTCGGCCTACACGCCGGTGGGCGAGCTCACCTCGTGGCTCCTCACCGCCTGGTCCTATGCGGGCGAAGGCGAACTGAACCAGGCGCTCAAGGCGCTCGACCGTCTCGACACCAACGAGAGCTTCGCCAATTTCAAGGTCTTCCACGAGGCGCTGATCGCCGACTATCTCGGCAACTCCATCCGCGCCGAGGCCTCCTACAAGAAGGCCAACGAGGCAGCGGGAACTTCGCTGCGCATCGTGCAGGCCTATGGCAATTTCCTCGAGCGCAACAACCGCGCATCAGAGGCGCAGGCGCTCTACCGCGCCTATCTCGAGAACGACGACAATCCGCTGATTGACGAGGCCCTCGCGGCGAGCCCCAAGGGCGACAAGCCCACGCCCTTCATCGCATCGCCCACCGAGGGCGCAGCCGAGGCGCTGTTCTCGCTCTCCACCTCGATGACCGACGACCAGTCGATCGACGCTGCACTTCTCTATATCCAGCTCGGCATCTCGCTCGGTGCGGATGACGACATCATGTACACGCTGCTGGGCGACACCTATGAAAGCATGAAGCGTTACGACAAGGCGCTGGCTGCCTATGCCAACGTGCCCGCAACCTCGCCGCTGCATGTCAACGCCCAGATGGAAGAGGCCGTCGCGCTGCAGCATCTCGACCGCAAGGACGAGGCGCTCACCATGCTCAAGTCGATCGTCGCGGCCGACCCCAAGAACTATGATGCCATCGTCACGCTCGGCAATCTCTACCGCGCCAACAGCGACTTTGCCAATGCGGCGGCAACCTATGACCAGGCCATTGCGCTCCTCGAAAACCCCGGCCCCGGCAACTGGCGCATCTTCTACTACGATGGCATCTCGCATGAGCGCATCAAGCAGTGGGACGTGGCGGAGAAGCAGTTCCGCAAGGCACTCGAACTCTCGCCCAACGAGTCGAGCGTGCTCAACTATCTTGGCTACTCGATGATCGAGAAGAAGATCAACCTGCAGGAAGCCCTCGAGATGGTGAAGAAGGCGGTCGAGATGAAGCCGAATGACGGCTACATCACCGACAGTCTCGGCTGGGCCTATTTCCAGCTTGGCGACTATGAACAGGCCGTCATCTATTGCGAGAAGGCGGTGGATCTGCTCCCGGCCGACCCGATCATCGCCGAGCATCTGGGCGATGCCTATTGGCGCACCGGCCGCTCGCTGGAAGCCAAGTTCCAGTGGCAGCACGCCAAGGACAACAAGCCCGAGCCCGAAGACCTGAAGCGTATCGAGGACAAGCTGAAGAACGGCCTGCCGCCGGAGCAGCCGCCGGTCACCCCGGCGCAGAACGCCGCGCCCAAGACCAACGGCTGATACAGCGAAGGCGCGTTCGGCCCGTGGCGCCCTTCACACTTTTCGCCCCCGCCAAGGTGAACCTTGCGCTCCACGTGCTGGGCCGCAGGGATGACGGCTACCACGATCTCGATTCCATCGTCGCCTTCGCCGATGTCGGCGATCGGCTCACCTTCACGCCTGCCGGTCGCTTCGCGATCACCACGTCGGGCCCCTTTGCGGCGGCACTGCCAGCGGGCGGTGACAACATCATCGCGAAGGCCTGGAACGCTGCGAATGCCATCGCGGCGAAGCGGGGCAGGGCCATCGCGCCGGTCACTGTGCACCTTGAAAAGAACCTTCCTGTAGCTTCCGGCATCGGCGGCGGCTCCGCCAATGCGGCCGCCGCATTGAAGGGCTTCCTGCGCCTCGCCGACATCACGGAGATCGATGACGAGGTGACCGCAGCCGGTCTGGCGATCGGTGCGGATGTTCCTGTCTGCTTGTGCGGCGTGCCCTGCCGCATGCGCGGCGTGGGCGAGCGCATCACGCCGCTTCAAGGGTTCACGCCGCTTCGGGCGATCCTCGTCAACCCGCTGGTCGAAGTCTCCACGCCGGCGGTCTTCAAGGGCCTCGCGCTGGAGAAGGGGCAGTCCTGTGGCGCTGCCATCGCCGATGCGCGCGATCCCGCTTCGTGGCGCAACGATCTCGCAGAACCCGCCATCGCGCTGGCGCCTGTCATCGGTGACGTGCTGAACCGCCTCGCTGCAACGCGCGGCGTCACCCGCGCCTTCATGTCCGGCTCCGGCGCCACCTGCGTCGGCCTGCTCGAAGATGACGCCTCAATGCCCGACTTCGACCCAGGCTGGTGGGTGGCCCGAACGGTGCTGGGCTAGTCCCGCTTCGAAGTACATGAATTCATCTGGGCCATCGCCCACCCACTCTCATCATGGCCGGGCTTGACCCGGTGATCCTCTTCGATGCCACAAAGGAGGATGCCAGGGACAAGCCCGGGCATGATGACTCGAAAGAACGACGAGAGGCTGCTAGTAAGCCCGCGCCACGCAGAATTCCACGGCCTCGAGCAGCGCGTCCTTCAGGCCTGAGTCGGGGAAGATCGCCAGCGCGTCACGCGTGATGTCGCCATAGTGGTTGGCGCGGTCGATGGTGTCCTTCAGCGCGCCGTGGCGTTCCATCAGCTTCTTGGCATAGGTGAAGTCGTCCGGCGTCTGGTCGCCGTCTTCCATGGTGCGCTTCCAGAAGTTCCGTTCTTCGGTCGTGCCACGGCGATAGGAAAGAACGACGGGCAGCGTGATCTTGCGCTCGCGGAAATCATCGCCAACGCCCTTGCCCAGCTTCTCGGTGGAGCCCGAGTAATCCAGCGCATCGTCGATCAGCTGGAAGGCGATGCCAAGGTTGCGGCCATAGGATTCGAGGGCCGCCTGTTCGCTGGCGGGGCGCCTGGCCACCACCGCGCCCACTTCGGCGGCTGCCGAGAACAGGGCCGCCGTCTTGGCCACGATCACCTGCATGTAGGCGTCTTCCGTGGTGGACGTATCCTGCGAGACGGAAAGCTGCAGGACTTCGCCCTCGGCGATGACGCAGGCGGCATTGGAGAGAATGCGCAGCGAGTCGAGAGAGCCCGTCTCCACCATCATCTTGAAGGCCTGGCCCAGCAGGTAGTCGCCCACCAGCACGCTGGCCTGGTTGCCCCAGATGACGCGTGCGGCCTGCTTGCCGCGGCGCAGGTCGCTCTCGTCCACCACGTCGTCATGCAGCAGTGTTGCGGTGTGCATGAACTCCACCGCTGTGGCGAGCTTCAGGTGATGCTCGCCCTCGTAGCCAACCATGCGCGCGGCCGCCAGCGTCAGCATCGGGCGGATGCGCTTGCCGCCGGAGTTGATCAGGTGGTTGGCGATCTCGGGAATCAGCTCCACGTGGCTGCGCGCATGGCTGAGGATCGATTCGTTGACCCGTTCCATGTCGGCAAGCGTGAGCTTCACCAGCGGCTCGATGCTTGCCCGCTTCTTGTTGCCCGCTCCGTCGAGCGGAATGACGACTCCCATGGAGACTGCCTGCCTTCGCTGATTTCTTGGCCCGTTAAAGCACAGCCGCGCCATGAGGCCAATATGACGCTGCGCAAGCGGGCTTGCCCGCGACAATCCAACCCGCCAAGCTCGGGCCCATGGAAGAACTTCTGCGCAGCAACGATCCGGTCTGGCTATCCTACGTCCGTCACGTGCTGGCGGAGGAGGGGATCGCGTTTCTCCAGCTCGACGATCACATGTCGGTGCTGGAAGGCTCGGTCGGCGCCATTCCCCGCCGCATCATGGTGCTGGGGGAGGATTTGCCCCGCGCCCGCCTCAGCCTTGGTAACGAGACGCTAACCCGGAAGTAGCAAAAATCACCAGATGCAGCCCAGCGACACACCCGCCAGCCCCATCCCGCCCAGCCTCACCGAGGATGGCTTCCTCGGCGGCCGCCTGCGCATCCTTCAGCCCGAGAAGGGCTTCCGCGCCGGCATTGATTCGGTCTTCCTTGCCGCCGCCATTCCCTGCCTGCCCGGCGAAAGCGTCTTCGAGGCCGGCATCGGCACCGGGGTAGCCGCCCTCTGCCTGCTGGCCCGCAACCCGGGCTTGAAGGTGGCCGGCGTCGAGGTCGCCGCCCGCTACGCCATGATCTGCGAGGAGAACGCCAAGCGGAATGGCCTGCAGGACCGCCTCCACGTCATCCACGCCGACGTGCGCGAGGCGATGCGGCGCGACCAGATCGGCATGCCCGCCCCCGGCAGCTTCGCCCACGCTATGTGCAACCCGCCCTTCTTCGACGAGGCAAAGTCGACGCCCTCGCCCCACCTCCTCAAGTCCCAGGCCCATGCCTTCGGGCCGGAGGACCTGGAGCTCTGGATGAAGGTCCTCCATGCCATGCTCAGCCCGCGCGGCAGCGTCACCATCGTGCACCGCGCGGACTCGCTCGGGCAGCTTCTGGACAGCATGCAGA
>Ga0194051_1001816_pt1 | contig 10876 bp, 9 predicted proteins | sample SepL2320m_MetaG_FD_161275 | JGI IMG/M metagenome (GOLD analysis project Ga0194051, IMG submission 161275) | Anoxic zone freshwater microbial communities from boreal shield lake in IISD Experimental Lakes Area, Ontario, Canada - Sep2016-L239-20m | ecosystem: Environmental > Aquatic > Freshwater >...
TCGTCTCTTATCCATCAGTATTTGCCATTGTTGTCTGGGATTATTTAAAAGCAAAGGCCGATCTCTGTTGAAACCAATTCGTGGCGCAGCAACCGAAAGCGACACATCGAGAAAAACAATCTGCATCGTCGAGGATTTTAAAGCGTTCTGAACGTTCGCAGATAGTGGCGCTCCTCCCCCTAATGAAATGATGCCGCTAGATTCATGGAGAATTTCCAGACAGATACGCTCCTCAACCGCGCGAAAATACCCCTCTCCGTCATCGACAAATATTTCGGAAATACTTTTTCCTTGATCTTTTTCAATCAAGACATCTGTATCTACGAAAGGTAGCGATGAAACTTTCGCTAACGCTCGTCCAACACTTGTTTTCCCAGCTCCTGGTGGACCAATCAGTACGATTGCCGCTGTCATTTTAAGAAAAACGCAGGTTCTGCATGTAAGAAGTGAAATTGCGATGGGTTTCGGTAATGCTGTCCCCTCCGAATTTCTCAAGCACTGCTTCTGCTAATACCAACGCTGCCATTGCTTCTGCTACAACGCCTGCGGCAGGAACTGCACATACATCTGAGCGCTGATTGATAGCTTTCGCAGGTAGACCAGTGGCTACATCAATTGTGTCTAGCGCTTTAGGAATCGTTGAAATAGGTTTCATGGCAACTCTTACCCGAAGAATTTCCCCGTTAGACATTCCACCTTCCGTGCCCCCAGCCCTGTCGGTGCGTCGGCGAATGTGACCATCACTGCCATGCTCTATTTCGTCATGTGCAACCGAGCCGCGACGTGTAGCTGATAAAAATCCATCGCCAAGTTCTACGCCCTTAATCGCTTGAATACTCATCATTGCACCAGCCAATTTTGCGTCTAACCTGCGATCAGCATGCACATGAGAACCAAGACCGGGTGGCATACCGAAAGCTAAAACTTCGATCACTCCGCCCAAAGTGTCACCATCGAGGTGGGCAGCTTCAATTTCCGCAACCATTTCAGAGCTCGTTTGAGGATCAGCACATCTCACAGGATCGCTATCAATGCGCGACATATCTGTCTTCACGGGAAGAGGCGTATCTTGTGGCACACGCACTTTCCCAATAGATAAAACGTGACTCAAAATAGTAATTCCAACACTTTGCTCTAGAAAAGCACGCGCGACAGATCCGAGGGCGACACGTGCCGCGGTTTCCCGCGCACTTGCTCGTTCCAAAATTGCTCGAGCATCTTCAAGGTCATATTTCTGCATACCTACTAAATCTGCATGTCCAGGACGAGGTCTCGTGAGTGGAGCATTGCGTGCTAATCCCTCAAGTTCTTTTGCATCAACCGGATCAGCCGACATCACTGTTTCCCATTTAGGCCATTCAGAATTTCCCACTTGAATTGAAATCGGACCACCTTGTGTTAATCCAAAACGAATTCCACCAAGAATGGTGATCTTGTCCGCTTCGAAATTTTGACGAGCGCCTCTACCAACACCTAATCTGCGACGTCGTAAATGTTCGTCAATACCAGCGGTAGTAATCTGAACTGAAGCTGGAATGCCCTCAATAATTGCAGACAGAGCTTGCCCATGAGATTCACCAGCTGTTAGCCAACGCATGGTCCTATTGTGACAGATGCCTCTAGATTCTCGTTGCTAAATACACCAAAGTCCCTGCCATCAAAGATGGAGCGAAGGCGATTCGCCCCTTTACCGTGCGCCATCTCACTACTTGGAAGAGCAGACTTATTCCGGAACATGCGATGACCCACACTAACCAATCCATGTATTGCGCAAGTGTCGTTAATGCAAGTACTGCAGAGAGCAACGTTATCAATTTGATATCGCCCATCCCCAAGCTCATCCCACTCATTATTGACAGAAGCAAGATGGAGATCCCGAAAAGAGTCGAACATAACATGGCTCGGAAAATATCGAGATATCCGTGCTGTAACAGCTCCACAACCACGGTAAACGGAATCAAGATTGCTGCACTTTTCAGTAGATGAGAATTCAAAATTCTGTGATGAAGAATGTCATGATTACAAATTGGGAAACTAATAACTGCAAATATCAAAAATTGGAGAATTTGTGCTTGGACCATCTATCAACAATGAAGTATTTCTACGGACGGCCAACGGAGACAACTGTAACTGTGGATTACTTCTTAATGGCAGATAGACCAGCTTTACGAAGAATTGGCCATAAAGCCGCGTGATCTACAGATGAACCAGTCATTGTGTCTAATTGATACATGGCTTGATGAACCAAAAGGTCGAGACCATCAACAGATTCTCCACCTCGCTTTCGCCAAGTTTCTAAAAGGTACGTTGGCCAGGGGTTATAAAGCGCTTCAAAAAAAATGCCCGATGTCACTTGATCGACAAGAGATGCGTATTCATCAGCCACTCCGGCGGGTGTGGTGTTTATGAAAAGATCAGATTTCGGTAATTCAGATCCCCACGGCAAAAACTGCATATCCGCATGCGCAACGGCAACTCTCATTTCCGGTTCTCTGTGCGCTGAACGATGTATAACCGTGATGGATTTTCCGGGTGCATCAAATGCTGCGACAGCAGCCCGTGCCGTTGCTCCTGAACCCAGAACAACAATTGAATCAAAATGAGAATACCCATTGAAGGACAAGGCGTCTAAAAATCCTGGTACGTCGGTGCTTATTGCATGCCAACCCTCTGCAGTTTTGAATAAAGTGTTTGCAGAATTAATGCGTTTAGCAAGGGTATCCACCGTTGATGCAAGAGCTATGACTTCTTCCTTTAGCGGCATCGTCAATGAAAAACCAGTCCAAGATTCATCTCGAGAAGTGATGAACTGCTTGAGTTGACCAGCACTCACCTCAATTGCCGAATACTCCCCATCGATTCCCAATTCTCGATATGCGTACTGGTGCAGTGTGGGCGAAAGAGAATGCGCGATCGGTGATCCGAGAACAGCGCAGCGAATCATGGCTTCTTACCAAATAATCCAGCGCGATAATTCTTTTCATATTCCGATTTCCATTGATTGAATTCATTAATAGAGGCCGTAAATCGGGTGTCCCCCGGCTTGACGGTGATGAAAAAAATCCAATCACCACTCATAGGTTGCATCGAAGCCTCCATAGCCGCTTTACCTGGGGTGCCAATTGGACCAGGAGGTAAACCGTAATGCAGATAGGTGTTGTAAGGCGAGGACAATTTTGTAGATGCCAAGTTGAGAAAGATCTGACCCCGAGAGTGCTTGATGAAATGCACCGTTGTATCTAATTGCAACGGCATGCCTTTTTTTAGCCTATTTCGAATAACCTGTGAGATTTTGGGGAAATCTCCCTCGTCGCCTTCTGCTTGAATGATTGAAGCAATAGTTAAAAGTTGCATGGAGGTGTAACCATCTTTGCCTTGTACCAAACCGTTCGAAACAACTTCGCTACTAAATCTATCCACCATCTCCTGCAGCGCTTGTAGCGCTGACGTTCCTTTAACGAAGCTGTACTGTGCCGGGAAGAAGAGCCCTTCAGTTCCTGAAAAACCCCGGGGAAGTTTCACATTGTTAGCAGCGCTCAATAGAGATTTCGAATCGAAACCCGCTTTAGTTAGCTCAGCAAATATTTCACTCCGCCAAGCACCTTCCTTAACTACAACAAGGCCAGGAATACGAGAGGCGTCGAGGAGCTGAGTTAAAGCATCTTGCGCTGATATTTTTAACTGCACCCTATGTATTCCTGGTGCGATACCCGAGGAGCGAACATCACTTACCGCCAAGCGGAAGAACGCTTCTGAAGAAGCAACTACTCCTTGCTGATAGAGAGTGCGAGCTATCTGGAGCCCAGATTCTCCTTTCTTTATATCTATGAGTGTGTCCGTGCCAGATGACGATGTCACGTAATCCGAAACTTTGATTGATCGAATTCTGATCTCATGAATAACTGATGTTGTACCGATGATGAATGTAAAAACGAGAATGAGTGAAACGAAACGATTTATTCTCAAATCAAATCCGACCCTCTGCTTGTCGTTCAATTGCTAACCCTTGTTCCAATATCCCCACTGCGGCAATCTGATCAATTTCCTTACGGGCTTGCTTACTATTTTTGCCTGATGCTTTTAACTGTGCCCCTGCCATTACCGTGGATAATCTCTCGTCAATTAAAGTTGTTGGAATATTAAACCGCTCTTCCACTTCACGTGCGAAAATTTCTGAGTTAGTTGAGGAAGCGCTCGATTCTCCTGACAAATGCAGAGGATTACCTATGTAAATCGTGATCGGAGAATACTCTTCAATAATTCCAGCAATCGAAATCCACAGTTCAGGGCTTTGCGTATTGAGCGTTCCCACAGGGCTTGCGATTATTGCCTCGAGATCACTTACAGCTACTCCGATTCGAACGGTTCCGAAGTCAAAGGCTAAACGACGACCTTTAAGCAACTTCTTTAACCTGCAATTGTTTCTGTAAGCGCAAGGAGCATCTCATCTACTTTGGACTTATCTGTTCCTCCGCCTTGCGCGAAATCATCTTTGCCTCCCCCGCCGCCACCCAGCACTTGAGATCCCAACTTAACAAGCGTTCCAGCTTTAAGTCCACGCGTCCGAGCGCTATCGCTTACAGCAACAACTAGAAGCGGTTTACCTGCAACGATGCTCACCAAGGCTACGACGCTTTCATTAGACCTATTTCGCAGATCCAGTGCCATAACGCGCAAATCCTCGACCGCTACATCATCTGCAATTTTTGCTGCAACAACATGTATTCCGCTAATGATTTTCGCATTCGCCCATAGCGCTCCAACTTGCGCGAGGGCTTGAGAAGAGCGAAAACCTGCCAATTCTTTTTCAGTTTCACGCATTTTTTCAATCAAATCTGAAATTCGCTCCGGTAACTCATCAGTGCGCGCACCCTTGATGATTTGGGTTAGGGAATTAAGAAGTACATGCTCTCTGGCTAGGAATCGATAAGCATCTACGCCAACGAGAGCTTCAACTCGTCGCACACCAGCACCTATCGAAGATTCTCCAAGAAGCTTAATGATGCCCAATTGTCCAGAACGCGTGACATGTGTACCACCACAAAGTTCGCGAGCCCAGTCGCCAACGCTAATGACTCTGACAACATCACCATATTTTTCACCAAAAAGAGCCATGGCCCCAATTTTTTTAGCTTCGTTTTGGGACATACTTTGAGCACTCACTTCTAAATCTTCTAGAAGAAGCGAGTTCACTCGTTCTTCGACATCATTAAGTGTTGATGCAGGCACCGCACTTGTTGCTGGAAAATCAAATCTAAACCGACCGGGCGAATTTTCTGAACCAGCCTGTGTTGCAGTTTCACCCAAGATCTCGCGGAAAGCTTTATGAACCATATGTGTGGCCGTGTGCGCTCGAGAAATGGCACTTCTTCGTTCATGATCAATCTGAGCAAGGACCGCTGACCCCTGAACGATTGCACCTTTAGTAACTCGTCCTCTATGAACGAAAATACCCGGAACAGGCGTTTGTACATCATCAATTTCTACTATCGATCCATCAGGAAAAGTTATTAAACCGCCATCTGCGAGTTGCCCACCGCCTTCTGCATAGAACGGCGTCCTGTTAAGTACCAACTCAACATCGTCCCCGGTGGATGCGCTAGAAGATATTTCGCCATCAATCAAAATCCCGTTAATGATCGACTCCGCTACTTGGTGCGTGTAACCAACAAATTCATTTGCGCCACTTTCATCCGCAATCTTGCGATATTGCGTTAAATCAGTGTGACCGCTCTTTTTTGCTTTCGAATCAGCTTTTGCACGATCCCTCTGCTCTTTCATGAGACGACGGAAACCATCTTCATCTACCCGGAGACCTTGTTCTTGGGCCATTTCTAAAGTTAAATCAAATGGAAAACCATACGTGTCATGCAGCTTGAAGATATCTGCTCCAGGAAGCGTTCTCCCTTTATCTTTTTTGATTTGCGCACTTGCAGTATCAAAAATCTGCGTACCACTTTTCAAAGTAGTGAGGAAAGTTTCCTCCTCAGATGCGCTCACTGAAAGAATTCGTGCGCTATCGCTGATCAATTCAGGATATTGCGGGCCCATGGCCGCTATAGAGACTTTCACTAGTTCTTCCATCACGGGATCATGAGATCCTAGAAGGCGCATATTTCGAATGGTGCGTCGCATCATTCGGCGCAACACATACCCACGACCCTCATTGCCTGGCGTAACGCCATCACCAATAAGCATTGCTGAAGTTCTGGCATGATCAGCTATTACACGCAGTAAGACATCTGATTTTGAATCTTTCCCATATTTCGTACCGTTAAGAGCGCATGCTCTATCCAAAATCTGCCTCGTAGTATCGATCTCATAGATATTTTCCACGCCCTGCAAAAGTGCAGCAGTGCGTTCCAGTCCTAAACCTGTATCAATGCTTTTAGCGGGTAGCTCTCCAAGAATAGGAAACCCATCTTTTCCGCCACCTTCACCACGTTCGTTTTGCATGAAAACCAAATTCCACACTTCCAAATATCGGTCCTCGTCAGCGATTGGGCCACCCTCTTTGCCATAAGCAGGGCCACGATCATAATAAATTTCAGAGCATGGTCCGCAAGGCCCCGGTACTCCCATTGACCAAAAATTATCCGCCATCCCGCGACGCTGGATGCGATCCTTAGGAACACCAATTTTTTTATGCCAAATATCTGCAGCCTCGTCATCATCGAGATAAACAGTTATCCAAAGTTTTTCCTCAGGAAAACCGTAACCACCTTCTGAGATTGAGCGAGTGAGAAGTTCCCAAGCTAAAGCGATTGCATCTTCTTTGAAATAATCTCCGAATGAGAAATTTCCGCACATTTGGAAGAACGAAGCATGACGTGTTGTTTTGCCAACTTCATCAATATCTAATGTGCGGACGCATTTTTGAACTGAAGTCGCCCTCTTATAAGGAGGCGTCACTTCGCCTAGAAAAAATGGTTTGAAAGGAACCATTCCTGCATTCACTAATAAAAGATTTGGGTCATCCGCGATCAAAGAAGCAGAGGGAACAACAGTGTGTTTAAGACCTAAGCTATTTCCAGATTCGAAAAATTTAAGCCAACGAGATCGAACTTCAGCAGATTCCACAGCGCTAAATTATTCTGACTTTTTTTTACGACTACGTGACTTCTTCATCTGAGCTGCGCTCATCAATACGCCTACCGCTTTGAGGGCAGGTCCGCCTTTGTCTAAGAATGAAGTAGCGATGTCATTTACTTTGGTAGTAATTTCCTCGGCATTTTTGGTCATTTTATTCAAAGATTGAAGCGGACCATTTACAAGTGTCACCGTTGTTGTCACTTCTTCCAATAATGGGGTGGCCTCATCTGTCATTGTTTTCAGGGAAACCTTCGCTTCATCAATCAGGCGACCAAACCGAATAACCGCATAGCTAATCGCAGCTGCAATTATGAGTAACGCACAAGCAGCGATGATTGTTGCGATTCCGCCAGGTCCCATGTCAGCGCCTTTCTAGGCTCGATTATGAGTTAAGCCTACCTGACGCAAGGCTAACCAATCTGCGGAATGAGAACGTTCGGACTCTTGTGTTCGCGATGAGCCACCACAGCTGCAGAGTGATATTCCTCAATCTTGGCTAATAGGGCGGGATCAGAATAAGGACGCCCATCAACTACGCCACCTAGGGTGCAATCAATTACTGCCGCCACATCCTCGCCCGATAAAGTTTTATGAATCTCAAGCGCATGAGCCAAAGCAAGAACTTCATTGCGATTTACCTTGAGTAATTGCTCGGCTTTGAGCAAAAGTCCAGAGAGGTTATCTTCAATTCTGTCACCAAGTGCGCGCTGCATCTCTTTGGCCGAATCGTCCTTACCTTTTCCTCCACCGGGTGATCCCACTTCGAATCTCCGATTACTTGCATGAGATGAAATTGTGGAGCCCATTCCCCAGTGACCTTCCATTAACGATGCAATTGTTGTAGCACTCTCTAAATCTCCTGAAACACCTGATGAATTATCTCCATCAAAAAACATTCGCTCTCCCGCTAAAGATGCCAACGAAACCAATATGTCCGCTTGATACTCAGTTCGCCAGCGGGTGAACTGGTCATCAGGCGGAATACTCGCAACCATTCCGAGATAATCTGATCCTTTTTCGATTGTGGCTAGATCAATTGCCATATGTTGACGAATGCGATGTGCCATTACTGCGTGACATGCTTCATGAATTGCAACAGCATGACGTTCGCGCTCAATATATTCCACGTCTTCCGAAGGCCCAAGCTCTTTTAATTGCTTTGCTTTGATGACATCCGGCCACGTAATAGACGTACGTCCGTTTCGAATAGCTGTGATTAGTGCTTCGTTGATGGTGTCTTTGATTGTCGCACCGGTTGCATAAGGGGTTATCGTGGCTAATTTATCAATTTCATCAGAGCTTAAGGAGTGAGAAACTTTGGCTAGATAACCTTCATACGTGCGAACACGTCCGGCCTTACTTGGGTAACCAACGCGATACATACGATCGATACGACCAGGTCGCAAAAGCGCTTCGTCTAAAGCTTCTGGCATATTCGTTGCCATAACGACAAGAATTCGATATTTGGGAGGATTTTTAGGACGCATTCCTAGCGTTCTGCGCACAACTCTGTTTATGAAGCCGCGAGGTTTTTTCAATCCAGAAAGTTCAGTAAGTAGCGCTTGCAAGGTTCCCATTCCACCACCGCCACCACCTCCGGCGGCTCCGCCAACCACGAAACTTTCTCTCGCTAATAGTGAAGCTCCCGCAGGTGATAAATAATTTCCACCATGACATGTGTCGCCAAATACTGCTGCAGATGTTTTAGATGAACGTTGTCCGCCACCTCCAGAGGGCATGATTCCGCGATTTCCTAGGGAATCAGCTTCATCGAAAAAGACAACTACGCCTCCATAACGTAAAGCGAGTTTGCGAAGTTTTCTAAACAAGGATTTTACTTTTAAAACTCCGACGCCGAAAAACATGTTGGTAAACGCGCCTGGATCAACGAACACAAAGGGTTTTCCAGTTTCACCAGCCATAGATTCGGCCATTAAGGTTTTACCAGTGCCGGGAGGTCCCCATAACAAAATTCCGCCTGGAACATAACCGCCATGCTTTTCTATATCTTCGGGACGTTCTAAGAACATAAGATTTTCACGAATTCGATTCAGAACATGATCTTGTCCCCACACATCGGTGAATCGTGTCCGAATATCGTCTGGGAAATAGGTATCCACACCTCCCCGACTAAGGAACCAAAACATCGCTCCGAATTGAATAATGACGAAGAAAACTGCAAATAAGAGTTGACCCAGCATGGGTAACGCGCTCCACAGCGCCTTGGGGGCGAGGAATAACGCACGGATCGGCGTCTCTTTATATACAGCACCCAATACGATTGAAAGCAGAAAAATCATCAAGATCCATTTGATCACGCGTGATAGTCGGTAACGCGTCCAATCACTGAGTTTATGTAATGCATTATCTACAAATGTAAAATATTTTTGCCACACACCGTGATACGGCGCAGCTAACTCTGCAATCAGAAAATGTATTTGGCGAACTATTTCTACTATCGCGAGTAAAATCAACCAAGATTTTGTATTTTTTACCTGTATAACAGCATCGCTAAAGTTGAGTAATGGATTGTCGGCCAGCGCTGACCACACTAAAACAAAAAATACTACCGTAAAGAGGATGAGGAATTTCGATCTATCGTATATCGACAGATGTACACGAGTTTTCCTGTCCGAATCTCGCTTGCGGCTCGCAGGTACCTGAACTTCGGTCATCGTGCTCCCCTTACGGTGAATGAATCTGAAATCTTAGTCATCAATACATAATTTTTGTTATAGCACTCTGTAGAGCAACGAATCACGAATATATACATCTTCTGGCGATCGTTAGAGACCACCGACGTTTGGTCTACTGTCTGAGATTTTCCAGCATCGGTAAATGAGTAAATTGTACGAACTCCTCGAGCGCCTTTTTCTATCACTTCATAGTCATCGATGATGCTGAATACGGGCGTACTTTTTGTCGGATTTGATACCCATTCAGTGAGCGGAACAATTACATTCCTGAGAGAATTATACGAAACGGCATTAGCTTCTGCAGGAATCAGTGATCTCACTCTGGCGTAAGCAACAGGTACGTCAGTGGCGACAAAGCTGAAAATGTCCTTAGGAGAAACACCTGGCGCGGAAGCGAAAGCTATCTGCCACCTTACAAGCGATAATTTTTCAGCCGCCCCGGGCTCTTTTGATTGCGCTTCATGGGTTGTTAATCGCTCAGTCGAGATTTCACTCCAACTTGGTGGAACTGTGAAGTACACCCCTTCAGATTTAGACGCAGCATACTTCTGAGATGTTCCGCCGCACCCAGTCACAAATAGCGCGACACTTAGGGTTAAAGAAAGTATTCGGAAACGATATGTCAATCACTTCTCCAATTTGGGAGCTGGAGTATCTATACCTGTTTCTTTTCGCTGAGCAGAGGTAATAGGAGTTGGTGCGCCAGTTAATGGGTCTCCTCCACTGGCAGTTTTTGGAAATGCAATTACTTCTCGAATCGAATCCGAACCACTTAAAAGTGCGCATACACGATCGAGGCCAAGAGCGATTCCGCCATGTGGAGGTGGTCCATAGTTAAACGCTTCAAGTAAGAATCCGAATTTACTCATTGCTTCTTCATCACTTAATCCAATGACGTCAAAAACTTGTTTTTGCATTACCCGATCATGGATTCTTATCGAACCACCACCAAGTTCTGTGCCATTAAGCACTATGTCATAAGCGTAAGCCAACGCGCTCTCTGGATCACTAGCAAAAGTTTTAGCAAACTCAGGTTTAGGTCCTGTGAATGGGTGGTGCACCGCTGTCCATCCTCCATTGTCAGTACG
>Ga0194051_1001817_pt1 | contig 10875 bp, 9 predicted proteins | sample SepL2320m_MetaG_FD_161275 | JGI IMG/M metagenome (GOLD analysis project Ga0194051, IMG submission 161275) | Anoxic zone freshwater microbial communities from boreal shield lake in IISD Experimental Lakes Area, Ontario, Canada - Sep2016-L239-20m | ecosystem: Environmental > Aquatic > Freshwater >...
ACGCTGGATTAAGGACGGCCTCCCCACCGTCCGTGACACTCGACCCGCCCTCATCCTAGGAAGTGACCTCATTGGCTACCTTGATCGAAAGCGGAGTGGCCCCAAGTGTGGGTTGGCCGAATGCTACTGCTTCAAGTGCCGCTCACCGCGTCGGCCCGCGCTTGGGATGGCGGATTTCATCCTCATGTCCGAGCGGGGTGGCAACCTCCGGGCGCTCTGCAGCGTCTGCGGATGCCTGATGCACAAGCGGATCTCCGTTGTCACCCTGACGGCGATCCAAGATGAATTGGCGGTGCAAATTGTGGAACGCCAGCAGCACCTAGAAGGGACAGGATGATGCTGTCCGAATGTTCACTTCACGGAGACCCTGCGGAAGCATGAGAAAGCGCAACCCCGACAACGAGAAAATCAAGTGGCAATACCTCCGCTTTCTGGAAGATGCCAAGCGCATGAAGCCGGAAAGCGTCGACCAAGTGGCCGCGGCCATTGCCGCGTTTGAGCAATCCACTGGTTGGAAGGACTTCAGGCTCTTCCACGTAGAGCAGGCTCGGAAGTTCAAGCGCGACCTGGACAGCCATGCCGTTGCGGATACTGGCAAGCCGCTCGCAGTCGCAACGAAAGTCTCGCGCCTGCGTGCCCTGAAGGCCTTCTTCCAGTGGCTCTCCGACCGGCCCGGATATAGCCGGAAACTGGCTTATTCTGACATGGAGTACTTCAACCCCTCGAACAACGACGGGCGCATCGCCGGTGCTGTGCGGGAACGCCCGATCCCCACGGTGGAGCAGATCAACCACGTCTTGGCATCCATGCCGACCTCGAATGTGATTGAGCGACGCAACCGGGCCCTCGTTGCCTTCACCATCCTCACGGGCGCGCGAGATGCGGCAATCTCCTCGATGCTTCTGAAGCACGTAGATCTGGAGCGCAGAACGGTCTTTCAGGACGCCCGCGAAGTGAAGACGAAGAACCGCAAGACATTTACTTCGTGGTTCTTTCCGGTTGGCGAACACATCTATGGCATTGTTCGCGACTGGATCGATGAATTGAAGAACCTTCACCTTTTCGGGCCTGCTGACCCGCTGTTTCCAGCAACGGAGCGGAAGCTGGACACAAACAATTGTTTCCACGCGAGTGGCATCACTCGGCTGCCGTGGGCGAGTGCGGGGCCTATACGCGCGGTGTTCAAAAGTGCCTTCATTGGGGCCGGTCTTCCCTATTTCCACCCTCACACCTTCCGGAAGACAATTTGGAAGCTCGGCGAGATAGTTTGTCGGAATGGCCGGGAGGCACGTGCCTGGAGCCTCAACCTCGGCCATGATAACGTGCTGACGTCGTTTAGCAGTTATGGACCGATGACTGGTATGGAACGCGAAGATGTCATGAACCAGCTCGCGAAGAGGTTGGTAGCCAAGCCTGCGAACCAGGGCCGCGGTGGTGAAGAGACTGAGCTCGACCCGGACCTGATCCGCCGTGTCCTCGTTCACCTTCAGAAGACGACTTCTCCACGGTAACGCCCTTCGGTCAAGATGGGAACGCGCTCAGGCAACCCCGATCGGTAGATGTGGTCACCTCGCTCCGGTGATGTGGTCGGCCCATGACTGCATCAGTGGTCGCCGGAGTTCGACGAGGTTGGACCTGGCATAAGCTCGCTCCACGGCGCCACCCACAGCATGCCCAAGAGACAACTCCAGCAGGACCGGATCTTTTTCATTCTCAGAGCCCCAATCCCGGAAACTCGACCTCCAGCCATGGACGTTGGCCACTTTGTCGAGAAGTCGTTGCTCTTTCAGAAGGCCCATATCAGTCAGGGGCTTCCCTGTCCGACCGGGAAAAAGAAGCACACTTCTGGCGCGTGGGATGATCTCAAGCATATTCATGACTTGCCGGGATAGGGGTACTACCAGTTCCTTGCCCGCCTTGGTGCGTGGTTCGGGGATCGTCCATAATGCCCGCTCCAGGTCGAACTCCTGCCAAGATGCGCCCCGGGCTTCCCCGCTGCGCACACCGGTCAGAATGAGGAGCTTCAGACAGTTGGCCGCTGGCGTAATGCGATGAGCTAGGTTCCGCCAAACGACTGGGGCATTGCGCCAAGAAACGGCAGGGTGGTGCTTCACGGCCTTGACGGCCGGTCGGATAATGTACCGAAGGGCATCCCACTCCACAGGCTGACGGTCGATATGTTTCAGGGCATGCTCGCGGAGGAACACTGCTCTAGTCCTATAGAGCAACCGCCGGTAAACCGAGGGGGAAGGCGCGGCAGCCTCCAGTATGGGCAAGATGTCGTCCCGGCCCACTTGGGCAATGGGTCGCTTTAGCAGGTCCTTGAGGCGGCTCCGGAGCTGGTTCTCGGTGTGTTTCCGCTCCGTCTTACTACGCCAGCCTGGAGCCGCGGCCTCTACAAAGCCATCGATGGCCTCCGCGACCGTGCGGGGTGCTGTGTTCCGGTTCAACACGGCTTTGGGGTTCTCACCGCGAGCGAGGGCGCGGTGCATCTCGCGGACGACCTCCTTGGCTTCCCGATGCGTGAACGCCGTCTCTACGCCGAGATAAATGTCCTGTCGTCTGCCGGCGGCCTGAAACCGGAAAACCCAAGATGCGGAACTGCCGCGACGACGGATGTAAAGGCCATCGCCTTTGGCTTGCATTACAGGTTTCGCGGTCGGCTTCTTGATCGTGTGGTCATCGGTTTGCACCACAGGACACCTCCGGATGGCTCCGGACAATCCTAGACGACTTTAGACGAAGATGCCAGAATACACCTGCATATTCGCACTATTTCTTGGATGTCGTCGACCATCAGCGGTTCGCGTTGGACTATAGGTTCTGTGGCCTCATCGCCCACCAGTCTCGTGACGAGAGACCCTTCCCCAGCAAGCTCAGTTGACGTTCACGGCTGCCCATGCTGCTGCCACCGTGGCCGCTTCAGGGCTGCCGATGCCATAAAGCTCTTCGGCGGCGCTGATCGTGGCGGCGCGTGCGGCGGCGTAGTTGGTGGATGCCGTCAACTTGGTCGTGAGGGCGCGGTACCAGATTTGCTGCGCCTTGTCGCTGCCAATACGGGTCACAACAGTGTTGTTGCAGGTCGGGCTGACGGGCATGCCGGCGGAATTCGAGCCCTCGGCCAGCAGATAGAAGAAGTGGTTGGCGATGCCGGAGCTGTAATGCACGTCGACGCTGCCGACGCCGTTGTACCAGCAGTTCTTGGACACGCCATCGAGTGCTGGATCGTACATGTAGCGCAGTGCCTTGGTCGGGGCGAAGGAGGCGCGGCTCGTGGTGCCCTTCCAATTGGATTTCCAGATCATCTCGCCGATCAGATAGTCCGGCGCGTCGAAGCTGCCGTTGGCGTAGTACTCCACCATGGTGCCAAAGATATCGCTGGTCGCCTCGTTGAGGCCGCCAGACTCGCCCGAATAGGTGAGGTTGGCCGTGCGCGCGGTGACGCCGTGGGACATCTCGTGGCCGGCGACATCAATCGACACAAGCGGGTAGAAGGTGGTGGCGCCATCGCCATAGGTCATGCAGTTGCAGGTGTCAGACCAGAAGGCATTCTCATATCCGCGGCTGTAGTGAACGCGGCTGTAGGTCGGCATGTTCTTGTTGTCGATGCCGTTCCGTCCGAACTCTGCCTTGTAGTAACTCAGCGTCATCTCGGCGCCGAACTCGGCATCGGCGGCAGCGTTCGGACCTGATGTGGTGATCGTTCCCGTGCCGAAGTTGCCGGTTGTGTTGGTGATGTAGGAACAGCTCGAACGACCGTTCCGCATGTCGCAAGTATAGTAGGCCGGGGTGCCGGCGTTGCGCAGGTAATAAGTGCTCGAGACCTTGTCCGCGGTGACTGGCACAGAGGCGGAAGCGATGGAGCCCGTATACATGCCAAGCGCCGTGCCCGGTACGTTGCTCGTATGCAGATTGTTCCAGGACCGGAGGACCTTGGCGTTCTGTGCGCCGACGAGGGCGACGGTGTCGGTGTGACCAGCCTGCTCCTGGCCTTCACGACGCACCTTCCACGTCAGGGTGGCGACGCCGCCAGTCACGACAATCGAGAGATCCTTGCGGCTTCTGAGGCCGGGCTGCTGTGCGAAATGCTTGCGCGCCACGTCGTCTGCGTGCTGGGACGAGACGCTGGGCGTGAGGTTGATGGGGGCAAAGGGCAGGGTGGCATTGGTGGTGCCGATCACCTTGCCGCTCGCAAGGTCGATGTGGACGATGGCATCACCCTCGAACACCGGAATGCCCTTGTAGGACTGCGCCAGCCTGACATGGGCCTGGCCGATGTTGTCGATGAAGACCTGGGTGGGCGACAGCGCGGTGTCGGGTGGCAGTGCGCCCAGAAGCGCGCTCGTGGCGGTTTGTGCCATGGCGAGGATCGCCGCCTCGCTTGCTACCTGCTGGGCATGGACCGTGGCGGTCGGAGCTGCGGTGCTCATCAGAGCAGCAAGAACAATCATCACGCGCTTCACGGTAAACCCCATCAGAATGATAGCAACTGCATTGGGCTTAACGGAATTGCTGAGACTAAGTAAATACGTAGATCAAACAGGGACGATGAGATTTCAGTGAAAAAGAATTATAATAAGTGAAGTTACTTATCAAAAAAAGTTCTGCTCGTCCCGTTGGGGCTTGATGACCGGCACAGGTACAGCCCGTCAATCATCTGTTGTTCAGCAGCATTGATCACCAAAGCCATGCCATTGCGTCGTTGCGTGTGGCGACTTCACCGGTGTCAACTCCAACATTGCCAGCACGGCGAGCGCGACCTTGAGGTTTGGGCTTGCTTGTCAACCTTGGTGCAGGCTTGTGCGCGTGTCCCTGGCGTTGCTCGCCGCGGAGGTATCGATGGGGCTGAACGAATTCGACCAGCAGTAGGGTTCAGTTTTCGGGCTGCCGCGTGCCGTCGCCGGCCTTCGGGAAGGTGAGGCCACGCTCGCTGATGAAGGCGCTGATGAATTCACCGCGCGCTGCCTCGTCCTGCGCGGCGTTGCCAAAGGCCGAATCCGCCAAGCGGGCCCAGTTGCGCTGGAACTCCCGATAGGACTGAAGAAGGGAATGGCCGAAAGTCATCTCTATTAAACCCAGTAAATCGATAGACATTAAGTATCACCTGCTGAAAGCCATGGCAAGCCCCTGGGGAGGCGTGCCAGCGCTATTGTGGGCAATGAGGATATGGCTTTGCAGCGCCCGCAGTGGCGGTCGCAACGTGGAACTGGATCAGCGGGGGTGGACTAGAACAGGTCGAAGGCGAACCGGTAGGTCAGGCCGCCGCCTGCGTAATACTGGTTTTCGCTGCCTTCCTTGACGATCGGGCTGTTGCCGGCATCACCCACCAGACGGTCCCAGCCGACCAGCGCATGCAGCTTCCAGTCATCCGTCAAATTATAGGTCGCGCTGCCCGCAAGGCCCACCGTGTTGAAGCCGGCATCGGCCTTGTAGGACTTGTCATAGATCGGGCTGTCGACGGCTTCTCTGGAGCTGATGCCGAAATAGGTGTCCATGTAGTTCTGCGAACCCCAGCCGGCACGCGGGCCGAAGCGGAGTTCGAGGTCCTCCGTCGGGCTGGCAATGACGTCGATTCCGAACTGCGCCACCTGGCCGGAATAGCCGTTGAAGCCCTGGCGGACTTCGGCAAAGCCGCGGATCCAGTCATAGCGGTAAGAGACGCCGAGGCCGGCTTCCACAGCCCACGACACATCGTCGAGGCCTCTCAACTCATTGGAATCGGATGAGTTGCGCTTGCCGATATAGTTGAAGGACGGATAGATCGTGAGTCGGCGGGTGTCTGTATCCCCGTCGATCTGGCCGTAGCCAGGCAGGAAGAACTTGCTGACCGCGATTAGCGGATAGGGCACGAAAATCGTCTCATCCGAGCCCGGGTAGCGCGACTGCGCCAACACGCCGGCCCCGAGGTCCAGCACATATTGATGCGTATCCGCGCTCTGGGCAGAGGCGGGAGAGGCCAAGGCCAACACCGGAAGCGTGGCGGCAAGCAGGGTCAGTTTGAAACGCGTCATATCGAATTCATAGCAAATCGACCCTGACGATAGCAATGCCTGAAGCCGCCGTCACGTGAAGCCTGCAGTCCTTTCGGCGGACCGGTTCATGTCAGGGTTGTAAGACGTGCAATCACGGGCCGAGCAGGCCCAATTCCGCGTCATTTGAAGTAGCCTGCTTACCCCGGGCTGGCCATGGCCGGGAGCGCCAATGCGGCTCGAACACGAAGCTGGAGAGCTGGCGGCCCGGCAGCAGCGCACCGTTCCCCGCACCCCACGCATAATCATAATAGAGCTTCACGATCTCCTCGCGGGTCACCTGCTGTGCCGCCGGATGGGCGAGGCAGGCATCGCGCCAGCGCCGCACGCGCGGCAGCGATCCGGGAATGTCGTAGCCCTCATAATACTCGAGGAACCAGAAGCGGGCGAACATGGGTGTGAAAACGCATTCAGCGAGGCCGAAGCGCGCGAACAGGAAGTCGCCATCGGGCGCATGCCAGGACAGGAAGTCGTCGAGCTTGCGGTATTGCGCATCCATCTGTTCGGCGAGACCCTGCCGCCTTCCGGCATCCTGGTTCATCACGAAGCGATAGCCGGCGTTGGTGAAGTCGCCCTCCATCGCGATCAGCATGTTTTCGACGGCGCGCTCGTAAGGCGCATGCCGCGCCACCGGCGGTTCGGGATGCAGGTCCTCGAAATAACGGAGCAGCACCAGGCTTTCCTTGAGGATGCGGCCATCCGGCAGTTCCAGAACGGGCAGCGCAGTGGTGCCGCGCGTCTTGGCGAGAAGCGCCAGGTCGCGCGGCCTGGTGATGTCGACGACGCTGAAGTCCACGCTGTCTCTCAGGCCCTTCAACGCCAGCAGGATCTCGACACGCTGCGAGAAGGGGCAGACCGGAATGTGGTAGAGGATCGGCCTTTTCATCCTCTCATCCTATCAGGCCAGTTTCCCGTCCTGAAGGAATTTCCGGTCGATGTCGGGCAGGTCCTCGCCGTGAAGTGCCGCCTCGAAGGCGCGGAGGCGCTTATAGATCGACAAGAACTCGACGATGCTGGGCCATGACTTGACGAGATACTGCATGGCATCGCGAACCTCGCCGAAGGAGGCGCGCACCTGCTGGAAAACGCCGAAGGTGATGGCGCCTGCAGCAATCGCCGGGATCAGCACGAAGAACGGCAGCATCATGTCGGCCTGGAGATAGCCGTAACGGACGACGTTGAAATAGAGATAGTTGAAGTAGAGGCGGAAATAGTTCTGCCGCACGGCGCCGAACAGTTCGGTGAGTGTGCGCGGTGTGGCGCGGGCCGCATCGTCTTCGCCATAGACCAGTTCCTTGCGGTATGCGGCCTCGACGCGCTGGTTGCGGAACTCGAGACCCGGCAGCTTGATGCCGACAGCGGCCAGCAGGCCGGTGCCGAACAGCGACCAGACGAGCGAGACGATCACCAGCGAGTAGGGAACGGAACCGAGGATCGGGATGGATGGGATCTTGGGCGACAGTGCGGCGAGGATCGGAAGGAAGGCGATCAGCGTCATGATGGCGCTGACGAGGCTGGTGCCAAGGTCCTCGAAGGTGCGGGCAAAGCGCATGGTGTCTTCCTGCACGCGCTGGGCCGCGCCCTCGATGCTGCGAAGGGCGCCCCAGTGCTCCACATAATGTTCATTCATCGCGGTGCGCCAGCGGAACACATAGTGGCTGGTGAAGAAGGCGTTGAGCACCGCGACAACGATGTAGAGCAGCAGCACGGAGGTGATCTGGCCAAGTCCGATATAGAGATCGGATGCCGGCACCGTTCCCTTCGTCGAGGGGTCGAGCGCCTTCTGGATGAGGTCGAAATAAGACCCCTACCAGTCGTTGATGGTGACGCTCACCTCGACCATGAAATAGAGGACGAAGATGATGAGTGCCGAACCCAGCACCGACCAGTTGAAATAGGGATGCGGGTCGAGCACCCGCCAAACCGCCGCGAAGATGGCCACCCCGGCGCCAAAATAGAGATAGAACCACAGGAAGGGCGGCGACACGAAGCGGGTGACGCCAACGATGGGCGCGGCATCGGCCGGCGGATTGGGAAGCCCGATGAGCGCGCCTGCATCACGCGCCAGGAAGAACCAGATCAGAACCGCCACCAGCGCCCACAGCATGGCGGATGAGAAGAACAGGCGGGGCGAGGGGAAGAAGGAAACGAACATCGCGGGCCTTTCGCAGCGGGGTTCCGGGCGTTATGACGGGCCGGAAGATAGGGTTCGGGCCGCGCACTGTGCAAATTAACTTCCCTTTATCATCATGAGTTTGCCTGATCGTTTTCAAGCCGCTGTGTCGGGCTGGCTGGCCGGGCATTCCGGAAGCCACAGGGAGGGCAGCGCCGCGCTCTCCGCGACATACCGGGCAGGCGGCAGTTCGGCGCGGATCGATCTTGGCTCCTACCTGGTGACGCGACTGCCGGCGACCTTCGCCGCAGTGAACCGCGTATTGGCTGAACTTGCCCGCCGTCGCCCCGATCTCGCACCCGAAAGCCTGCTCGATGCAGGCTCCGGCCCGGGCACGGCGTCATGGGCGGCGAGTGACCTCTGGCCGGACCTCGCGCGCATCACCTTCCTCGACAATTCTCCGGCCTTCCTGGCACTCGCGGCAGAGCTGGCGCGGCAAGGGCCACCGGCGCTCGCGGCGGCGATTGCGCTCAAGGGGAGAATTGACAGCCTGACGGAAGGCGCGGCTGCCGACCTCACGATCGCCGCCTATGCGCTGGCCGAGCTCCCTGTGGAGCAGGCGGCTGCTACGGCCGAGGGACTTTGGCGGGCAAGCCGCAAGGCGCTGGTGCTGGTGGAGCCCGGAACGCCGCAGGGCTTTGCGCGCCTGCGGAGTGTCCGCAGCAGGCTGCTCCGCCTGGGCGCAGTGCCAGCAGCACCCTGCACCCACGCGCTTGACTGCCCCATGAGTGGCAGCGACTGGTGCCACTTCAGCGTCAGGCTGCCGCGCAGCCGCGCCCACATGCATGCCAAGGCCGCCACGGTTCCCTTCGAGGACGAGCGCTTCGCCTATCTCGTCCTCGTCCGCGAAGGCGCGCCGCCGGAGGGCGCGAGGATCATTGCGCCGCCGCAGCATGCGAAGCCCGGTGTCACGCTCCGGCTCTGCACGGAAGGGAGGCTTGAGAACCGCCACGTTGCGAGGCGGGACGGCGCGGCCTACAAGCAAGTGCGCAAGTTGGAATGGGGCGACATGATCAGCCCCGTCACTGAGGAGGACACCCCATGACCCGCCGCCAGATTTCATCCGGATCGAAGTTCGAAGCCGAGATCGGCTATTCCCGCGCCATCGTCGATGGCGACATGATCTGGGTCTCCGGCACCACGGGCTTCAACTATGAGGCGATGACCATCTCCGAGGACGTCATCGAACAGGCCGACCAGACCTTCCGCAACATCAAGGCGGCCATGGAAAAGGCGGGCTTCAGCCTGGCTGACGTGGTGAGCGCAACCTACATTTTTCCCAAGGCCGAGGACTTCGAACCCTGCTGGCCGGTGTTCCGGAAATACCTAGGCGAAACAAGGCCTGCCGCCACCGCGATCATCGCCGCGCTGATCGATCCCCGCATGAAAATCGAGATCCAGATCACCGGCAAAAAACGTTGACGGCTCGCTTGACAGGGGGAGGGGGTTCGCCTATCAGACGTCTCACCGAATTGCGGGTGTAGCTCAGTTGGTTAGAGCGTCGGCCTGTCACGCCGAAGGTCGCCGGTTCGAGCCCGGTCACTCGCGCCATTCACTTGGCTCCGCAATTTGGTTCCTGAAAGTCTGTTTGTTTCCCGATCATGCTAAGGCGATGCTTTACATGATCCGGATTTCGCGCTGGCGGTATGCGTCAGGCTCTGGGCTATGCATATCGTTCCAGCATTCGGAAAATTATGTAAGTGAGTATCGCAAGAGCGACGAAAGTCCATTTGACGGTTTTCGCTGAGAACCGAGAGACAGTGCCATCCTTCGTGTTAGTTGAAGGTGCCAGTCTGTTGTTTTCTTCTGCTACGATATTTCCATCGGCTCGTTCTGTTCCTGCATCCGAGTTTTCGGTCGTAGGTTTCCAAGAAGCGGAACTCGCGTACCTCACGTAGGATGGCTTGGGCACAGTAAGGCGAGATTGCCGAAGCGAGAAGCCCCTCAACTCGGGCATCTCGTGTCTTCGAGTCCCCTGCTCTTTGCGTTCGCGGCAATCCTCAGAACTCTCACAGTTTAAATTCGTCAACATAAAGTCTGTCCTATCGGTAGGGTCGGGGTGGCTCGCCTCGGGAGTTGTTATTGCTTCCCGTGTTTTCTTGCCCGTCACGCCTCACTCCTAGCGGGGCCCGCAATGATGGGTATTCTCTTGCATTGCATTGCTGCTTTGTCCGTTGCAGTTCGACCGCTTGGATACAACCATCAACTCTTCACTGAAGCCTCGGTTCGGAAATCTCGAACACTGAAGGTATTCCAATGCCTGAGAAACTTACTCTGGCACTGGTTCAGGCACATAGTGAAGAGCGCCCCAGTCGGGACGCTCCTGCTTCACTGCTCAATTGCGAGGTAGGGCGGACAATCGCGCCACCTAATCGTTGTTGTCGTTCGGGCTACCCTTGCCGTCGCGATTCTTGCTTCCAGGCAACCCATATTCGCCGGAATTGTCTGTCGACATGTTCGACTTTCAAGGATTGGAGTTGTCGTTCTTGTCGCGGTCATTCGCGTGACCGTTATCTCACTTCTTATTACCCTTACCTTTCGAGTCGTTCTTGCCAGACTTGTCCTTGCCAGACTTGTCCTTGCCAGACTTGTCCTTGCCAGACTTGTCCTTGCCAGACTTGTCCTTGCCAGACTTGTCCTTGCCAGACTTGTCCTTGCCAGACTTATCCTTGC
>Ga0194051_1001822_pt1 | contig 10861 bp, 13 predicted proteins | sample SepL2320m_MetaG_FD_161275 | JGI IMG/M metagenome (GOLD analysis project Ga0194051, IMG submission 161275) | Anoxic zone freshwater microbial communities from boreal shield lake in IISD Experimental Lakes Area, Ontario, Canada - Sep2016-L239-20m | ecosystem: Environmental > Aquatic > Freshwater >...
CGGGTCTGATGCCGTCAAGTCGGCGGTCCTGCCCGGCGTCGCTGCCGGAGAGACGCTGCTCAGCTGGGCGTTCAGCGAGCAAAACCCCCGATTCGAGCTAGGCTCTGTGCAGACATCTGCCCGGGCTGACGGCGACGCATTCGTGGTGAACGGCACCAAGATGTTCGTTGAGAACTTCGGTTCTTCACATCATTGCCTGGTGACTGTCCGGACGGCTCCGGCGACCAAGGAAAGCGCCGGGCTCAGCCTTCTGCTGATCGACACAACGGCCGCCGGTATCAGCGAGACGGCCCTCGTCACGCTGGCGAAGGACAAGATGAGCGCCATCACCTTCAAGGACGTTCGGGTGCCGAAGGCTAACCTGGTCGGTGAGCTGAATGCAGCCGGGCCGGCGATCGAGCGGATGCTGGAGCGCGGTACGGCGCTGCTTTGTGCCCAGATGCTGGGGGCGACGCGTAAGGACATGGAAATGGCCGTCGAGTGGGCCAAGTACCGGCGCGCCTTCGGTCAGCCGATCGGCGCTTTCCAGTCACTCCAGCATATGTGCGCCGACATGCTGATGTGGATCGACGGCGGTAACCTCCTCACCTACGAGGCGCTGTGGCGCATGGATCAGGGACTGCCGGCTACGGTCGAATCCTCGCAGGCGAAGGCCTTCTGCAACGAGCGATGTGAAGCGGTAGTGCGTCAGTGCCAGGTCATCCACGGCGGCATTGGCTTCATGATGGAGTTCGACCTCCAGCTTTGGTATCGGCGTGTCTGCGCCTGGACGATGCGGCTCGGCACGGCGTACGAGCACAGGGCGAAGATCGCCCATGCCCTGATTGACATGCCGGGACACGTCATCCTCGGCCGGCCCGTGCCCGTTGTCTCCGATGCCGCCTAACTTTTGAAACGCCGTCATAAAACGGTCCCCCAGCATAAGGAGCAGTAGGCATGGCAACATGTCCGGTATGCGGTGCCTCAGTAGATGAGCAAGCCGCCAAGCAGACATCGGGCTTCACCGCCCACGGTGCCAAGGAGACGGACCCGTCCCGGGGCACACGTCAGTTCCACGACGGGCAATGGGTCTATTTCGACAGCTTGGAATGTCGCAGCAAGTTCCTGCGTTCGCCGGAAAAATTCACGAAGTCCGCTTAGCGGCCTGCCTGCGTGATGGAACCCGAGAACAAGAAGACCGACCAGGCCCTGCCGCTGGCGGGACTGCGGATCATCGACATAAGTAACGTTTTCTCGCTGCCTTATGCGACCGGTCTTCTGTCCGATCTCGGCGCCGAGGTGATCAAGGTCGAAGGGCATACCCGTATCGACACGACGCGCGGTGGCGCCTTCTCGGGCGTTTTTCCCGAAGACGATCCAGGCGCGGATCCTTGGAACCGCGCCTCGGCGTTTAATTTGGCCAACCGGGGCAAGAAATCTCTCGCCATTGACCTGCGGCGTCCCGAAGGGCGTGCGGTGCTGACTGACCTGATCAAGGTCAGCGACGTCCTAATGGAGAATTTCACGCCTCGGGTCATGCGTGGATGGGGCCTCGATTATCCAAATGCGTCTAAGCTGCGCCCCGGCCTGATCATGGTCTCCTGCAGTGGCTACGGGCAGAACGGACCATATTCCCAGTATCCCGGCCAGGCGACCACCCAGGAAGCGACTCACGGCCTGACTTACGTCACGGGTTACCGCGACGGAATCCCCTCGAAGGCCGGGCAGTCCTTTGTCGACTTCCTGGCCAGCTGGGCGCTGGTGAACGGTACCTTGCTGGCGCTGCGCCACCGCCGGCGCACCGGCAAGGGGCTTTGGCTCGATGTCGCGATGTACCAGCTCGGTTGCTCGATGGTGTCGGATCGCATCTTGGATTGGGAGGCTAACAAACGCATTGGCGCTCGCATTGGCAACCGCCATCCCTGGCTTGCCCCACAGGGCTGTTACCGCTGCGCGGGTGAAGACGAATGGTGCGTCGTCTCGGTCCACGACGATCAGGAGTGGGCCGACCTTTGCGGCGTCATCGGGCAGCCGGAGCTGGCTCGAGACGAGCGGTTTGCGACCAACGAGGCACGGCGTGCTCATCACGATGAAGCCGACGCCGCAATTGCCGCGTGGATGACTAGGTTTCCGAAGTTTGAGGCCATGGAGCGCCTGCAGGAAGCGGGCGTTCGCGCCGGCGCGGTCTTCGACGCGCGTGACATGCATTTCAACAAGCATATGCGGTCGCGGCGTCTACTGGAACGGGTGGAGTATCCACCGGAGCGGAAGATGGGCCGGCGCCTTCTGATCGGCCGGCCGTGGAAGCTATCGAAGCTGCCCCTATCCATTCGCGGTCCGGCGCCCACGATCGGCGAGCACAATCGCGAAATCCTGCAGGGTATGCTGGGCTATGATGAAGCCCGGTGTGCGGCGCTCGAGGAATCGAATGTTCTGGCAACGCGACCGACTGTCGGACGTTCGTTCCTGCGGATGAGTATGCAGGAGCGCGTTGCGAAAGGGCGGCTTGCCTCGTGGGATCCCGACTACGAGGCGAAGCTCGAGGATCTCGACTAGCTGATTTTCCAGATCTCGCCGGTTCGCGCGATGTGGCGGATCGGCGTAATGCTCTCGACCTGCCATCCGTGCTCTTGCAGCCATGCCTCGAAGTCGGCCTGCGCGCCGGCATGGCATTCAGCGATGAAGCGACCGTCGGCTAGTGCAACCACTTCTGTGATCGTCGTGCGCGGGTCAATTCGCCACTTGTCCGTGGCTTTGAGATTCTCGCCAAACGTCGCCAGGTCATCCCAGCCTGGCGCGCGTCCGATCGCAATCCAGCGTCCCATTGTCCATTTCCTCTCTATGCGCCCTGGGGCGGAACGAACGGGTAGGGGACAGCCCGGCCACCTTTGATAGGAAGCACGATTGTCGCCGTTCCGGGGCAGGTCTCGATCTTCGTCTGAAGCATCATCCCGATATCCAGGTCGACCAGGCCCAGCCCGTCCACTTCACGCTTTCCTGTAACGCGGGCCCAGACGGTGATCGTGTCGCCCGGCACGATCATCGCGCGATGCTGGAACTTCAGCTTCCATGGCCAGCCATCGGGCAGGCAAAGGTCCTTGAGGTAGCGGGGCAGGATGCTCTGCTTCCAGGAGCCCTGAGCCAGAATGCCGGCAAGGCCATCGTGATAGATGGCAAAGTTCTGGTCGTAGTGGATGCGGTGCCAGTTCTCGATGGCCGCACTCCAGCGAAACAGATGGGTCGGGGTCATTGGACCGATGACGAGCGGGGGCATTTCCTGCCCTTCGGCGACATCGTCGTAAAAAAGCTGAGGCTTCTTGCGGAGCTCGTCTGCAGTCGTCATGCCGGGCCTTTCTTCAGCGTCGAATCGAAGAAGATCGGAGAACGCAGAGCAGCTCGTCGTTCTGGTTCGTGTAGGTCGTCTGCACTGTGACGACCAGCATGGGCGTGCCGTCTTTCGTGATCCGCCCCTGGATCTGGGAATACTTGCCCTGGCTGTAGATGTGGTCGCCGAGCACTGGGTATTTGTAGACTTCGATTTCGTTGCCGGCGTTAAGGATGCGCTTCAGCGTCGTCGGCACCGGCGGCAGGACGCCTTTCTGATCCGGGCCACCCTCCCGCAGTCCGCCGATTCCATCGGAATTGGGGTTTTCGCGAAATGCCCGCGTAACGGGGTCCTCAGTGCCGGCCAGCGTCTTGCGGCCGATATAGGAACAGTAGATCGGAGGCGCGATGACAGCCCCGTATCGCGTCGTCTTGGCGAATTCGTCATCCCAATAGCGCGGATCGGGATCCATGATCGCATTGGTGAAGATGCGCAGCCCTTCACGCTCGATGCCCCATGGTGGGCTCGCTTCGACCTTTTCCGCGGTCAACCCGATCAGCGCCTTGATCTCATCCGTCAGCGGATTGTTAGTCATGCTCATGCGCGCCTCTCCCTCCCCTGAATGTTTGGCCAGGCAGTAATGCCTGGCCAAACACGTACTGGCTGGTCTTCGTCAGATGCCTACTCGGCCGCTTCGGCGACTGCCATCGGCTTGGGAAAGAACGCCTCTTCCCATGGCCACACGCCATCGACCTCGTAGGTCGGCTGGCCGGCTAGCGCCCGATCGAGATAGGGGCTGGTGATCGGCTTGTCCCACGGCGTGATGCAGCCTTCGTAGATTTCCTTGCCGAGCTTGAAGTGCTTGGCCTGCTCGACCGTTTCCACGAAGGGCGCATTGGCGTCGAAGAACTGCTCCGGTTTCGTCGGCCGGGGGCCGGCACGCGAGACGTGTCCCCAGGCATCGCGTCCGATCATCTTCTCCAGCATCCAGACGCAACCGATCAGCTTGTCGAGATCGACGCCGGTTTCGATCCCCATGCCCTCAAGCATGTGCATGAAGTCTTCGGTCGGAGCCATGCCGGTCGCCCGACCATTACCGCAGTACGGGCATCCGCCGATGCCGCCGATCGTGCCCTGCAGGTGCAGCGTATCGTCGCCATCGAGGGCCTTGATCGCCGAATAGGCGGAAACGATGGCCATGCCGCGGCTGTTGTGCAGATGGGCGCTGAACGTGTTGATCTCTGGCCACTTGCGCTTCACGCGGCCAAAAATCTCCTCGACCTTCACGGGATGGCACCAGCCCATCGGATCGCCGATGCTCACCGAGGTGACCTTGATGCCTACGGCATCCCACAGCGCATGCTGCTTTTCCAGGAACTTCATCGTCATATCGACACTGAAGTCGCCGACGAAATTCGAGCCGAACGTCGCATTGGTCCCGATGCCGGCTTCCTTCACGCCGTCACGGAGCGCGGTGTCGATGACTTTCTGCCACGCCGCCATTTCCTGCATCTGCGTGCGGTTGGTGTTGCGGCGAGCGAACACGTCGCATTGGTGCACGCGGAGCTGGGGCCGACGGCTCCGCATGATCGTGAGCGGCGGAGAGTATTGCTTGGCCCGTTCCAGCCCTTTCTCGTTCAGGGCCAGGGCCGTGTACATGACCCCGGGCTTCGGATGGAACTTGCTGACGATCTCGTCGATACGCGCCATCTGCGGCGTGTATTTCGGGCTGACGAAGGAGCCGACGACGATCTGCTTCAGCCCTGTCTCCGACAGCGCATCGAGCAGCTCGACCTTGGAGTCGACCGGGATATTGGTATCCTCGATCTGCATGCCTTCGCGCATGCCTTCTTCAGTATAAATGATTTTCGGATAGCGGCTGGTCATGCAACATTCCTCCTGCCATCGCACGTTACGAAGCGTAACAACTTTACCACGAAACTGCAGTCGGCGAGTTAGGGCTGCGAAATGATTCGTAGCAATTCGGAATTCATGCGATCTGCGGCTTCGTAGCAGGCCCAATGGCCGACGCCCGGAAAGACCTCGATTTCGGCATCCGGCCGAGCCTTTCGCATCAGCGCTATTCGAGCTTCGAGCAGGCTGCGATCCGGCATCTCCCGTTCGCCCCAGAATGAATGGACATGGCCATGGACGGTGGGCAGTGCGTCGGCCAGCGCAGTTGAGCGCCACATGTAGCCGCTATTCAGGCGGGCACGGCGGGTATTCTGCTCCTGGATTTCGATGGCCAAGGCGTCGACGTTCTCGGGAGCGCCCAGCATCATGCGCAGTAGATTTTCGCGGTGCGCGGCCTCCCGGTCGCTTCCGGTCCTGTCCCGAACCTTTACGAGTTCGATGGACCGGGTCGGCGGTCCCAAACCGCCGGTGCCGATCAGCGTCAGCGAACGGACGCGATCGGCCAAAGCGGCGGCCAGCGGCCCCGAGATGACGCCACCGAACGAGAAAGCGACAACATGCACCGGCGCCTCGGGCGGGATGACGTCGTCCAGGCCGCGCAATACGGTAGTCGCAATGTCCTGCGCGTCGAACGGCTGCGCCAGGGTGGCCGAATCGCCCAGCGCCGGCAGATCCGGCGCGATCACCGCGTAATCGCGGGCAAGCACGCCGATATTGCGGGTCCAATGCCGCCATGAGCCGGCGCCCCCGTGAAGCAGCAGAACGGCAGCGCCGCTTCCCCAGCCACGCCACGCCATCGTTCCGTCGCCAGCTGGCGTGCCCCAGCGCCGCGCCGCGCGATCAAGTTCTTCCAGAACGGAACGTGCCGCTTCGGCATCGACGACGGGTCGAGTGGAAATGAAACCGGTCACGCGCGCCCAAGGTATATTGAGGTTTGTGTTCTCATGATAACTCCTAGTGCCAAATCGGACCGCTGTCTGCCTACCAAGCGGAGGGGCTGTCATTCCGATAATGAATGGGTAGGGATGCAGAATTGGCCCCTGGGTTGTTGCGCACGGTTCGTATCGGGCTAGGCTGCTCATCGGAGGAGCGTCAATGATAAATGGTATTCTCGACGACTTGGTGGTGCTCGATCTGAGCGAGGGTGTCGCTGGCCCGATCTGCGCCCGCCTGCTCGCCGATTACGGGGCGAAGGTCGTCAAGATCGAACCGCCCCAGGGCGGCAGCAGCCGCCGGCTGCATCCTTTCGTGGGTGACGATCCCGATCCGGAAAAGAGCCTGTTCCATCTGCTCCTGAACCTGAACAAGCGCGGCGTCACCCTCGATATCACGCGACCCGAAGGCGCGGATCTGTTGCGGCAGCTGGCCCGCAAGGCCGACATTATCGTGGAGAGTTTCGCGCCCGGCTATCTTGCGTCGTTCGGTCTCGATTACGAGACGCTTGAGAAGGAGAATCCGAGCCTTGTGTTTACATCGATAACGCCGTTCGGACAGACGGGGCCGTATTGTCATTACAAGGGCGGCGAGATCGTGGCTTACGCCACGAGCGGTATCATGGCCATCAGCGGCGAGTCGGATCGTGAGCCGCTGCAGCATGGCGGCTTCCCGGCGCTGTACGAAGCCGGGATGAACGGCTTCCTCGCGACAAACGCCGCCCTTCTATGCCGGGACATCGATGGCGTTGGGCAGCATGTCGACGTCTCGATCCAGGAGGTCGTGGCTTCATCGCTGATCGTCAACCAGCCCTATTACAGCTTTGCCGGTGGCGTACAGGGTCGACGTCATGCGGAGGGCACCAACTTCGGCCAGGTCATGCCCTGCAAGGACGGCTATTTCGTTGCCCAGCCGGGCGGCGGTGCCACGTGGGACAATATTGCCGACTTTTTCGAGCGGCCGGAACTGAAGGAGCATCGCTTCGCCGACCTGGACGAGCGCGTCCACAACGGGGCCGAGATGGACGCCATCATTCTGGATGCGACGAAGGATCGGACCATGGCCGAGATGTTCAAGAGCGCGGCCGAGAAATATCGGATGCTCCTGGGCATCGTGCAGACGCCCGAAGACCTGGCGAACTGTCCGCAGCTAGAGGCGCGTTCCTTCTATGAGGAAGTCGAGCACCCCGTCGTCGGCAAGATCCGCGTGCCGTTCCGGCTTTGGAACATGAGCGAAGGCAGCGCGGCGTACCGTACTCCGGCGCCCCTGTTGGGGCAGCACACTGCCGAGGTGCTGGGCGAAGCGGGTTGCTCCGCCCAGGAGATCGCCGATCTCAGAGCGCGCGGCCTCGTTTGACGCGGCCTATTCTTCGGGGGGAAGGGAGAGGCTTGGTACGATGCAGCTTCCACTTCCGACTGCAGTAACGTCACCCTTCTGATTGGTGACGGTGACCCCGATAATGACCCGGGCGCCATCGACAGTCCGGTCGATCGCCGTGACTTTTCCGGTGAACGTCACGGTGTCCCCCGGCCGGGAGGGTCGCAGGAAGCGAAACTCGACCATTCCGCCGCGGTTGTAGTACTTCGGGCCAAAATAGCGCCGCAGCAACTCGGCGCCGAAGGTCACCGACATCCGGCCAGACGCGACGGTGCCGCGTGTTCCCAATACGCCTTGCGCAGTTGCCTCGTCGGTGAACTGACTCGGCCCCTCGGCGCCGCCGCTCTTCTCGAAAAAGTTGATCCCCTCCTGGGTAATGGCCTTGCTCAGGGACGGTATTTCGTCTCCGACCCGATACGTCGTGGTCATTGCCATTTCTTGCCAACCTCCGAAGGCTGCTTCAGCTCGTGCGTGATCACACGATCGAGGAGCCGACCGTCTTCGTCCACGGACACAGCCTGGGTGACGATGTAATTTTTGCCACGGCGCAGGTATTTGTCGGCAATCCACGCCTGGACAAAAATGCGCTTTCCCGCGATCGGAGCGTTGAAGCAATAGAACGCGCAACGGGCGTTCACCGAACCATCGTCGCGATAGACTTCGTGGTAGGCGCGGACGTCCACCTTATGCGAGATCGTGGGGAAGGCGGCATCCGGATCATCGACGCCTTTTCGAAAGTCGTTGATCATCTCCTGAGTCAGGACGTAGGAAAACGACGGCAGCGCTTGTCCTACTTCGAGCTTTTCCCAGTCAAGCAGCGTCCGTGTGTCGTCGCCATGTGCATCCGCCATCACGCTCTCTCTCTCAATTGTTCTACCTTCAATCAAACATACCCGACGCGTCCATGCCGGCCAAGAGCGGCTAGGTTTTCTCGACGCTCCAGAACACAGGCGCGGACCCTTTCAATTTCAGGGCATTTTCGACGATGGGGCGTGCCTGCGCGGCACGCTCCAGGCGTCGGTGACAGGTACCCGTCAGGCCGCCCGCACGAGACGAGGCGGGGTGCTCTTGCCGCGCACCTCCGCCTCCTCAAATTCGGCGGCGGCGATCGCCCGGTCGAGCGCGGCGCGCAGCGCCTTGGCCGATTGGAGCGTGATCTCGACACCGGCGCGGGCGCCGGCATCGAGGTCCTTGTTGAAGAAGTCGAGCGTTATTACGTCGCCCAGCGGAGCATGGCGGGCGTGATCGTAGGCGACCACGGCCTGGGTCAGCAGAAACCAGTCGTCACCGCGTTTGGCCATGCCTTCCGCCGCGGTGATCTCGACGATGGAAGTACACATGTGCGCCTCCTACTTCGCCAGATGCTTGCCGAAGAAGCCGAAGACCTTGCTCCAGCCATCCATCGCCTGGTCGGGCCGGTAAAGCGGCCGATGCCAGTAGAAGAAGCCGTGGCCGGCGCCGTCGTAGCGATGGAACTCGTAGTTCTTGCCCAGCTTCTTTAGCTCGGCCTCATGCTGGTCGACATGCTCGGGGCTGGGCGCACGATCGTCGTTGCCGAACAGGCCGAGCAGCGGGCAACTTAAATTCTTGGTCATGTCGATCGGCGCGACCGGCGTCTTGGCATTGAGTTCGTCCTTGCCCATCACGACGCGGCCGCCCCACAGCTCGACGCAGGCATCGACGTCCTTCTTCTGGCAGGCATAGATGAAGGCATGGCGGCCGCCCGAGCAGGAGCCAAACAGGCCGACCTTGCCGTTGCTGTTGGGCTGCGCCCGCAGCCACGCCACGGCCGCTGCGGTGTCGCCGACCATCTGGGAGTCTGCAATGCCGCCCTCAGCGCGGACTTTGGCGGCAACGTCGTCGGGGTTGGCGTCGCTGCCGCCGCCCTGTTCACGCTGATAGAGGTTGGCGCAGATCGCGAGATAGCCGTGATGGGCGAAGCGGCGCGTGGTCTCTATGTAGAGCTCGCTCCAGCCCGGCAGATGATGGATCAGTACCACGCCCGGAAACTTGCCCGGACCTTCCGGCCTAGCCACATAGGCGGTGATCGGCGTGCCCCGATCGCCCTTGAGGGTGACATTCTCGCAGGTCATGCCTCGGTAGAAAGACATTCAATATTCCTCCAGATTCGCGGGTTATCGCGGGCGGCATTCGACGGCCTCGGGTGGGACGAGTCAACCCGGGCATCAGGCTGCGAAGTCGTTGGCATGCATGCGACAGATTGTGATGCTCTTCAGCCGGCCTCGAGAGGATCGACATACGAGATCAGGCGGACCTCGCCGGTTGCCGTGTTTAGCACGGCACAGGACAGTCTCCAGCCGTCGGGGGTGTATCGGGTCTCTCCCGCCGAGCCCGGGTTCACGATGATCACGTCTCCGACGCGCCGCGCCACCTCGGCGTGGGTATGCCCATAGAGCACGAAATCTGCCCCCGCCTCGGCGAACTGTTCCAGCTTTTCGTTGTGCGGATATATATATTCGCCTCGCGGTTCCCAGGGCGTCGAATGGGTCATCAAGACCATCTTGCCGTCGTAAGTCAGCCTTCTTTGAAGGGGCTGATCTGCGAGGAAGGCCACCAATTCCTCATCCACCTGACCCTGCTCGCGAGCCTGCGTGCCCGCGTCCGAGAGGTACAGCTCTTCATGGTTGCCCAGAATCATTCGGGCACCCAAACTTCTCAGGAGACCTATGACCTCGTTGGAGAACCTGTTCTGGGAGATGCTGTCGCCCAAGCACAACAGATCATCGACCGGCCCCATGGCAGCAAGTGCCGCCTGCAGGCCGAAGACGTTGCAGTGGATGTCGGAGACGATGCCAAGCTTCATGATACGCATTCCCTTGGGGATTGTATCACCCGGGACCAAATCATAGCCAGTTGGCGAGCGACCGTGGCGCGAAATCAAAAGACGGTGGATTTGCGCAGAGATCGATTACTGCGGTCTACAACTTTCAATCGGGATGACATTCGAGTCGGTGGGGATTAAAGGTTTTCCATCAATCTTGGATCCGGTGCCTCTCGCAGCGAACCAGCGCGTTGCGAACTTGCTTTTAAATGGGCGCTGGCACGATCCGGTGGAGGAGGTGTCGACTTGGATACAACAGCTTTTCTCTCCAAATTTGCCAGTTCGACCAAGCTCTCCGACATCAGCAGCGAGGCGGTCGCAGCAACCAAGCGGCATATCCTGGATTGCACCGGCGTTACGCTTGCGGCGGCGACGGAGCCGGCCGGACGTATCATCCTCGACGTCATGCGCGAACAGGGCGGCAGCGCTCAGGCGGGGGTTCTTGGATCGGATCTGCGGACGAACACCATCTCGGCAGCTTGGGCCAATGG
>Ga0194051_1001826_pt1 | contig 10849 bp, 4 predicted proteins | sample SepL2320m_MetaG_FD_161275 | JGI IMG/M metagenome (GOLD analysis project Ga0194051, IMG submission 161275) | Anoxic zone freshwater microbial communities from boreal shield lake in IISD Experimental Lakes Area, Ontario, Canada - Sep2016-L239-20m | ecosystem: Environmental > Aquatic > Freshwater >...
GTCGCTGCGTGTTCCGATGCTGCCCCAACACCTTGCATGCCCGACGTTCACTCAAGCGATCACGCCCAAGAGCAGTTCTTGTCTGCTCAACTGCGCGTTGCCGCTTCGCCGGGCTCAGAAGTTTCCCGATGCGGCCTCCCGAAGAATCGCCTTGTCGAGTTCGGCATCGGCCAATAACCGCTTCAATCGGCTATTCTCCTTCTCGAGATCCTTCAGCCGCTTGGCCTGGTCTATCCGGAGGCCACCGTACTGCTTCTTCCATCTGTAGTACGTCTGCTCCGTCACACCGATCTTCTTGACCGACTCGGCAACGGTCTTACCTCGCCCCACCTCGACTTCGACCTCTCGCAGCTTGGGGATGATCTGCTCGGCCAGTTCTTTCTTTCCGCGTGGCATGGAATGCCCTCCTTTGGTTGTGACACCACCAGATTATCGCTCTGGGAGTGGTGCCGTTTAAGGGGGGCAGGTCACGATCGCCTCCTGATGAGCCAGCCTCCTGGCACGCTTCCGATCTGGTGGACAACTCGAACCGCGAACCGTAAAACCTCGCACGGTGGTGTATGATTTCTGCCTGTCGTGGGCTGCTGTTGGTGAATAAGTCACAGCAGGATACGCCGCCTTTCCCCTTTCCCTCTCTTTTTGCTTTCCCTCTACGGAACACGACTTTCGGTTACAGCTCGTCGCTGGGACGTTGACCACGGTGGTGAAGTTGAGTCTGATAGTGAATCAATTAGGAAAACTGTGAATTCAGATGAATAAAAGTCTGCGGCAAGGAATGGATCGGTGCGGATGGATGGTAGCGATGCTGCTGGTCTGCTTGGCCGGCACTGCTTTGGCGGAGACAGGCTCGTGTGTGTTTTCGGACGACTTCGAGACGCCCGCGGCGCGGCAGAAGTGGAGTCCGCACGGCGGCGCCACCCGGGGTGAGAACGCGCTCTGCAGTACGGACGAGAGTCATTCGGCCCGGACCAGTCTCGCGGTGAAGCCATCGCCCGAGTTCCGCTTGGGTGGATGGCAGTCCCCGCCATTCCCGGTCGAGTTCGGCCAATACTACCGCGTCACCCTGTTCTCCCGCGCTTCGGATCCTTTCTTCGCCGCGGTTCTGTTCAGCGATGAGCACGGCACACAATTGGAGGGCGACTGCAACTGGGGCGCCGATCCGTCGGCGGAATGGGCGGAACGGGTGTTTTGCTTCAAGGCGAAGGTCGCAGCCCGCACCGGTTCGCTCATCGTTTACCCCTCCAAATCTACGCCCCTGTGGGTCGATGACGTACGCGTGGAGACGGTGAATCGCTCCGCGGTTCTCGCATGGGCGGATAGGATCTACAAGACCATGCCGCCCCTCACCAATGTGGTCTTTGCTGCCCCGGAAGTCGTGCCGGGGGCCGCCCTGGCCAGACTGAAGGCAGGACAGCCGCTGACGATCGCGCTGCTCGGCGATAGCATTGCTGGCGACCTCGACAACTCCGCCCTGGATGTGCAGATTGAGCGCGCCTTTCCGGGCTCGCGGGTGGAGACGGTCTTCGTCGGACGGGGCGCCACGGGCTGGGTTTCACTCCGGCATCAGATCCAGGAACGGGTCGTCTCCCAGAAAGCGCAGCTGGCGATCCTGCTGGCCATCAGCAATGACACCGAATACCTGGCGGGCGACCTTGCGGAAGTCGTGCGCAGACTCCGACAGGAAAGCCCGGGTACGGAATTGTTGCTCGTCAGCCCGCACCTCGAGGGGTGGAGCCGCTATCCGACTGTCGGGTTGCGTCACAGGGACATCGTGAGGCAGGTCGCCACCGACGAGAAGACGGGCTGTCTCGATTTACTGCGGGTCTGGCAAGACTATCTGGCGGCAAATCAACAGCCTGCACACTGGCTGCTTCGCGATGGCCTGCACATGAATGAGCGAGGCCGTCAGCTTACCGCCCGCGCGGTCGTGCAGTACCTCCAGAACGCGGCCGGAATCAACCAGATACCGGACAGTCAATCGCCACCGCCGCGACCAAAGGGCACCAGCCAATGAAATCTCTACTCGCTTCCGTCGCTTTGGTCGCTTTGGTCCCTTTCCCGTCCCCCCTCCGCGCGGAAGTCTCCATAGAGTTCAATCTGGCCGCCGCCACCCGCGTCTCGCTCGCGGTCTATGACGAACAGGGCCGCCAGCTCCGCACCCTCCTCGCCGGAGCCCCGCAGGACCCCGGGCCGCACAAGATCGCCTGGGACGGCCTCGACTGGATGGGCAACTCCGCCCCCGCCGGCTCCTACGAGTGGCGACTGCTCGAATCCCAGGGCCTCAAAGCCGAATTCCTCCTCCGCCTTGGCACCAGCTTCAACAACCAGGAATGGCCCTGTAACCACGATGGGCCGCAGAGTGTTCTTGTGGAAGGAGACCAGGCCTTGCTCTCCGGCGGCGGCGAGTTCGTGCCGCATGGCGTGGGCGTCAGCCTCACCAACGGTGCGTTGCTCGGCCACTTCGGCGGCTTCCCTCCCCTGACCGCCATCACCGGCGGCCGGATCCTGTCCCTCAATGGCGATACCCTGGTCGTCTCCGATCAACAGACCCACGCCCGACTCTCCAGCCGGGATTTGCTTCACTATGCCAAGCGACTGGACATGCAGACGCCTGAAGCCGATCTGGAGAAAGGCTGGCAGGCCGTCCCCCTCCTCCCTTACGCGCCCGACCGCGGCTTCGGCTGGGACAACGTCGACGGCCTCAAGGCCGCCACGGACGTACCCGGTTCACGCCAGACGCTCAGGGACTTCCACGGCCCCGACCCCGACTCCGATGGCCTCGCCGCCGACTTGGGCGCCGATCCCTGCGCCCTCTTCGTCTTCCGCATCGACGTCCCCCGCGGCCGCTATACCATCAACCTCCTCATGGGCAACGGCGTTCTCCCCTTCGACGTGGATATCTACGCCGGCATGAAGGAGGGCAAACCTGCGTTCCTCCGCACCGAAAAGTTCGAACTGGCCAACCGCGATACACCGGCCTGCCTCTCGAAGACCATCAGCTTCGAACTCGATACCACCGAACGCCAGATCGTGCTCGGATTCCAGACTCCGAAAAGGCAAAAGGGCGCACGAGACCCACAGAACTTCTGGACCCTGCGCGGCGTGGAAGTACTCGCCAAGCCCGGATGCCTCGCCGCCTCCGGCCCGCACCTCGCCGTAGGATACCCCGCCAATGGCACTGTCCGCTGGCTGGACCCGGCCACCAAGGACCTCAAGGACCTCGGCTCCGTCACCGTCGAGAACCTACGCGACGTCGACCTCCTCGACGACGGCCACGCTGTGGTCGTGACCACGACCAGCCTGGTCGAAGTCGCCCGCGGCACACCCCCCGTCATCAAGGCCACCGGTTTCACCCGCGGCAAGTTCATCTCGATCGACCGCTCGAACGGCGATATTCTCGTTGCCGGCGAATGGGATGGCCCCGTCTACCGCTACGATCGCAACTACCAACTCAAGGCCACCTACGGCCGCGTCGGCGGCCGCCAGCAGGGCCCCTATAACCCCGAGGACTTCTGCGCCCTCCACGACCTTGCCAGCGACAACCGCGGCGGCTTCCTCGTCGTCGAGAACTGGTCCGCCCCGCGTCGCCTCGCGCACTTCGGGCCCGACGGTAAGCTCATCAAGGAATGGTGCGGCGGCCAGCTCTTCTTCACGGGTGCCGCCGCTGATCCCACCGACCCCCGGCGCGTCTGGATCAATTCCCATTGGGGCTGGCTCATGGAAGTCGAGGCCGACTACGACGCTCACACTTGGAAAACACGCGCCACTTATTGCCTCGCCGGCCTCGGCGAAGGCTTCGTCCCCGACGGCGGCACCTTCAACCGCTGGACTCTCCGTCGTCACGGCGAACACCGCTATCTCATCGCCGCCGGCCGTGCGCCCTGCGTGCTCCTCGTGGACGACGCCAAACGGCGACTGCTCCCTCTGGTTATCGCCGGTTCCGGGGAAGGTAAATCGAAGGTTGTCCACTCCGTTCTTGAGGAGGCCAATAAACAGAAGCCGGCCGGAGGCGGCTGGTACGGCGCCTTCCTCTGGCAGGAACGGAACGATAACGGCCAGATTGATGCGGAAGAAGTCCGCCCTTCAGTCGTGAATGGCTCGGGGGGCGGCCCGGGGGGCGGCTCTTGGAGCGTCGACGCGGACATGACTTTCTATCATTGGCAGACCGACAAAGATGGCTTCCTGCTCTACAGGCTTCCCGTCAAGGAATGGGTCGGCGCCCGGCCGGTGTATCCCAACTGGGACGATGTCACCCCCGTCCGCCTTGCCCTGACTCCGGAGCAGGTCACGGCCCACAAGACCTGGTGGGGGGGCGACAGTCTTGGTGTGGCTCCCAACGGTGACGCCTACATGCAAGTCCAAGGCAAAGGCTATGAAGGCTACGCGATGCAGTTTTGGGCGGCGCCGGCGCATTCCAGCCTCTGGCCCAACAACATGATCGGCGAGGCCGCCCTCTGCAAATGGTCGCCCTCCAAAGGCGGACTGGAATGGCGAGTCGGACGTCTCAGCACGAGTTGGGCACCCACCGTGCCTGGTACCCTCAACTCGCGAGCCGCTGTTCTGGGCCAAGTTCACGGCTGCATGCTCTTCTCCAGCCGCGTCGCCCAACCCATGGAGGCTTGGACCGAAGACGGCCTCTATGCCGGCGCCGTCTTCGACCGCCGCGCCGCCGACGGCCACCCCGGCGCCTACTATTCTTGGTGGCGCGGACAAGGACTGGATGGCAAAACCATGGACGCGCCAATTCAAGCTGACATGCTGATGGGCGGCGGCATGGCGCCCATGCCCAACGGCGCCGTCCTCTTCTTTGGCTGCGGCTGGAACAATGTCCCCGTCTACCGCGTCACCGGCTGGGACTCCTTCCACCGCCAGTCGGGCCGCGTGGAACTCAAGAAGCCACCTCGTTCAGCCGCCGGCACGGGCACCGGCTTGTACGGCGAATTCTTCACGGAAGAGGAAATGAAGGGCGAACCGGTCCGGCGCCGCATCACGCCGCGTCTATGGGTTGGCGGGGACTACTGGCCCAAGACCGACAACGGAGTCGAGGCTGCGGTTGTCCGCTGGACCGGTTCTGTCGAGGCGCGTTTTTCCGAAGACTACCAACTGAAGACTTACACTGCCAATGATCGAGTCCGCATCTGGCTGGCGGACCGGCTGATCCTGGACAGTTGGAGCGCGACGAATCGGCATGACCGCACCTATTCGGGCCCTGTGCCGCTCAAGGCCGGGGAAAAGACGCCGATCCGGATCGAGTACGCCAAGATGGGGAAAGGTGGCGATTTGCATGTCTGCTGGGAAAGCGCTTCGCAGGAGATCGAACACATTCCCCATCCCTGCCTCTACCCGCCCGAAGGCGCGAAGGCCGATCCCGAACCGGCGGCCAGCCCCCCCAGCACCGGACCCAGCCTCGAGAAATATCTCATCGATCTGAAGCAGGAAGACACCGCCATGCCCAAGGATCTGGACGAACTGCTCGGGCCAAACGGTAGCCCAGAGTGAGGACAACGGTGAACCTGCCCACGCGCGAGGCGCCGGTACGCGGCGCGTAGGATGTGATTGTTGCCGGCGGTGGGCCGGCGGGCGTGGCGGCGGCCGAGGACCGGTTGGAGGTGGTTCGCATCCCGGAGAAGAACCACAACCGCAATCAGATCAGTGAGAGCGCCGCGCGCGGCTTCGAACTTGTCCGCAAGACGGACGCTGCGATGACAACGCAGGCCCGGACCAGTTGGCGCTGGCGAATAGTTTATCTGCGTGCGCTCTTTGATGAAGAACTGTTCGAGCACAATGGCAAACTGGAAGGCGAGACTTGCAGGATGACGGGCGACCGCACTAAGCTTTGGGGGGGCTGGTTTTCGTTCGCGACATGGACGCGGACGGTAGCGATCTTTCCCGGCCCCGTGCGTCCACGGAGCAGGCAAGCAGCATGGAATCCCTCGCGTTCTTGTTGGCTTCGATGCTCATGCTCGGCACGGTCGAGCTGCCGCAGGAGCGGACGGCCTATTTCGTCGGCGAAAAAGTGCTGCTGAGCGTGGCCGACTCCCGGCCGGTCACGCTGGAACTGGTCTCCGGCGATCGTCGCACGCCGGTCTACGAGGGGACCGCCGGCACGGTCGTGCTCGACACGACATGGCTGGCGCCGGGCGAGTACGAACTGTCGCTGAACGGTCGGGCGACCGGCAAGCGGATTTATCTCGCGACCACCTGGCGGCGGTCGGCAGGGTCATTGGCCGACGAATCGCAGCCTGGTGGGCCGCCCCAGACCACGAAACAGGAGGCCGCCGACCCGGCGCTACGGGCCGCGACCCTCGCCAGGCACGACGCGGAGATCGACGCGCGTCTGCGCGACCTTGGCATGGGCGCGACGTTCGCCATGATGTCGGCGCGGGCGGGGCCGAGCCCGGCGATCGACGTGATGGCCCGGTCGGGCGTGCTATCGTTCAACAATCCCGAGTCGCGGCCGACGAGCTTCTTCCCGGCGAACAACGCGGAGGAACGGGATGGAATGACACAGCGGATGCTGCTGACGGCGCAGCTGCAGGGCCGGTATCCGAACTTCGCCGGGTTCTGCGTGGCCTTCGACAGCACCGGTTTTCAGCCCGGAAACCGCCGGTCGCTGCTGACGTACTGGAAATGGAACAACGCCACCGAGCGGCTGAAGGAGTATCTGGCGGTCAACGACGAGTCGTTGAAGACCGGCTTCAAGCGGAGCACCGGCCTCGAGTGGGTGAAGCCCGAGGAGTACATCCGCTACACGCTGGCGATTCGCCGTCCGGACATGGCCCCAGCCATCGACCTGCCGACACAGCGCTGGCTGGAGCAGATGGCCGCCAGCATGCCGGTGATGTCGGCCGACGAGCAGGCGGCCTTCGAGAAGCGGCTGGATGTTTGGTCGGCGTGGCTGATGGCCCAGTATCCGGCGACGTACTCGCACGTCACGAAGCACCTGCGGGCGTTCGATCCGTCGCTGCGGCAGACCGGCAGCGTTCAGATCGACCACGCGACGGTCATGCAAGGCCAGTACCTGCCGCCGGCCTACGCGCCTCTCGATTTCCGGTACCAGTCCACTTGGAACGACCAGTTCGGCGCGCCGGACTACGTCTACCAGGGCTTGTTCACGGCAGGCATGCTCGACATGGAACGGCCCGACGGCCAGCCCGTCTGGGTCAGCAACCCGCACGCGATGGCGCATGGCAGGTCGCCGTTTCCCGGCAAGTTCACCCGCGTGGCCGCACAGATCCTCCCGCACGGCGGATCGGGCGTCGGCAATCCGCTGGAGGGTTTCTCCACGATGCTCGGCGGACTGTCGCACAACACCGGGCCGGACGCCGTCCGCGACGTGCAGTCGGGCCGGGAGTTCATCGAACGCTTCGCCAGCATCGCCTTGGCCGGCCGGGGCGACCACGGCGTCGGAATCCTCTTCTCCAAGACGCAGTTCAGCCGGCAGCACGTCTGCCTCGCGTTCGGCACGCCGCAGTTTCGCGCGTTCGTCAGCCTGACGAAAATGGGCTACACACCCGTGTTCCTGACGGAGGATGAGATCGCCGCGGGGAACTACCGGGGCGTGAAGAGCCTCTGCGTCTTCGGCCAGACGGTGCCGCTGCCGGAACGCGTGCTGGCCGGCCTGAAAGCCTTCCCGGGCGACATCGTCCGCGACGGCGGCACCACGGCCGATGTGGCGGCGACCAAGCCGCTGGAACTGACGTTGCCGCTGCGGAACGACCCCGGCCGCCCGCACAACTGGACGGCGTCCATCCGCGACGCCACGTTCCTGTTCGCGGATCAGCACCGTGAACTCTCCTCCGCGCTCGAAGCCGCGCTCGCAGGTCGTGGCCGCGGCTTGTTGCGTACCGACAGCCTCGACCTGACGCTCCAGCAAATCGACGGCGGCGACGACGTCACGTACGTCGTCGCCAGCAACGACTCGTACGTGAAATCGCAGGCCGATTGGCGGCAGTTGCGCGAGCGGGTGGTGCCGGCGCCGGGAGTGGGCGGGGTCCTCTACGATCTCACCGACGAGAAGTCCCTCGGCAAACTCGCGCCGTTCGACTGCGACATGACCTGCACGACCGCGCGCCTGTTCGGCATCTTTCCCCGCGAGGTCGGCCCGCCAGACGTGAAGTGCCGCCAGGAGGTCGCGCTCGGCGACACGTTGCCGGTGAGCGTCGGCTTCGATGCCGCCGGCGTCGTGCCGTTTTACCTGAGCGTCATCCAGCCGGACGGCAGGGAGCTGGTCGGCGGGTACCGGAGTACGAGGCGCGACGGCGCGTTCACCGTCGCCGTGCGGTTGCCCGTCAACGCGACGGTCGGCACGTGGAAAGTAGCCGCCCGCTCCCAGCTCGACGGCCGCGTCACGACGGTGCCGGTCGCCGTCAAAGCTTCCGCGTCGCGGACACTGGCGACGGCCCTGGCCGATCCGGTGGTGGTGCGGGAGAAGGCGGTCGTCGAGGGGGTGCTGCAGCGGGGGGCGACGGTGACGGTGCCGGTGTTCCATGCCGACCTGCTGCCGGTCGCCGAGCGGCTCCGCTACAACCTGGCGAAGCGGGGCGTGAGTGTCACGATCCTGAACCCGCCGGTGATCGTCGACTATGTGCGCGGGTACACGTTGGACGCGGCGCAAGCCGCCGGCAACGCGGCTGTGGATTCCGGCACGGCGATCGGCAGGCTCAAGTGGCTGACGGTCAACGGCAACGATTGGTTCGGCGACGGGCCGTATCGCAGCGCGAAGCCCGTCATCGTGCTGCAGGTCGTCGGCGGAAAGTACGGCGAGATCGCGGAGAAGATGCCCGGGTGGCCGCGTCCGACGCCCGGGACGGCGGTGGTGCAGGGCCTGGAATGGATGTTCGGGACCCGCGTCGCGGGAATCCTGATCTCCGCAACCGATCTGGCCGGGTTGCAGTCGGCCGCCGACAGGCTCACGAGCCTGCCGGACGACATGCTGACGACGAGCGTGCGGGAGGCGCGGGCGGAGCTGCTGCGGGGCTTTCACATCGGCGGCGCGCCCGCGCAGCCGGTGGTCGCCGGGTTGACCGCCACGGCCGCGACGACGGCGTCTCGGCCGGACCCGTTCGTGATGAAGCTCGGCGGAGTGCCGCCGTATGACGCCGACACGAAATCCGAGCCCCCGGCCGACAAGGATCGCAAGGTCGGGGTGCCGTCGCTGCCGGAGAAAGCGGATTTTACTGCGAAGGTGCTCTCGAAAGCGGGCTATCTGAGGGCGTTCGTGTTCGACATGGAGTGGGACTTGCGGTTCAGCGACGCGCTGTCGTTGACCGTCGATGGCACGAGTGCGACGCCCCTGACGATCGGCGTGGAGGGGGTATTCCGGTATCTCGATCGACCGCCGATGACCGCACCGCAGTGGGAGGACATCCTCGCGATCCGCGCCAAGTACTACAAGCCGGGCCGGCTGCCGATGGCGTTCGACGTGCTGGTCGATGGCAAGCCCGCGGGCAGGCTCGATCAACTGTCCACCGGCGAACGCGACGTTCAGGTCGAGCTCTACAATCCGAGCGGCGGCAAGCCGCGGACCGAGACCGAGGAAGTGGTGACGTCGATCACCGGCACGGTCGACCTGCCGCCGGGAAAGCACGAACTGCTGCTCGTCCATCGCAACATCGTGGACGGCCAGATCGCGCGGGTCCGCGTCAACCTCGACCCCGCCGCGGCCGATGCGATCGAAGCCGAACGCAAGGCCGCCGCCGAAGCCGAGAAGAAGCGGCGGGAGGACGAGAAGAAGCGGCAGGCGGAGGAGAAGAACCGCGAGCAGCAGGAGGCGGCGAGGAAAGCCAAGAAGTAGGGGAGCAAGAAACAGGGGGAGTATGGAACAGGGCAACGCGGTACAGGGGAACACGGAGCAGGGGAAATAGATGCCGCCTTCCCGCCATCCGCGAACTGACCGGTGCAGCGGACGGGTTCATGTCCCCTTGCATACGTTCGTCGCAGCCTTTGTCTCGCTGTCGTGGGCCGCGGTCGCGGTGGCGCAGGCGCCGGTCCAGTACAGCCTCGACGAGGCCGGCCGGGTTTCGGTGGCGGTCTACGACACGCAAGGCCGGCAGGTGCGGACGCTCTCGAGCGGTGCCGCGCAGGATGCGGGGCGGCACACGCTGACGTGGGACGGGCTCGACTGGACGGGCCAGCCGGCTCCCGCCGGCGAGTACGAGTGGCGGTTGCTCAGCGGCCCCGGGCTCAAGTCCGAGTTTCTGCTGAAGGTCGGCACGCCCCTGCGCGAGCTGCCGTGGCCGAACAATCACAACGGGCCGTATCAGATGGCCGTGTGCGGCGACCTCCTTTTCATCAAGGGAAGCGGCGAGGTCGTGCCGGCGCAGGTGGCGGTGGATCTGCGGGACGGCACGCCGCTGCACTATCGGGGAATGAACGGCGACGTGCTGGCCGGCGGCCCGGGCCGGCTGGCCACGCTCGGCCACAACGGCGTGCAGCTTCATACGCTCGTCGAAAACGTGCCGACGAAGGCGACCGAGCGCGACGTGCACGTGCACGTCGCGCGGCACGAGGTGCCGCCGGTTTCCGAGTTGGAGCGGGTCGCCGAAAAGAAGCCGGTCGAGGTGGACGAGGTCACGGAGGGGATGCTGGACGAGTTGAACCCGGTCACGCAAAAGCCTAACTTAAGAATTGGCGTCATTCATGGGGGCAGGTCAGGCCAGGCTTTGCAACCGTCAGACCTTCTCAAGAGTCTGCTACCGCACTTCGATGAGTTCGACCAAGAAGTGGAGTTGGGCGTTGGCAGGAATCACCGGCGGAGCGCCGCGGGCACCGTAGCCCAGCTTGCTGGGGATCAAAAGTTCGATCATGCCGCCGTTGCCCACCAACTGCATCCCTTCGGTCCATCCTG
>Ga0194051_1001827_pt1 | contig 10842 bp, 6 predicted proteins | sample SepL2320m_MetaG_FD_161275 | JGI IMG/M metagenome (GOLD analysis project Ga0194051, IMG submission 161275) | Anoxic zone freshwater microbial communities from boreal shield lake in IISD Experimental Lakes Area, Ontario, Canada - Sep2016-L239-20m | ecosystem: Environmental > Aquatic > Freshwater >...
CCATGCGCCGCGAAAACGACGGTGAGTGCGAGGAGGATGAGTCTGTTTTTCATGCTGATCAGTTCCTGGGTTGGATGGGGAGCTTGGTCATGAAGTCTGTTCTTGATTCAGGTTGAATGTAACTGACACGGACAGAAACTTCATTCCTGACATTGCAAGTCACACTGCCTGGTTCATGGAACCTCTCGGTGATACTACGGAGTGAGACAATTGGTTTCGCGACAAAACAGTTCGAATTCAAGACAGATTCTCTTGTGCCACGATCTCGTCGAGTTGCCCTTCTGTTGGATTTAACCTGAGGGCTGAAGTGGAAAACTCGTATCCATCTTCCCGGGAACTCAGCGCTCCGCCGACGCGTAAGGCTGGAAATCGATCATCGATAAGTATGTCGCCGAGCGCCTTGCGGATGAGATGATGGCGGACATGACTTCACGTAGCACCGGTCTGACAAACGACTTCCGAACCCAGACGAATAATCCACCTGCGAAAGTAGCAACCTGGCGAGTCATGTCTTATGGCAATAAACGCTTGTTCATGTGCCGCTTGAAACGTACATTGAGCCATACGCCCGATGGTCGCGCGACTTGATGCCCTCCTCCAACGCTCCTGCGTCCGCCACAATGATTCGTTATCTTCCGATCATCATTCTGCTGTCCTGCTTGGTCGTCGATAACTGCGTTGCCGATGATCCTTCGTTCGAAAGGGATCTCGAGCCTTGGCTTCAGGCGCATTGTCTCTCCTGTCATGGCTCAGAAAAACAGGAAGGGGAATTTCGGATCGATACGTTGTCTCGCGAAGTCGGGATGCAGGATACTTCGCACTGGGCCGAGATTATCGAACGAATCAACTCCGGTGAGATGCCTCCCAAAGATGCAAAAACGCAACCATCGGCGGTCGAAATCGCGAAGGTTGTAGAATGGCTGGCGGCTCGTATGAAAGAAGGCGAAGCGACACGGATGGCTCGGCGTGATCGAGTTTCCTATCACCGGCTGACACGGGAAGAGTATGTCAATTCGGTGCGAGATTTGATCGGCGTCGAGTATGACGCATCGGATCCCGGCGGCTTGCTCGAGGATCCGGAATGGAATGGCTTCGAGCGATTGGGGTCTGTGCTGACTCTGTCCGGAACCCACATTGAAAAATATATGACAGCGGCCGAAATTGTGCTGGCTGAGGCGTACCCGGACAAGAAGGTTGAGTATCTCGACCTGAGTCACCGCGCGGTGGAAATGAGGCCTGGGCAACCCCATTACGAGCGTCTGGAAAAGGCTGGCCTGCTCGATAAGGTGCGTTATCCAATGTCGACGTCAGGTGAACTGTTTCGTTCGTCGAGTCCCTTTCACGGCCCTGGACGCACTTTTCCCGGCCCCGGAATTTATGAGATCAGTTACACCGTCAGTGGATTGAAGCCGGAGAATCAAAGGCCGCCACGAATGCAGGTGTATGAGCACAAACTGGATCGTGTTTTGTTTGAACGGGATATTATCGCGCCGGAGGATACGCCGATAACGGTAACCTTCCGAACTCATCTGGTGCGTCACCCCGAGATTCATGTGATCAACATCGCGGCCGGACCACGGCATCCACGAAACAATGCAGAAAGCCGAATTCCCTTCATCACCACCGCGGATCCTCGCGCACCATGGCAAATGAAGATCATCGATGAACAGGGTCTCCCGAGAGTTCCCATCCTGATTATCGATTCGATTTCCATGCGTGGACCGATCGTGACGAAAGAAGAACAGGCCCGGCGTGATGAATACATGGCTGCCGAGGATGGCAACATGGAGCAGGTCCGCGTTGGACTGGAGGCCATGGCAAAGCGGGCATTTCGGCGGCCGTTGAAAGAAGGCGAGTTGCAGAATTGGCTGAAGATCGTTGAAGAGGAAATCGCTGCCGGTGAAAAATTGACTGATGCGATTAAATCAGCAGTGACCGCAATCCTGTGTTCGAAGAGTTTTCTGTTTTTGGCAGAGGGTGATTCAAACGAAGATCGACACACATTGAACGACTGGGAACTGGCATCGCGTATGTCGTATCTTCTTTGGAGCACAATGCCGGACGATGAACTGCTGCAGGCTGCCGAACAAGGTCGATTGCATGAAAAAGCTGAACTTCAGCAACAGTTCGTTCGCATGCTGGCGGATTCACGTTCAGATCGTTTCATTCAATCGTTTCCGACTCAATGGCTGCGACTACGGAAAGTTGGCATGTTCGCGCCAGATAAAAACATCTATCCCAATTACGACAGTCACCTCGAAAAAAGCATGATTGAGGAGCCGTTGGCGTTTTTTGGTGAAGTGTTAAGGAAGGGCCTGACTCTACGCGAATTTATCAACTCCGAATGGACCATGGTGAATTCGCGGTTAGCCGGTTTCTATGGTCTGCCGGAGGTGGCCGTCGACGAGTTTCAACGGGTCTCTCTCAGGCCTGATGATCATCGTGGTGGTCTGCTGACTCACGCGGCGGTTCTTTCGCTCACGTCAGACGGCACTCGTCATCGTCCGGTTCATCGTGGAGTTTGGTTGTCGGAATCGATTTTCGGTAAGACGCCACCGCCACCACCAGCCAACGTGGATCCGATCGAACCGAACCCGGTAGATGCTCCGAAGGCAACGATTCGAATGAAACTGCAGGCTCATATTCATGACGAGCGATGTGCTTCGTGCCATAGAAACATTGATCCGCTGGGTATGGCATTCGATAATTACAATGCGATTGGCGAATGGCGTACGCACGAAAAAGTCGAAGGGACAGGAGATGATCCGCCAGTTGATCCCAGCGGCGTGCTGCCGGACGGTAGAAAATTCGCCAATGCTGAGGAGTTTAGGCAACTGTTGATGGCTGACATGAGCGCCTTCAATGTCGCCTTTATTGAGAAACTGGCAACCTACGGAATGCGGCGCACAATGTCGTTTGAAGATCGTGACGAGTTGAAAGAAATTGCACGGATCAGTCGCGAGAAGGATTACCGGGTCAAAGACATACTCGAAGCGTTTGTGCTATCAGATCTATTTCAGAAAAGATGATGGCGAGCAGTTAGCAGTTAGCAGTTAGCGGTTAGCGGTTGAGCAAAGGAATTCGAAACACATCTATTTGGAGAAGCGTGAAATGTCAGCAACCATTTTGCGTTCGTGCTAACCACTATCAGCTAAAAGCTAACTCTCATGAAGGATTTTCGAGATCTGAAGATTTGGGGCCGCTCACATCAGCTGACACTTCAGGTGTATAAATTGACGCGTAGTTTTCCCAAAGAAGAAATGTATGGATTGGTGAGTCAGATGCGTCGCTCGGCTTCGTCGGTACCAACCAACATTGCTGAGGGTTGCGGACGGAACACCGACGCTGACTTTGCACGTTTTCTGGATGCGAGTATGGGTTCCGCATCCGAATTGGAATACCAGCTCATTTTGTCTCGCGACTTGGCCTATCTCTCACTCGATGCATACGAAACAATCAACACTGAACTGGTCGAAATTAAAAAGATGCTCAACGCTTTCATCCAAAAGCTCCGAGCTAGCCGCTAACGACTAAAAGCCAAAAGCTCTCCCTATGAACATTCAAACAAACAAATGGCTATTGAACCGGCGGCACGTTCTTCGCGGGCTTGGTGCCAGCATCGCTCTTCCGATGCTGAACTGTATGCAGGCCACGGGTAGCCTGCGAGCACCAACTTCGCCGAAACGCAGTGTATTTCTCTACATCCCCAATGGCGTCAACACTCTGACCTGGCAGATTGAGAAGCCGGGAACGGATTACGAATTCACCGCGCCGCTGAAATCTCTGGAACATCATCGCCAGGATCTCACTCCCATCAGTGGTCTGCATCATCCGATGGTGATCGGTAAGGCTCACAACTGCGATCAAGTCTGGCTCACCGGCGCGAACGTTCCGGGTAATGGTGGGGCCTTTCGAAACACGGTGTCTGCTGACCAGTTGATTGCGGAGGTGCAGGGAGAATTCACTCGCTTCCCATCGCTCGAAATAGCAATTGATGGTTTTTCGCTGGCTTGGTCCCGTGACGGTATTCAGATTCCGGCTGAACGAAATGTGAAGGCCATTTTTGAGCATCTGTTTGGCGAAGAATCTGGCGGCAAAGATGCCGTTCGCCGTCGTCTGAATCGCCGCGGCAGCATATTGGACGGAGTACTCAGCGACGCGGAGAGCGTGAATCAAAAACTGAGCACAGAAGATCGCAGCAAACTGGACGAGTATCTGACAGCAGTTCGTCAGGTTGAATTGCGAACTGAAAAGGCGGAAACGTGGCTCAATGTGCCCCGTCCCACGCTTGATGGTTCTGTTGCCGATCGATTCACTCGTCAGATGAACCAGGATCAGGTTCGAGAATATCATCGCCTGTTTTATGACCTGATGGTTCTGGCTCTTCGCACAGATACGACAAGAGTCATCACCTGCATGATCGGCAGTGAAGCCAACGGCGGGGCGATTCCGGACATTGGCATTTCACAGACTCGACATGGACTTTCGCATCACAACGGCGACCCGGAACAACTGCGTCGTCTGACTCAGACCGACACTTTTCATGTGGAACAGTTCAGCTACTTCCTCGACCAACTCAAAGCCCATCAGGAAGATGGCGGCAACCTGCTGGACACAACTCAGGTGCTGTGGGGCAGCGGCATGTCCTACGGACACAGTCACGGAAATGCGAACCTGCCGACGCTGTATGCCGGCGGACGAAACCTCGGCGTGAAGCACGGCCAGCACGTCGACTATAACCTGCCGAAGATCGGAAAATACAACGTCGCTGAAGCGAATGATCACTACAAAATCTGCGGTCGTCCTGTCGATGACAAGGCACGATTGAGTAATCTATTGCTGACCATGGTACAGCGTTGTGGCGTGGAAACGGAAGAATTTCAGGATAGTGTTGGCGTAATTTCTGAAGTGGTGGCTTGATCGATGCGAAACGTATTCCTCGACGAACGTCCACTTGCATTATTGCTGTTCGCCGTCGCGTTTTTCTCTTGTCTTGCAACCGCCTTTGCGCAAGAACCTCAATTTCGTACTGATGAAGGTGCTGACAAGAAGCTGCCGTGGTTCAAACCTGTGGCCGGTCAGTTTCCGCCGAAGGGTTCGCCCCATTCCATTCAGGGCGAATTGATCCGCATGGATCACCAAGAACGCCAGTTCGTGATTCGTGTCGATCGGAACGACTCACAGGACCGGGGCGTCTGGGATCTGCCACTGTCGCTGGACATGTTGCCATACGGTTCCATCTACTACAACGGAGCCTTCGCTGCGCTTTGTGATATCCCATTGGGGACTCATCTGCATACATGGTGTTACGTCAAAGGGGAATCGGACGAACGCCCGCCATTGGCTGTGTTCCACGATCGTATTTCACCGGAAGCCGAGTTCCGACGCTGCATTCGTGTCGAAGATGATTTTACGTTCCGCGTGAGACAGCAACAGATCTGGAGAATTGACAACGTTGATCTGGAGAAAAAGAAACTGTCAGCGACGTTGTTACAAAACGGAAAACCGGTGAGTGATCTGAAGCTTTTTGATCTGCTCAGCCGGACGCGTGTTTACAAGGAACATGGATTTGTAACGCTGGAATCACTGGAGAAGGATCAGTTGGTTCAATTCAATCTCACGTGGGTAGGATTGTTTGGGCCGGGTCGCATCCAGGAAATATATCTCGATGAGATCAGTCGAAAACTGGCGTTCGATCAACAGATGCAACGTCATCAACTTCATATTCGTGAACGGGGGTTGCCGGCCTGGGTGGACGCAGTCGATGATAAGAATCAGATTGTGACAATGACATTCTTTGATGGTGTCGATCCCGTTCTGTTCGATGAATTGACGATTATCAATCCGGAACCTATTGGCTGGCCGGCAACGCTCTTCGGCAAAGGCGGAGCGAAAGATGATCTGGCTCCAAAAGGCACGATCGCGGTCGCTCGGGAATCCTTGATGACCTACGATCCCACAAACGATCGGAAGGGCGGCAATATTCTGAAGATCAGCAAAACACCGGTCATCCCCGGATGCAGCGGTGTGCAGATCGAGCTGGAGTGCGGCATGATGCTGGAAGGTTTCCGTCCGGGGAAAATCGTCTGCTTCTATCCCACCAGCTGGCCATTTGTAACAGTTCCCATGGAGGAATCCTTTCATGGGCGCGAATGAGCAATACACGTACGACATTAATGCGCAGGCTGCACCAATCTACGCAGTTTGAACCCGCCTCCTCTCGCTCTGAAAACGTCAGGCTTCGGCATCCGTGCCTGCGCTACTGCTACTGTGCCGACTGACTACGGGCCACACGGAAACCCAGGTAGTTGCGGCGGCGCGACGGGCCGATGCTGCTGCGGTACGCCGACCGGCAGAAGCCTGCTGGGTCGCCCCACCAGCTGCCGCCGCGAAGCACGCGGCTCGAGCCCCCTCCGGGGCCAATTGGATCGACACCGCCTGAAAGTTTTTTATCGTGCCAATCCGAGCACCACTTCAAGACATTGCCGTGCATGTCGTGCAAACCCCACGGATTGGGTTTTTTCAAGCCAACCTTGTGGGCGTATTTCTCGCTAACATTTTCAGAGTTGCCGTTGAGCCACGTACTCGCCCAACTTTGATTCATCATCGCCAAATGAATACGCCGTTGTCGTTGCTGCACGGCACGCATGTTCCCACTCTGCTTCTGTCGCAAGACGATACTCTTCGTCTGCTTTCAGCTTTCCAGCCTTGCGTTCAATCTCTAATAGGTTCTGGCAAAACGCCGTCGCATCATCCCAGCTCACATACGTTGCCGGGTAGTCCTTGTCAGCCTTTAGGAAGTCCTTGCTCTTCCAAGGTTCCGTGCCCATCACTTGCTTCCACTGCCCTTGCGTCACTTCCGTCTTGCCAAGTGAGAATGGCTTTGTCAGCGTCACGGTAACCTGTTCCGCGTTCTCTTGACGACCCTTCTCACCCACCGGGCTGCCCATCGTGAACGTCCCTGCCGGAATCTCAATCAACTCCATGCCAATCGTGTTGGTGACGCTCGGGAGCTTTACGCCCTGTGCGAACACTGGTGCACAAAACAGTATCGCAGCCATGACAAAAGCGACACGCATGGAAATCCCTTGTAAAGTGTGGTGCCCGGGATTGGACCCGGGATTAGAATAAATGCGACACGTGGCAAGCGATAACGACGCCCCTTCCCGCATTGCAAACACATTCGGAGAACTCAAAATGAGTTCTTAAAAAAGACCTGCGATATCGCCCGCATCACTTCACTACTTTTTTAAATCAAAATAGACTCTGCCTGAATTCGATATTGTGTATCGTGCGTAAGAATTGCATCGTCACACTGAAACAGAGGGAGTCGCAATGAGTCAGGAAAGTTCTATTTTTAAATATGATGGCCAAGACTTCTGACCGTCGCTGTGTGCACCGGATTCTGTAGCGCCGTTTTGGGAATATGCGATTTTCGCTGTTGTGAAGATACGATCATTCTTCCAAAGAACGAACAATGTGAAAGCCGATCGCGCATGAAGATACTGAAACTCGTCGTTATCACACTCACTCTGGGAATCTTGCGCGTCACGGCCTCCGAAATTCCAGTGCCTGTGCGTGAATTCGTTCAGAAAAATTGCATTGAATGCCATGATCGGAGTACGGCCGAAGGTGATTTCCAGATCGATGGTCTTGCAACAGATCTGAGGGACAGCGTGAACCACAAGGGCTGGACGCGGGTTCTCGCGCGCGTGCAGTGCGGGGAAATGCCACCTGCATCAGCGTCCCGTCATCCATCGTCGGCGGAAAGTGCAGCTGCGTTGCAGGCTTTGAGACTGGTATTCCACGAACAAGCAATAGTGGATCGCAATGATGGTGGTCGAGTCCGAACGCGCAGGCTGAATCGGCTCGAGTATGAAAACACGGTTCGCGATTTGTTAGGCGTACAAACCCCACTGCAAAATCTTTTGCCCGAGGATGATCTGGCCGATGGGTTCAGCAACAGTGCCGGAGCGCTCAGCATTTCCCCCGTCCACATTCAGCAGTACATGGCAGCGGCTGACCGTGCGTTGCAGGATGCGACCGTTCACCAACCGCAACCAGAAACGAAAACATATCGATTTTCGTACAACCATGATGACGAAAAACCTTTTCATGGGCATCTGCACAATCAGTTGCAGTGCAATCTGCGCGGCGAGGATCTCCATTTTTTTCTGCCGACACACATTGAGGTCCCAGCGTATCTGCTTCGGCTCGAAAAGATCACAAGACAAACGCCGGGAAGGTACACGATCAAGATCACCACCGAGGCTCGCGATACCACCGACGGTGAGGATTTGATCTATAGCGTTTGGGTTGCGGCAGCTGGAAAACGGCTTGAGCTCATCGGTTATTTCGATGCGCTATTCAACAAACCGGCTTCGATCGAGTTGACTCGGTATTTCCAAACCAATGAAACGATTATCATCGCTCCATATCGGATGGACAAAGTTCGCACGGACGCAGGTTACAGTGTCTATCTTCCGGACAAGCAGGAAAAAATTCCAGAGGGATGGCATTTCATCAGCAACCCTAACCCGCCAATTCCCACCGTTGGACCTGCGATCGTCATCAAACCGGTTGAAATCGCTGGTCCCCTGATTGAGAGCTGGCCACCGGATGGCCATCGCTTGCTGTTCGGCGACGCGGAAATTGTCCCGGTAGATGAAGCTGCAAAAACGGCACGCGTGACAGACTCGATGCGCCGAAATCAGCTCACCGTTCAACAGACCAGCGACGATCGCATCAAGGCCCAGTTATCAACCTACATGAGCCGCGCATTTCGTCGTCCGGTATCCAGTGAAGAAGTTGATAAGTACTTTGCGATTGTTCGGGGAAAGCTTGATCAGGGAGAATGTTTTGAGACAGCCATGAACGGAGCTCATCTGGCGGTCTTATGTTCCCCTTATTTTTTGTTTCTCGTCGAAGATGCGCCGTTGCTCAGCGACAATCAACTGGCTTCACGGCTTTCGTATTTTCTTTGGCGAACTTCGCCCGATGGAACTCTGCGTGAAATTGCCGCAAGAGGTGAACTGACAAAGCCGGAGGTTTTGCGTCGCGAAACCGAGCGTCTGATCAGCTCGCCAAGATTCGACGCATTCGTCGATGACTTTTTGAATCACTGGCTCAATCTGCGAGAGATCGAAGCAACCACGCCGGATCGCGATCTTTATCCAGAATATTTCGAAAGTTACCATGATGGCACGCAGGACGGACTGCTGCACCAATCGATCGTCATGGAAACTCGCGCGTTCGTTCGCGATTTGATTGAGCGCGATGCTGGCATCGAGTATTTAGTCCGTTCTCCAGATGTATTTCTTAACCAGCGTCTGGCGGATCACTACGGCCTTCCTGCCGTAAAAGGAACCGCACTCCGACGAGTCTCTCTGCCGGCCGATAGTATGCGTGGCGGTTTGCTCACGCAGGCGAGCGTTCTAAAAGTGACTGCGAACGGTGCTAACACATCCCCTGTCATTCGTGGAGTCTGGATTCTGGAGAGGGTCCTCGGTTCGCCTGCTCCCCCTCCTCCGCCCAATGTTGGTTCGATCGAGCCTGACACGCGGGGCGCGACAACGATTCGTGAACAACTCGCGAAACACAAAGCCGACAAAAACTGCGCTGGCTGCCATCAGAAAATCGACCCACCCGGTTTCGCCTTGGAAGCCTTTGATCCCATCGGCCGTTACCGCCCGTTCTATCGGACAACGCAGACTGGCGAGAAGCTCGACAACGTGCAAACTTGGTTTGGTTATCACTACGGACAAGTCAAATACCTGAAGGGGGCCGATGTCGATACTCGCTCGGTATTGCCGGACGAAAGGACTGTCGAAGGAGTTCGAGCTTACAAAGATATTCTCGCTCAAAAGCAGGAACAGATCGCACGCAATTTTGTTGGGAAGCTTGTTACTTACGCCACGGGTGTTCACACGGAAGCCGGCGACGCGATGGCGATCGATTCCATCCTCAAGCGATCTGAGCCAATGAAGTATGGTTTGAGAACATTGATTCTCGAAACAGTACAAAGCGATTTGTTCACTCACAAGTAGGACCAGCCGAGATGAAAAACTCAATCCCACGTCGTCTTGTCTTAAAATGCTCAGGCATTGCTTTGGGGCTGCCTTTGCTTGAATCGATGCAGCCGACAATGAAGTGCGCAGCCGATTCGACGAAACCGCATCAGCGAATGGTCTGCATCGGCGTCCCTTTCGGTTTCGATCTTTCGGCCTTCATTCCTGTGAAAGCCGGAAGCGATTACGAGTTGCCATCGCATCTGAAACACCTGGAAGAGTTTCGCAACGACTTCACCGTCATGAGTGGACTGAGCCATCCGAATACCGGTGGTGGTGGACACAAAGCAGAAGCGGTCATGTTGACCGGTGCACCCTATCCCGACTACTCGTACAATTTGAAGAACACAATCTCGGTCGATCAGGCATTCGCCAGTCATGTGCGTGGTCAAACACGCTACGAGAGTCTGTGTCTGACGACCTATTACGGCTCACTTTCATCCACGGCCAATGGCGTATCTATCCCTGCCATCGATCGGCCGACCGAAGTATTTAAGATGCTGTTTCTCGCTTCAACTCCAGCGCAAGCGGAAGAGGAGATACGGAGGATCGACGAGGGCCGCAGCATGCTTGATTTTGTCAGTGCCGAGGCAAAGCAACTGAATGCCAAGATCAGCACAACCGACCGACAGCGCGTGGACGAATATTTCAATTCCGTGCGCGATGTTGAGCGGCAACTAAAGATGGGCCGTGAATGGGTCAACCGTGCGAAGCCTGAGCCTATCGGCGGCGCTCCCAGCGACGTCGGAGATAACGCGCAACAAGCGGCGAAGTT
>Ga0194051_1001830_pt1 | contig 10835 bp, 12 predicted proteins | sample SepL2320m_MetaG_FD_161275 | JGI IMG/M metagenome (GOLD analysis project Ga0194051, IMG submission 161275) | Anoxic zone freshwater microbial communities from boreal shield lake in IISD Experimental Lakes Area, Ontario, Canada - Sep2016-L239-20m | ecosystem: Environmental > Aquatic > Freshwater >...
ATATCATCCCATTATTAAGGCACAAAAACAAGTAATTTTAGGAGTGGTTTGGTTTGGTTATTGCGCAATAAGCCTAAATAGTTTATAATTTTTAACTTGTAGGCGCTTATTTTTAGTCCTTGCACCTTTTAATTTCTTTTCATATCCCAAATTGATATTTTATTGTCAATTTGATTCAGAAAGCTGGCGCACTTTGTGCGCCACTTCTGTATGCGGGTATCGTATAATGATTATTACTCCTGCCTTCCAAGCAGGTGATGCGGGTTTGATTCCCGCTACCCGCTCCATAAAAAATTATCCCGCCTGTCGGGATTAATTTGTATCTGCGTTATAATAGCTATATAAGCCCCTGTAGCTCAGCTGGATAGAGCAACGGTTTTCTAAACCGTAGGTCGTAGGTTCGAATCCTGCCGGGGGCACCATGTGCTGATAATTTAGTTCGGGTTTTTCTTTTACAATTTTTGAGAAACCAAGACCCTTGCCTTTTCTTCTTCCACGATGGAACAAACCAAGACCTTAAAAGACTGTTTGTTACATCGAAAAGGAAGACAAGCTACGGAAGCCGGAGCAGAATTTGTTAAAATTATGCGTAGATTGTAAGTAGTATTGATTAATTCCTAGTTTTTTCTTCTACGATGGAATAAACCAAGCCGTTAGGCTGTTTGTTACATCGAGAGGAGAACTGTTGCGATAGTTGGAGTAAATTAGTGTAAACTAATTTTACGTAAACTTAAGCAATAGTTCGACGACGTGGCGGGTGTAGCTCAGCTGGTTAGAGCGCCTGGTTGTGGTCCAGGAGGTCGTGGGTTCAAGCCCCATCACTCGCCCCATTAAAAAAAGCCGAAGTTATTCGGCCTTTTTTAATTAAACAAAATCAGTGACTAAAAAGTACCCCCCTCCTTGATACTATCTACTAGCCACCTAGCAGAAGCTGTATTATATATAATATTAAGCTCATTGCCGTTGGTGTACTGACTTGAACCATCGCGGAGCTTAAATAGTATATTGGCCTGTACCTTGTACCTGCTGAGATCTACCATTAGGCTGGTCAATATCCTAAAGCTAGCCGGGTAAACAACTGTTCGAGATTCTGCAGTGAGCTGATTAAAATCATATTCTTTTTGGAAGCCCTCTGTCATATACTGCCGGATAAGTGCTGCATTACCAGCCAAGTATGCATTAAGGTAATTGCCGGCTGTTGTCTCAGCTGCCTTTTTGTCGGCTGCTTCTTTCGCTGTCTGGGCCTGCTCGGCTGCCTGTTTAGACTTCACAGAAAGCTGGCCTGTAAGTATGGTCTTATTAGATTCGGAAAGTGCAGCTTGTATTTCAAAAGCCGAGGCCGGCATTACTTCGTTCAAAAACTTAGCATCATTTTTAAATTTTTCTGAGGCAGTTTTAGCTATCACCGATAAGTCTTTGAGCTTATCGGCTTCGCTGTCTGTAAAATCGATAATTTTATCAGCATACTGCGAAGACTCCAGCGTGTAATTGCCATAGCTATCTAAGAACTCAGTATAATTTTCAATGTCTTGTGACTTGTACTTCAACTTTTGCGTATTAAACTTTTTTTCCGATACAGATTTATTCAGCTTTTTAAGCTCTAGATTATACTTATCGAAACTTGCTTGGTCTTGGATGGTACTAGTAAGACTCGCCAGCGAAGCAGCCTGCTGAGCTATAGAATGCCAGCCATCGATGGCGGCTTGTTTATTACTGTTTTGGTTAGTAAAAAATATACCAAGGAATATTGCTAACCCAGCAGCCGCTATAGACAAGGCCATTGTGAGCCAAAACCATGTTTTTTTATAAAACTTTTGATTCTTCTTGTTAGATTTTTTTGAACCAGCAGTTCCGCTTAGCAACTGAGCGCCATCACCTTCGCTAGATTCGTACTTAGTATCTTGGCTATCCGGAGTATCTGTTGTATCTTCATTTGGCACTGAAAGGTCTCCTTTTTGATTATTTTAGCATCATTTGTGCTAGGCTCAAAAACACAAAGAAACCACCCACATCAGTACAAGTGGTTATAAATATGGTGGCCGATGTGGCCGGATCTTTGCCTAGCTTTTTCATTATTAGCGGTATCAAGGCACCTGCAAAAGCAGCAATAAACAAATTTGATACCATCGCAATCGCAAGCACCAAGCCTAGCATCGGGTTTTTGTTAATAAAGATTGCGACCATAGCGACCAAAAAACCATTGATAAGACCATTGATTACACCTGCGCCTATCTCACGAATTATGTATTTGAAAGAATTTTTAAGACTAATCTCATTCATTACAATCCCGCGCACTGTAACGGCTAAGGTCTGGGTTGCGGCATTACCACCCATACCAGCCACGATCGGCATATATACGGCTAGCAGCGTAAATTTTGATATGGTTCCCTCGTACATACCAACAACAGAGGCAGCCATGAATGCAGTGCCAAGGTTGATGATAAGCCAAAGCCACCTGAATTTAACCTTGTCAAACATACTGTCAGAAGAGTTTTCCTCACGATTAACACCAGCTAAGCCATAGAGGTCATTGGTGCGTTTTTTATTGAGCAAGGATAACAAATCGTCGGAGTGGATGACACCAATAATATCTTCGTTTTCATCGAGTACCACTACCTTGTCGTGCGGGTGCTTCAAGAATGAGTCTATAACAGTATGTTCATCATTGTCATATCTTATGTGCGGTACTCGTTTGATATACTCATCAATTTTTTCTTTACCTTTGTGCATTGCCAAAACTGACCCCGGCAACTCGCCGAGTAACTTGCCGTTGTCAATTATGAATATCGAAGGGAATTTTCCGGTACGTTTTTCGTGTTCCTGGATATCTGCCGACAGATCTTCAAAGTGTGTTCCTGGCGGCGTTACTATATAATCTAGATTCATCAGACCAGCTGCTGTTTTAGGATTAAAGCTAAGTAGTAACTCTACTTTTTCTTTAGCGTCACCATCCAGTGATTCTGTCAAATGTTTAGCTCGGTGGTTTGGTAGCTCTTGTAATATGTCTGTGGCTTTGTCGGGGTCTAGGGTAGTTAAAATTTTAGCCAGATCAGAATTGTCTAATGACTTGACTATCTGCCTTCTAGTTTGGGCAGGCAGGGCTAGCAACACGAAGCCCTTGAGTGAATCATCTGTCTTCATAAAAACTTCAAATTTTTTAGATCGCGCTTTTTTGATTGAATCTAGGATTTTTTGGTCAATAATTGGTGATCGCATAGATGTATTATAGGGCTTACGCTAAATAAATTATAGTGTTATCTTTTATTTTTTACAGCGCGCTTAAATTGCTCACCCGGCCTGAACTTAGGCAGAAGCATATCTTTAATTTGCATTGGTTCTTTAGTGATTGGATTAATTCCATTTCGTGCCTTTCGGTGTGCCGAATAAAAAGCTCCGAAGCCGCTAATAAGTACCTTATCGCCCTTGCCGACTTCCTTGCCTATCACAACCGTCATGGTATCAATAACTAGCTCTATTTTCTTTTTCGACAGCTTGGTTTTGTTGGCAATTTCTTGCACTAGTTCAGGTTTTATCACCCTAGCTAACCTCCGTATTAATTAAAATCTGCTCGATACTGCGGGCTTTTGAGTCTGGGCCAATATCTATTAGTACCGAGCTAAATTGTACAATCCCAACTTTAGGCCAATCGAACTTATTAGGAAGCTGGTTGAGCCACTTTTCTATAATTATTTCTTTCTTAACACCCAGTACGGAATCTACCGGCCCCGTCATACCAACGTCACTAATACGAGCTGTACCACCAGGCAATACATTGGCATCGGCCGTGGCAACATGGGTATGGCTACCAACGACGGCACTAACACGGCCATCCAAATAAAAGCCGATAGCAACTTTTTCGGAACTTAAATCGGCATGAAAATCTACAATAGTGGCAACCAGCTTTTCGTCTTTGTTATCTTCTAATATTGCGTCGATAACTTTTAGAGGGTGATCGAGCTGAGGACCATTAAAGGTTTGCCCTAGAACATTGATAACCAATATATTGCCAAAAGGCGTCTTAGCAATCTGCCATCCCCTTCCCGGTGTTCGTCCGGGATAATTAGCTGGCCTAATGATATTCGAGTTGGGCCGGTTCATCATTTCGACACCTTCGGGCTTTTTAAAACTATGGTTGCCGCCGGTAAAGAAATCTACTCCGGCATCCTCAACTTCTTTTATAGCTTTAGCTGTAATGCCATTGCCGGTACTCATATTTTCGGCCTGTGCAATTACAAAATCTATTTGCTTCTCTTCGATAAGTTTCGGTAAAACTTGCGCTACCGCCCGTCTCCCGATTTTTGCTACGATATCACCAATGTATAAAACTTTCATTTATTTAGCATACTCCTCGGCGCGTGTTTCGCGAATAATATTGACCTTAATGGTGCCAGGATATTTAAGTGTTGCCTCAATTTTGGTGGCAATATCTCGAGCCAACTTAATGGCGCTGAGGTCGTCAATTTCTTCTGGGTCAACAAACACACGAATTTCTCTGCCGGCACTAATGGCATAGCTCTTTTTGATTCCGCTAAAAGCGTTGGTAACGTTTTCGAGCTCTGTCATGCGCTTGACGTAGTTTTCGAGCTTATCACCTCTGGCGCCAGGTCGACCACCACTTAAGGCATCGACAACTCTAACAATCAGAGCTTCTGGGGTAGTGGCTTCGATATCATCATGGTGTGCCTCGGCAGCATGTGTAGTGGCTTCATCAAAGCCAGCCTTGCGCATCATATCGCCAGTAATATGGTGATGTTTACCTTCTATTTCATGACTAACGGCCTTGCCGAGGTCGTGCAAGAATGCTGCTGTGCGAGAAACCTGTACATCGGCTCCAATCTCTTCGGCAATCATTGCGGCCAGGTGAGCCATCTCGACAGAATGGTGCAAAACGTTCTGGCTATAGCTAGTACGGTACTTCAGCATTCCCATGGTATTAGATATTTCTGGCGGGAGGCCCATAACCTTCGCTTCGCGGGCAGCCTGTTCGCCAGCCTTCTTGATTTCATCATCGATTTCTTTTTGAGCCTTAATTACCACTTCTTCAATTTTTGCAGGATGAATCCGACCGTCAGCAATCAGTGCCTCGAGGGCTTTTTTGGCGACCTGTCTTCGTATTGGATTAAAGCCCGAGATTGTAATAACTCCGGGGCTTTCATCGATAATAACTTCGACTCCCGTGAGCCTTTCGAGGGCCTGAATATTGCGACCTTCCTTGCCAATTATTTTGCCCTTAACTTCGTCGTTTGGAATTGCAACAGTACTAATAGTTCGCTCTGTGGCAGTGCCTGTGGCCAGGCGCTCCATAGCGCTTGTCATTATCTCTTTGGCGGTTTCATCGGCGTTTTCGGTGGCATCACGCTTGCGCTTTTCAATATATTCGACCAAGTCATTTTTAATATCGCGTTCTGTCATTTCCATTAGTTTTGCCTGGGCATCTTCTTTTTTGAGCTTGGCTATCTTTTGGAGGTTTTCTTCTTGGCGAGTTCTGATGGCACGAATCTCGTCCTTGATTGCTTCGATTTCCTTTTCGCTGCGATTAAGATTATCAGTACGTTTTTCGATTTGATCGATCTTGTTATCTAGTAGTGTTTCGCGGTCGGCAACACGCTTTTCAGATGCATCAAGTTTATTGCGTCTTTCACGTTCTTCTTTTTTAGATTCCTCGGCTATCTTAATGGCTTCTTCTTTAGCCTCCAGGACTTTCTTCTTGACTTCCTCTTTGGCTTCATCAAGCATTTTTTTGGCCTTATTATCGGCATCATTGGTCTTTTGTTTGGTAACTACTACATTGGCTCCATAGCCAACTCCCCCGCCTACCATAAGAGCAAGGATTGCATATATTAACAACATAAACACCTACCTTTCTAAGTAGTGTTTTTACCCGTTTGTAAGCAAAAACTAATTATTGAAATCAAAATTTAAATACTTTTTTGTCTACTACTATTAAACATCTAAATGTACAATTCTTCAAGCTGAAGCTTTTTTGGATTTGGTAATATTTGGCTCGCTGCTGTACTTGGGCACGACATATTTGCCCAAATGCTGATTTTCTAGTTTTTCTAGCCCAAGCTCTATCCACTTATCAGATTCGGCCGATACTATTGGTATTGTCAGCCCGTAAGCCAGGGCGTTGGCAACCGTGGTGCCAATACGCAGGCCAGTAAAAGAGCCTTCTCCAGTATGAATTATAATGCCACCGATAGACTGCAAATCAGTACCTGCCGAGTCCATTAGATTGGTAATTTTACCAAGCAGCGTATCGGCTAGCTCCCGATGCGCTGGCCATTTGAGTTCTTTAACAATTTTTTTGTTATCTACTAAGTATAGCTCTGCTTCGGGTTTGTCGCTACGGATTGCCAGTATCATCGTTTGAGCTCCGAAATTATTGTTTGGGCAGCCTTGCCAAATCCAGATATTTCATAGCGTCGAGAGCTTGGACTTTCATAATGGCATTCAATGGTTAGGCGGTTGTCCGAGCTGTGCCCCGTAAAGTGCTGTGCCCACTCCACGCATACTATGGCCTTATCGTCGGCTAGAGCGTCGATTAGCTCGTTTTGGACTATTTCGTCATCATTGAGTCGATATAGGTCGAAGTGTTCGAGCTTGGTGCCATTAGGCGCCTCATAGCTAAGATGAATATTATAAGATGGGCTAGTAATTGTACGGGTTATGCCCAAACCTTTGCCAATAGCCTTTACCAGCGCAGTCTTACCGCCACCCAAGTCGCCGACTAATTCAATAAGAAACGGCGGGCTACAAAGTTTAGCCAACTTTAGGCCTAGATCTAAAGTATGATCCAAGCTTTTTGAAGAATAGATTAATTTCTGTTCGGTATTCATATATTCCATAACCTATGGTAGCGATTCCTGCCGATACAAGCAACCAGGACCACCATTTTGATCCCTGCGATTGAGATTGCTGAGAGTCGATTCCGTTGCCATCAGAGTTTTTGGCTGATGAAGCAGAAGCAGCCTTGGCCTTTGTGGCCTTAGCTGTAGTGGTCTTGGCCGATACAGTAGAGGCTACTTTTTTAGCGACTGCTTTTTTGACACTTTTTACCGCTGCAGATGGGGTGGTGATGGGCTCAATATAAACGCTTGAGTTGATTCCGCCAGGAGTTGAAGCCTCCGCCCACTGCCATTGGTTGGCTATTTTGATCCAGCTTAGGCCGACTTCAGCATTGCCATAGTTGGCGGTTTCATCTACGACCTTGCCGTTGGGGTCAATTAGCACCACACTATCGCCAGTGTTATTGAGGGTTATTTTAGAATCAGAAACATAAATTGCCAAATGTTCGAGCGGATCTATTTGTATATTTTTTATCAAGTACTCATCGCCGGACTCATCGCGCAATTTCCAGCCAGACAAATCGACGGTGTTGGCGGAGGGGTTATATATTTCGATATACTCGTCAGTGGCATCTGTTAGTGGGCTGGCTGGGTCTGGCAATAGCTCGCTTAATTCTAGAGCTGGGTAGGTGGCGACCTCTGGGTCAACTTCTACGACATCTGCTTTTGGTATGCTTCCAGCTGTTGGTGAGGCAGTCAGGTCGAAATCTACAAAATTATCATCGGTATTTAGCATCTTGATTAAGTCGAGGTTATAAATCCGATACATGCTTTGGCCTGCCTCAGAAGGACTGGCTGGTTTGCCAAGCGAAGCGTTGGCAGTGCCCCAGCCAAATTGATCAACTGTTGCAGCTTGCTTGTCGCGAATCTGAATATTTCCACCTGTTTGCGATAACCCGCTCGAATAGCTAGTATTACCGGCTAGGTTGGATGCGAAGACCCAAAACTTCCCCGCAGCCAGAAGCCCAGTCGGTACTGTAGCTTTTTTAGACCAAGTGGTTCCAGTGGCTGACTTGTAATACAGTGTCCAGCCTGAGATATCGATATCAGCTGCTGTAGTATTTTGTATTTCCACGAACTCTTCGCCAGCCGAGGTTAGGCTACCAGTTTGGACTTCTGTAATCAGAACACTCTTAACTCCCGCACGGACCGGTAGTGCAGTGAGCACAATTACCGACATGAGAACTATCAGCGTAAGAAGAGGCTTTTTCATGACGGCAGTGTATAGACATAGTATTTAAATGTAAAGCATAGCAAAAATGAAACTACTATTGACCTACAAATCATAAGGGTTATACAATAACCTACAGATATATGTTTTCTTTATTCAAAAACTTCAATACCAAAAAGCCTGGCTTCACAATTTTAGATGTGGTTGTAGTTGTGATTGTGGTTGGGTTTTTTGCAGTACTTATTATCCCTGGGCTGGTTAGCGGACCATCTAGGGCCCGTGACGCTTCACGTAAGTCTGACCTGAGAGTTATTAAGGCGGCTCTGGAAAACTACTATAACGAAAGCGGCACCTACCCTGCAAAGCTCTCCAGCCTAGAGTCTGGTGCTACTCCTTTTATCAAAAAGATACCCAAAGATCCCAAAACAGGGGCTGAATATGTTTATATAATTACTGGCAACCCGCCTAGCAGCTTTGTATTGCAAGCTACCCTTGAAAATAAGAATGATAAAGACCTCAAGAGTCTTGGAAGTGACCCGTCCAGGGGCATTTATCAACTCAGTAGCACCAACTAGGAATAACGCATAGCAAATTATCTGTTTCTTTTAGAGAATATTTTTTGAACCGAACTTTTTGCGGGTCTCTATAATATAGTGTTCTAATTCGTAAGGATTGGGTACGAAGTCAAATACAAAGTTTTCGCGCTCACCAGCCGTTTGGATTATGATTGTGCCGTATTTTAATACTATTTGCATTGGCCCCTTGACCGAAGCGCTGATGTCTTGGATCTCTTCTAGCCTTAGGGTTGCAACTTTTCGATGAAAAAGTCCAAGCTGGTCGATATCAACAATATGCTGGTTGGTAATCACTATTTTATTTCTTCTCCAAATCCAAAATGTAGCAATACATAGCAGCACGATAGTAGCGAAAACCAGAAATCCAGCAATCGAAGCCAGCCCTGTAAACGCGTTATTTTGAGATGAAGATGCATACTGGTTGTACAAAACAACCCCTGCAATTGCAACAAGGGTGACTATAAACATCGCTGTAAAAATCGGTGCTACGGCCATGAAGTGCTTGTAAACAATAGCCTGGGTTATCTCACCTTCAGTCTGTCCGGGATAGCTTTTTAGTTCGTTTTCTTCCATTGGTTTATTTTAGCCTATTTATAATCACTATAATAGGCTGCTTTGCTGGGATGATTCTGGTGGCTGTACGCCAAGGTGCAAATATCCGCTGTCTGTGACCTTGCGTCCACGACTGGTGCGCTCCAAAAAACCAAGCTGAATAAGGAATGGCTCATAAACATCTTCGATGGTCTGGCGTTCTTCACCGGTAGCAGCAGCTATAGCATTTACTCCCACTGGTCCGCCCGAATACTTGCTAATAATTGCGTCAAGCACGCGCCTATCTGACGCATCCAGGCCTTTGTCGTCGATTTCTAGAATTGCCAAGGTGGCTTCAAGAGCCTCTTGGTTGATAGTATCATCACCATGAACCTGAGCCCAATCGCGCACACGCTTAAGTAGTCGATTAGCAATTCTTGGTGTCAGGCGAGAGCGTTTAGACATCTGCTCGAGAGAGTTTTTTTGGAGCTCGATTCCCAAAAGCTTTGCAGAGCGAGCCAAAATTCGTTCTATCTCTTCTTCTTTGTAATAGTCTAGGCGATTTACAATACCGAATCTGTCGCGCAGTGGCGATGACAGCGCACCAAATCTGGTGGTAGCACCGATTAGTGTGAACTTCGGTAGATCAAGCCTTAAACTCTGTGCAGAAGGGCCTTTGCCAAGAATAATATCTATAACATAGTCCTCCATAGCTGAATACAAAATTTCTTCAACTCCTCTGGGTAGGCGATGTATTTCGTCGATAAACAATATATCGCCGTCTTCTAGGCTAGTTAGTAAAGAAGCTAGGTCGGCGGCCTTCTCTACTGCTGGTCCGCTAGTAACTTTGAGGTTACCCTTGAGCTCATTTGCTATCACATGAGCAAGCGTAGTTTTGCCTAATCCGGGTGGGCCATAGAGCAATATATGATCGAGTGGTTCGTTGCGCTTCTTAGTAGCTTCAATGGCAACCTTAAGGGCCTTTTTGATTTGTTCTTGGCCAATATACTGCTCGAAGTCTGCTGGACGCAAGGACTTCTCAAAAACAGCTTCCTGGGGTTCTTTTTCTATAATATCTTCTGATCTAATAATGTCGTCTTGGCGCTCAATCATTTGCTAGATCCTTTGAGCCCAAGCTTGATGCGCTCTTGAGTAGAAAGGCTTTCGTCGACTCCCTTAAGAGCTAGCTTAGCATCACGAGCACTATAGCCAAGGCTAATGAGCGCCTGAAAGGCTTGGTCGGATTCGTTATCGGTATCTATACTAACATCAACCAGTTTGCCCTTTAGCTCTAGTATGATACGCTGAGCCGTCTTTTTGCCGATGCCAGACACGCTACTAAAAATACTGACATCATCCTTTAATATGGCATTTTGCACTTCATCAGATTTATACGTTGAAAGAATCGAAATAGCAGCCTTAGGCCCCACCCCATTGACACTGGTGAGCTTATAGTAGAGGGTTCGGCTTGGCTGGTCGGGAAATCCGAATAGCGTATATTCGTCTTCTTTGATATTTTCGGCGATATAAAATACCGCCTTGTCGCCAGCTGATAAGCTCATGAGATAATTACGAGGCACAACAATATCGTAGCCAATGCCACCCAAATCGATAATTACGCCGTTAGGAGTTTTTTCGGCAATCACACCATTTATTCTTGCTATCATAGATTTAATTATAACAGCAGAATAAACAAATGCCGAACAATTA
>Ga0194051_1001832_pt1 | contig 10821 bp, 9 predicted proteins | sample SepL2320m_MetaG_FD_161275 | JGI IMG/M metagenome (GOLD analysis project Ga0194051, IMG submission 161275) | Anoxic zone freshwater microbial communities from boreal shield lake in IISD Experimental Lakes Area, Ontario, Canada - Sep2016-L239-20m | ecosystem: Environmental > Aquatic > Freshwater >...
CTGTGGAACAACGCCTTGCGACCCAACCGCGGGCGACCCAGCGCGTCGATATGACCGGGGGCGACCCGCGCTGGGTGGCGGCAGGCGCGTTCGAGATCACCGACCACATCCGTCGCGTGCCTGCTCCCGACGCTGCCACCGACGCCGACCTCTGGCGGATCGTCAGCGGTTTGATGTCCCAGCATCTTGATCGCACCCGCCCGCTGTGGGCGTTCGACGTGATCGGTCCACTGGCCAACGGCAGGGAAGCGATCGCAGTCCGCATCCATCACGCGATGGCCGACGGAATCGCCTGCGTAGGGTTCTTGGAATCGGTGCTCTTCGATACCGGCCCGGATTCGCCGGAACCCGGGGGGCACCGGACGGGGCTGAAACCGACCGCCGCGCCGCTGAGCCGCGGAGGCGAGGCACTCCGGATGCCCGGCGCTCTCGTCCGCGAGTTGGGTCACCGCGTTTCGCACTCCCCGTTCGATCGGCCGATTACGGTCGCGCGTGAATTAGCCTTCATCGCAGTGCCGTTGGCCGAGATGAAAGAAATCGGTGCGTCGCGGTCTGGCGGCGCAACCGTCAATGACGTCCTGTTGGCGATCATCGCCGGTGGATTGCGCGAGTGGCTGCCCGCCGATGAATCGCGCGCCCGTCATCTGCGCGCGCAGGTTCCGGTCAGCCTGCACCACCGCGATGCGGCTGATGGCGCTGCGGGCAATCACGATTCGTTCATCAATATCGACCTGCCACTCGGGCAGGCAGATCCGCTGATTCGGCTGGATCTGATCAGCTCCGAGACCACCAGGCGTAAGCGTCTCGATGATGCCGGACAGATGTACGACCTGTTTCACGCCCTCGGCCGAGTGAAAGTGATTGACCGGGCGGTCCAGCATCTGGCCGGCAGCGCAAGCGAATTCAGCTTGGCGATCTCCAATGTCCCCGGTCCGGGCTACCCGGTCAGAGTTTCCGATCGAGTAGTGCAGCACCTGTTCTCGTCTTCGGAACCGGGTACCCACCACGCGCTGCGCATCTCGGCGATCTCGTGTTCCGGCGCTATCGGGATCGGGCTGTGCACCGACCCGTCTGCATTACCCGATATTGCTGGGCTCACCGATGCAATCGGCCGCGCGTACAGCGAATTGCGCGACGCCGCAATCGGCCCGGCTTAGGCGATACCGACCGCCACTCGAGGTTGTTCGTCGACGGCCGCGCTGTCCAGTACCAGTTCGGCTACCCGTGTCCGGTGTTGCTCGGCACTGCCGAGTAACGCGGCATCGGTGGCGGCGCGTTTGAAGTACAGGTGCGCCTGGTGTTCCCAGGTGAAGCCGATGCCGCCGTGCACCTGGATGGCATCGGCGGCGATCCTGCTGAACGCGGCCGAACAGGTCGCCTGCGCGATGCTGACCGCCAGCGCAGGATCGTCACTGCCGTCGGTCAATGCCCACACGGCGTGGTAGGCAGTCGATCGGGCGTGTTCGAGATCGACGAGCATGTCGGCAAGCTTGTGTTTGACCGCCTGGAACGAGCCGATCTGGCGGCCGAACTGTAATCGGGACTTGGCGTAGTCGACCGACAGGTCAAGCAGATGCTGCGCCGCACCGACCTGCTCAACCGCCAGCAGCGCGGAACCGACCTGCAGTGCGTGGGTGATCACCCGGTCGGCGTCAGCCGGACCGGCCAGGAGTTGTGCGGGCGCCCCGGAGAAGACGACGCCTGCCTGCGGGCGGGTGAGGTCCATCGTGACCAGCCCAGTGCGTTGCGCGCCTTCGCCTTTGGTGCCGACTGCGTACAGCCCCACACCATCGGATGCCTTCGCCGCCACCAGAAGGACGTCGGCAGACGTACCGTCGACCACCCGATCGACCGTTCCGGTGAGGGTGAACCTTTGACCGTCCGGGGTGGCCGTGACGTCGATCCGTTCCGGATCGAAAGCACCGGCGGAGTCGTTGACCGCGAACGCGGCCGTCTGCTCGCCTTCGATGAGGGACGCCAGCAGCTCATTGCGCGCCGACGAGCCCGCGCACGCCACCAGGGCCGGAATGGCGAGATAGACCGTTCCGAACAGTGGCCCGCAGCCCAGTGCGGCGCCGAACTCCTCGACGGCGACTGCCTGATCCACCAGTGAGCCACCGACTCCGCCGTCGGCCTCGGGAACCGACATCCCGAGTACGCCGAGTTCGGATCCCAAGCGGTTCCACACCGCCGCGTCGTAGGTGACGTCGGACTCCATCAGTCGGCGGACGGTGGGTTCGTCGAAATTCTCGGCACAGAACTTGCGCACCGCGCCGCGCAGTTGCTGCTGCTCGTCGCTGAAGGTGAACTCAGCCACGGGGCACATCCTTCCAGGGCATACCGGCATCGGCACGCAGGTCGCCGGGCAGGCCCAGCACCCGCTCGCCGAGGATGTTGCGCATCACCTCGGAGGTGCCGCCCTCGATGGTGTTGGCTCGGCTGCGCAGGTAGCGCTGCTGGATCGGGCCACGCCAGTCGCCGTCACGGTGTGCGCCGTGCATGTCGTAACCGTGGTACAGAATCCCTTCCGGCCCAAGCAGATCCATGCAGAACTCGTAGATCCGCTGGTTGAGTTCCGCGCCTACCATCTTGCCGATGGAGCCCTCGGGACCGGGATCACCGGCAGTGGCGGACGCGCGAGATCGCTCGGAGGTCAGCCGCTGTGCCTCGGCGCGCAGCCACAGCTGGGTCAGCCGGTCCCGGAGCACCGGGGTGTGCAGATCAGGACGCGACGCCCACAGTCCGACGGCCTCGGAAATCGTGCCGGCCCCACGGCGGCTGCCGCTGGCACCCAGTGCGCTGCGCTCGTTCATCAGGGTGGTCATCGCCACCCGCCAGCCGTCGCCCACGGCCCCGAGTCGGTGCGTGTCGGGGATGCGCGCGTCGGTGATGTACACCTCGTTGAACTCAGCCTGGCCGGTCATCTGCCGCAGCGGCCGGGTCTCGACGCCCGGCGCGTGCATGTCGAGGATGAAGTAGGTCAGCCCCTTGTGCTTGGGGGTGTCGGTGTCGGTTCGGGCCAGCAGCAGGCCCCAGCGCGCCTTGTGGGCCAGGCTGGTCCAGACCTTCTGCCCGTTGATGATCCAATCGTCCCCGTCGCGCACCGCGGAGGTGGCCAGGCCGGCAAGATCGGATCCGGCACCGGGTTCGGAGAACAACTGACACCAGATGTCCTCGGTGGTGGCGAGTGGCCGCAGGAAGAACTTCCGGATGTCGTCGCTCTGGGCGTGTTCGCGCACGGTCGGCGCCGCCATGCCGTAGCCCATCGGGTTGAGTCCGAGTGGCACCGGGCCGCCGGCACCCTGCAGGACGGCGTCGGCGACGGCCTGCAGTCCGCGGGAGACGCCGAGACCGCCGAGACCCTCCGGAAAATGCACCCAGGACAGCCCGGCGTCGTAACACGCGCCGAGGAATTCGGGCAGGGGGACTTCGTTGGGGTTGCGCTCGGCCACAACCTCCAGTGCCAGTTTGGTGACGTGGTCAGCGTCGAAAGCGGTACTCATCAGGCAACGATAGAAAACGTCGCCGCGGTCGATGCGAGCAGGTCGGTGTTGGTCTGGTGCTAGGCAGGCGGAACGTCGCCGACCGGTGGCGGTGGCAGTGGTTCCGGTACCGGTGGTGGTGGCGGCGGTTCCGGGGCCGGCGGCGGTGGCGGTGGCGGTGGTGGTGGTAGAGGTTCCGGCGCCGGCGCGGGCGGCGCAACGGGAGGCAGTACCGGCACCGTGATCGGCGGCAGACCCGGGATCTCGATGACGTTCACGTCCGGTGGCGGACCACCCTCGACCGGCGGCGCCTCCGGCGGTGGCGGCGGTGCCTGGTTGTAGTCGTTGTACTCGTTGTAGTTGTTGTTGTACCCCGGGTCGTACTGCGGAGTGGGTGCGCGATACACCGGCGGCGGCGGTGCCGGGGCGATTCCGGTGCTGGTGTTGATCGTGATGATGGACCCGGGCAGCACCTGACCGGCCGGGCTGGTGCCCACCACGGAGCCCTTCGATGCGGTGCTGTTCACCGGCGTCGGCTGATCGGATACCTGAAAGCTCGCGTCCCGGAGACGCTTTCGGGCGGCGTCGAAGTTCAGACCCGCCACGCTGGGCACCGCCGCGCCCGGGGCGCCGTTGACGTAGCGCGGATCGGTGGGCGGCAATACCACGGGTCCGAAGTTGGTGGCGATCGGGCTCATCGCCAGGAACCAGGTCTGGGCCGGTGACGTTCCGCCGTAAAGGTTTCCGCTGCCGCCGCACTTGCGTAGTGGGAATGCGCACAGCGCCGCGGGTTTCGGCGAGTCGTCGAATACATAGTTGGCGGCTGCCAGTTGGTTGGTGTAGCCGAGGAATCCCGAGGACCGGTGCGACTCCGTGGTTCCGGTTTTGCCCGCCATCGGCAACCGCCAGCCGACGGATCCGGCCGCACCCACGGCAGTACCCATGGTGGTGTCCTTGGCCAGGGCGTTGGTCAGGGTGTTGGCCAATCCCTCAGGAACCACCTGCTCGCATTTCGCGATCGGGACGTTGATCTCCTTGCCGTTGCGATCCAGCACCTTCTCGATCGGTGTCGGCGGGCACCACATGCCGCCGGACGCCAGGGTGGCGCCGACATTGGACAGTTCCAATGCGTTGAGTTCGAACGGGCCGAGCGTGAACGAGCCGATGTTCTCCCGCTTGACGTAATCGGCCAGGCTCTCGGCACTCTTCGGCACGTAGGCGCGTGCGGTCCCCGGGTCGGCGTAGGAACGCAGGCCGAGTCGCACGGCCATGTCGACCGTCCTGCCCACGCCGACCTGTTGGATCAGTTTGGCGAACGCCGTGTTGGGTGACAATGCCAGGGCGTCGGTCATGCTCAGCGGGCTGCGGTAGCCGGCGGCATTTTTCACACACCAGGTCTTGGGCGGGCAGCCTTTGGTATCGCTGTTGCCCAGGCCGCTGCCCTGAAACGTTGGCGGAACGTCGAGCAGTGCGTTGATGCCCATGCCCATGTCCAGCGCTGCGGCACTGGTGAAGATCTTGAAGATGGATCCGGCACCATCGCCGACGAGGGTGAACGGCTGCGGTTGCACGGTCTGGCCGGCCTCGAGTTTGAGCCCGTAACTTCTGTTGTCGCCCATCGCCAGCACCCGGTGGGCGTCCTTGCCCGGCCGGATCACGCTCATCACGCTGGCGACGCTGTCCAGCGTGGGAGCCGCGACCGCATTGATGGCCTGTTTGACGCTGCTCTGCACCTTCGGATCCAGCGTGGTCTTGATCAGATAACCGTTACGCGAAACGTCTTCTTTGCTGATCCCCGCCCGCGCCAGATACTCCAGGGCGTAGTCGCAGAAGAAGGCCCGATCACCGGCGGCGATGCAGCCCTGCGGCAGCGTATTCGGTTGCGGCAGAACGCCTAACGGCTGATTCCGGGCAGCGCGGAGTTCGTCGGCGTATGCGGGCAGGTTCTCGATCATGGTGTCCAGAACCAGGTTGCGCCGGTCCAGTGCACCCTGCGGGTTGGTATAGGGGTTTAGGGCGCTGGTCGACTGCACCAGACCGGCAAGCAGCGCGGACTGCTGCCAATTGAGCTGTGCCGCGTCGATTCCGAAGTAGGTGCGTGCCGCGTCCTGGATGCCGTAGGCGCCGTTGCCGAACGGCACCAGGTTGAGATAGCGGGTGAGGATCTCGGGCTTGGTCAGTGCCTTGTCCAGCGCCAGCGCCGTGCGGATCTCACGCAATTTGCGGGTGGGTGTGGTCTCCACCGCGGCCTGGCGTTCGTCGTCGGTCTGGGCATTGATCAGCAGGTTGAAATTCTTCACGTATTGCTGCTCGATAGTGGAACCACCGCGGGTGTCGCCGCCGCCTTTGAGGAAGCCGGCCAGGCCGGTCAGGGTGCCTTGCAGGTCGACACCGTTGTGATCGGCGAAGCGTTTGTCCTCGATGGACACGATGGCCAGTTTCATGGTGTCGGCGATCCGGTCGGTTCTGACTTCCCATCGGCGCTGGACATACAGCCACGCGATCGGGGTGCCGGCCGCATCCACCATCGTCGAGACCGCTGGGACCGCACCACCGACGATGTCGGCCGAGCCCTGGGTGACCGATTCCGATGCGTGATTGCTCGCCATCCCGAGGCTGCCAACGACCGGGAACAGCAATCCTGCGGTCAGCACACCGGCGAGCAGGCAGAACAAAGCCATCTTGCGCAGGGTCGGCTTCGCCGGGGGATACGCATCCGACATTCCGGACACATTAGGTGCTGGCGGCCGGGACCTCCAACGTGGGATCGGCTCAACCCGGCCCACCCGGTGGAGCGGCCCAATTCGGCGATGACGCGCACGGCTGCGCCGGTGGTGTCAGCCGCGCCGAAGTCGCCGGATGAGCATCGCACCGGCACTGGCCACGGCCAGACCGACCGCGATCGGAATGCGGGTGTACCGGCCACTGCGGGCCGGGGGCCCCGGCGGTGACACCGGGTGGCCAACTCCCCGGATCGGCGGTGGGGTGGCGGCCGGGATGTCGTGCGGGGCGGGGTCCACCGTTGGCGGCGCGGTCATCGTTTCAGTCGGAGAAATCCGGGGTGCGGCCTTTTTTGCGGGAGCCTTCTTCGCCGGAACCTTTTTGGCGGGGACTTTTTTGGCGGGAGCCTTCTTCGCCGGAGCCTTTTTGGCGGGGACTTTTTTGGCGGGAGCCTTCTTCGCCGGAGCCTTTTTGGCGGGAGCCCTCCTGGGTGTTGCCTCCGCCGGCGGGCGGGGGTCGGATCCCTCATCGTGCCGGTCCTGTGGATCTGCCATCACGCGCTCACTCTCCTGACTTCTCGGTGGTGCTCGCCCGACTGGGGTTCACGACCGGCGACGCATCATCCACGCCGCGATGCCAGCCACCAGGAAACCCGCACCAATGACGAACGGCCACAGAGAGATCCGCTGAGACCCCGCCGTGCCGGAAACCGAAGGACCGGGTGCACCCGTGCTGGGCACCGTAACAGTGAACGACCATGAACCGGAGACGACATGCCCGTCGTCAGAGGTCACCCGATAGTTCACCGTGTACCTACCCGACGGGCCCAGGGGGCGCACGCCGATGCTCGCCACCGGGCCGCGAACCTCCGTGTCGCCCGACGACCACAGGTTGCCGTCAGGTCCGACCACTGTCATCGCGGCGAACGTCGTTTGCAGATCCTCGTTGAACGTCGCGCTGACCCGGTTCGGTCCGGCGCTCAGGGTTGCGTCGGCCGCCGGATCCGTAGCGGTGAGAATGGTGTGCGCGGAGGCCGGGGCAGCACCGGCGATCACCGTGGTGATCATCCACGTGACGGCCAGTATTCGGACGGCCAGTATTCGGACGGCCAGTATTCGGAGAAGTCCTGCCACGCCTACAGCACACCGAGGCGGGCCAACAGGTCGGCTTCGATGCCGTCGAGTTGTTCGCTGATTGAGGTCTGGGCAGTTCGCCGACTCGGACCGGGCATGTTTTCCGCCGCCCGCACCGCGGCCGACAACGCGGTCAGCCGTTCCGTCATGGCAGCGACGAACTGAGTCGTCTCGGCATCTGCTGCCTTCCTGTCGACTAAAAGGCGTAGCGACGTCTCGGTACCCGATATGCGGGCAGACAACCGCCCACCCGGACCCGAAAACTGACCCAGTGCGGTCAGCGGAACGCCGAGGCGGTCGGCGCGCCGCTCATCGAAGGCACCGCGGCCACCGATCGCGAGCCGATAGGCGACCGGCACGACCACCGGTGCCAGCAGCCGTGAAACGGCAAGCGTGCGCCGGACCCGGCTGGGGGAGAGCAGGGTGCCCTCGCGTTTGGTGCGCAACTGGGTGGCTGCCACCTTCACCGCCGACCGGTCGCTGACGCGTTGAGCCTTCACCTGGGCCTTGACCGCCTTACCGTGGGAGCGCTCGGTGGCCCTGATCCGCTTGGTCTCGTTTTTGGCGGCGAGCTTGGCCTCCAGCTTGGCTTTGCTCTTCAATGCACGGGCCTCCGCGCGCTTGGTCGCGCGGCTCTTTCGCTTGATGAACAGGCCCATGGCCGCTCCTTTCCGAATGGTCATCGGCGGTCGACGAACCATGCTCGGCCTCCGTTGTCTCAACACTATCGTCCGCGCCAAGCTTTGGTTTCACGACCTGCGGGTATGCCACAATCGAAGTAACTCCGCAAACCCGGGCACCCGACGGCGCCCGCTCATGGCAAGGGATCTTCGTGAACCGGTCGCGACGGCGCGCCGCGGTGATCAGTTGGGCGATCACCGCAGGTGTGTTGTACGGCGGGGTGGGCCTGGTCGGTGTGGCGCCGGCCGCTGCCGATCCCGCCGCGACTGAGCCCTCGAGCGGCACCACTGACGGTCCGCGATCGCACACCACTGGAAAGTCCGCAGCCCGCTCGCCGCGCGTAGGTCAGCAGGCACTCGGCGTCGCTGCCGACGACGGTCCACACCATCGTGGATATCCCCGTCGGGGCGCGGGGCGGGTGCCGCCCGGTGGTATCCCGGCTGAGGGTGCCGAGCCAGCCGAGCGGCCGTGGCCATGCCACATCATCTGGCCGGTATTGCCTGTGCCCGTAGTACCTGTGATCGACGCCGCGGTGCGCAGCAACACCATCATTTTCGGCCTGGCTCCGGTGGGCCCGCCGGTTCCGCCCCTTGCCATCCTGTCGGGTGCTGTCGACCCCGCGTCGCTGGAAGTGCGCATCGCGCGCAGGATCGCTCGCACGCGGGACGTCGCAAACTCTGGACTGCCGCAGCCGGCCGCGGCGGAACCGCCCCGGTTCCGCCGTTCGATGACGCCCGCCGATGCCGTTCCACTGGCCGGTCCCGGTACGCCGCCGGTCGCCCCGGCGCCACAGCGGCCCGAGGCCGGAGGGGGATCGCCGCAGGCGGGGCCGGCGGGGTATCCCGAATCTCGACGAGACGCGGACTTCGCCGAGGTTGCGGTGGTGGCACTGCCCGGACTGGCCGGCATCGTCGGCATCACCGCGCTCGGGGGATTCCTTGGATATCGGCAGGCCAAGGTGGGCTATATCCTTCGAGCCGCCGGGTCCGCCCGGTTCCTGCAGTGACCGATAGTCGGGTCGCCAAGGCGGTGAACGACACCCTCGACCTGGCGCCCCACCACGGCGAGGTCTCGCTGGCCGGCCTGGTGAGAGCCGTTGGCGACAGCCAGGGCCGGCCCATCGTTGTCAACACGGCCGAACTGCCGGCGGGCGTGTCAGGGCAGTGGCGCCAATACGCCGATTACGACGAGTTCCTGATCCAGGACGGATTACCGACCGCGGACCGCACCCTGGCCCACGAACTCGGGCACCTCGTGCTGGGCCACGATGGAATTCCGGTCACCGAGGTGGCCCGGGAAACCGCCGAAGTCGCCAGTGACGATCTCATCAGCTACATGCTCAATCAGCGCACCGGCTGCATGGGCCCCGGCGGGGAGGATGTCGAGCAGGAGGCGGAGGACTTCGCCGCACTGCTGCTATACCGGCTTGGCCGGTTGCCCAGCGACCGCGCCTCAATTGTGCAGATCCGCCTCGGAGAGGCGTTTGGTTGACCGTCTGGGTCATCGCCGGTCTGCTCGGGATGGCGACCGGTCTGCGGATCGGGTGGGCGATGGTGAACCGGCACTCGGTGGTCAGCAGCGCGATGATCGTCGCGCTGGGCAGCCTTGCCATCGTCGCCGCGCTCAGTTGGCCGCCGGTGACATCACTCGTCGACGCCGTCCAGGCCAATATCTCGGTCGGATTGATCCAGGTGGCGTTGATCGCGTCGGCGGCCGGCAGTTGCGTGATGATCACCTCCGTGGCCTCCACCCGCCACCCGTCGGTCACCCGCCGTCTCGCCGTTATCCAGTACTGCGTGGCGGCGCTGATCGCGGTGGTCACCCTGGTGCTGTTCGCCACCGCAAAGCGCCAGCCAGAGATGACGCTCAAGGAGTACCTCGCCCGTAATCTCGGTTCGGGATCCACGGCCATGCACTGGCTGGTTCCGCTACTTTATGTGCTGCTGGTGCTGACATTGGCGTGCTGGGTGGGGATGCGGGTGGCAAATCCCAGTCGACGTGGCCGGGCGTTGTTCATCTTCACCGTCGGAATTGCGTTGATCGTCGCGGCGAGTGCCTTCTTCCTGATTCGTGCAGTCGGAAGCACTGAACTTGTCGGGGTCGGCACCGCCGCCACCCTGCTGATGTGCGCGATGGCGATCGTTGCGGCCGGATCGCTGCTACCGACGGTGGAGGACTGGTTCGGTGCTCGCCGGGAACTTCGTCTGATCGCGCCGTTGCGCCGGGAGTTGGGTCGACGCCATCCCGACATCGGTATCGGAGTGCGTCCCCGCGGTCCATTGGTTTTCCGTGTCGCAGAACAACTTTCGCTGATCTCCGACTCGCTGTATCTTGAGGCCAGTGCGGCTCATCCGGCGGCGCCCGGTGTGATTTCGGATCCGCCGAGCGGTGTGACGCCGACCGATCGGGCGCTCGCCGTCGCACGATGGGTCCACGCCGGAACTGGCACCGGAACTGGCACCGGAACTGGCACCGGAACTGGCACCGGAACTGGCACCGGGACCGACGGCTTCCCCGGCCGGGGTTGGCTCCGCCAGCCGACGAGTTACTCCGATCGTGAGTGGATTCTGGAAATCGCGCGACAGTACCGGACCCTGGACCGGAGCGCCGTAGCGCTCAGGGGCGACGACGACGCAGAACTCTCCGCGGACGGCGCCAACGCCGCCGAGGGCTGACGTAGGGGGCTGAACAGGCGCCGTTATCGGCGCCGGCGACTATGCGTCGAGTCGCTCTCGGCGGCGCAACTCGTCGACCTTCTCGGCAACGTCGCGCTGGCCCTCCGGGGACAGGCCGATGGTGCGTGC
>Ga0194051_1001833_pt1 | contig 10817 bp, 10 predicted proteins | sample SepL2320m_MetaG_FD_161275 | JGI IMG/M metagenome (GOLD analysis project Ga0194051, IMG submission 161275) | Anoxic zone freshwater microbial communities from boreal shield lake in IISD Experimental Lakes Area, Ontario, Canada - Sep2016-L239-20m | ecosystem: Environmental > Aquatic > Freshwater >...
CGGCCGTCGCCCAACTGCGGCGAGAAGCCGCCGAACTGGTGGCCGGCATAGGCGAGCGCGATCGGCTGCGAGCCCGGGGCCAGGCGGTTGCCAGCCAGGATGGCCACACCCTCGGGCGAACTCAGCACGTCGGGGTCGAGGCCAAGCTGTCGCGCCAGCGCATAGTTGAGCTTGAGCAGGCGCGGTGCCGCGACCGGCGTCGGCGGCAGGCGGGCATAAAAGCGCTCGGGCAGGCGGGCGTAGCTGTTGTCGAACGGAAACGCCGTGTCGCCCGGAATGAGGAGTCCAGAATCATTGGCCATGACGAATTATCCCATGCTCCTGGCCGGCGGGCCAGATGGCAGCCATCACGACATCGTTGCCGGAATGCGGCAATTCCATGAGAATCAGGGATGACCAAGCGTAAACACCCGAGAAGAACTTTTCTCCGAACCGCCGCCGCCCTGGCAGGCGCCACCGTGGCCGGTGATGCACTGGCCCAGGCCCTGGCGCTGCCCCAGCCGGCGATCACCGGTGGCACGGAAGCGGCGTTCCCCTCGGCCGAGGCGCCAGGCTCCAGCGACGGCGGCTACAACATCCTCCTCATCCTGACCGACCAGGAGCATTACATGGGGCCGGGCTGGCCGGTGCCGCTGCCGGGCCACGAGCGGCTGCGCCGCACCGGCACCTATTTCGAGAACCACCAGATCGCCGCCGACATGTGCTCGGCGTCGCGGGCGGTGATCTATACGGGCCTGCACATGCCGCTGAACGGCATCTTCGACAATGCTGGCGTGCCCTACATGAAGAGCCTCGATCCCAAGCTGCCGACCATCGGCAAGATCCTGCGCAAGCTGGGCTACTACACCGCCTACAAGGGCAAGTGGCACTTGAACGGCGCCATGGCGATGGAGAACCGGGCCGACGACATCAAGGCGCTGTTCGAGACCATGATGGATCGCGCCTACGGCTTCTACGACTACACCGGAACCGGCGACTTCATCGAAGGCGCCCAGGGCGGCTACCAGTACGACCAGATCGTCGCGGCGCAGGCGGCCCAATGGTTGAAGGCCAAAGGCCGGCCCATGACCGACAAGCGCCAGCCGTGGTTCCTCGCGGTCAATTTCGTCAATCCGCACGACGTCATGTGGGTGAACACCGACATGCCCGGCCAGCCGCCGCAGCAGGCGATCGAGGCCAAACTGAAAATCGCCTATCCGCCCGACGACACGCTCTACAAGCAGTCCTGGAACGAGATCCCGCTGCAGCCGAGCTGGCGGCAACCGCTCGACGCGCCCGACCGCGTGCCGGCGCATCGTATCTATCATGCCGCCAACGCGATCCTGACCGGCCTGATCCCGCAGGAAGAGAGCCGCGTGCGGCTGCGCCAGGACTACTATTTCAACGCCATCCGCGACGTCGACCAGCAGATCGTGCAGCTCCTGGAGCAACTCGACCGGCTCAGCCTCACCGACAAGACCATCGTTGTCTTCACCTCCGATCACGGCGAGCTGCTGGGCGCGCACGGCGGCCTCTCGGGCAAGGGCACGACGACCTATCGCCAGCAGAACCATGTGCCGATGCTGGTCGTGCATCCCGAGGTCAAGGGCGGCCAGCGCTGCCTGGAGACGACCTCACACCTCGACCTCGTGCCCAGCGTCGTCGCCCTGACCGGCAAGCCCACGGTGGCCGTAGCCGACACGATGGCCGGTATGAAGGGCCAGGACTTCTCCCCGCTGCTGCGCCAGCCGACCGATCCCGAATTCACCCGCCGCCGCGGCGGCGTGTTGTTCTGTTACAGCCAGCTCATGGTGCACGATCCGAAGTTCACTCGGAAACTCTACGAGACGCTTTTGGACAAATCGATCGTACGCTCGGCCCTGTTCCAGAAGATCGAGTCGTTCCCGGTCGATTGGCCGCTGCGCGTCTGCATCCGCAGCATCACCGACGAGCGTTACAAGTTCAGCCGCTACTTCTCATTCCGGGACTTCAACACGCCCGCTACACTGGAAGAGTTGCGCGCCAAGAACGACCTCGAACTCTACGACCTTCAGAACGACCCCGACGAGATGGTGAACCTGGCCCACGACTTCGAACGCCATCGCGAGCTGATCGCGGCGATGAACGCCAAACTGAATGCCCTCATCGCCCGCGAGATCGGCACCGACGACGGCAGCTTCCTCGAGCTGACGGGCTGGATCGACTGGGAGAAGACCGGCCCAGCAGCCATCAACATCTGATGTCATCTGGGCTGCGCCACGGACGCACCTGTGACATACTTCGGCCGAGGAAATGGTCATGAAGCGATCCCTGATCGGGCTCTGTCTGTTGCTGTCGTTTGCCGCCGCCGGGCCCACGCTCGCCGCGCCGCTCGACGACGCCAATGCCGCCTACCAGCGCGGCGACTATGCGACCGCGGAAAAGATCCTGTTGCCGATAGCCGAGGCTGGAAATCCCTACGCCCAGTATCGTCTGGGCATGATCTACACCGAGGCCATGGGCGAGATGCGCAGCACCGCCGAGGCCGCCAAATGGTTCGAGTCGGCGGCGCTGCAGGGCCAGCCTTTCGCCCAATACAAGCTTGGCATCCTCTACGTGAAGGGCGACGGCGTGCCGAAGGACTTCGTGCTCGCCTACATGTGGTTCTCGATCAGCGCCGGTCACACATTGAGCGAAGCCTCCGAAGCCGCCCGGCAGCGCGACATGCTGGCGGCCCGCATGACTTCTACGCAGGTCGCCGAGGCCAAGAAGCTGGTCCGCAGTTTCCGGCCGGTGAGGTTCGAGGGCGAAGCGGCGCCGCCGCGTTAAAAGGCATCCGGCCAGCGCGCGACGAGCGCTGCCACCATATCCTCGACCCGGGCGTCGATCAGCCGCTCGCCCTTGAAGGCTGAGGCGCGCAAGGCATCGCCGGTCGCGGCGGTCAGCTTGAAATCGCCCTCCGGCGCCAGACGGTCCATGCGCACGCTGCGCGGCTCCAGCGCCAGCATGACCGAGGTCTCGCGCTCGTCGGCGTGGCCGCCCTCGAGATTGTCGAACAGCGCGTCGGCGCTGGTCCCGAGCAGCCGCATGTTCAGCACGGCGACCTCGCCCAGCGCGTCCGCCACCTCGTCGAGCGGCTTCTCGGTCGAGACGCCGGTGTTCAGGATTGCGATCCGCCGCACGCCATGCCCCCGGAGATTGCCGAGCAGCTCGCGCATCAGCGCCCTGAAAGTGTCGGCCGTCAGGTGCTGGCTGCCGGCGAATTCGGTGAAGGCGGGATAGAAACCGAAGCCCACGACCGGGGCGGCCACGACGGGCAGCCGCTCGATCAGTCTCTGGGCAAGCGCGCGGGCGGTCAGCGCATCGGTCTTGAGCGGCAGGTGCGGGCCATGCGCCTTCGACGCCGCCCCCACCGGCACGACCACCACGGCGCCTGCGTCGAAGCGCGCCTTGGCTTCCTGCCAGGTGAGATCTTCCAGCCACACGCCAGTACGTTCCGTCATGGCAGGATGCTAGCATGCGTTGTTGGGAACAAGGAGATGATGATGAAATACCTCGCCCTCGTCCTCGCCGTGCTGTTCGCCGCGGCGGCGCCCGCTTACGCCGATCCCGAGTCCAACAAGAAGGCCGTGCTCGAGTTCTACGAGAAGGGCCTGAACCAGAAGGACTTCGACGCGGCGTCCAAGTATTTCGGACCGAAATACATCCAGCACAATCCCGGCGCGCCCGACGGCATCGATGGCTTCAAGGCCTTCATCGCCCTGCGCAAGGAGAAGTTCCCCAACGCTAAGAGCGAGATCAAGCGCGCCTTCGCCGAGGGCGACTTCGTGATCCTGCATGTCCATGGCGTGCGCGAGCCGGGTGAACGCGGCGTCGCTATCGTCGACATCTTCCGGCTGGAGAACGGCAAGATCGTCGAGCACTGGGACGTGGTGCAGCCGATCCCGGAGAAGGCCGCCAACACCAACGGCATGTTTTAGGGTCCCCACGGAAGCGGCACGCGCGGCGTCGGCCGCATGCCCATCACGATCATCTTGCGCCAGCGCGCGTCGGGCGCCGCATCGTCGAAAACGATTCGGCTGCCCGTCATCGAGATGCCGAGGTCGCGCCATACCGTGGCGAGATCGACCGGCCGTGCGCTCACGAAGTGACGGTCGATCAGGCCGCGCAGCGCCGTCGTGCCGGTAACGCGGTCGCAGATCGCGGCATAGGCGTCGAGCGTGGCGCGCTGCGACCCGTCGAGGCCGCTCCACAGCACGCCGCCCAGGCAATCCTCAAGCCCCTTGGCGCCGTCGGTGGCGCGGCGGATGTCGACGTCGGCCAGCAGCATGAAGAGCGCGCCGCCCCAGTAATTCTCGCGGCCGGATGCCTCACCCAAACCGCGGGTAAAAGCCCGCACGCCCTGCGGCATGTCGGTGACCCATTCGCGCCACACCTCTTCCTCGGTCTTCCAGCCGGCGCGGGCGCGGATGATCGGCTCGACGTAGGTGGCGGCACCCTCCATGAACCAGGTGCTGCGGCCGCGGATAAAAGCCATGCCGGTATGGATCAGCTCATGCACCAGCACCCAGTCGCTGAAAAGACGGCGGGCATCCATGTCGGCGCCGATCTCGATCATGACCGTCGGGCCGCCGCCCGGCACGGTGCGGCCATAGCCGACGCCTCGGCGCGACGGCACGGGCACGAGGACCAGCAGCATCTGCTTCGCGGTAAAGCCCTGCCAGTAGTTGGCCTCGGCCTCGGCGGTGCGGCGGACCCAGTCCACAAGCTCGACCCGCTGCGGGGCCGTGAAGCCCTCGAGCAGCGCGAGCCGCAGCACGCCCTCGCCTTTCTTTTCGCCCGCTCGCAGCGAACCCGGCAGCGGCACCGCGAGATCTCGGAGTTCGAGACGGCCCAGCACCGTGTAGCCCGCAAAGCGCAGGTTGGCGCCCGTGAGGCGCCAGGCATCGCCGACCTTCGGCAGGCCTGAGGCGAAGACGAGGCCCGGCGCGGTCGTCATGCGGATGTCGATGATCGGCAGATGGGTGTAGCCGAACGGTTCGAGCAGCCAGCCCGAGAGAAGTGAGATCGCGCCCTCGCCGCGCAACAGGGCCTTCGATGGCGTGTCCACGGCGCGGGCATGGCCGCCGAGGTCGAAGCCGTAGCGCGCCTCGACGAGGCCATTGCGCGGCTCGACCCGCCAGCCGCCGGGCGCGACCGGCTGCGACACGCCCGACCCGTCGCGGAACGACAGCACCTTGGAGACCATGCGGTCGCCATCGGCCTGGAAGGTGAGCGCCTCGTTCGAGCGGCAGCGATAGACGATCTCGAGTTTTAGGCCGCCGTCGTCGCTGAGCGTGCCGTCGACCGTGCAGTCGGGGGCAAGGACAGGCTGCGCCGATACCGATACGGACACGAGCGCCAGCAGGGCCGCGACAAGGGTCCGCAGGAACATGGCCGACGCTAGCATGTGCTAGGCTGCCGCCAATGGACACGGTCGTTCACGTTTTGCGGCGCATGGGCGGCCGCGCCACGACGCTGCTGCCGTTCTCGCTGGCGATCGGCCTCGCCTTCCAGGACGTCGCCGCCGCCGCACGGCCGTTGCTCTGGCCGCTCGCCGTGGCGCTGCTGATGCTGGCGCTGGCCCGCACCGACTGGCCGCGGCTCGCTTCCCTGCTCAAGCGCCCCGGCCTCGCGATCGTGTTGGCGCTGCTCAACCTGATCGCCGTGCCGCTGATCGTCTGGCCGATCTGGCAGGCGCTCGGCCTGTGGCCCGGCCTGATCGCGGCCCTTTGCCTCAGCGCCATGGCGCCCGGCATCATCTCGGCCGCCACCATCGCCACCTTCCTGCGCCTCGATTCGTCGCTCGCTCTGTTGTTGACGCTGTTTACCAATTTCCTGGTCCCCTTCACCCTGCCGCCGCTGGCGCTGTGGCTGCTCGACCTCGACCTCAAGATCGGCATCGTTGACCTCAGCCTGCGGCTCGCCCTCATCGTGGCGGTGGCGCTGGCCGGGGCGATCGCCATCCGCCGCTTCCTGGGGCCGCGCCTAAAGGACTCAGGCTCCACCCTCGACGGCATCTCGGTGGTGGTGCTGATGGTCTTCGCCATCCCGCTGATGGACGGCGTCGTGGCTCGCGCCGCGGCGGAGCCGCTGAAACTGGCGGGCTTCGTGGCCGGCGCCTTCGCCGGCATGCTGCTGTGCAACCTCGTGACGACCTTCATCACCCTGCCCTTCCTCGACCGCCGCACCGCCCTCACCGCCGGCTACTGCTCGGGTGGACGGCACAATGCGCTCTTGATGGCGGTGCTGCCGATCACGGCCGACCCCGACATCTTCATGTTCATTGCCGCGGTGCAGTTCCCGATCTACCTGATCCCGACCCTGCTGCAGCCGCTCTATCGCCGCCTGCTGCCAAGCTCGGCATAGAACCCGCGCAGCAGATCGAGCACGTCGAACACCGGCAGGCCAAGATCCTTCTCCAGTGCCTGCTTGTACGGCGGCAGGTTGGTGCATTCGAGCACGACAGTGTCGATGCCGGGATGCTTCGACACGAGATCGCGCCCCGCCGCCACGACTTCGCGTTCGACCACGTCGCGATCGAGCGTCAATCCATTGCGCAGGAACGTCCCGGCAAACGAGGAGTCCTCGGGCAATCCGACGAACGGCGTGTCGCCCGGTGCACCGACCGCTTCGAAATGCGCCGGCGTGAGGTTCCTGGCCGAGGCAGTGATCACGCCCACGCGCTTGTCCTTCAACGCCTTGATGTGCAGCAGCGCCGAGGTCGCGACCGGCACCGGCGACACCGCGGCGAGATCATCCTGATAGAGCGCGAGAAAGCCGCAGCTCGTGGAGAGCCCGACCGCGCCTTCGGCGGCCAGCGCCTCGGCGTTGGCCTTGAGGGCCGCCAACACGCGCGGCCGGTCGGGATGCGTCGTCACCGCATCCGACGAGCCGATGCCCTCCATCTTGCGGAAGATCACGGGGAAGTCGTAGGAGGCCGCATTGCCGATGTCGCCCACGATGCGCGGAAAGCGCGTGTCGAGCATCAGGATACCCAGGGGACCAGAACCTTCAGACATTGCGCCGCGCGATCGCCTTGCCGGCCACGTAGCCGAAGGTGAGGTAGGGGCCGATCGTCGTGCCGGCGCCGACCGCCTTGGTGCCGATCGGGCTCGCCGCGGCGAGGCCGGCGCAGTAGAGCCCGCCGATCACGCTGCGGTCGGGACGCAGCACCTGGCCGTACCGGTTGGTGCGCGGCCCGCCCTTGGTGCCGAGGCTGACATAGAGGAAGGGTGCTGCATAAAACGGCCCCGTATCGACCGTGCCCAGCGCGCGGTCCTTGGTATAGAAGCGCTCCCACACCGTCTCGCCGCGCTGGAAGTCGCGGTCGACGCCCTCCTTCGACCAGCCGTTGAAACGATCCACGGTGGCCCGAAGCGCCTGCGGATCGAGGCCGACCTCCGCCGCCAGCGCCTCGATCGTGTCAGCCTTGCGGATAAAGCCCTTCTCCTTCGAACCGAAGTGCATGGAGAGCGTCATCGCCTTGGCGTAGCGCACGTCGAAGATGCGCCACGCCGGCAGGTGCATCGGCTTGCCGTCGGGGCCGCGTTCGTCGACCGCGACACCCAGCGCCGGACTGCCCTCGTTCACGAACCGCTTGGCGTGGCGGTTCACCAGGATGACGTGCGGCGCATAGGTCTCCAGCAGCGGCTGGGCATGGCGGCGGCCCTCGTAGGTCGTGAAGGTCGCGGGCGAGATCAGCGCCTGGTCCATGTGCGCGAGCTCCGCGCCCGCCTCGGCCGCCATCGCCTGTCCGTCGCCGGTGTTGGTGTCGGGCGCGCCCGTGAGGTCGAGCCCGGGGAAGTGCTTTTCCATCAGCGCGCGGTTCCAGTCGAAGCCGCCGGTCGCCAGCACGACGCCGCGCGCGGCGCGGATCGTGTGCTTCTCGCCCGCGATCGTGGCTTCTACGCCCGCGACCGAATCGCCGTCCATCACCAGCCGCGTCACCGGCGCTTCGAGCACGAGGGTGCAGCCCTTGTCGAGGCAGCCGCGCGCGAGACCGGTGACCAGCGCATTGCCGGCGCCGACCGACGCCGTCAGCAACCGCCACAGCAGAGTGGGCGCCATGCCGAGCGCGCCACGTACCGGGTTCTTCAGCACGCCATCGACCAGTTCGCGATAGGTGAAGAGTTGCGTCTTCACCGAGGGTCGCACGCGGTTCCACAGGCGGCCGAGCAGAAAGCGGCTGATCGGCCGCGTCGACACCATGCGGCCGAACTTCTTGCCGCCCGGCGCCTCGGCATAGAGATCGGGATGATTGACCAGTTCGAAGCGAAGCGGAGTCTCGTCTTCGAGGAACTTCAGCATCGGCGCCGACTGCTCGGCCAGCACCTGCCACAGCTCGTCCTCGTCCGCCTGCCAACCCGGCGGCGCCGCGCCCCTTATGTATTCGAGCGTCTCCTCGGGTGAATCGGCGATGCCCGCTGCTTTCATGTGATGGTTGCCCGGCACCCAGGTTCCGGCGCCCGACATCGCCGTGGTGCCGCCGAGCCAGCGCGACTTCTCCAGCACGACGACCCGCGCGCCATCATGAGCGGCCGCCAGCGCCGCCGACAGGCCGGCCGCACCTGAGCCGACCACGATCACGTCGCAGTCGAGGGATTGGCCGTTCATCGCGTCGCCCATCCTTCGAGACGCGGCCTGCGGCCGCCCCTCAGGATGAAGTCAAATAGCGGATACAAAAAGTACCTCACCCTGAGGAGGCGCGCAGCGCCGTCTCGAAGGGTGGGCCTCACGGCTCCGGCCACTTCTTCTGCGGACCGCGCGCTGCTTCGAACCAGCGCGAGAGTCGCATCACGCCCAGGTCATCGAAACGTTGGCCGGCGATCTGCAGGCCGATCGGCTTGCCCTCTTTGGTGTAGCCGCAGTTGATCGAGGCGGCCGGCTGTTCGCTCATGTTGAAGGGCATGGTGAAGGAGATGTGTTCCAGCGGCCGGTTGACGTCGTTGGTCGGCGTCTCCCATTCGGCGTTGTAGGTCGGCACCGGCGACACCGGCGACAGCACGAAGTCGAACGGCTGGGTGGCGCGCGTCGCCGCGGCACGGATCGCCATGTAGTTGTTCACGCCCTTGATCACGGTGGCGCCCGAGACGTCGGCGCCGCCGCGGCACCAGTCGGCGATGAACGGCAGCACCTTGGCCTGCCGCACATGGGAGAGCGCGGAGAAATCGACCCAGCTCCGCACCCGCCAGAAGAGATCCTGCAGATGCAGCATCTCGGGCGACAGGAACGGCGCCACCGGCTCGATGTGCGCGCCCGCCTTCTCGAACAGCTTCGCCGCCGCCTCGATCGCGGCCCTTGTCTCGGCCTCGACCGGCAGGCCCGAACCCGCATCGAGATACAGGCCGATCTTCAGGCCCTTCGGCTCGAGCGGACCCGCGCTCCAGTCGATCCTCGTCGGTGGCAGGCTCATGTGGTCGCGCGAATCGGCCTTGTAGAGCTCGTTCATCAGCAACGCTGAATCCGCGACGGTGCGCGTCATCGGGCCGACGGCGCGGCCGAAGAACGGCGGATCGACCGGCACGCGGCCGAGGCTGGGCTTCAGCGTAAAAATGCCGTTCCAGCAGGCAGGCAGCCGCACCGAGCCGCCGATGTCGGTGCCGAGATGCAGCGGGCCATAACCGGCCGCAGCAGCAGCCCCCGCACCGGCGCTGGAACCGCCGGGATTCCACGCGAGGTTCCAGGGATTGCGCGTCAACGCATGGAACGAGCTGCGGCCCGACGACAGCATGCCGTAGTCGGGCATGGTGGTCTTCGAAAGGATGATCGCGCCCGCCTCGCGCACGCGGGCCGACGCCGGCGCATCTGAAGCCGCCGGCACCAGCTCGGTGGCCGCCGTGCCCAGCGGCACCGGCACGCCCTTGGTCGCGATGTTCTCCTTGATGGTGATCGGCACGCCATCGAGCGCGCCCTGCGGCTTGCCCACCGCCCAGCGCTTCTCGGACTCCTGTGCGGCTTTGCGCGCGCTGCCGAAGTCCGGCGCATAGAGAGCCTTCAGCTTCGGCTCCCAGGCATTTATGTGGGCGATGACGCCATCGACGGCTTCGACCGGCGAAAGCTTTTTCGATTTGTAGGCGGCCAGCAGTTCAACCGCGGTCATGTCGTGAATTGAGGTCATGCTGGCACGTTATCCCCTCGCCGCCCCGCGAGCCACCGCTCGAGATCGGCTGCGCCGGCGAGCCGCACCGGACTTTCGTCGTCGCCGGGAAACTGGAAGCGGTCGCGGTGATGGGCGAAGACGTCGGGCGCGATATGGCTGCGGTCCTGCGTGCGGACATTGTCGGCGATGCGCGCCTCGATGACGGCAAGCGGCGTGTCGACGAACAGCAGCACGAAGGGCACCGCCGACGCGGCCGCGACCTGGCGGAAGCGGTCGCGCAGGAAGCGATGCGAGAAGGTATCGTCGATCACGACGCCGCGGCCGGCGAGCAGCATGGCCCGCGCCTGGGCCGCCGCCATCAGGCTGGTCTTCTCCCATTCCGAATCGTCCATCTCAATGCCGCCATCGAAGCCGCGCGCCGCATTGATCGCGTCATGGGAGATCAGTCCGGCCCCTGTAACAGCCGCGACGCGGCGGGCGATCGTCGACTTGCCGGAGAAGGCGAGACCGCAGAGGGCGATCAGTTCACGCGGCATCGTTCTTCTCCTCCCCCTCACCTAGCCTCTCCCCCTCACGGGGGAGAGGAACATGATCGTTTCTCTTCTCGGACTCCTCGCCCCTGCTAGTGTAGTGTCCCGTAAATGACTTTACACATTAGTTGCTGCCATTTTGCCGCGAGGCAGGGTTGATCCGGGCTTGATACTCTCCATCTTGAGCC
>Ga0194051_1001834_pt1 | contig 10816 bp, 10 predicted proteins | sample SepL2320m_MetaG_FD_161275 | JGI IMG/M metagenome (GOLD analysis project Ga0194051, IMG submission 161275) | Anoxic zone freshwater microbial communities from boreal shield lake in IISD Experimental Lakes Area, Ontario, Canada - Sep2016-L239-20m | ecosystem: Environmental > Aquatic > Freshwater >...
GCCGAAGCCCCCTACCCGCCCCGGATTGCCGCCGAGCTGGCGCGCATCATGCCGAAGGGCGTCGAGCCCCTGGTGTTGTTCCGCACTTTGGCAAAAAACCCGCGCATCTTCGAAAAGATGTTCGCCGGGGGCCTGCTCGACAAGGGCGCGCTCAGTCTGCGCCAGCGCGAGATCGTGATCGACCGCACGACGGCGCGGCTCGGCTGCGAATACGAATGGGGCGTCCACATCGCCTTCTTTGCCGAACGCGTGGCGATGAATGCCGAACAAGTATCGGCCGTGGTCCACGGATCGGCCGATGCTGCCTGCTGGATACCCGACGAGCAGGCCTTACTCGCCCTCGTCGACGATCTGGTCGATCACCGTACGATCGGTGAGCAGACATGGACGTTGCTTGCCGCGCATTTCGACGAGGCGCAGATCCTCGAGGCAATCGCGCTGGTAGGCTACTACCACACGATCAGTTTTCTCTGCCACGGGCTAAAACTGCCGCTCGAAAGCTACGGCGCGCGCTTTCCTAGCGCTTCGTGAACCGGTCGATCCCGAGGATCAGCAATCCGAACACCAGGCCCCAGAAGGCCGAACCCACGCCCATCAGCGTGACGCCCGAGACGGTGACGGCGAGCGTGCCGGCGGCGGCGAGGCGATCCTGGTCGCCCGCAAGGGCGGCGCCCATGGCGCTGGCCATCGACCCCAGCAATGCCGTGCCCGCAACCGTGGCCAGCAATGCCGGCGGCAACGCACCGAACAGCCCCACCAGCGAGGCGCCGAACAGCGCGATCAGGCCCCAGAAGAGCGCATAGAAAGGTCCGGTCATCCAGCGCTTCGCCGGATCTGGATGCGCGTCAGGCCCGGTGCAGAGGGCAGCCGAGATCGCCGCAAGATTGGACGTATGCGCGCCCATGAACGCCGTCGCGAGCGAGGCAGCACCAGTAACAGCCAAGATCGGCTGCGTCGGCGGCTGGTAACCCGAGCCGCGCAGCACCGCGAAGCCCGGCAGGTTCTGCGACGCCATCGTCACGAGATAGAGCGGCACGCCGAGACCCACGAGCGTGGCGACGTCCCAGGCCGGCGCCGTGATCACGATCGCCGAGAAGCCGATCCCCGGCATCGGCTTCACCAGGCCGAGCGACCAGGCGAGCAGCGCACCGGCCACCAGCACGACCAGCGAGGCGAGCGCCGGCATGAAGGCGCGCACAATTAGGAACAGCGCGAGCAGTGGCAGGACCAGAAGCGGCGAGGATGGCACATGCTCGACCATCGCCACGACAAGCCGCAGCAGGATGCCGGCCAGCATGGCCGCGGCAATGCTGGCCGGGATGCGCTCGATCAGGCGGCCGAGTGGCCGGATCGCCGCGGTGAGCAGGATCAGCACTGCCGCCAGCACGAAGGCGCCGACCGCGGCGGCGAAACTCGGCACGCCCGACGTGGAGGCGATCAGCGCGGCCCCCGGCGTCGACCAGGCGGTGATGATCGGCATGCGATAGCGCACGCTCAGTGCCAGTGCGCTCAGCGCCGTCGCGAGGCCGAGGCCCGACACCCACGAGCTCGCCTGCTCCGGCGTGGCACCGACGGCCTGGGCCGCCGCCAGAATGATCGGCAAGGTGCCACCGACACCAGCGACGGTCGCGACCAGCGCTGCGGTCGCGACGGAGATGAGGCCGGACTTCATCGTCTTGTGGACCGCGCGCTTCTTGCGCGCTCATGGACAAGAGGCGGGCCAGAGGCCCGCGGTCCGGAAGAACATGACGACATGATGAGCCTCAGGAGTTCGCCCGCTCGACCATCGCCTGCAGCAGGATCTGGGCGCCGGCGCCGATGTCGGTCTTGGTGGCGTCCTCGATCTCATTGTGGCTGACGCCATCCTTGCAGGGCACGAAGATCATCGCCGTCGGCGCCACGCGACTCACATAGCAGGCGTCATGGCCGGCGCCGCTCACGATGTCCATGTGAGCGTATCCCGCCAGTTCCGCGCCGCGGCGCACCGCCTCGACCAGTTCCTTCGCAAACGGCGACGGCGGGAAATACCAGATCTGCTCGACCTTCACGTCGAGGCGATGACGGGCCGCGATGTCGGCGACAACGACGCGCATCTCGGCATCCATCTTCGTGAGCTCGCCATCGTCGGGATGGCGGAAGTCGAGCGTCATGAACACGCGGCCGGGGATCGTGTTGCGTGACTGCGGCAGGCTATCGATGACGCCCACCGTCGAGCGGCCGTTCGGCCTGTTGCCAATCTTGCGCGTGGCCACGATCAGTTCCGCCGCACCGACCAGCGCATCGCGGCGGCCCTCCATGGGTGTCGTCCCGGCATGGCTCTCCATGCCCGTCCAGTTGATCTCATACCAGCGCTGGCCCTGCGCGCCCGTGACGACACCGATCGTCTTGTTCTCGCGCTCCAGGATCGGACCCTGCTCGATATGGGCCTCGAAGAAGGCGCCGACCTCGCGACCGCCCACCGGCTCCTTGCCGTCGTAGCCAATCATCTTCAGCGCCTCGCCGAAGGTCACACCATCGCGGTCCTTGATCGACAGCGCATAATCGAGCTCGAAGGCACCGCCAAACACACCCGACGCCACCATGGCCGGCGCGAACCGGCAGCCCTCCTCGTTGGTCCACACCGCGACCTCGATCGGCGCCTCGGTGACGTAGTTCGAATCGTGCAGCACGCGCAGCACTTCCAGCCCCGCCATCACGCCATAGGCGCCATCGAACTTGCCGCCGGTCGGCTGGGTGTCGAGATGCGAGCCGGTCATCACCGGCGGTCTCGCAGGATCGCGACCCTCGCGGCGGGCAAAGACGTTGCCCACCTGATCGACCTTGATCGTGCAGCCTGCCTCCTTGGCCCAGCGCACGAACAGGTCGCGCCCGATCCGGTCCAGATCGGTGAGCGCGATGCGGCAGACGCCACCCTTCTCCGTGCCGCCGATCTCGGCCAGCTCCATCAGGCTCGACCACAGCCGGTCGGAATCGACACTGAGATTCGGGCGGTCTACAGCGGGCTTCATGTCAACTCCATTGTCATCGAACCATTATCAGACTAAATTCAGGCGCGTATTACGAGGGAAAACCCACATGCCCCGCGCCACCCGCATCAAGCCGATCAGCTACTTCAAGGCCAACGCCGCTGAGATCATGCAGGAGCTGAGCGAAGTCGGCGAGCCCATGATCATAACCCAGAACGGAGAGGCCAAAGCCATCGTGCAGGATATCGTCTCCTATGAAAAGACGCAGGAAACTCTCGCACTGCTCAAGATCCTCGCGCTCGCCAACCGCAACATAGAGGAAGGCCGCTACCGGCCGGCCAAAGAAGTATTTTCGGATCTGCGCAAGCGTTTGAACGCGCGCAAGACCGGCAAGTGAGAAAATTCACGGTCGTTGTCGACGTCGACGCCGAGCGCGACCTCGATGAGATCGCGGCCTACATAGCCGAACACGATTCGATCGAGCGGGCCGTCGATGTCGTCACGAGAATCGAGCAAACCTTTTCAGCGTTGGCGGCATTCCCTAATCGTGGAGCATATCCGAAAGAGTTACTCGACTATGGCAACCGTGACTTTCGTGAAATTTTTTTCAAGCCCTACCGCATCGTCTATCGCGTCTTATCGAAGGAAGTCGTTGTCGTGCTGATCGCCGACGGGCGGCGTGATATGCGGACCTTGCTGGCCAGACGCCTGCTGGGCGCCTAACCCGACGCTGGCCGAATAGGCCGCACGAGGCTATTGGTCGACGCCTCACCTGAATGGATGTTCACCATATGCTCCCTCTCTCCGACACGCTCGTCCTCGATCTCACGCAAGTCATCGCCGGCCCGACCGCCGGCCAGATCCTGGGCGACATGGGCGCCGACGTCATAAAAGTCGAACCGCTGCAGGGCGAGCATTTCCGGCCGCACTTCGGCGGCGCCTGGGTGCCGTCGATGAACCGCAACAAGCGCGGCCTCGCTCTCGACCTCCGCACCGAAGGCGGCCGCGAGGTGCTGATGCGTTTGGTGAAGAAGGCCGACGTGTTCATGGAGGCTTTCACGCCGGGCGTGATCGGCAAGCTGGGTTTCGGCTGGGATGTGGTGTCGAAGGCCAATCCGCGGCTGGTCTATGCCTCGGTCTCGGGCTACGGCCAGACCGGCCCCTACTCCGGCCGCGCCGGCTACGATCCCTGCATCCAGGCCGAGGTCGGCCTGATCGAGGCGACCGGCCCGACCGGCGGCGAGATGTGCCGCGTCGGCACGGCGGCGGTCGACTACTCGACCGGTCTCGCCTGTGCCGGCGGCATCGCCTTCGCCCTGCTCGGCCGCCACAAGACCGGCCGCGGCCAGCGCCTCGACCTCTCGCTGTTCGACGTCGGCGTGCACCTGATGAGCCACTGGATCACCAACCACGGCCTCACCGGCGAGGACCCGGTGCGCATGGGCACCGGCAATTCGATCCTGTTTCCGTTGCGCGTGTTCGAGACCAGAACCAAGCCGATCTACATCGCCGGTACCAACGACCCCTTCTGGAAGGTGCTGTGCAAGGCGCTGGGCTGCGAGGCGTGGCTGGCCGATTCACGCTTTGCCACCAACGAGGGCCGCGTGGCCCATCGCGCCATTCTCGAGCCCATGATGGAGGAGCATTTCGCCCAGCATACCTGCGAGGCGCTCCTCGACGTCCTGCTCCCTGCCGGCATGCCGTGCTCGGCCGTGCAGAAGGTGAGCGACCTGATGGAGAATGCGCACGCGAAGGCGCGCGGCAGCATTGTCGAATACGACTATCCCGGCCTCGGCCCGATCAAGGCCGCGTCCAATCCGATGAAGCTCTCCGACGCGCCGCTGGAAGTGAGGCGCCTCGCGCCGCGGATCGGCGAGCACACGATCGAGATCATGCGCGATGTCGGTTTCAGCGACGGCGAGATCGCGGCCCTCCGCGACTCCAAGGCAGTCGGTGCCCCATGAAGATCGTCTATTCCGACAAGCACGCCCAACACGATCCGCAGACCTTCATCGTCCGTGGCGTGAAACAGCGCAGCGCCGAGCAGCCCGAGCGCGCCACGCGCCTGCTGGACGCGGCGAAAGGCGCGGGCCACGACATCATCGCCCCCAAGGCCTTCGGCCCCGGCCCGGCCGCGGCGGTGCATACGCCCGACTACATCGATTTCCTGCAAACGGCCGCGCGCGACTGGGCGAAGCTGCCCGGCGCCTCGGACGAGGTCGTGCCCAACGTCCATCCGGCGCGCCAGCCCGCCACCTATCCCAAGGCGCTGGCCGGCCGCGCCGGCTGGCACCAGGTCGACATGGCCTGCCCGATCGGGCCGCACACCTGGGACGCCGCCCTTGCCGCGACAGAGGTCGCGACCACGGCGGCCGAAACAGTGTCGGGTGGCGCCCGCGAGGCCTATGCGCTCTGCCGCCCGCCAGGCCATCACGCCTTCGCCGACATGGCAGGCGGCTTCTGCTTTCTCAACAACACCGCCGTCGCCGCCCAGCATCTTCGGTCGAAGCACGCACGCGTCGCGGTGCTCGACGTCGATGTGCATCACGGCAACGGCACGCAGGGCATCTTCTACGAACGCGCCGACGTGCTCACCGTCTCGATCCACGCCGACCCCGACCACTACTACCCCTACTTCTGGGGCTATGCGCACGAGGCGGGCAGCGGCGCCGGCGACGGTTTTAATCTCAACCTGCCGCTACCGCTGAGTTCCGCCGATGCGCCGTGGCTCGCTGCAGGCGACGAAGCGCTCGCGCGCATCCGACACTTCGCGCCAACCGCGCTGGTCGTAGCCCTGGGCCTCGACGCCAGCGAAAGCGATCCGCTGCAGGGGCTGAAAGTGACCGGCCCGGGCTTTGCCGCCATGGCGGCCAAGATCGCGCAGCTCGGCCTGCCGACCGTGCTGGTCCAGGAAGGCGGCTATCTCGGCGACGACCTCGGCCGCAACCTCGTCCAGTTCCTGGCCGGCTTCGAGAAGGGGCGCGGCTAGTGCCGAGACCGTGGGTTCCCCGAAACCTGGCGGAATGCTAGCGTTCGCCTCTAGGGAATGGTGGTCGTGACGCGCAAGGACTTGGCAAGGCAGACGGTCCTCAAGGCGACGACACTGCTCATTGGCCTTGCCGTGGCGCTCATCGGTCTGGAAATCCTCTCGACGGCGTGGCTCACGATCCGTGACGGGCAATACATCGCCGCGAGCAAACTGTTCGACGGTATCCGCAACTCCTATATCCAGGACATCACCCGCGGTGGCAATTGCCGGTACGTCGATACCATGTTCCCGCACCCGTACCTGGCGTTCGTCCATCACCATGACGATCCGTGCGGCGTGCCCGACGCCAACAACATCGGGCTGCTCGGCGACGACTATCCCGTGGTTCGAAACAACGACCGCTATGTCGTGCTCGTGGCAGGCGGCTCGGTCGCCTCGCAACTCGGCCAGGCCTTCGATCCTTCCCGCCGCGGCTTCCTGGAGAGCGCCCTCAACCGGCACTACGTCAGCCCGACCGGCAAGCCCTTCCAGGTGCTGAACGGCGGCCTCGGCGCCTGGAAGCAGCCGCAGCAGATGATCCTGTTCGCGATCTATGGCGAGTTCGTCGACGCCGTGGTCACACTGGACGGCTACAACGAACAGTACCTGACCCAGCCGGGCATGCTCTCGCGCTTCGAACTGCCCGCCAACAGCTACCTCAGTGTGAATCCGGTCATCGCCAAGGACGGCTTCGGAAGCCTGGCGGTGAGTTGGCTCATGGGACGCGCCGCCGGCTGGCTGGGCAGCGGCATCACCGCGCATTCGCATGCCGCCTACCTGATCGCCTCGGCATTGGCCGGCAAGCCGCCGGAGGACCCGTCCGGTGCGAAGACCTATACCGCCATGATGAAGCTGCCGCAGGACATCACCTCTTCGCCCCCGGCCTTCATGGACTGGCAGGTCGGGCAATATGCCAAGTACATCCGCCTCATGGACCTCATGGCCCGCGACTACGGGATCAAGTCGATGTTCTTCCTCCAGCCGGTGCCTGCCGTGGGCAAGACGCTGACCGAGGAGGAGCGCCGCAATCTCCCCCAAGTCGACTATGGGCCGCGCTACGTCGAAATCGTCAATCGCCTCCTGGCGCTTCGGGAACGCAACATCGAGGTTCGCAGCCTCCTCGACGTCTTCAAGGACGAGAAGGCGACGATCTATGTCGACGACATCCACCCCCGGCGCGACGGGGCGGAAAGCCGGGGCTACTCCCTGATCGCCACCCGCATGGCGCACGACATGGCCAAGGCCTGGAGCTGGCGCACCAAGGTGTCGGAGTAGAGGTTCGATAAGGGCCGCGGCTGGCAGAGTATGACCTCATGTTCCTCTCCCCCAACAAGTGGGAGAGAGGAACATGAGATGTGTCGGCGCCGAATGTCGTGCCATAGTGCCGGCCACCCTCATTCCTCTTGACGGAGTCCGACATGGCGCGAACGATTGCCGATCTGATGGCCGAGACCCTGCGCGCGGCCGGCGTGAAGCGCATCTATGGCGTGGCCGGCGACTCCCTGAACGGCTTCACCGATTCGCTGCGCCGCATGAAGGAGATCGACTGGGTCCACATGCGCCACGAGGAGGCGGGCGCCTTCGCGGCCGGCGCCGAGGCCCATCTGACCGGCCAGCTCGCCGTCTGCGCCGGCAGCTGCGGCCCCGGCAACATGCACCTGATCAACGGCCTGTTCGACTGCTACCGCAACCGCGTGCCGGTGCTGGCCATCGCCGCTCACATCCCGAGCAGCGAGATCGGCGGCCACTATTTCCAGGAGACGCACCCCGAGCAGCTCTTCGCCGAGTGCTCGCACTATGTCGAGACGATCTCCAATCCCGACCAGATGCCGCGTGTGTTCGACAAGGCGATCCGCATCGCCGTCGCCCAGCGCGGCGTCTCGGTGGTGGTGATCCCGGGGGACGTGGCGCTGCAGACGACGTCCGCGACGGCGGCAGGCTGGCTGGCGCCCCAGCCGCCGGTCGTGCGGCCCTCCGAGTCGGAGCTGGATGCGCTGGCCGCCCTGCTGAACGATGGCCAGAAGGTCACCCTGATGTGCGGCGCGGGCTGCGCCGGCGCCCACGACGCGGTGATCGAGCTGGCGCGCGTTCTGAACGCGCCGATGGTCCATTCGCTGCGTGGCAAGGAATATGTCGAGTACGACAACCCGTTCGACGTCGGCATGACCGGCCTGATCGGCTTCGCCTCGGGTTACGCCGCGATGAAGGAATGCGACACGCTGCTGCTGCTGGGCACCGACTTCCCCTACCGGCAGTTCTATCCCGAGCACGCCAAGGTGGCGCAGGTCGACCTGCGGGCCGAGAGCCTGGGCAACCGCTGCCGGCTCGACTTGGGCGTGGTGGGCGACATCTCCGACACGATCCAGGCCCTCCTGCCCAAACTGAAGCCCAAGACTGAGCGCGCCTTCCTCGATGCCGCCCTTGCGCACTACCAAAAGGCGCGCGCCGATCTCGACAAGCTGGCCGAGGGTGGGCCCGCCGGCGGCAAGATCCATCCGCAGTACGTCGCCCGCCTGCTGAGCGAACTCGCCGACGACGACGCCATCTTCACCTGCGACGTCGGCACGCAATCGGTGTGGGCGGCGCGCTACCTCAAGATGAACGGCAAGCGCCGCCTGATCGGCTCGTTCAACCACGCCTCGATGGCCAATGCCATGCCGCAGGCGATCGGCGCCCAGGCCTCGCACACGGACCGGCAGGTGATCTCGATGTCGGGCGACGGCGGCTTCGCCATGATGATGGGCGACTTCATCAGCCTCTCCCAGCTCGGCCTGCCGGTGAAGGTGGTGGTGCTGAACAACGGCACGCTGGGCTTCGTCGAGCTGGAGATGAAGGCGAGCGGCTTCCTCGACACCGCCGTCGACCTGAAAAACCCCAACTTCGCGGCCATGGCCGAGGCGATGGGCATCAAGGGTTTCCGCGTGGAAGACCCGGCCAAGCTCGAAGGCGCGCTGCGCGAGGCGCTGGCCCACAAGGGCCCCGTGCTGGTCGACGTGGTGAGCGCGCGCCAGGAGCTGGTCATGCCGCCCAAGGCGACGCTCGACCAAGCCTATCACTTTGGCCTGTTCACGCTGAAGGCGGTGATGGACGGCCGCGCGAGCGAGTTGATCGATCTCGCGCGGACGAATCTGAGGATTTGAGGGGTTTGCCGCTGACCTGTTCTATTGCCTCCACACAGAAAGACACTATCGAATTCACACATCTCGTCGAGCCTCACGTGCCAGCCCGATCCACCATCAACCTCATGCTGAGGAGCGCCCTGCGGGCGCGTCTCGAAGCATGGGCAACAGACGAAGTGCTCGTTCCCATGCTTCGAGACGGCCCTTCGGGCCTCCTCAGCAAGAGGTGGGGTGTGAGTTCACTGATCGAAGCGACGGAAGCCCGGAACCTACACGAGTCGATATGACTGGGTGAAAAGATCATGACATCTCTTCATCAGGCATGGGCCGCCCTACAGCCCAGGCTAAAAATCCTGGAAGCAGTGCCGTTCTCTTCCGAGCACTGGTCTCTCCTCGAACGCCTTCATGCCAATTTCAACGACCGCGAAGCGCATACCCACCTACCCCTGCTCATCGCCCGCTTCCGCAAGGCCGCAAGCAAAGCGATCCATGAACAGGCGAAGCAGTTCAACGATGTTCAAACGGTCGCTGTCGACGACAATTGGCTCGCAGAAAAATTCGGCGGCGGCGCTTCCGACACGATGGCGAATTACGTGCGACTCTATAACGACGATGTCGATGAAATGATGGGCATCCTCGTGCCGTCGGCGCGCTATCGCAAAGGGCATTATTCGTACGGCAAATTCACGGTTCCCCAACCGCATGGCCTCCATACCGACCATAGCGCGGAAGACCCGGACAGCGCAGGAGAACCGATCTGCATCGCCAGGATCGAGACCCTGGGAACGCACTATGTGGCCGGTGACTCCAAGGCGTATGACCCCGAAACGCAGAGCATGCTCAACGCATTGAGATACTGGATTACCGTTCCCGAGGGTGAGCCGGAAGCCATTCTCGATGAACTGCTGAAACGGCAGACGCTCAAAACCATTCCGGTCAATCGCGTCATGCTGATGGTCGCCGGAAACGGTTCAGAAAATACGCAAGTCACCCAACATATCGCCGCCAGACCGCCCGCCGGCGGACTGCATTCGGCGTTTCTTCAGAGGCAATTCAAGCTCGCATAAGAAGTACTCGATGATACGGGCGTCCACGTTCGATCGGGCAACCCTCGCAGCGCCGATCGACTTGGTGAGCGCACGCCAGGAAGTGGTCATGCCGCAGACGAACCTCGGGATCTGAGGTCGTCCCCGGTTCAGACCACGTTGATGGTGACGTCGACGTTGCCGCGGATGGCCTTGGAATAGGGGCACGTCTGATGCGCGGCGTCCGCCAGGGCCTTGGCAACATCGCGCTCCAGGCCCGGCAGGCTTACGTTGAGGCGGGCGCTCAGAAAATAGGCGCCGTCGGAGAGGTTCAGATCGACCTCCGCATCGATCGCAAGGTCAGCGGGAAGAGCGACCTTCATCTTGCGGGCAGCAAGGCCCATCGCGCCTTCGAAGCAGGCCGACCACCCGGCAGCGAACAGCTGCTCCGGATTTGTGCCGATGCCCGCCGCACCGGGAGTCGAAAGCTTAATGTCGAGGTGGCCATCGGAGCTGCGCGCCACGCCGTGCTCGCGGCCGCCGGTGGTGTGCGTCTTGGCCGTGTAGAGGACTTTTGCTTGGGTCATGATCTAGCTTCCTTCGTGGGTGATGAATGTGTTCGCGGCGCAAACTGCGTGAAGACAAAGTCATGCCCCTTCACGTGCGCTTGCTGGAGAT
>Ga0194051_1001835_pt1 | contig 10815 bp, 14 predicted proteins | sample SepL2320m_MetaG_FD_161275 | JGI IMG/M metagenome (GOLD analysis project Ga0194051, IMG submission 161275) | Anoxic zone freshwater microbial communities from boreal shield lake in IISD Experimental Lakes Area, Ontario, Canada - Sep2016-L239-20m | ecosystem: Environmental > Aquatic > Freshwater >...
CAACTACAGCCTCGGTCTTTCGGAGCAGATGGTATTTCCGGAGATTAACCCCGACAAATACACGCGGCCGCAGGGTATGAACATCACGTTTGTGACAACGGCCCGCACGGATGATGAGGCGAGGGACTTTCTCAGAGCAATGGGTATGCCGCTCAAAAAAGAGACTGAAACTGACCAGGATTGATGAACAGCAGATTACGAGTGATGCCGCAGCGTAGTGGCATTTGAATACAAAAGCGGCCCCGTGGTGGGGCCGGCATCTGGAAACACGTATGGCAAGCAAGTCGAAAATCGCAGCCGCCAAAAGGCCGCCAAAGTTCTCCACGCGCACTGTGCACCGCTGCATGTTGTGCGGCAGGCCTCGGGCTGTCTACCGCAAGTTTGGCATCTGCCGTATCTGTTTCCGGAACTTGGCCGATCAAGGACTCATTCCGGGTGTTCGTAAAGCGAGTTGGTAGTGCAAGCAGTTGGCCCTCTCGCCTTGCTCTGAAAGGTCAACGGATAGGGATTCAACGATAGGGATTCAGGCGTTTAAACAAAGGTTCAAACAAAGGTTCAGTTGATATGATGACCGACCCCATCGCCGACATGCTCACTCGCATTCGTAATGCTGTGCGCATTGAACGCGCCACCGTGGATCTACCGAGCTCAAAGGTCAAGCGAGGCCTTGCCGAAGTTCTCAAACGCGAGGGTTTCATTTGGGATTGGAAAGAAGTTGAATCAGAGCCAGTGCCACAGATCCGCATCGAACTCAAGTATGGCCCCAACGGTGAGCGTTTGATTAGGCATATCCGTCGCGTTAGTTCTCCGGGCCGCAGGGTTTACAGCCGATCGGTGCGGCTGCGTCCGGTGCTTGGCGGGTTGGGTATCTCAATTCTCTCCACATCCAGCGGGGTAGTCAGCGATCGTGAGGCGCGGCAGCGCAAGCTCGGCGGCGAGGTGCTCTGCGAGTTGTGGTAAATCAGCTGGCAAAGCGCTGCACCACTTCAGGGCGCTGTCCGCAGAGAAAATGCATAAGAAGAACAGTCAAAAAAATCATCTAGGAAAGCGTTTAAGCCAATGTCTCGTATCGGTAAATCCCCTGTGCAGATTCCCAAGGGCGTTAAGGTTGCCGTTCAGTCTGGCGCGCTCTTGGTGGAGGGACCGCTTGGAAAACTCCAGCAGCGGCCCCATGAGTTTGTCGCTGTTGAAGTCGACCAAGCTGCGGGTGTTGTCAAAGTGACTCGCATCGATGACGGTCGCAAGTCGCGTTCCTTGCACGGTCTTACGAGGGCTTTGATTGCCAACATGGTGGAGGGTGTTTCCAAGGGATTCGAGAAGAAGCTGGAAATTGTGGGCGTGGGCTATTTGGCAGCCCTGCAGAAAGATACGCTTCAATTGCGAGTGGGATTTGCCAATGAACTGCAGGTGCCGATTCCCCCAGGCCTAACCGTCACCTGTCCCGATCAGACGCACATCACGATCAAAGGCATCGACAAGCAACTCGTTGGGCAGTTTGCGGCCGAGGTGCGGGCACTGCGTAAACCCGAACCCTATAAAGGTAAGGGCATTCGCTACGAAAATGAACAGATTCGTCGCAAGGCCGGCAAGGCCGTTACCAAATAGGCCGTTACCAACTAAGTTACCTCAGTATTCAAAACACACCCCGTGCAGTTTTCTCTAGACCAACCTTTTTCTCTTCCGCACAAAACCGTCCCCGATAGATCTTTAGCCACAAACCCCATTTTTTACAGACCCCACAGTTGCCATGGACCACTCTAAAACGATTCTGAGACAGCGCATTCGCCGTCGCCACCGCGTGCGACGAGCCATCCGCGGTACAACTGAGCGACCGCGTCTGTCTGTCTTTCGAACTCACAAGCACATCTACGCGCAGGTCATCGATGACTCCACCGGTTGCACGCTGGTTTCAGCGAGCTCCAGGGATAAGCAGATCCGCGATGCAGTGGCTTTTGGTGGCAACAAACAAGCGGCCGAACTCATCGGTCGGGCGGTTGCCGAACGTGCCCAAGCGGCTGGCGTCAAGCAAATATGTTTTGACCGTGGCGAATGTCATTACCACGGTCGGGTGGCCGCATTGGCCGATGCGGCACGGGCTGCTGGCCTAGAGTTTTAAGTCAACGGTTCCTGAGGAGGTATGCAGAAGTGTCAAGCAGCAAAGAGTCCCGCGGTGGAGAGTTCACCGAAAAAGTTGTCAAAGTTAGACGCTGCGCCACTGTGGTGAAGGGTGGTCGTCGCTTTAGCTTTGCCGGGCTTGTGGTGATAGGCAATGGCCGTGGCAAGGTGGGATGTGGGTATGGCAAAGCCAACGAAGTGCCGCCAGCCGTTGAAAAAGCGATTAAGGACGGCATGAAAAATTTGATCGAAGTACCGACTGGATCGGGCACAATCCCGCACCGTGTCGAAGGCAAGAGCGGAACGTCCAAGGTGATCCTGCTGCCGGCAAGTCCAGGAACGGGCATCATTGCCGGTGCTGCTGTGCGTGCCGTCTGCGAGTCGGCTGGCATTCGCGATGTCTTAACAAAGGCGCATGGCTCAACCAATCCTGTTAACCTCGTCAAAGCCGCGCTCGATGGGCTGAAGCAATTGCGGACGCGCAGCGATGTGGAACGGTTGCGTGGGGTATCGCTGTCCTAAGGTCGGTGTTGTCTGAGTAGAGTCGGTACGATTTGTAGAGGCAATCAGGAACTCGTTATGAAGATCAGCGACGTTAACCGCGGAATTCACAAAAACCGCAAGCGTCTGCGCATTGGGCGCGGTCCAGGATCAGGCCGCGGCAAGACGTCTGGCCGTGGGCACAAGGGGCAGGGTCAGTTGGCGGGCTGGAGCGCGCCAGCAGTCTTTGAAGGTGCTCGGATGCCACTCATTAGGCAGATTCCTAAGCGGGGCTTTCACAACCGTCACGGCCTCATCGTCAAGAGCATTAATATTTGCCAATTGGAAACCGGTTTTGCCGCTGGCAGCGAGGTTACTCCAGAAAGCCTGCGAAACGTCGGGCTTGCAAAGGGCATTTGGAATGAGCTGAAAATCCTTGGAGATGGAACGCTCAGTAAATCGCTGCAGGTCTCTGCGCACCACTTCAGTGCCCAAGCCCGCGAAAAAATTCTGGCAGCCGGGGGATCCGTGACAGAACTCCCCGGTCCTGCTCCTGTTGTACGAAACAAGAAAAAGGCATCGCGGAAAAAGCCGGTTGCCGGTTAGGGTATGGCTCCGGTGCCTCACGAACGAGCAAAGGAGTCGTTAGCGTGTTCGAAAAACTCCGTATAATTTTTACGATACCAGAGTTGCGGCAGAAGATTCTGCTGACGCTTGGTCTGTTGGCAATTTATCGGGTGGGCTGGCAGGTGCCGCTGCCCATTGTCGATCCTCAGGCAATGACCGCATTCGCTGAGGAAGCCGGTGGAATCAGCGACCTACTCAAAACGGTGGCGGTGTTCTCTGCGAGCCAGCTGTCTCAGGCTACGATTTTTGGTCTGGGAATCATGCCCTACATCTCGGCATCAATCATTTTCCAATTATTGGCCACCGTCTGGTCGCCCTTGGAGCGATTGCAGAAAGAGGGCGAGGCCGGTCGAAAAAAGATCAACGAATACACGCGCTATGCGACTGTGGTGATCTGTTTGGTGCAGAGCTGGGCCTACGTAGCGTTTTTGTCGTCAACGAGAGTAGGCGATATGCCGCTCATCCAACCGAGCTTTCTGGTGGACGGCAGATTGCCGCTGGCGTGGCAACTCGTGGCTGTGATGACGATGACGGCCGGTACGATTTTTTTGATGTGGCTTGGCGAGCAGATCGATGAGTTCGGTATCGGTAATGGCATCAGCCTCCTCATCATGGCAGGCATTCTTGCCGCCATGCCCAGCGCCTTGGTGGAACTGACGAGCGATACCAATTGGGAACTCGGTGGCGGTGGCGGCAAGATGGGCATCGAAACACTGCTCGTGCTGGCAGCTCTTTTTGTCGGTGTCGTTGCGGGCGTTGTCTTTATGACTCAAGGGCAACGACGCATTCCTACACAGAGCCAAAAGCACGTGCGTGGGCGGCGGGTGTATGGCGGTACGCGGCAGTATCTCCCACTGCGAGTCAATCAGGCCGGCGTGATGCCGATCATTTTTGCCAGTTCGCTGCTGCTCTTTCCGCAGATGCTTTTTCAGTATTTGCACAACGCCTATCCAGGCAGTGCTGTGCTGGGGTCGCTGCACGATTCCTTTACGCGCGGGCAGTCCTATCTCTACAACGTGTTTTATGTCGTCCTCATCTACTTTTTTTGCTACTTTTGGACCGCCATCACCTTCAATCCCAAAGAGATGGCCGACAATCTCAAGAATTTTGGTGCGTTCATCCCGGGCTATCGCCCTGGTAAGCGAACAGCCGATCACCTTGAACGCGTCATGGAACGCATCACGTACGTCGGTGCCGCCTTTCTGGCCCTCGTGGCGGTCATTCCCACCATTGTGGGCGGAGCACTCGGGATTCCTGCACAAATCGCAAGTTTTTACGGTGGCACCGGCCTGTTGATTGCCGTGAGCGTGGCCTTTGATTTAGTACAAAAAATCGATAGCCATCTCGTGATGCGCAACTACACAGGCCTCTTAGAAAAATCGTGAGTGCCAAATATTGACAGGTGCTAGAGCCTCATCTTCTGTCTGCCCTGAGAGCAACTGAATAGTTCCCCTCCCGTTTTTAAAACCTTTACAAGTGTCGTCTTCCGACAATGCCAGGCGGACACGCCATGCGGATAATCCTCATCGGGCCTCCGGGGGCAGGCAAGGGCACGCAGTGCCAAAAACTTGTCGAACACCTGCGAGTGCCGCATCTGTCAACAGGTGAAATGCTGCGGGCGGCCGTTCGTTCTGCTGCCCCCGACAGCCTGCTAGCGGCACAATGCATGGAACAAGGGTTGCTCGTCCCCGACCAGATCATCGTGGGCATGGTGACAAAGCGACTGGAAGCTCAGGATTGTCGCAAGGGCTGTCTACTGGACGGATTTCCCCGCACGCGGCTGCAGGCTGAAACGCTCGACGATCTCCTCGAGCGTCGTGCCATGAGCGTTGACGGCGTGATCGAACTCTTTGTTCCGCGCGACGAACTGGTCAGTCGAATGTTAGCCCGCAAACGGGCTGACGATGACCCCACGATATTCTCCAAGCGGATTGCAAGTTTTGAGGCTCAGACGGCCCCCTTGCTCGACTACTACCGCGGACAGGGAAAGCTTGCCAGTATCGACGGCCTCGGGTCAGCCGACGCTATTTTTGAGCGTATCAAGCAAGCTCTCAAGCGGTTCAAGCGTCCACCGAGTGGCGGGCGAAGATGAGGAAGGCAGCGATCTCTTGTATACTGAAGGCCTGCAAGCCATTTCGTTATGGTCCTTGGTCAGGGGCAATTTTTCTCGGTTCTTTTTTGAGGTGACTCGTCTGTGGTGAATCTTCGTTCAATGCGTGAGATTGCGGCAATGCGTCGTGCTGGTCTCGTGGTTTGGGGCGCGCATCAAGCAGCGCGAGCCATGGTGCGTCCTGGCGTCACAACGATTGAAATTGATCGCGAGGTCGAAAACTTTTTCATCGCCAAAGAAGCGGTGGCTCTCTTTAGGGGCGTGCCGGGGAAGGTGCCGTTTCCGGCCGTCTGTTGCATATCGGTTAACGATGAGGTCGTGCATGGCATTCCAGGGCCGCGTGTGTTGCTGGCAGGTGATGTTGTCAGCATCGATACCGGCTGCAGCGTCGAGGGTTGGTGCGGGGATTCCGCCATCACTCATGCAGTGGGAGCCGTCGATTCGGAAGTGCAGAAACTACTCGACTGCACATCGGGTGTGCTGGCTCTGGCGATTGAATTAATGGCCGTGCGAAACCGCTGGAGCGATGTGGCCAGCGAAATGGCCAAATATGTTCGGGATTACGGCTTTTCCGTGGTGGAAAATTTTGTGGGGCACGGTATCGGTCGCAAGATGCACGAAGATCCTCAGGTGCCAAACTTTTGTACTCCAGCTTTTCGCCGCAATCACGATTTTGATTTAAAACCAGGAATTGTGATCGCCGTTGAGCCGATGGTGAATATGGGTTCAAAGAAGGTCCGTAGCATGCCCGACCACTGGACGCAGACCACAGTCGACGGCCGTCCCAGCGCACATTTTGAGCACACGGTGGCCATCACGGAAAACGGTCCTGTGGTGCTGACTGCTGCACCCACCACTCCCGATGAAACAATCAAAACCGCAGTTTGAGAGTTGGATAGAGCCACGACTGGACCAATGCTGGTTGGTGGAATAGTGAAATTTGACGCTCGATACAGCCCCCCCTTGTGAATCCACCCCGCCGCTTTCTATACTCCGCGTTTCCTGCCAGTATCCCTTGGTCTGTTAAAGGCGTGGTCGGCCGTCGCCACGAACTCGAGTATGAAGGTTCGCGCCAGCGTCCGTCGCATCTGTGAGAAATGTAAGATTGTCCGTCGCAGAGGCGTTGTGTTCGTCGTCTGTGCTGATCCCCGCCACAAACAACGGCAGGGGTGATGTGGTTGAAACTGTGTTTTCAGCCGCCAGTGCCACATGCGGTGTGGCCTGCTCGATGAATCCGCCAGTGTCTTTTTTGCTCAAAATCCTTTCGCTCAATACTCACCCCTGAACAGTCCCTGAGATTTTCTACCCATGCCACGACTCCTCGGTGTTGACATTCCGTCTGAAAAAAAGACGGTTTACTCGCTGCAGTATCTTTATGGTGTTGGCCAGAGGGTGGCTCGCGAGTTGTGCCACAAAGCGGGCGTTGATCCAGAGGGGATTGCCCGCAATCTTCACGAAGACGAACTCGCTCGCTTTGCGTCGCTGCTCGACAAAGACTACGTGGTCGAGGGACAGTTGCGCCGGCAGGTTGCACAAAATATTTCACGCCTTAAGGATATTGGTAGCTACCGCGGTCTGCGGCATCGCCGCGGCCTGCCCGTGCGTGGTCAGCGCACCCGCACCAATGCCCGCACCCGGAAGGGTCCAAAGAAAACTGTTGCCGGCAAGAAGGGCGTCAAGGATTTGAAGTAACGGATTTGAAGTAACGGATTTAAAGTAGAAGCCCAAGATTTGAAGCAACCGATACCCACGGTTGCACTCGTTTGTAACCAGAAATCACAAACACACACAGCACACCCATTTAAAACGAAACCCATTCGATCCACACAGGCCTGAGGCGCGTAATCGAGCCCACATCAATGTCAAAAGTTGCAAAGACAAAAAAGAAGAGCGTGACGTCGGGGATTGCCTTTATTACGGCGAGCTTTAACAACACAACCGTCACCATCACCGACGCCAAGGGCGATACGCTGTGCTGGGCCAGTGGCGGTACGTGTGGCTTTAAGGGAAGCCGAAAGGGAACTCCGTTTGCCGGACAGTGCGCTGCCCAGCAGGCGGCCGAAAAGGCGGCCAAGTTTGGCGTCAAGGAACTCGAAGTGCGAGTTCGTGGTCCAGGCAGTGGTCGCGAAAGTGCCATTACGGCCTTGCAGGCTGCCGGCATGAACGTCAAGAGTATCGAGGACATCACGCCCTTGCCCCACAACGGTTGCCGACCACCGAAAAAGCGGCGCGTGTAAGCAAAAGAATAAATCAATCAAAAGAGAGCAGCGTTGCTCGTTCGATTGTTGCGATCATTTTAATGAGATTCTCCTTCATCCCCCTCAACTGACAAGCGAAACGAATAATGGGACGCATCACTGGGCCTGTTTGCCGACTGTGCCGTCGCGACGGACTCAAGCTATTTCTGAAGGGCAATCGCTGCGACACGCCAAAGTGCGCGTTTGAGCGGCGACCAACGCCACCGGGCATGGTGCAAAAGCGTCGTAGCAAGCCGACCGAATACGGTCTTCATCTGCGCGAAAAACAGAAGGTCAAGCATTATTACGGAGTGCTTGAAAGGCAGTTTCGCACCTACTTTGCGCGTGCTGAGCGCGGCTCCGGCAATACAGGTGAAGTCCTCATGTCGCTCTTGGAGCGTCGTCTCGACAACATCGTTCACCGGATTGGCTTTGCGGCCTCCCGTTCGGCAGCGCGGCAGATGGTGATGCACGGTCACATCACCATCAATGGCCGTCGTGTTGACGTCCCGAGCTATCAGGTGAAGGCCGGCGATTTGCTGCGGGTTAAAAATCGAGTCAAGAGCTTGCAACTTGTGCATGCGGCGTTGGCGGAATCGCGTCGGGAAGTTCCTGATTTTCTCACGCGTAGCGATGAAGGCGTGCCCGAGGGGCGTGTCGATCGTTTGCCATCGGCCGAAGACGTTTCCATCCCAGTGCAGGCCAATCTGATCATTGAGTTGTGTTCCAAATGACACGTGACAATCGAAGGAGTATTTAGATGCACATTCGCTGGCGGGGCCTTGAATTGCCCGGCTCGGTTGTACCCGACCTCAAGACAATCTCTGGAACATACGGCAAGTTCACTGCCGAGCCATTCGAGCGCGGCTTTGGCACAACCGTGGGTAATAGCCTGCGCCGCTTGTTGCTTTCGAGCCTCGAAGGCAGTGCCATTACGCAGATCAAGGTGGGTGGTGCATTGCACGAATTCACCACCATCAAGGGAGTGCTGGAAGATATTTCCGACATTGTGCTCAACGTCAAGAGCCTTGTGGTTAAAAATCACAGCGACTCGACCCGCGTCATTCGCGTGGAAAAAAATACGCGCGGTCCTGTGACGGGAGCCGATGTGCAAACGGATGAAGCCGTTGAGGTGTTCAACAAGGATCTTGTGATTGCCACGCTCACCGACGATGTCCCTTTTGAGCTTGAAATGGTCGTGGAGAATGGCCGTGGCTACGTGCCAGCCAGCGAGCACAGCCAGGAAACCCAAGAGATCGGCATCATTCCAGTGGACGCCATTTTTAGCCCGGTGACTCGGGTGCGTTATGAGGTTGAAGAAACCCGCGTTGGTCAGAAGACTAACTACGACAGGCTCACGATGGAGATTTGGACCAATGGGACGGTGACGCCGGAGATGGCGTTGGTCGAGGCGGCAAAGATCCTGCGGAAGCACTTGAGTCCGTTTGTGGGTTACACGCGACCTGGTCCGAGTGTGAATCTTCCCGCTGCCGGCAGTCTGTTTGCGGTAGAGGCTCCGCTCGAAAGCCGCCTCAGCATGCTGGTCTCGGATCTCAAGCTGTCATTGCGAGCCAACAACTGTTTGGATACGGCAGGCATTAGCCTTATCCGGGATCTGGTCAGCCGTTCGCGAGAGGAGTTGCTTGAAGTACGAAATTTTGGTGAAACAACAATGCAGGAGATCGAAGAAAAGCTCAGCGAGATCGGTCTGCAGATTGGTATGCAGTTGCCGGTTGCAACCGAGGTTTGACGGCGGCTGCTCTCTTTAGCACATTCGGTAAACACTCTCGTTAAACACATTCGGATCAAAGGACTCACTACATGCGCCACCGTCGCAAAGGTCGTGTACTCGGCAGAAGCCCCTCTCATCAAAGAGCGCTGCTGCGCAATTTGGCCTCAGCCTTGATGCTGACAGAGCGTGAAGTAGAGATTGACGAAGTGGGAGCTCCCAAAGTAGCTGGCCGAATCATTACCACCGTTGCCAAGGCCAAAGAAGTACGGCCATTGGTGGAAAAGTGCATCACGATCGCCAAGCGTGGGCTGATTGCCATTGACCGTGCAAATCAATTCAGCACAGCGGCCGGTAGAAATACAGTCGAGTGGAAGCAGTGGCGGACTGGTGAGCAGTGGCACAAGTGGGCGGTGGCATCGGCTCCAGCTGTTGCAGCCCGCCGTCGTGTTGTGCAGCTACTAGGCGACAAGCAGGCGACTCGAATTCTATTTTCAACGATAGCCCCTCGGTTCGTTGATCGTCCGGGTGGATACACGCGGATTCTGAAGATGGCAACACCACGACTGGGAGATGCTGGCCCCCGAGCGTTGCTTGAATTTGTCGGCAACGAATCACGCACCGAACGTGCCGTTGCTCCAAAGGTTGACTCCGCTCGCCCGCCGCGAAAGAAAAAAGCCGGCACCTAAATAAAGCCTGTTGGCATGTCGCCGAATGAGGGCTTCTGGGTCGGCAGGCTTTTGTCACACGGTTGGTTTAAAGACCCGCTGGAGGTGTGTCTGGCTAGGCACGTTACCGTCCAGAGCGCTTCTGTCTGGTGAGCGGAGCCCTGCGAGCCCTAGCTGTCTGCTGTTCACGGCCTGTTTTTGTCATTCCGTCTGTAATGGAGACGGTGGATTCGGCTGCCAACGCGTTTTTATCGCGGCGGGAATAGGCTTTCTGGATCACAACGAATAGAATGCTGTCAGCCAATGCAGGCCGCTTACCGGTGTGCATTCCGTTTGGCCGCTCATTACTTGGCCGCTGATTACCGCTCGTTACCGCTCATTACATTGGCCGCTCATTAACAGAGCGCTTTCATAGAGAGAGGATCATCACAGTGGATCGGAAAAATCGTATTCGGGTGGCAGCCATCGGGGGCGTGGCGGCAGTTGTTTTTTCTGTGACGATCGGCAGTGCAAAACTACCAGCGGCAGACGACCATTTCGGTCTTCCGCAGGTGAAGTTTATCAATGAGCAAGTGGCGGCTGGCTGGACTGGTTCCAGCGTGCAGCCTTCTGCCGCGGCCACCGACGGCGAATGGTGCCGCCGCGTTTATCTCGACATCATCGGCCGCGTGCCGTCGGTCGTAGAGTTGCAAAAGTTTGTCACAGAATCTTCGCCGACAAAGCGACCGGAGCTTGTGTCTCGTCTGCTTGGCGATGACTACGAAGATGATTATGCGCGAAATTGGACAGACGTTTGGACAACGATCCTGATTGGTCGAGATGTTGCCAATCAAATGGTCAGTCGCCCCG
>Ga0194051_1001838_pt1 | contig 10795 bp, 9 predicted proteins | sample SepL2320m_MetaG_FD_161275 | JGI IMG/M metagenome (GOLD analysis project Ga0194051, IMG submission 161275) | Anoxic zone freshwater microbial communities from boreal shield lake in IISD Experimental Lakes Area, Ontario, Canada - Sep2016-L239-20m | ecosystem: Environmental > Aquatic > Freshwater >...
GCGCGCCCTCTATCAGGTGATGCCGGATGGCAGGGCGATGCGCTATCTGGTTGCGGTGGGCAAGGAGGGCTTCTCATGGTCTGGCACGGCGCGTGTCGGCATGAAGCGCGAGAACCCCAAGTGGACGCCGCCGCCTGAAATGATCGCCCGAACGCCGAAATACGCCAAGTGGCGCAACGGCATGCCGGGCGGCATCCCCGAGAACCCGCTGGGCCCGCGGGCCATGTACCTGTTCAACCAGAAGGGTGACACGGGCTTTCGCATCCACGGCACCAACGCGCCGTCCTCCATCGGCACGGCCGCCTCCTCAGGCTGCATCCGCATGCTGAACCCGGAAGTGGTGGAGCTGTTCGAGGTGACGCCGGTTGGAACGAAGGTGATCGTTCAGTAGGCCGCGCGGGAGCCTTACCCCCGCCCCGCGTCCCTGACCCATTGCACGATCTGGCCGGCTGGCATGGCGCCGGACTGGCGGGCGACCTCCTTGCCGTCCTTGAACAGGATCATGGTGGGAATCGAGCGGATGCCGTGGGCGGCGGCCTGGGCGGGGGCGGCCTCGGTGTCCAGCTTGGCGAATCGGACGGCTGGTTCCATGGCCTGGGCGGCCTTTTTGAACTCCGGCGCCATCGTCTTGCAGGGGCCGCACCAGTCGGCCCAGAAATCCACCACCACAGGTATGCCATTTCGGGTGATCGCCTTGTCGAAGCTGGCGGCCGTCAGTTCCGCCGGCTGGCCTGAAAACAAAGGCTGGTGGCATTTGCCGCAGCGGGCTTCATGTGCTGGTTTATCAGGCGGCACGCGGTTCACGGCGGCACAGGCGGGGCAGACGATGTCGGTCATGAAATCCTCAATCAGCTGTTATAGCCATGTGGGGGTTGCGGCTCATGCCTACCATGATCTGCGTCAAGCCGTCTCAAGGGCAACCCGGCCTATGCCTTTCGGCGTATTTGCGATACTTCAGCGCACAAGGTACAAATCTCTTCCGGGAACGGGAAAAAGGCAACATGGCAGATACCAGGAACGCAGGGCGCCCTCTCTCGCCGCACCTGCAGGTCTACAAAAAGTCGCTGACGATGACATTGTCCATCGTCCACCGCATCACCGGCGTGGCGCTGTCGGCGGGCACTTTGCTGCTCGTCTGGTGGCTGACCGCCGCTGCCACCTCTGACCAATACTTCGATTTCGTGCAGAGCGTCTTCGGTAGCTGGATTGGAAAGCCGGTGCTGTTCGGCTTCACCTGGGCATTGATCCACCACACGCTGGGCGGCATCCGCCACCTGGTGTGGGACACGGGCCACGGCTTCGACCTCAAGGACGTGGAAATGGGTGCCAAGCTGACGCTGGCCGGTTCCATCATCCTCACCGTAATCGTGTGGGCCATCGCCCTGGGAGTGTCGTGATGCTGAAGAAGACCCCTCTCGGGCAGGTGCTGGGCCTCGGCTCCGCCAAGGCCGGCACCGAACACTGGTGGCACCAGCGCGTGACGGCGATCGCCGGCATTCCGCTCGTCATCTTCCTCGTCGGCTACCTGCTCGTCCACCGTGGCGCCTCACGCGCCGATATCGTGGCGAGCATGCACAATCCCTTCGTGGCGATCCTCATGGGGCTCACCATCGCCAACCTCGTGTGGCACATGCGGTTGGGCCTGCAGGTGGTGATCGAGGACTATGTGCACACCGACCACACCAAATATGCCCTGCTCCTGCTCAACACCTTCTTCGCGGTGGTGATGGCGGTGGCCGGGCTTTATGCAATCCTCAAGATGAGCATCGGACTCTGATGGCTGCTGTCGAAACCAAGAAGAAGGCCCCGAAGAGCTTCTCGATCGGGGACCGCACCTATCCGGTGACGGATCACACCTTTGATGTCGTCGTGGTGGGTGCCGGCGGCGCTGGCCTTCGCGCAGCACTTGGCGCCTCGCAGGCGGGCCTGCGCACCGCCTGCATCTCCAAGGTGTTCCCCACGCGCTCGCACACGGTGGCGGCACAGGGCGGCATCGCGGCGTCTCTCGCCAACATGGGTGCTGATGACTGGCGCTGGCACATGTATGACACCGTGAAGGGGGCCGACTGGCTGGGCGACCAGGACGCCATCGAATACCTCTGCCGCAATGCTCCCACCGCCGTTTATGAGCTCGAGCACTTCGGCATGCCCTTCTCGCGCACCGAAGAGGGCAAGATCTATCAGCGCCCCTTCGGCGGCCACATGATGAACTTCGGCGACGGCCCGCCGGTGCAGCGCACCTGTGCCGCCGCCGACCGCACCGGCCACGCCATGCTGCACACGCTCTATGGCCAGTCGCTGCGCTATTCGACCGAGTTCTTCATCGAGTATTTCGCGCTCGATCTGATCATGGAGAACGGCGCGTGCCGTGGTGTCGTCGCCATGTGCATGGAAGACGGCTCTATCCACCGCTTCCGCGCGCATGAGACGATCCTGGCGACCGGCGGCTATGGCCGCGCCTATTTCTCCGCCACGTCTGCCCACACCTGCACGGGTGACGGCAATGCCATGGTGCTGCGCGCTGGCCTTCCCTGCCAGGACATGGAATTCGTGCAGTTCCACCCCACCGGCATCTATGGCGCGGGCTGCCTGATCACCGAGGGTGCGCGTGGCGAGGGGGGCTACCTCACCAACAGCCAGGGCGAGCGCTTCATGGAGCGCTATGCACCTTCCGCCAAGGACCTCGCTTCGCGCGACGTGGTCTCGCGCTCGATGACCATCGAGATCCGCGAGGGCCGTGGCGTGGGCGAGAACAAGGATCACATTCACCTGCACCTCGAGCACCTTGACCCCAAGGTGCTGCATGAGCGGCTTCCCGGCATTTCCGAGTCGGCGAAGATATTTGCCGGTGTCGACGTGACGCGCGAGCCGATCCCGATTCTGCCGACGGTTCACTACAACATGGGTGGCATCCCGACGAACTATCACGGCGAGGTTCTGGCGGGTGACTCCGCGAGCCCCGAGAAGACGGTGCCCGGCCTGATGGCAGTGGGAGAGGCGGCCTGCGTGTCCGTCCATGGCGCCAATCGTCTGGGCTCCAACTCGCTGATTGACCTCGTGGTGTTCGGCCGGGCGGCGGCGCTCCGCTGTGTGGAACTCGTCAAGCCCAACTCTCCGCATGCGGATCTTCCGGCGGATGCGGGCGAAATGTCCGTCTCTCGCCTCGATCACTATCGCTTCGCCAATGGCAAGATGTCGACGGCGGAACTGCGCGCCCGCATGCAGAAGACCATGCAGGAGGACGCTGCTGTGTTCCGCACCGGCGAGACGCTTGAGCAGGGCGTGAAGCGCCTCAACGACGTGTGGAAAGACATCGACGACATCAAGGTCACCGACCATTCGCTGGTCTGGAACAGCGACCTGATCGAGACGCTGGAGTTCGAGAACCTCATCCTGCAGGCGGCGGCAACGGTGGTGAGTGCCGAAGCGCGCCAGGAGAGCCGCGGCGCACATGCGCGCGAGGACTTCCCCAGCCGCGACGATGCCAACTGGATGAAGCATTCGCTGGTGTGGACCGACAGGGACAAGAAGTCGGTGAGGCTGGGCTACCGCCCGGTGCACGACTACACCATGTCGAGCGACATCGACTACATCAAGCCCAAGGCGCGCGTTTACTAGGCGGACCCAGACATGGCCGAATTCACACTTCCCAAGAACTCCAAAGTCCAGCAGGGCAAGACCTGGCCGAAGCCGCAAGGCAAGCGGCTGAAGGACTTCAAGATCTATCGCTGGAACCCCGATGACGGGCAGAACCCGCACATCGACACCTATACGCTCGACATGGACAAGTGCGGGCCGATGGTGCTGGACGCGCTGATAAAGATCAAGAACGAGCAAGACCCGACGCTGACCTTTAGGCGTTCGTGCCGCGAGGGCATCTGCGGCTCGTGTGCCATGAACATCGACGGCACCAACACGCTCGCCTGCCTCAAGTCCTGCGACGAGGTGAAGGGTGACGTGAAGATCTACCCGCTGCCGCATATGCCGGTGGTGAAGGACCTTGTTCCGGACCTCACCCGCTTCTATGCCCAGCACCGCGCCATCGAGCCCTGGCTGAAGACGGTGACGCCGGAGCCGCAGGCCGAGTGGCGGCAGTACCCGGATGACCGCCGGAAGCTGGACGGCCTCTACGAGTGCATCCTGTGCGCCTGCTGCTCGACTTCTTGCCCCAGCTACTGGTGGAACGGCGACCGCTATCTTGGCCCCGCAGCCCTGCTGCAGGCCTATCGCTGGCTCATCGATTCGCGCGATGAGGGCACGGGCGAGCGGCTGGACAATCTGGAAGACCCGTTCCGCCTCTACCGCTGCCACACCATCATGAACTGCGCCAAGACCTGCCCCAAGGGGCTGAACCCGGCCAAGGCCATCGCCAACATCAAGAAGATGATGGTGGAGCGGCGGGTTTAAGGCCTGTTTTCCGCTCGAATTTCATTATGGCGGGACTCGTCCCTGCCATCTTGCTTTGAGGTGGCACCACGACCTAACGCCCGTCATCCCAGCGAAAGCTGGGACCCAGTTTTCCACAAGCTCCTGCGGCCAAAGCTGGGCCCCAGCTTTCGCTGGGGTGACGGAAACAGGGCACCGTCATCGACCAGCCATCAACGCCACTTATGGCTTCCGCCCTTGGTTCAACTGGTGCCGCAACGACAAAGCGATTAGAACGGCGCCATCCACCCTTTTTCAGCAAGAGGCCCCCGATGTCGCTCGACAGCTTCAAGTGCCGCAAGACCCTCAAGGTCGGCGCCAAGACCTATACCTATTTCAGCCTGAAGGCCGCGGAGAAGAACGGCCTGAAGGGCATTTCCAAGCTTCCCTATTCGCTCAAGGTGCTGCTCGAGAACCTGCTGCGCTTCGAGGATGGCCGGTCGGTGACCAAGGGCGACATCGAGGCCATCGCCAAGTGGGTGAAGAACCGGGGCAAGGACGAGAAGGAAATCGCCTTCCGCCCGGCCCGCGTGCTGATGCAGGACTTCACCGGCGTTCCGGCGGTGGTCGACCTCGCCGCCATGCGCGACGCGATGAAGGGCCTGGGCAAGGACCCGAAGAAGATCAATCCGCTGGCCCCCGTCGACCTCGTCATCGACCATTCGGTCATGGTGGACTTCTTCGCCAACTCGAAGGCGTTCAAGAACAACGTGAACCTCGAGTATGACCGCAACGGCGAGCGTTACACCTTCCTCAAGTGGGGGCAGGGTGCCTTCGACAATTTCCGCGTCGTGCCGCCCGGCACCGGCATCTGCCACCAGGTGAACCTCGAATACCTCGCCAAGACGGTGTGGACCAAGACCGAGAAGGTGAAGGGCAAGACCGTCACCTATGCCTACCCTGACACGCTCGTCGGCACCGATTCGCACACCACCATGGTGAACGGCCTTGCCGTTCTCGGCTGGGGCGTGGGCGGCATCGAGGCCGAGGCCGCGATGCTGGGCCAGCCCATTTCCATGCTGATCCCGGAAGTCATCGGCTTCCGCCTCGACGGCAAGCTGCCGGAAGGCACCACTGCCACCGACCTCGTGCTCACCGTGACGCAGATGCTGCGCAAGAAGGGTGTCGTCGGCAAGTTCGTGGAGTTCTATGGCCCGGGCCTGGCGCACCTGTCGCTCGAGGACATGGCGACGATTGCCAACATGGCGCCGGAATATGGCGCGACCTGTGGCTTTTTCCCGATCAATGCCGAGACCATCGGCTACCTGAAGGGCACGGCGCGTGCCTCCGCCCAGGTGGCCCTCGTCGAGAAATATGCCAAGGCGCAGGACATGTTCTGGACGCCGAAGGCCGAGGAGCCCGTGTTCTCCGATACGCTGGCACTGAACCTCGCCTCCGTGGTGCCGTCCATGGCGGGCCCCAAGCGCCCGCAGGACCGTGTGGAACTCACCAATGCCGCGCCGGACTTCGCCAGGGTGATGGCGGATGAATTCAAGAAGGCCGATGAACTTTCCAAGCGTTTCAAGGTGGAGAACGCCAACTTCGATCTCGGCCACGGCGACGTGGTGATCGCGGCGATCACGTCGTGCACCAACACCTCGAACCCTTCCGTGATGATCGGCGCGGGCCTGCTCGCCCGCAACGCGGTGAAGGCGGGCATCACGGTGAAGCCGTGGGTGAAGACGTCGCTCGCACCAGGCTCTCAGGTTGTCACCGAGTATCTCGACTCGTCGGGCCTGCAGAAGGACCTCGACAAGATCGGCTTCAACCTGGTGGGCTATGGCTGCACAACCTGCATCGGCAACTCCGGACCGCTGCCCGAGAACGTCTCGGACTCGATCAAGAAGAACGACCTCGTGGCCGCCGCGGTGCTGTCCGGCAACCGCAACTTCGAAGGCCGCGTGAACCCCGACGTGCGCGCCAATTACCTCGCTTCGCCGCCGCTGGTTGTGGCCTACGCGCTGGCCGGCTCCCTGAACGTCGACCTGACGAAGGACCCCATCGGCCACGACAAGAAGGGCAAGCCCGTCTACCTCAAGGACATCTGGCCCACCTCCAAGGACATCGCCGCCGCCGTGCGCAAGAACGTCACGCGCAAGGCCTATGCATCTCGCTACAAGGACGTGTTCAAGGGCGACAAGCACTGGCGCTCGATCAAGGTCACCAAGGGCATGAACTATGCATGGGACCAGAAGAGCACCTATGTGGCGAACCCGCCCTATTTCGAGGGCTTGTCGATGACGCCGGCTCCGGTGAAGGACGTCGAGAATGCCCGCATCCTCGGTCTCTTCCTCGACTCGATCACCACCGACCACATCTCGCCCGCAGGTGACATCAAGGCGGCCTCGCCCGCCGGTGCCTATCTCAACTCGCGCGGCGTGGAGAAGCTCGACTTCAACAGCTACGGCGCGCGCCGAGGTCACCACGAGGTGATGATGCGCGGCACCTTTGCCAACATTCGCATCAAGAACCAGATGGTGCCGGGTGTGGAAGGTGGTGTCACCAAGCACTACCCGGGCGGCGAGACCATGCCGATCTATGACGCGGCGATGGACTATGCCAAGGAAGGCACCCCGCTCGTCATCTTCGCCGGCAAGGAATATGGCACCGGTTCGTCGCGCGACTGGGCGGCAAAGGGCACGAGGCTTCTCGGCGTGCGCGCCGTGGTGGCCCAGAGCTTCGAGCGCATCCACCGCTCCAATCTGATCGGCATGGGTGTGGTTCCGCTGCAATTCCGTGATGGCGAGAGCTGGCAGACACTGGGCCTGAAGGGCGACGAGACCATCACCATCAAGGGTCTGGCCGACGGCCTCAAGCCGCGCGCCGCAATGGAAGTGGAGATCACCCGCGCAGATGGCTCCAAGGCCACCGCACAGGTGCTCTGCCGCATCGATACGCTGGACGAGCTGGACTACTACAAGAACGGTGGCATCATGCCATATGTTCTGCGCAACCTCGCCAAGGCGGGCTGAATCCAGCCCAAACGCATTCGTGATTGACCCGGCAAGGCTCGTGTGTGGAACTTACGGGCCTTTCGGTTCATAAAGTTAGAATGCCCAAGTTGATTGCCATGAGTCGGCGCCAGTGCCTTGCCCTTGGGGCGGGGGCTGGCATGTCGCTGCTGGCGAGCTCAGCGTGTGCCGCTGACCCTATCGACGCGGTGGCGGAGCTATTTTCGAGTCAAGGCTGCAACTCCTGCCCGCCGGCTGACAAGTTGCTGGGCGAGCTGCGCGACATGCATGGTGTGCTGGCGCTGACTTTCCACGTCGACTACTGGGACTATCTCGGCTGGAAGGATACACTGGGCGCCGCCGACTTCTCGCAGCGCCAGTATGACTATGCCAAGGCGCGCGGCGACACGGACGTCTACACCCCGCAGATGATCGTCAACGGCGAAAAGCACATGGTGGGCAGCCAGCGCTCCGAGGTCGTCGCCGTGCTGGAGCAGTCACGCATCAAGACATGGCCGGTTCCGGTGAGCATTGGCGACACAGGGAAGGAATTGGTGATCGAGATGGGTGCCGGTGCCGGCGAGGCGACGCTCTGGGTGATGCCCATCCTCGACCACGTGAGCGTGAAGATCGAGCGGGGCGAGATGGCTGGCCGCGAGGTGACCTACACCAACGTGGTGCGCAAGCTGATGCCCGCCGCCATGTGGACGGGCGCGGCCATGAAGCTGTCGTTGCCTAGGGAAAGCCTGCTGACGCCCGATGCCACCGGCTGCGTGGCGCTATTGCAGAGGGACAAGCTGGGGCCAATTCTTGGCGCTGCCGCCTGGGGGCGCGTGACGAGCTGATCGCTCTCTTGTTTCCACCTCCACCTTTCGGAGGAGAGGGCAGGGTGAGGGGGCAATGCCGCTCGGGGATTGCGACATCGTTCTCGCGTCACCACCCCCTCACCCTTCCCTCTCGCGTACGGGGAGAGGAAGCCTCGTGTTCTCATGCCGCGCATCGCATCAGTTCGCCGCGCGTCTCGATCGGAAAAGCCTAGAGGCCTTCGACTGGAAATAATGTGATTTGCATCACAGTTTCTGCTCGTTGTAACGAAAGCTTCAGGCGGCAACGAAGTTTCCCGGGCCCAGCAGCGGGCGGAAGATAGCATCCAGTGAGCCTGCATAGCGGGTTGGCTCCATGTGGTGCTGCAACACACTGAGCAGGGCTTCGATCTCCGCCGACGACAATCCGGGCAGCAGCCGCCGGGTAAGGAGCTGGAGATGACCTTGCGGCAGGTCGCCGAAGCTGCGGCCCTCGATCATCCGCAGGTCATCGTCGCCAAGGGTCTGATGCAGCGCGGTGAGGAGCATGGTCTCGTCCTCGTCCATGCGCTCCATGTCGGCTGCGACATAGAGCGCGAAGCAGCGGTAGATGCTGCGCCCGGCCGGCCGCCGCCGTTGCGGTGCCGCAACGTTGACGGCGCGCACCAGCGATTCAAGCTCGCGGAGGGCGGTGAGATGGCTCAGATGGTCTTCGCAGGTGGTTGCGGCCACCTCCAGCCCATGCGCGGCGAGCGTCGCGAGCAACGCCTCCTGCCGGGCTTCCGCCACGGCTCGATAGAGGTCGAGCTGCTGCACCAGCCGCACCAGCAGCCGGGCCGCGGCCGGGTCATCATTGAAATCCTGCGCTCCCAGCTCCAGCAGCATGCGGCAATGGCCGAAGCGCAGCGCCTTGTGAAGCAGGCGGAAGGGGTTGTGCCGTGTCTCGTCCGGCATGCACTTGGTAAGCCTGGGGTAGGGCAAGATGCGGGCTCCTCTGCCGGTGTTACTCACCTGCAGGCTGCCAGCACCCAAGAAAAAAGGATGTGACCGGGATCACATCCTTGTTCCGTTCGCTGAATATCAGGAGGGCTCAGGCGGCCTTCTTGATCAATCCGCGATTGATGAGGCTTTCGGCGATCTGCACGGCATTCAATGCCGCTCCCTTGCGCAGATTGTCGGAGACAACCCACAGGTTGAGGCCGTTGTCGATCGTCGCGTCCTCGCGGATGCGCGAGATGAAGGTGGCGAAGTCCCCCACACACTCGACCGGCGTCACGTAGCCGCCGTCCTCGCGCTTGTCGACCACCATGCAGCCTGGTGCCTCGCGCAGGATCTCGCGCGCCTCCTCGGCCGAGATCGGCGTCTCGAACTCGATGTTCACGGCCTCCGAATGGCCCACGAACACCGGCACGCGCACGCAGGTCGCAGTGAGCTTGATCTTGGGGTCGAGGATCTTCTTGGTCTCGGCCATCATCTTCCACTCTTCCTTCGTGTCACCTGAATCCATGAACACGTCGATGTGGGGGATGACGTTGAAGGCGATCTGCTTGGTGAACTTCTTGGGCGTAGGCGAATCCGTGACGAAAATGCCCTTGGTCTGGTTCCAAAGCTCGTCGAGGCCTTCCTTGCCGGCACCCGACACCGACTGATAGGTGGCCACCACCACGCGCTTGATCTTTGCCACATCATGCAACGGCTTCAGCACCACGACGAGCTGTGCCGTCGAGCAATTGGGGTTGGCGATGATGTTGCGGCGGTTAGGGCGCGCCATATATTCGGTGAGCGCGTTGGCGTTCACTTCCGGAACGATCAGCGGCACCTCGGGGTCGTAACGCCAGCAGGATGAGTTGTCGATCACGATGCAGCCGGTGGTGCCGATCTTCGGCGACCATTCCTTCGACACGGCGGAGCCTGCTGACATCAGGCAGAAATCGACCTTGGAGAAATCGAACTGTTCGAGGTCCTGGCACTTCAGCGTACGTTCGCCGAAGGACACTTCGACGCCCATCGACTTGCGCGAGGCGATGGCGTGCACCTCGTCAACCGGAAACTGCCGCTCCTCGAGGATCGACAGCATTTCGCGGCCCACATTGCCCGTGGCACCAACGACCGCAACCTTGTAACCCATGTTCTTGTCTCCTGAATAAGCCGTCCAACCCGTCCCCCGCGAGCACCTTGGCTCCGCTTTCGGGCAAAAGGGGGTTCAGCCTTCCACCCCCGCGGGGGAAGGCCGGGGGAGAAGGCTCACGCCGTTTTGGTGGTTTTCGCGCGTTTCACGGACACGGACAGGCCAGCGCGTCCCGCGGTCGCGGCGCACCCAAATCCAGTGATGGCGGCAAAAAGGGCCATGTCCTGCCTGTTCGTGATCGTGCGGGGTTCTAACCACCGCTGCCGCCCAAGTCAACCTGTGGGAAAATGGGCCGAAAAGGGGGTTGGCAGCAGGCCCCCACTCGGCTATCTAGCCCACCGCGATCCACTGGCAACCCTGTAATGCGGAGAGGTGGCAGAGTGGTCGATCGCGCCGCACTCGAAATGCGGAGTACGGGTGACCGTACCGGGGGTTCGAATCCCTCCCTCTCCGCCATTGGTTGTTTCTAAATATCAGTAATAACAGAC
>Ga0194051_1001842_pt1 | contig 10791 bp, 6 predicted proteins | sample SepL2320m_MetaG_FD_161275 | JGI IMG/M metagenome (GOLD analysis project Ga0194051, IMG submission 161275) | Anoxic zone freshwater microbial communities from boreal shield lake in IISD Experimental Lakes Area, Ontario, Canada - Sep2016-L239-20m | ecosystem: Environmental > Aquatic > Freshwater >...
ACGTGGGGAACAACCTCGTCCATCGCAAGCGGCTCGCGCCCGAAGGTTCGGGCGTTCGCGCGGAGCGGGTGGACCAGCGGAGCGAACTCATCGCGTCGACCGACAACTGGTTTCGTCCCGTGCAGTTCGCCAACGGTCCCGACGGCGGCCTGTGGATCATCGACATGCAGCGGGAAGTCATCGAGCATCCGAACTCGATTCCACCCGATATCAAACGGCATATCGATCTCGACAGCGGCCGCGACACCGGCCGTCTCTGGCGTTTGACCGGCACGGCCCACCGGCGCCGGCCGACCCCGAAGCTCTCGAAGTCCTCGACGCCCGAGCTCGTGAAACTGCTCGAACATCCCAACGGTTGGCATCGCGACACGGCGCACCGCCTGCTCTTCGAGCGACAGGATGGCGCCGCTGCACCGCTGCTCACGGCGTTGGCGGACAGCGCCGAGGCCGAGCCGCGGGCCCGGGCACTCGCGCTGCATGCGCTCGACGGCCTCGGGCAGTTGACCGAGCGGCACGTCGTGCGGGGCCTCGACGCGGCCGATCCACTGGTCCGCCTGGCCGCGGTGCAGGTCGCTGAACGCCTCGTCCGCGACGGCCACCTGCCGCCGTCCCTCGCGGATGCCCTGGCATCCGCCGCAGCCCGCGAGTCCGACCCACGGGTTCGGCTGCGGCTGGCGCTCATGGGCGGCGCGATCGGCGGCGATCGACGGATCGAGTTGTTGTCCACCGTCATCGCCAAGGACGCGACCGACAACTGGTGCCGCATGGCCGTCTTCACGTCGCTCGACGGCAAGGCCGGCGATGCCGGGCGGCTGCTGGCCCGCTGGATCGCCGATCCGAGCCAGGCGGCTGCGCCGGGGATGACGGCGACGGTCACGGGGCTCGCCTCGCAGGTCGGCCGCCGCGCCGACGCGACCGAGATCGCCGAGGTGGTGGCGGCCGTCGGCCGGCTTGTCGGCACGGTCGCCGGCCGGTCGGATGCGCGTGCGCACGATGACGCGGTGCGCGGTCTGGCCACGGCAGTCCTGGTGGGCCTGCTGCAGTCGCGCGACGGGCCGCAGCGGAATGCCCCGGCCGCGTTGGCCGACGCAAGCGGCCGTGGACTCGTCGCCGACCTCGCGGCGTGGAACCGTTCGCGAGTTGCCGATGCAAAGCTGTCGACGGAGGAGCGGCTGGCAGCCGTGCGGGGGCTGGCGTTGGCGCCGTTCTCCGAGGTGAAGGACGTATTCGCCACACTCCTTTCGCAGGCGGTCGTGTCGCCTGCCGCCGGACAGGCGCCGCTCGATGAAGGCGGAAGCGGCCAGGGGACGCCGCGGCCGGTCGTGCTCGAGGCCGTGGCGGTGCTCGACCGCTGTCGGGATCCGGGGGTGCCGAACGTGATCCTCGATGCCTGGCCTCGCCTGCCGCCCGATCTCCGCGCCGCCGCGGCCGCCATCCTCGTCCGGGACGCCCACCGCGCCGAGACGCTTCTCAACGCCGTTGCCGCGGGCCAGATTCGGGCAGCCGACCTCGAGCGGCCTGTCGTGCAGAACCTGCGGTCGTTTCCGGTGCCGGCGGTCCGCTCCCTCGCGGAGGTGACGCTCGGTCCGGCCGCGATCGTCCGCCGCGAAGAGGTGGTCGAGGCCTACCGGCCGAGCCTCGGCTCGGGCGGTGACGCCGAGAAGGGCAAGGTGGTCTTCACCAAGAACTGCTCGACCTGCCACCGGATCGGCGATATCGGCAGGAACACCGGCCCCAATCTCGTCGCGATGCAGGCCCGCGGCCCCGAGGCGATCCTGCTCGGGATTCTCGATCCCAATCGCGAGGTCCAGCCGCAGTACGTGGCCCATGTTGCGATCACCGGAGACGGCCGCGTCGCGACCGGCGTGATCGTGGCTGAGTCGGAGACCAGCGTCACGCTGCGGTCCGCCGAGGGCGTGGAGGAGACGATCGCGCGGTCGGATATCGAGGAACTCCAGAGCACCAAGCGGTCGTTGATGCCGGAGGGCTTCGAGCGGCAGATCGACCAGCGGGGCATGGCGGATCTGCTGGCCTGGCTGATGACCGCACGATGAGGGCGACGATGGCGGGAGAACCTGCCGCGGCAAATCGTGCCTGCCATGGAGCGAGCCGCCATGCAGCGGCAGCGATTGTCTGCTGCATCGGACTGGCGGCGGTTCTCGTCGCGGCGCCGACCGTCGCCGCCGAGCCGCCGGCCGATTTCGTGCTCACCGGCGGCCGGATCGCCACGCTCGACCCCCGCGGGACGATCGCGTCGGCGATCGCCGTCCGCGACGAGCGGATCGTCTACGTCGGCGACGATGTCGGCGTCCGCGCGTTCGTCGGGCCTGAGACGGACGTCCACGACGCCGCGGGCCGCACCGTCATCCCCGGCATCAACGAGCAGCACCTGCATCCGACGCTCGTCGCCAAGTCGGAGGCGGCGGTGCCGTTCCGACAGTTGCGGTCGATCGGCGAGATCCAGCAGTGGGTCCGCGACCGCGTCGCGGCGACTCCAGGTGGCACGTGGGTGATCCTGCCCCGCATCGACGTCACCCGCATCCGCGAGCGGCGGATGCCGAACCGGGCGGATCTCGACGCGGCCGCGCCGGACCGGCCCGCCGTCTTCATCTGGCAGTACGCGAACCGTCAGGTACAGATGCTCAACACCGCCGCGCTGCGGGCCGCCGGCATCGACCGGGACACCGCCGTGCCGGCCGGGGGCACCATCATCAAGGCCGCCGACGGCGAGCCGACCGGCGCGATCGAGGACGCTCCCGCGCTGACCGCCAAGTGGGTCCAGCCGCCGCCGCCGCCGCAGGAGACGTACCGGCGGCTGCTCGAGGACGTCTGGCGGCGGTACAACCGCTTCGGCATCACGAGCGTGGCGGAGCGAAGAACCGACGTCGAGGGATGGCGGACGTACAACGAGATGCGGTCCGAGGGGCGGCTGCCGCTGCGGGCCGCGCTCACGATCTTCATCGAGTCCGACGGGACCGCGGCTGACACGCGGAAATTCATCGAGTCGCTCCCCTTCAAGCCGGACGAGGGTGACCACTGGGTGAAGGTCGGCCCGCTCAAGTTCAGCGTCGATGGCGGCGTGCTGTACGGGACGTCGTTCATGCGCGATCCCTACGGCCCGCGGGCCGGCGAACTCTACGGCCCGCTCGTGCCGGAGTATCGCGGCCGGCTGCAGATGACCCGCGAGCAGGTCGATGCCGTGGTCCGCACGGGCCATGGTCTGGGATGGCCGATGTGCGCCCACGTCACGGGCGATGCGGGCGTGGACATGGTGCTCGACGCGGTCGAGGCCGCGGGTCGCGAGAGCCCGATCGAGGGCCGGCGTTTCACGCTGCTGCACGCCTATTTTCCGCACGAGGACACGGCGGCCCGCTGCGCGCGGCTGGGCGTCTGCGTCGATACGCAACCGGCCTGGTACTTCAAGGACGGCGACGCGCTCGCGACGGCGCTCGGCGGCCTGCAGATGTCGCGGTTCATCGGGCTCGACGTCTGGCGGCGGGCCGGCGTCACGGTGGCCATCAGCTCGGACCATTTCCTCGGCGTCGATTCCGACCTGTCGCTCAACCCGTACAATCCGTTTCTCACCATGGCCACCGCCGTCACCCGACGAACCGAGTCCGGGCGGGTCTTCGGACCCGACCAGCGGGTGACGCGGGAGCAGGCGCTGCGGATGATGACCGTCGATGCCGCGAAGCTCCATCGCGAAGAAGCCCACAAGGGGACGCTGGAGGTCGGCCGGCTCGGAGATCTGGCCGTGCTCTCCGCCGACTATTTTTCGTGCCCCGAGGAGGCGATTGCCGGGATTCGGTCCGTGCTGACCGTCGTGGGTGGCCGCGTGGTGTATAGTGCCGCCGAACCGGGGCCTTGAACCGGAACGCGATCCTCGCCAACCACCGGCACCGTGAGGAGCCGACGGCGGCCGGCCGCCAGGAAACTGTACGGGCCTGAAAGTCCACGAGACCCCCTAACGCATGAGCAGCATCAAGGGCACGAAAGGCATGAACAGCATGAACAGCATCAACAGCATGAAGACTTCCCCGGCGGTCGCTCGGGTCCTTGGTTCGGTGCTCCTGCTCGCCGCGTGCTGGCCGGCACGGCTCGAGGCCGTGGAGACCTTGCCCCCGGGCGGCCTGCTTCGCAACGGCACCTTCCACGACGACTGGCTGACGATCCTGCCGGAACTCAAGAACCATCACTGGAACTACACGACGGAGGTCTACAACCGCCGTGACTTCAACCCCGACGGCTGGACGCTCGCCGGCAACTGGCAGTGGCTCGACGCCGACGATCCGCGCGGTCGCCGGCTGGTCCTGGCGGGACCAGGCACGACCGTCAGCCAGAGCGTCAACTGGGGGGCGTTCAACAACCCGGCCGCGCTCGCCGGCTGGCCGGACGCCGGCGGCTATCCGGCCGAGCAGGCCGCCCGCACCGCCAATCCGGCGGCGCTCGTCCGCGATCTCGCGGTGCGGGTGAAACTCAGCGGCGAGGGCGTTCCGGAGAAGGCCGGCGATGTGGTGCTGACTCTGGGAGAGGACGCCAATGCCGTGAGCGGCACCGTCCCGCTGCCGGCCGGCACCTACCGGCAGTCGGTCGTCGAGGTGAAGCTGCCGGCGGCGCAGTGGGTGGAGAAGGCGAAGTCCGCACCGGACTTCGCCGCCAAGGGGGCGGCCCTGCCCAAGGCCGTGTCCTGCGCGATCCGCTACGGGGCGGCTGCCGGCAGCGTCGAACTCCACGAGGCGACGCTGGAGGCCGCGCCGTCCGCGGCACCGGCCGTGTGGGGGAGCGGCTTCGAGCAGGCGGCCGCCGACGGGTATCCGACGGGCTGGTCGCAGCCGCAGAAGTATTTTTATTTTCCGCCGGGCATCTACTACATCTTCAACACCTGGCACAACAGCACGTCCGACAACCGCGGCCCCGTGACCGGCGATCCGCTGGTTCCCTTCCGCGGGCAGCGCAGCCTGAAGATGGTGCTGCCGACCGGCGACGAGAAGTGCGTCGTCAGCGATCCGATCCTTCTCAAGCAGGCCAAGCCGCAGCTGATCGAGGCGACGGTATGGGTGAAGACCGACCGGGCCGGCATGCTGCAGATCGACGCCGAGGACGAGAGCGGCCGGCGGATCGACGGCTACAACTTCATCCACAAGTATCCGATCTCGATCGGCACCAACGACTGGCGGCAGCTACGGCAGGTGTTCGTGCCGACCAAGCCGCTCGAGTCGATCCGCATCAAGCTGGCCGGCCGCGGCCTCAACGGGTACACGCTTGACGACACCTCCGAGCAACCGCAGAACAACGTCTGCGGCACGATCTGGTGGGACGACCTCGTGGTCTCGGAGCCCGAAACGTCGGCCGCCGAACTCGCCGCCCGCGGCATCAAGCCCGCCGCTCCGGCGGCCGTCGTCGCCGCCCGTCCGCATCTGGCCGATCTGCGGCTCGGTGAGCAACTGTTCGGCGACAACGAACTGACGGCCACCATCGTCAACCCGGCGGCCGCCGGGTCGTGGAAGCTCGTCTGGGATCTCGTCACGCCGGCGGGTGCAACGCTGTCGTTCACGAGCCCGGCGATCGCCGTTCCGCAGGGGGGGCGGGCCGCCGTGCGGCTCCCCTACCGGATCGACGAGCCCTGCCCCGCGTATAAGGAATGCCGCGGCGTCCTGAAGCTGGTCGATGGCGGCGGAAAGGTCGTCGCCGAGAGCCCCCAGTGGCTGTCCACGTGGACCGTGCCGATCGACGTCGAGATGGGAGCGTTGTACCTGCAGCCTGACGCCACCCGGCAGTTCGTGAAGCTCAACCTGGGCGTGTCGGCGGCCGCGATCGCGAAAGCGAAGGCCGTGCGGCTCGAGGTCGTCCGGCGCGGCACCGGCCAGCCAATATCGGCGATCGACGTGCCGGTGTCGCGGGCGGCCTTCGAGGAGCAGCGGCGAAAGATCCCCGCCGACATGCGGGACGACTTCGCGAACCTGCTGCTCGTGGACGTCGACGTCTCGAAGCTGCCGATCCAGCCGTTCAACGATCCGCAGCGAAACTGGTTCCTGCGGGCGACGGTGCTGGATCAGGCGGGCGCAAGTCTGGCGATCGCCGATTCGCAGCCGTTCTGCCGACTGGCCCGCGATCCGCAGCAGCCCCCGATCGGCTCCGTCAGGATCGACACCGACAACCTGCTCTACGTCAACGACAAGCCCTGGATGCCCTGGGGCGTCACGTACGGCCACACGCCCGCATACGCCGGGCCGGCCGACCCCGGCCCGGGCAAGTACCGCGACCTCCGGAACCTCAAGCCATGGGTCATCTATGACCGGCACGGCGGCGACCTCGTGTCGCGGCCGAAGTGGGACGGCAACGCCGTGCGGTTCGTGGCCGGCGCCAAGGCCGGGTTTCCGACGGCGAAGATGCAGGAACTCTGGACGAAGGAAAACATCTACACGTCGTCGGCGTTCGTGGTGCCCGACCCCGCCTGGTCGCTGGAGGAGGCGGCACGGATGGTCGTGACGAAGGACAAGCCGGACGGCAAGGCGAATCTCGCGGCCAATCTCGCGTTCTGCAAGTCGGCCCCGATGGTGGTCTCCACGGCGGTGGGTATCGAGGAGGCTTTCGGCAACATTTCCAACGCCACCGACGCCCAGATCGCGGGCATGAAGGAGGTCGCCGCACACTTCCGCACCGCGACGGGCAAACCGGTGATGGTGGGGCATGGCGGGTACTGGAACCGGATCGAGTTCGAGCGGGTTCCCTACTTCGACATCTACGACCCGGAGACGGAGCCCTTCTACCCTGCCAACCTGCACACCGACATGCTGCCGCTGATCCGCGGCCAGGCGAAGGTGGCGTGGCTGCGGCCGCAGATGTACGAGGACGTGCCGTACGAGCGGTGGCGGTACCACGTCTGGGTCGAGATGATGCGCGGCGCGCGGGGCTGGCAGTTGGCCCACGGGCCCGGTGACGCCTCCACCTACCGGGGGCTGCATGCCGAGATGGAGCAGTTCAAGCCGGTGCTCTACTCCAAGGCTCCCGCGCCCGCGGTGACGACCGCGCCCCTGATGGAGCACATGACCCGCACGCTGGAAGGGAAGACCTACGTGGTCGTCGCCACGACGCACGGTCTGCCCTTCGGCACGTGGGCGTGGAGCGGCGAGCCGGCGGGGCCGGGCGGCCGAGCGCGGGAGACCGGCAAGGAGCACGCCTGGCGGGACGAGGTCACCGGGTACAGCACGTTCAATCCGCCGCCGACGGGGCCGAGTCTCCATGGGATCCAATACCTGCCGCACGCGCGGTCCTGGCCGAAGGGCAGCAGGCTCGTGCAGTGGCTGAAGGTGGACTCCAAGACCGCTCCTGCGAACGTCGTGGCGCTCGTCAAGGCCGATGGCCGCTGGGTTCCCGCGGCGACGTGGGGGACGTTCGACCTCGCCAAGCTTCGGGGCGACAAGGTCCGCGCCCACTGGTTGCTGCGCGTCCTCTACCGGCATTCCTCCGGCTTCCTCGGCTGGGGCAGCGACGTGCCCCCCTTCGCCCTGAAACTTATTCCCGAGACGGCGAAGGCGATGGGCGGCATTCCGGCGGCCGGCGAATGGGTCAAGGTGGAACTGCCGCTCGAGGCGATCGGCGCCGCGGACAAACTCGTCGATGGCGTGGGCTTCCTTCACGAGGGGGGCCGCGTGTCATGGGGCCGGACGAGCCTGGTGGCGCCGGACGGATTCGAGCAGATCGTCTTCGGCGATCACATCGACCGTCCGCCGCCGGACGAGCTCAGGGCGGCGAAGATCTCAGTCGCCGGGCTGAAGAAGGGAACAAAGGTCCGCGTGCTCTACGAAGACCGTGCCCTGGAAGCCGGGGACGGTTTCTTCACCGACGACTGCACGGGCACCGATCTCTACCAGCGGTTCGGCGGTCATGAAACCGGCTACGGCGACGCGCCCGTGGCCCTGCATGTCTATGAGGTGAAGGTGGAATAAGCCTGCTGCGCGTCCGGAAAAACCGTCGTGCCGCCGCTGCGGGGGGATCTCCCAGTAGTTTGTGGGCTTTTCCTGGGTGTTTTCGCCGAGTGCCCGGCGGCCCCTCAACGCTCCGTCGACGAAAAATCTACGAGCAGGTCCGCGATCCCGGCCGTGATCGCGGCGAAGTATTCGGCCCCCTTCGCGGCCGTTCCCGACGACGGGTTCCCGCAGCCGGTATCGGGATGCACGATCGACCACGGTCGGGGCGACCAGGCGCCCTTTTGCAGCAGCGGCGCCAGGGGCCAGGATTTCGTCGCCCCGTCGCCGGCCTGCGACATGACCACGAGTTCCGGCCGTAAGTGGAGCAGGAGCGATGTCTCCATTTCGCCGGCGTGATCGCCGGGACCCTCGACGGCAAAGATCCGGTCCATTGCGTCCGGCCTGATCCGCCAGAAGTCGACGACGATGATCGTCACGCCACCCTCGAGCGTGAGGTCGCGCACCATGCTCTTGAAGTCGTTCCCGCCGTGGCCGTTGAGGAGCACGAGCCGGTCGATGCCCTGCCGCTTGAGGCTCAGCACCACGTCGCGGAGGACGGCGAGCGACGCGGTGGCCGAGAGGTGGATGGTGGCGACCTGGTCCTGCTGCTGTGCGTTGTTGCCGAAGGGAATGGCTGGCAGGACGATCACCCGGGCACCGCGGCCGGCGGCCAGGTCAGCCGCACGTTCGGCGACGGCGGTCGCCTCGATGACATCGGTGCCGTGTGGCAGGTGGTAGTTGTGGGCCTCCGTGGCTCCCCATGGCAGCACCGCCACGTTCGGCCTCCGGTCGAGCAGTTGCCGGTAGTTGGCCTCCATCAGCACGTGGGCCCGCGGCTGCGGATTGACTGGCATGGAAGGGATCTCCTGGGGAGCGGGAAGGGGCATGGCCGCCGACTGGCTCGGGTGCGGCCGTCACAGCATAACGGCCGCGATGGTCAGCCGCCGAGGTCGCCCGCTGCGGCGACGATGGCGGCCGCATGGTCGATGCCGTACAATTTGGCGGACCCGCCGCCCCTGCCGTCGGTCTGCCACAACTCCGTGCGTGATTCGCACCGCGTTCCTCCCCAGCCACGAACTCCAGCCCAGGAAGCGATCATGAAGATCAAGAACCTGTCTCGACGCCAAGTGTTGTCGGCCGCCGGTCTGGCGGTCGGAGCATCCGCCGTGCCGGCAGCTGCGGACCAGCACCCCGAGGTGACGGACGCCTTCCCCGTGCCCCCGCGGCCCGCTCATGGGCTGCTCTTTTCCTGCAAGTATCGGATGATCGACGGCAAGAGCCTCGAGGAACGACTCACGACGGCCCGCGAGGCGGGGCTGGACGGCGTGGACTTCGACGACGCCGGTGCGGTGACCCCGGCCGCGCTGCGCGAGGCGGTGGCGAAGACCGGCACGTTCATCCACAACGCGATCAACGGGACCCACTGGAAGAAGCGTTTTACCAGTGCCGACGCGGCCGAGCGGGCGGAGGCGCTCGCCAATCTCGAGCACTGCATCCGCGTGTCGCACGCTGCCGGCGGCAGCGCCGTGCTGCTCGTCGTCGGCACCAAGGCCGACGGCCCGGAGGGGCCCGACCGCGCCCGCGAGGAGATCCGCAAGGCGATCCCGCTGGCGGCCTCGCTCGGGCAGCGGATCCTGTTCGAGAACGTCTGGAACGGGCTCTTCTACGAGGACGACGGCCCGCGCGACCAGAGCGTGAAGCCGCTGGCCGACTACGTCGATAGCTTCAGGAGCCCGTGGGTCGGGGTGTTTTTCGACCTCGGCAACCATGCCCGCTATTGCGACCTGGTCGCCTGGATCCGGGATCTCGGGCCGCGGATCGTCAAACTCGACATCAAGGGCTACTCCAACGCGAAAGCCGACAAGGAGGGGAACCGACAGGGGTTCGTCGACATCGCCGACGGCGACATTGACTGGGCCGCTGTCCGCGGAGCCATGCGAGATATCGGCTTCACGGGATGGGTCTCCGCCGAGGTACAGGGGGGCGACCTCGCCCGGCTCCGCGTCATCCGCGAGCAGATGCACGCGGCGTTGCTTGGATGACGCTCACCGGCCCGCTGTTCATGTCGTCGGCTTGCCCCGCAGTGCCCGGCAGGACGGCCAGCGGGATCACGGTCCGGAGCCGCGACCTCGCATGAGTGTCTGGCTTCACGGCCGTCCGGCAGGGACCCATCGACGTGCAATTGCCCATGTTTTTCCGTGAAATGGTATCGGCTCACGAGCCGCACCCTGAAGGTGACACGGCAGTTGGCCGATGCTACCATAGAAGGCCGGGCAGAGGCCGCCCGGCGGAGACATTGCCAATGGTAAATGCCTGGCTCTCTCAGCCCCCTTTCAGCCGTTTTTCAGTAGGGGCCGCGGCCCTTTTTCTGGGATGCTCTGCCGTCGGGGTTCTCCGCGCCGACCCGGCCGCGCCCGGCGGCTCGGATGGCCAACTCGCCGTCTACTCGGAAAAAATCCGGCCCCTGTTCGCCGAGCGGTGTTTTTCCTGCCACGGCGGCCTCAAGCAGGAGGCCGGTCTGCGGCTCGACACGGTTTGACCTGCCCCCCTTAAACGGCACCACTCCCAGAGCGATAATCTGGTGGTGTCAAAACCAAAGGAGGGCATTCCATGCCACGCGGAAAGAAAGAACTGGCCGAGCAGATCATCCCCAAACTGCGAGAGGTCGAAGTCGAGGTGGGACGAGGCAAGACCGTTGCCGAGTCGGTCAAGAAGATCGGTGTGACGGAGCAGACGTACTACAGATGGAAGAAGCAGTACGGTGGCCTCCGGATAGACCAGGCCAAGCGGCTGAAGGATCTCGAGAAGGAGAATAGCCGAC
>Ga0194051_1001843_pt1 | contig 10790 bp, 9 predicted proteins | sample SepL2320m_MetaG_FD_161275 | JGI IMG/M metagenome (GOLD analysis project Ga0194051, IMG submission 161275) | Anoxic zone freshwater microbial communities from boreal shield lake in IISD Experimental Lakes Area, Ontario, Canada - Sep2016-L239-20m | ecosystem: Environmental > Aquatic > Freshwater >...
GCGCGACACGGGAGAAGGTGACCGTGGCCCGCGGGCTGGTGCCGGCGGGCAGCGAGGCCCAGATCGACTACGGCAAGCTCGGCATGTGGTTCGATCCGGTCAGTGGTCGACGGGTCACGGTGTGGGCGTTCGTGATGGTGCTGGCACATTCGCGGCACCTGTTCGTTCAACCGGTACTGAAGATGGACCAATCCTCCTGGTGCGCTTCGCATGTGGCGGCGTTCGAGTTCTTCGGCGGTGTCCCCGCCAGGCTGGTCCCGGACAACCTGAAGACCGGTGTCACCCGGCCCGATCTGTATGACCCGAAGATCAACAAGGCCTACGCCGAGTTGGCCGCCCACTACGGCTGTCTGATCGACCCGGCGCGGGCGAACAAACCCAAAGACAAGCCACGGGTGGAGCGACCGATGCAATACGTCCGCGACTCGTTCTGGCGGGGCCGGGAGTTCACCTCACTGGAGCAGATGCAGGCCGCCGCGCAGATCTGGTGTCGTGAAGTCGCCGGGGCACGCAAGTCACGGGCACTGGATGGCCAGGAGCCCGGTTTCGTGTTCGCCACCGTTGAACAGCACGCGCTATCACCGTTGCCTCAGAACGCGTTTCAGCTCGGCCTGTGGTCGACGGGCAAGGTCGCCACCGACTGTCATGTCAAGGTCGGCAAGGCGCTGTATTCGGTGCCGTGGCGGCTGATGGGCCAGCAGGTCCATGCCCGCACCTGCGGCGACCTGGTGCAGATCGTGCACGGCGGGGACGTCGTGGCCACCCATGTCAACCATCACCGTGGGCGGGCCACCGACTTCGAGCACTACCCCCCGGAGAAGATCGCCTTCACCATGCGCAACCCCACCTGGTGTCGCCGGGTGGCTGCCGAGGTCGGACCGGCGTGTGCCCAGGTGATCGCCGAATTCATGGAAATCAACGCCGTCCACCGGCTGCGCAGCGCCCAAGGCGTGCTGGCGCTGCGCAAGACCGTCGGCGATCTGCGGCTGGAGGCCGCCTGCGCGCGGGCGATCACCGTGGGCGATCCGAGTTACCGCACCATCAAGGGCATCCTCGCCGCCGGCACCGAACACGACGACCTCGCCCAACCCGCCGCACCGCAGGCCCCCGCCCATCTGCGTGGCCCCCAGGCATTCGACACCGACGGCGAGACCGCCTGAATCGGACACCGTATCCGTCTGTCACCCAACATCATTCGATTCCGATCCAGGAGAACTTCACCATGAGCATCCTTGACCCCTCACTGCGCAATGCGCTGCGCACCCTCAAACTCACCGGCATGCTCGACACCCTCGACGCCCGGCTGGCCCAAACCCGCGACGGCACCCTGGGGCACCTGGACTTCCTGCAGGTGCTCTGCGAAGACGAGATCGCCCGCCGCGAATCGGCCGCCCTGACCCGACGCATCCGCCGTGCCCGCTTCGAGGAACAATCGACCTTCGAATCCTTCGACTTCACCGCCAACACTAAACTCCCCGCGGCGATGCTGCGCGACCTCGCCGCACTGCGCTGGCTCGACGCCGCCGAGTCAGTCATCCTCTACGGACCCGTCGGCGTCGGGAAAACCCATATGGCACAAGCCCTTGGGCACGCCGTTGCCCGCCGCGGCGGAGACGTGCGGTTCGCCAAAACCTCCCGGGTGCTCTCCGACCTCGCCGGCCGCCACGCTGACCGCACCTGGGGTCAGCGCATCCGCGAATACACCAAACCGCTGGTCCTGATCCTCGACGACTTCGCCATGCGCGAGCACACCGCGATGCACGCCGACGATCTCTACGAACTCATCAGCGATCGCGCCGTCAACGGCAGACCGCTGATACTGACGTCCAACAGGTCGCCCAAGGACTGGTACAACCTGTTCCCCAACCCCGTCGTCGCCGAGTTTATCTTGATCTTGAGCGCGTGATATTGGCTCTGCACTGGGCTGTTGTGGCCTGGACAGGTGTCCTCGTCTGGCGGCGATAGCCCGAGTGGACCCAGGGTTTCATGACGTGAGGTTGTGAGACCGGAGCAGGCCGTGGGCTCGCGCGAGCGCGTCGCGAACCTCGCGGTTCTCGGTTCGCAGTTGCGCGATGTGCTGGTGTGCGAGTTCGAGGCGTCGGCGTAGCGAGTCCGTGCTGGCCCGGCTGTCGGCGTTGGAAACGGTTGCCGCCGGATTGGGTTCGTTGCGATTGTGTTGGCGGAGCTGTTCGATGCGTTCACGGAGCTCGGGTTGGGTGTAGATCCACGATCGGGAGACGCCAGCTCGCCTGGCAAGTCCGGCGACGCTGACCACGCTGTCTCCATCGGCTATGGACTGCAACACATTTAGTGCTCGTTGCAGCGTCTGCTCGTGGCGGGCCTGCGCGGCGCGGGCAAGGCGGGCGGATCCGTCAGCGTGCATTGGTGTCACCAGCTTGTTGAGTGTCTGTCGTTGTGCAATCGCACGATGTGCAACTCGCGCTGCAAATGTCGGGCTGGTCGAGGGTGGTGATGATCGACAGCAGGTTCTTCTCCACGGTGCGGTTCATCTCGGCCACCCGCTGCTGGCCGCGCTGCTCGGCTCGTTCGATCAGAGTTCGGGTTGCGTCGAGCTGGCGGCGGTGTTCGGGTAGGAACTCGGCGGTGGTGACGAACATCGGGCAGGTCAAGCAAGCGTTGGCGTATTCACAACTTCGCTGAAGAGGAAGGGCGCAGTAACCGTTTGGCAGTGCCATCTGCGCTCGGGCGAGGTTGTTCTTCATCCAGACGGCCTCGGCCAGCGGCCCGGAGTTCGGCGCAAGGGCTTTTCCAGCGACGTCGACCTTCACCGCTTGTTCCCACTGATCGCGAATCGTTTTGTCTGACAGCCGAGCATAGTGGGACGTCATCTGATGTGAGGAGTGGTCGAGTAGCCGCCGGACGGTCTCCTGAGGGACCTTGCTGTTGATCAGCCGGGTTCCGAAGGTGTGCCGCCACTGGTGTGGGGTGACGTGGACCGGCTGGCCGAGTTCGTCGCGCACGTCGCAGGCGCGCAGCCATTCGGCGAGTTCGCCTCGGAAGGTGGCGGGGCTGAAACCGAAGTGCCCATCCGGATTTCGGGTTGGCCGAGGCAAGAGACACGTGCCGGACGGGAGTTCGGCGAGCACGATTTGCTGCTGGACGCCGACGGCCGCCGCGAGGTCGACGCCGATCGGCACGAACGCGTCCCGGCGCATCTTGTGGTTGGTGTAGCGCAGGTAGGGAGCGCCCTGCTCGTCCCGGGTGATGCAGTCCAGCCCGAGGCGGCAGGCGTCGCCGACACGGAGACCGGTGGCCATCAGGATCATGGCGATCAACCGGCCACGCGGGTCGCGGAACCGGGCGAGATTGTCCTCGAGTTCCAGCTGGGCCATCACCGTTTCCGACAGTGCGCGTGGTGCGCCGATCATCCGCCGTGGGTAGTCCTCGCGGTAAATGTCGACCCCGCCGTCGATGCGCGGCTCCCAGCAGTGCTGACGCGCCGCTCGCAGCAGGCCGGCCAGGGTGCCGATCTGTCCGGTGCGGGTTTTCGCGTCCGGGTACCGCACCGCGAGGTGCGCGAGGTGCGCCTCGATCTGCTCGCGGGTCAACGCTTCCGGTCCGCGTTGCAGCGACGGGCACGATTGCGCGAAGAGGGTGACCGCTCGCACGTCGGCGACGACCGTGCCGATCCCGATTCCGGTCGATAGCCGCCAGCGGGCCCATCGTTTGGTTAACGCCCGCAACCACATCGGCCCGATCGCGTCGAATCGGATCGCCGTGTCGCGGCCCGGGTAGCCGATCCGGCGCATCAGCCACACATCCCGCGGGTACTCCGCATCCCAACCCACACCTTCGATCAGGTCGGTGACATACCCGATCGCATCCAGCAGGAACCGCCGCTCGATGCTGCCCCGTCTGGTTGAGAACCCCAGGGCAGCAGTCCATTCGGCAGGACTACGGTCCAGAATCGAGGTCACCCCGCTGTCCGGCAGTCGAACCAACAGGCGGTGCAGCAGGTCCGGGCGAGTCTTGGTTCGGCGTTCGTCGACCCGACGCTGGATCGCGTAAGCGACCTCGATCCGCATCGGCGGCGGCATCCTGCGCAGGTCGAAGCAGTCTCGTCCGAAGATCTCACAGTCGAGTAGGTAATCCTCGACCGATGGTCTGCCGCGCCGTATCCAGCGGCCGCGGTGGGTCCGACACAGGCCCGCTTCACCTTCCGCGTCGAGCCCGCAACCGCGGAATCGGCACGGTACTCCTCGCCGCAAGGCAGGACCGCCGGGATCGATGAACCAGGCCTGCTGATCGGGGCACCCCTGACGCCGCCAGCGCAGCAGGTGGGTGTGGCACAGGTCGCGGTCGTCGCGGGCACGGCAGCAGCCGACAACCGCGCAGGTCCGGGGTTCGGCGAGCCACCGGATGTTCGGCAGCGCCGTCGATGCCCACGATTCGGGTTCCGGCCGACCCGTGGCGACCCAACGCAGGTGGTGTGCCTTGCACATGCCCGCCAGCACACCAATTCGGTCACACTCGCCGACCTTGCAGACCGGGCCACCCACGATCGGGTCCGAGAGATCAACGAAGATTACTTCACCAGCGAATTCAGGCCGAAGCTCCGCGGCAATCCGGGCGACCAGGCTCGGCTCACCGATCCGCTCCGGAGCAGGGATCGTCGTCACGGCAACCACTCCGGGGATGCGTCGGCCAGCACGCCAGCAGTCACCAACGCGCGTCGGGCGTCCTCGATATCGAGATGGCTGTAGGTGTCGATCGTCGTGGAGATCGAAGCATGACCGAGCAGCTTCTGGACGACCTCTGCCCGGACGCCCCGACGAAGCAGATCGGTGGCGTAGCTGTGCCGGAAATGATGTGGGACGAAAGAGATTCCGGTGCGGGCCCGCAACCCTCGCACGAGGCGATGCACACCGGCGTAGCTCATCGGTTCACCCACCGGCGGCCTCCACAGGTTCACGAACACGTAGTCGCAATCCAACGCGCCGTACTCCTCGTGCAGATAGTCGGCATACAAGCGAATCAGGCCCGCATCGGCCGGCACCTCCCGGTTCCAGGTCTTCGCTCGCGCGTGGTTGACGTTCACCCGCCGCCGGACCGCCACCAGCCTGCGCCTGGCGTCGATGTCTTCATGCCGAAGCCCAAGGGCTTCACCGATTCTCAGACCCGTCCCCCTGAGCAGACTGAGCAGGAACCGATCCCGCAGCCGCTCGCAGCCATCAATGAGAGTCTTCGTCTCGACCGAGCTCAGCTCGCGCGGAACCCGACGTTCGACCCGCAACGCGACCGCGCGATGCCGCTCCGGTCGAGTTCCGAGATGCGCCAGGAACGGCTGCCACGACCCGCCCCTTCCGCCTGGGCGCCACCGTGTCAGCAACTCGCCCAGGTCGACGCCGTGCCGTTGATGGAACTCGTAGAACGACGCCAACGCCGACAACTTCCGGTTCACCGTTGCGGCCGACACATTTCCTTCGACGCCTGGCAATACCGTCACCCGGTCACTGCCCCGGGCAGAACTCGACAGGCGCAGCCATGCCACGAACCGGCCGATGTCCTCAAGGGTGACGGCGGTCCAATCGAGTTCACGTAATCCCAAATAAGCGAAGAAGTCTCGCAAATCGTGCGCATATGCCCTCACGGTGTTGGGCGAGCGCTCGATCGACGTCAAGTGCGCTAGAAATCGCTCCACCGGCTCGACAACGGCACCATCGTTCAGCAAGGTCGATGACTCGCTGCCAGACGGCATCACCACCCGCTGCACGCGCACCCGATCTCCTGTCGTAGACAGAGCAAACGCTAGATGTCCACCACACGGAATCCGGGAGCCACGCCGCAACCAACTGGACATCGTGGACAGCTCAATCGAGATTCAGATAACCGAGTCCCTGCTCGACCGCCTGATCAACACCAGCCACCAAGTCCTCATGGACGGCCCGTCCTACCGACCCAGGAAACGACCCGGCACCAAGACAACCTGACACCGAGCCACCTCAACCCGGATATCCTCACCACAGCAGCGCCGAAACCTGGGGAATCACGTGACGGCTACCCCTGGGGAATTACGTGACCGTGGACAGGCAACGGCGGAGACGGCGCGACTACCGGCGGGAGGGCCGATCAGAGAAAGACCGCGGTACCGAGGAGGGCGAGTTCCCGGCTCGGTTCATGCCTCGCGCGGAAATATGAGCGACTCCACCGACGTCGCGACAAACAACGCTTGGCATTCACCGACACCGCAGTAGGGTTGCTCAGCGAAGAGCTAAAGCACACGGCTCAATTTGCTTAAGAGGAAAGCGATTACATCGACATGGCCATCACACTTTCGCCTGAGGAATACGCGACCGCATTCCGTCTGATGACGGCGACCGCCACGCACCCGCAGAACATCTCGCGAGTCGTCAGGGAGCGTTTGCTGCCGCAGTTGCGCGACGAACCCACGCTCCTGGACGCCGGAGCAGGATCCGGGGATGTCGCCGAACACCTGGCGCCGTTCTTCAGTTCGCTGACGCTGTTGGAACCCAACACCAATCAGATTGCAGGATTCCGCCATGACAAAGCGATTGTCCTGAACGAATCGCTGCAGACCTTCGAATCGACTGAGCAGTTTGACCTCGTGGTGCTCTCGCACGTCCTCTACCACGTGCCGCCAGCCGAGTGGCCGAGCCTTATCGAGCGGCTTATGACGTTCGTTCGCCCGGGTGGGTATGCGCTGATCGTCATGGCGGCGGCGCGCGGACCCGAGTATGAGCTGTGCCATTCCTTCGCCGACACCCTAACCGGCGACAGCGCCCAACTGGTCGCGGTACTGCGAGCCACCAACTACGACCACGACGTACTGGCGACCATGAGCGGCTTCAGCACAAAGACGCTCGACGAAATGGAGACCATCTGTCGCTTTCTGGTCCTCGAAACGTGCTACACCGCAGAGCAGCTGGAAAAGCTTGACACGGCGCAGTCACAAGCGCTGGACAGAGAGATCCGGGCTCGCGCGGCGAGCTATCGCACTGCCGACGGAACCTATCGACTCGACCAGGACGAGGACATCGTGATTGTCCGGAAAGAGTCGTCGGACTGACGGCCGCGACCCCAGCGTCACGGCCGCCGAGTCTGCGAGTTTCACACGGCCGATACGGCGCGCCGCCGGCCGCCCCGGAGCGCATCGTGGCGACGCCACAAAAACCCGCCATAGCCAGCAGCGTGACGAACCGTACGCGTGCGCGTGGTGGCCGACGGCTGTGCCGGCTCGACGGATGCCAACCATCAGCGCGCCCTCGACGCGATGGAAGGTTGGGCACCAGGTTCGCCAGGAGAGTGGCAGAGTGGGTGATTTCGATGAGCGGAAATAGTCGACAGCGGGACGCGAACACTCGGGTTCTCAATTTCTTCTTCTTCGTTTCGAGACTCTCGAATGTTGCAGTCAAAGATCCAACGGCGGCGGTCAGACACCGCCGTTCGCTAAACCTCGGGTTATCTGAGCCCCTGCGGCGCGGTATTTCAGGCGGCGCAGCCAGTGCTGGTCACGGAGCCGTCCGGACAGGTGGTTTCCTTCCAGGTCACTCCGGTGAGGTTCGCACCGGTGAGGTTCGCGCCGGTGAGGTTGGCACTGGTCAGGTTTGCTTTGGTGAGGTTGGCCTCGATAAGTTCAGCCTCGGTCAGGTTGGCGTTTGTCAGATTCGACCCAGCCAGGGCCACACCGCTAAGGGTGGCGCGGGTCAGGTTGGCCTCGGTCAGGTTCGCCCGATCCATGGTCGCGCGGTCCAGGTCCGCCCCGGTAAGGGTTGTCCCACTGAGGTCGTAGCCGGTCAGGTTCTGGCCGGCCAGGATTGCGCTGGTCAGGTTCGCTCCGGTGAGGATTGCAAACCGCAGGTCGTAGCGGATGAGGTTCTGGCCGGTCAGGTTCGCGTTGGTCAGGTTCGCCCCGGTCAGTTTTGTTGTCCGGTTCAGGGTCGCCCCGGTCAGGTTCGCCCCGGTCAGGTTCGCCCCGGACAAATCCGTCCCGCCCAGGTATACCCCCGTCAGGTTCGTCCCGGTGAGGTTGGAGAATTTGAGGTTTTGCCCGTTCAAGCCTCCCCACATCAGGTCTGCCCCGGTCAGGATTGTCCCGGTGAGTTTGTTGGTGAGGTTGCCGAGGTTCTGGCCAATCAGGTTTGCTTTGGTCAGGTTCGTCCCGGTCAGGGTCGCGTAGTTCAGGTTCGCATCTTTGAGGTTCGCGTTGGTCAGGTTCGCGTTGGTCAGGTTCGCGTGTTGCAGGTCCGCGTCGAACATGGTCGCGTCGGGCAGTTCCGCTTCGGAGAGGTTGGCACGTGTCACGGTCGCGAGATCCATGATCACTTCGCTCCCCCTCGCCCTCTCCAGGTTGGCAGAGTCCATGATCGCGCTGGTGAAGTTCGTTTCGTCAAGTTTCGTCTGCGTCAGAATGGCGCTATTCAAGCTCGCGCGGCTGAAGTTGACCCCGGAGAGGTTTTGCCCTGCCAGATCCACGCCCTTTAGGTCTCTGCCCGCACAGTTCTTATCCTTGTTCGTTACGCATGGCGCGGAGCCGCCGATGGCGACGTCGGCTCCCACCGGGGTCAGGGTTCTGCGCACCAGCCACGCCCCCCCGGCCAGGAAGTCGGCGATCGGGTTGTTGACATCGAGCAACCGGCTGGTGGCTGAGTCAAGGAACCGCGTGAGCGTCGTCCGAATTGATTGGACCAGCGACCCGGCGGGCCCGAAACTCCCACTCGGTGCGGGTGCGGGTGCGGGTGCGGGTGCGGGTGCGGAACTGGTCTGGGCCCTAGCAGAGGGATCGCCGATCCAGTCGTGGCCGTAGACCTCCTCGACCGTGACGCCCAACTTGAGGTCGTCGAGGCCGGCCTGCAGCAGATCGGGCCGGTCGACGGCCAGATCCGGTGCCAGGCCGAAGGATGCCATGATGGCGCGTTCAGCGCCCGGCCCGGGGACCTTGCCCTTCACTATGCACTCGACCACCCCTGGCCAGCCCATCGCGAACACGTGCGTGCAGCCGGCCACCTTGGCCCAGACCTTGATGCAGCGGCCGGCGTGACCTCGGCTCACCAGCAGGGCCAGGGCGGGCGGCAGGCCCGGAGTGAACTCGATGTCGCCCCAGCGTATTCAGCGGCGCGGCCAGGACCACCCGCCGAGCCGAGTAGCGGCCCCCTGTGCCGCTGGCCACCTCCACCCGGTCCAACGGCTTTCGACCTGATCATGGGTTGGCGGCTGCCCCGGTCGCAGCGCCAGCCAGGTGCCCTTCGAGTAGGGATCGCCGATCCAGTCGTGGCCGTAGACCTCCTCGACCGTGACGCCCAACTTGAGGTCGTCCAGGCCGAAGGATGCCATGATGGCGCGTTCAGCGCCCGGCTCGTCGACCTTGCCCTTCACTATGCACTCGACCACCCCTGGCCAGCCCATCGCGAACACGTGCTTGCAGCCGGCCACCTTGGCCCAGACCTTGATGCAACGGCCGGCGTGGCCTTGGCTCACCAGCAGGGCCAGGGCGGGCGGCAGGCCGGAGTGAACTCGATGTCGCCGAGCGTATTCAGCGACGCGGCCAGAACCACCCGCCGAGCCGAGTAGCGGCCCCCTGTGCCGCTGGCCACCTCCACCCGGTCGGGCGATTGGGTCACCGAGGTGACCGGTTCGCCCAGGCGGATGTGGTCGGCGATCTCCGCGGCAACGCGCTGGGCCAGTCCGCCGCTGCCGATGTCGATTCGGGCCAGGGAGGCGAGGGAGGAGTAGCCGGGGTTGTGGTCGAAGCCCGCGATCCCCCGCAGGTAGACCAGGGCCGAGAACTCCTCGGGCGGGGCTCCGGTGAGGGTGTATGACTGGGCCGAAAGCAGATCGGCGATGGCCGGTGGGGCGTCCAGTTTGGCCAAGTATTCGGCGAACGGTATGTCCAGTTCGGCGGTGTCGGTCTGGACCGCCGGAGCGATATCGGCCCACACCCGGTCGAGGACTTCTTCCAACTCATTCATGTCGATAAGCCCGTCCGGCTCGTCGCCGTCGGCGTGGCGGCCGTCGAGGAACCAGCGACTCGCGCCGCCCTTGTCCACTTCGACGAATTTCGCGCCGTAACGCTCGACCTCGGCCGCCATGAAGTGTTGGCGCGCCGGGTCGAACCACTCGGCGCCCAGTTCGATCACCACGTCGGTGCCGGGGAACGTGGAGGAGTAGGTGCGTCCCCCGGGCCGATCCCGGGCTTCCAGGACGAGGACCCGGTGGCCCGCCTCGACCAGATCCCGGGCGGCCACCAAACCGGCGAAGCCGGCACCGATCACGACGACGTCATAAAGCTCAGAAGCGCCCATAGCTGGAGTGTGTCAGTTCGCGTCGAATCGGGCGGCGGTCTGTCGCGAATCTGAGCCCATGCCAGGCAATCTCGGTAAGGACCTGACCGAGCGGGCGCCCGTCGTGATCGTGGGCGGCGGAGTGACCGGGTGCAGCATCGCCCACCACCTCGCCCACCTGGGGTGCATCGACGTCGCGAAGGCGTCGCCGCCGCCTCCACCGTTGCAGCCGATTCCGGTAGTACTGAGCGAACTGTCCGCGCGGGGGCGGGAACCTCTGGTCGTGCAGTGGCGCATTGTCCCTTCCGCCACTTCATGGAAATCCCCGGATTTTACCGACCCCTGCAGTAGACACCGCCTACAGCCACGGTGGCGTTGTGTGCTTGCGGCTCCGAACGGGCGCTGCCACCGTTGGCCGTTACCCGCTGTTGCCCGTCGCCCCCGTTGTCCCCGTGGCGCCACGGGTTCCGCCGTCTGTACCGTTCCCGCCCGCGCCGCCGGCACCGCCCGGGCTGTAGGTCCCAACTTCAC
>Ga0194051_1001844_pt1 | contig 10788 bp, 8 predicted proteins | sample SepL2320m_MetaG_FD_161275 | JGI IMG/M metagenome (GOLD analysis project Ga0194051, IMG submission 161275) | Anoxic zone freshwater microbial communities from boreal shield lake in IISD Experimental Lakes Area, Ontario, Canada - Sep2016-L239-20m | ecosystem: Environmental > Aquatic > Freshwater >...
TGCGATAATGAGAACAGATTTGCTCACTTTTACTTCCGATTCGCCCTCTACTACTAAATCAGGTGAAGAAGTGTCTTAGCGTTCTCTTCAACCAACCAGTCGTAAAACTCTTCGGTAAGAATGTTAGAACCGTGGTCGATGATGAACTTGAGTTGCTCTGGGCTGATATCTACCTTAGAGAAATCAGTCTCTAGAGCGTTCTTGTAGTGATTGACTGGTGTGCGGTCGATAGATGCGACGAACTCAGCGGTCAATGCACCGTCGTATCCGATGCTCTTCAATGTTTCAATAACTTTCTTCCAGTCATAGTCACCATGGCCAGCTGGCATACGGTTATTTTCAGCGACATGGAAGTCGGTTAGACGACCCTTTGTGCTTCGAATAGCCTCATAGATATCGGCCTCTTCAATATTGATATGAAATGCATCAAGGCAGACGCCGCAGTTTGGCCCAGTAGCTTCAGCTAGCGCCATGGCCTGCTCAGCACGAGTAATGAAATAGGTTTCGAAACGATTCAAAGGTTCGATGGCAAGACGAACGCCCGCCTTCTCTGAAAATTCGTAAATCTCTTTCATGCTCTCGACTGCCCATTTCCACTCTTCATCAGGAGTCGCATCGGCTACAACTTTTCCAACTGTTGCAGGAACAATAGTCATCTCATAACCATCGAGCTCTTTGACCATTGTGATGCAGTCTTTAACATACTTAACCGACATCGCGCGCTTAGCGGGATCAAGTGCAACAAGATTGCGCTCACCCAGCATGAGTGTTACCGAACCCCAGCACTTTAGGCCGTAGTCATCAAGGAGTTTCTTAGTGTCCTTACTTCCATTGAGACCGAACTGCTCAGGCTCACCACTAATTTCGATACTTTTGTATCCGTACTTTGCTAAACGCGCAACGGTCACCTTAATAGGCTCTGCGCGCATCCAGTTGTGCATTGATAAGTGCATGACTCTCCCTTCAAAAAGAATCAGTTGGGTGATTAATGTTGCCTGTTCTTCGGAGGACCAAATCCAAGTTTCCCTGGATTTAGGATTCCATCCGGATCCCAAGCGTTTTTTACTCCGAGGAGTAAATCAAATGCGGCTCCATGCGCCATGCGCATGAACCGTCCTAGCTTTAACCCGACACCATGGTGTTCATTCAGAGAGCCACCATTATCGAGACTAGCTTTTATCGCTGCATCCCACACTCGATCATGAAGTGCTATCGCTTCATCAGAGTCTGTGGGTCCATTATCAATATAGAAGCGGTCATAAATCATGCCGCCCCAAGGAAACCAATGTGAAAAGTGAGCGGTATATCGAGCGCCATATTCGGCAAATCCAACTTCAATCGCCTCTTTTTTAGCCCAATAAATCCTCTCTAAATCCTCAAAGCGGGCACACGTATCAGTTGTTCCAAATATCTGAGGAGGTGCGGGGATGTTTCCATGCTTAAAAGGCTCATATTTTCCATCCCACCACATCTGTCCAACTTCTGGTCCATATGATTTTCCGCCGACTGATTCACATAACTTCGCAATCTCATTCGACTCTAGGGCAGTTAACTCTTTTGTTCCATCACACATTACAACAATCAAAACACCTTCAACACCTAAATTTAGCCATGAGGAGAGTTTTGCACTATCGGCTTCATCGTAGAGTCGAATAACTGCCGGGCGCCAACGATTAATCATAATAAGGCGGGCTGCTTCTATTCCTGTACTTATATCTTTGAATCCATAGGAGAGAAAAACCTGTGATTCAGGAAGGCGTTCGATACGCATCGTTGCTTTAGTAATTATCCCGAGCGTTCCCTCTGATCCCACTATTGCTTGGATGATTCCAGGACCAGATGCGTGACTTGGAACTTTCATCGTCTCAATTAATTTACCTGGAGGCATCGCAGCCTCTAGTTGTAAAACTAAATCTTCGGCTTTTCCATACTTAGTTGAAATTACACCGGAGCCACGTGCTGCTAAATACCCACCAAGAGTTGCACCAAAGTGAAATGAGCCTGGGTAGTGCGGCATTGTTAAACCTTTAGCATTTAGAACCTTTTCAAGCTCTGGTCCTACTATTCCGGCCTCAGCCGTTACGACCATACTTACTTCATCTATATCTATGATTTTATTTAAGCGCAGAAGATCCATTGCAATTCCACCGTAGATTGCAAATGTTCCACCTTGCGTGCCAGAGCCGCCTCCACGGGGTACTACTGGAATTTTATATTCGCAGGCGATGCGTAAAACCTCTGCAACTTCTTCTGCCGTTCCTGGGCTTGCATAGATATCGGCAGTTGGAACTGGCAGCTTATTAAGATTTAAATGTTGTGAAATCCAAGACCAATCCGATGATTGCTCATGCAAAATTGCGGGATCGGTACTCACGTGCTCGGCTCCTACAACGACGGCAATCTCACGCTGAATTTGCTTAATAAGATAGAGATCTCGAATCTCTGGCTGTCCTAAACCCGCCACCATTGAGCCCTCCCACTACATCCAATGTTCGTTTGCGTATTCGACCTTGTATACAGATATTAAGTGGCCTGGATGCCGCCGTCAAGGGCAGGCTTTAGGTGAAAATCTTGCCTGGGTTCAGAATTCCTCGGGGATCGAGGGCGGCTTTGATCGCCTTCATGGAGTTAACTGCAGCGATGCCAGCCTCCTCTTCAAGGGACTCTATCTTTCCCGCTCCAATTCCATGCTCACCAGTGCAGGTTCCACCTAATGTGATTATTGCCGAAGTCATTTCATGGGTTAAAAGCCGCACAGCACTCAACTCTTCTGGCTTTTCTGGATCGGTGATGATGAATGCATGAAAATTTCCATCGGCAACGTGGCCGAGGAATGAGAAGGGGAATGGAGATAGGGCGAGAATTTTTTCAGTGATCTCCACGGCCTCTGCGAGTTTGGATAGTGGTACAGCTGCATCAGTGCTAATTGCTCGCTTGCCTGGATATGCCGCCAATCCCGCCCAATATGCATTGTGGCGAGCCTGCCATAGTTTTCGACGTGCACCCTCTTCAGATGTCCATTCAAAGTTTGTACCACCAAACTCTGCCGCAATTTCTTGAACAACAGTTGCATCTTCTTCGACACCACGAGGGGTTCCATGAAACTCAAAAAGTAATGTGGGGGCCTCTTCTAAAGCCAGACCATCATAAAGATTTACATTTTTGATACATTGAGCATCTAGAAATTCACATCGCGCGATTGCTACTCCAGATCTAACGATTGCAATTGCGGCTTCTACTCCAGCAGCTAATGTAGGAAACCTAGAGACCGCTGCAGCCATCCGCTCTGGAATTCCGAATACCCTCAAAGATATCTCGGTAATAACTGCCAACGTTCCTTCTGAACCAACTATTAAACGAGTTAAGTCATAGCCGGCAGATTGCTTTCTGGTCTCACGCCCAGTTTCAATAATCGTTCCATCAGCTAAGACGGCTGTAAGCTTTAAAACATTCTCTCGCATAGATCCATATCGCACTGTTGTAGTTCCAGCAGCACCAGTTGCGGCCATCCCACCAATAGTTGCATCGGCGCCAGGATCGACTGAGAAAAAGATTCCATCGGATGAAATCTTTTTATTCAAAGCCATTCTCTTGACACCAGCTTGAACACGAACTGTTAAATCATCTGGTCTTACTTCAAGAATTTTGTCCATGCCACTTAAATCCAATGATATTCCGCCATAAAGCGGTAGGACATGGCCCTCTAGTGAGGTTCCAGCTCCAAAGGCCACCACTGGAATATTGTTGGCATTGCAGTATTTGAGAACATCTGAAACCTCTTGTGTTGAGAGGACGTGGACAACGGCATCGGGATTAATTGGTGGAAATGCCGACTCATCTCGTCCATGCAGCTCTAAAACCGATTGGTTGGTTGAGATACGCCCATCAACCATCTGACCAATTGCGACAATATGTGAAGCACTTAGTTTGACCCGTGTTCGCACCATCGAAATCTACTGTGCCTTAGGCAAGAAGTCGACGCTGCCATATGTGCGGTTTGCAGCTCCACTTAATCCAGTGCCATCAACTGCAAGAGTTTTTCCACTAAATGGCTGGTCATCTAGATCCAGATCTTGCGCCGCTGATGTAACAATGAGTGTGGCGCCATCGGCACCCGCAAAAGTGCATGAGGTTGGACGTTGTACTGGAAGTAGAATCTCATCAATCTTCTTACCCTCTGCCGAGAATACTTCCAGTCGAGAGCCATCCCACAATGCAACAACGAGTAGTCCATCACGCGTAACAGTCATTCCATCTGGTAATCCTTTAGTTTTATCAAAAACAATAAAATCAATCGGATCTTTAATAGTTCCCTTTTTCAGATCGAAATCGAAGCGCTTCATGACCCCTGTAGCACTATCGATGTGATAGAAATATTGATTACTTGGAGACCAACCCATACCATTTGAGAGAGTTAAATTCTCTAAAACTTTCCGATACGCTCCATCGACTTCAACCACGTAGAGATTTCCACGATTAGGAGCAAAATCAAACGCGAGGCTTCCCGCCCAAAAACGACCAGCAGCATCTACTTTTCCATCATTAAATCTCATACTTGAATCAAGAAAAGTGTGCATTGGATGTAACTGGCCCTGTTGACTTATCGTTGAAAATCCAACTGAGGTTGCTGCGATATATCCACCATTAATATTTTCTGCAAATGCGCAGATTGAAGTTGGAAAACTCCACGAGGTTGTCAGGCCCGAATCAAAACCCGCACAGTGCAGTTTTTTTCCAGTTATATCAACCCACATCACTTCATTTCTATGGTCAATCCAGATTGGACCTTCCCCTAACTCTGAAACCTGGCTTGAAAGCTCTCGAATATTCGTCATCGCGAGGCCCTTGGATCGATGTGAACTTTAGGACCAATTCCAGCACCAATCGGCCGCTTGCCAGCTAATACATCGGCCGTATCTGCTAATCCAACAGTTGCAGCAACTATTGGCCGCGGATCAACTGTGCCCTTTGAATAGAAAGAAATAGCACCTTCTAGTCCAGGTGAAGCTGAAAGAATTCCAACTGCGCTTACGTCATTGAGAACAAGGGCACGGCTATCGATCATGCTCGGCTCTCCAGAGACTCCGATATAGACAAGCCGACCACCTGGCTCAACTGCACTCAAAGCCATTGCTGGAACATCTTTGCTGTTGGTCGCATCGATAATCGCATCAAAGCCACCTTCAACCTGTTCAAGCTCCTGTACAGCGCTATAAACACCTAACGTTCGAGCCAAGGAAAGTGTCGATACATTTCTGCCAATCATATGTACTTCTGCACCCATCGCAATTACAAACTGCGCAGTTAATAATCCAATGGTTCCACTTCCCCAAATTAAAATCTTCTTTCCAGATCTTGCATCTGCGGCTTGCGCCGCTCGAAGTGCATTTCCACCTGGTTCAATGAGAGCTCCAATCGTGTCATCAATTGAATCTGGAAGTGCAAATAATGCATGTGCAGGAACAAGTAGCTGCTCTGCTAACGCCCCTGACCAACCATTTCTAATTCCAATTTCATAACGCTCAGCACATACATGTTGTCTACCCGTTAGGCAACGTTTGCACTTTTGACAACCTAGCATTGTGTCACCCGTGACACGCTTGCCAAGCCATTTTCTATCTGCGCCTTCTCCAAGTGAAACTACAGTTCCACACCACTCATGACCAAGGCGCATTGGATAGTGTGCTTCACCAGTTTTAAAGTAGGCCATATCGCCATTAAAAAACTCTACATCTGTGCCACATACTCCAGCACGAGCAATCTCAACTACCACCTGATTTCCTTGAGGAGTAGGTGGGTCAACCTCTTCAATGCTGGCTTGACCAGGTGAATGTACAACAAAAGCTTTCATAAGAGCGCTTATGCTAGACGAAGTATTCGTTGAAAGGCTATGCTCGCGCCACTTTCATTTCGATTTTAAGGGAGCAGACACTTGCGAAGCGCGCACTGGTATGACGGAGATTCTCGCGATGCCTACATACACCGTGCTTGGATGCGAAGAGGCAACCCAGACTCTACCTTCGATGGCAGACCTCAAATCGCCATCATCAATACCGCATCAGATCTCGCCCCTTGTAACTCACACTTAGATGAGATTGCACAGAGTGTAAAAAATGGTGTCTGGGAAGCCGGCGGCGTACCGCTGAATCTACCAATGCTCTCACTCGGTGAAACTCTAGTGCGACCAACTGCGATGCTCTGGCGCAATATGGTTGCAATGGCTACCGAAGAGTTGATGCGGGCCAATCCAATTGATGGTGCAATTCTACTCGGTGGCTGCGATAAAACAATTCCAGCCCTTCTCATGGGAGCGGCCTCAGTTGATCTCCCATCACTAGTTATTCCAGGTGGCCCGATGTTAACCGGAACTTTCCAAGGCAACCCCCTTGGCTGTGGAACCGATGTATGGCGCTTGAGCGAAGAGGTGCGTGCAGGCCTACTCAGTAATGCAAAGTTTTTAAAATCAGAGTCTTCAATGATTCGAAGTCGTGGACATTGCAACACTATGGGAACGGCATCAACGATGGGAATCATGGCCGAAGCACTCGGAATGACTCTTCCAGAGGTTGCAGGTACCCCGGCAGCTGATTCACGTCTGCTTCAAGCATCACACAACTCTGGTCGACATATTGTTGAGATGGTTAAGCAAGATCTAAAGCCAAGTCAGATTATGACAAAGGCCTCATTTGAAAATGCAATTCTTGCTTTAGCTGCAATTGGTGGCTCGACTAATGCCGTAGTTCACCTCTTAGCAATTGCCGGACGCCTAGGTGTAGATCTAACCCTTGATGACTTTGATGCTATTGGCTCGAGAATTCCCTTACTCGTAAATTTGCAGCCATCTGGAAAGTATTTAATGGAGGATTTTTACCGTGCCGGCGGATTGCACTCTGTATTTCGCCAGCTAGAAGCTTTGCTTAATCCACAAGCAATCACTGTTACTGGTGAAGCACTTATTAAAACTCTGGGTGAGGGCACAATCTATGATTCTGATGTAATACGCACTCGTGAGAATCCGCTTCAAGAGGCCGCTGGGATTGCCGTACTTCGTGGAAATCTAGCCCCACTTGGCGCAGTAATTAAGCCATCGGCTGCAAGCCCCCACCTTTTAAAACACACAGGTCCTGCAGTTGTCTTTGAGAGTATCGAAGATTTTCATTCGCGAGTCGATGATGAAGAGCTTGAAGTAACGGAAAATAGCGTTCTCGTGCTGCGTGGATGTGGTCCAAAGGGTTATCCAGGGATGCCTGAAGTTGCAAACATGCAGATCCCACGAAAATTACTTGCCAAAGGCATTACAGATATGGTCCGCATTTGTGATGGTCGAATGAGCGGTACTGCATATGGAACTGTTATTTTGCATGTAGCCCCTGAGTCGGCCGCGGGAGGTCCACTAGGAATCATTCAAAGTGGAGACATTATCGAGCTAGATGTTTTGGCGCGAACCATTAATGTGAGATTAACCGATGAAGAGATTAGCCAACGAACCCCATCGCTTAAGTCTCAGGAAGCCTATGCCAATCCCGTTCGTGGTTGGCAGCGAATGTATATAGATCACGTTATGCAGTCAGATAAAGGTGCAGATTTAGATTTTCTGCGTGGCTCTAGTGGACCAGAAGTTACCCGCGAATCACACTAAAACTCTATGATTTCTTTTTAAAGCTAATGAAATGATGGACTAAGAAACCTCCAAGTAAGCCCCAAAATGGAGCACCTACTCCCCATCCCGAAATTCCTGATACTGAGATCAAGAAGGTAACAATTGCTGCATCCCTATATTCTGGTTCAATGACAGCCTCAACTATCGACGCACTAATGACCGGTAACAATGCCAAGCCAGCTAACACAGTTGTCAGTGCAGGTGGAAATGAAGCGTATAAAGATAGAAATATTCCGGCAAAGAGTCCGGCAAAGATGTAAGTAAGCGCAGTACTAATTCCTGCGAAATATCGGGTTTGAGGATTAGGGTCGGCCTCTGGACCTAGTGCGATGATTGCGGTCATGGCTGAAACATTGACTCCAGCACCGCCAAAGCCAGCCCCCAGAATAGATAAAAATCCCCCTAAAGTGACGATGTTGTTAATTGGAACTTTATAGCCTGCAGATCGAATCAGTGAAATTCCAGTTGCATTTTGAGTAGTCATAACCATCAAGACAATTGGAATGACCAAAGTAAAGATTAGATTGGGAGAAAAAACTGGATTTATCCATACGGGCTGAACTAATTGAAATTCAAAATGTGGCGCCGTCAATTTAGATTGCAGTATCGCAACTGTTACACCGACAAAAAGAGATCCAAATACCGGGGCACGCCACTTTAATCGCCGTCCTAAAAAGTAGATAAAAATCATCCCAAAACCAATAAGTGGCTCTGCCTTGGATGAAGTAAATATACGAAGTCCGAAACTGAAGAGCACGCCAGCCAACATCGCCATGATTACAGCATGTGGAATTATCGACATTATTCGGGAGAAAATACCCGTCACGCCGATGACCAATAAAATTATCGAGGCTAGAAAATATGCAGCTACAACTTCTGGAAGGGGATGATCAACGAGTCCCGTTACTAAGAGAGCAGTGACTGTAGATGCCCATGATCCAATAATTGGCATTCGGTAGCGCAATGAGAGTAATAACCCAAAAACTCCTGAGCCGATGAAAACTGCGAAGAGCCATGAGGCCGTGTATTGATCACTTAACTGACCAGCATTAGCGGCTTGAAATAAAATTGCGATTGGTCCAGTTGTGGAAATAAAGACGATCAACATTCCAGAAAAAAGAGCGCTCCATGTAAAAGCTTTTGGGAGCCCTTTTATATTGTGAAATATCGCCTTATGCCACGCTAAATCGTATGTTCCTTCTTCAATTGTAGCTACCATGAAAAACCACCCACATTAATTGTCGCCATACTTTTGATAGCAATCATTGCTAAAGAGTAGCGATAAGTGGCCAATGGAGTTGGCAGGTTAAAGATTTATCGTGGCGAGGTAATCAGCAGGGTTGCAGCGAGAAAGAGAATTCCAACAGCTGAAAAGGCCGTCAATGCACGGCGAACCTTAGGTTTGGCCAAAGTGATAGTAGCCCTTCCAATAATGCTAATTAAGAAGGAGTACCACGAAGCCGATGTGATGGCTTGAACGATAGATAAGAGAAAGATTCCCCACCCTAAGTTGAAATCTGAGGGAACAAATGCGGGGATGAAGGCAACGGCAAATACTGCCGCTTTTACATTTGTTAAATTTGTGAGTAATCCCAAGCGAAAAGCTGGAACGAACCCAAATGTTGCGCTTCCCTCATAGTCAAACTTGCCAAACTCTTTGCGCAAAGACCATAGAGTTTGAAGAGCTAAAAAAATCAGAAAGGCAACTCCAGTAAATTTCAATACCGTATAGGCCGTATGAGATCTAGCAAAGATTTGCGATAAGCCAATAGCCGATGCCCCACCCCAGAAAATGAGTGCGGTGCTGGTACCAATAACTGTTGTGTAAGCAGTTTTTGTGCCACCCACAATTGCTTGGCGCAGCATCATGGCAACGGTCTGGCCTGGCACTAGGGCCAATAAAAAGGCAGTTGCAATGAATGCCGGAAGAACTTTCACCAGTGAAACCATACGTAGCCCCGAAGGGATTCGAACCCTCGTAGCTGACTTGAGAAGCCAGAGTCCTAGGCCGCTAGACGACGGGGCCGTGCCTGTAAATCTTTTTTAACTAGGACAAAACTTATTTAATTGTAGAGCTGTACTGCGCTGGGGTACCAGGACTCGAACCTAGACTTACTGAACCAGAATCAGCAGGGCTGCCAATTACCCCATACCCCAATACTTCAAGCGGTAAGAATACCTTATGGACTAGAGAGTTATCGCCGCTGTGATGCGGGCTAAAGAGGCCTCTTTACCTAGTAATTCCATTGATTCAAAGAGTGGAGGAGAAACTGTGCTGCCAGTCGTTGCAATACGGACTGCGCCAAATGCGATTCGGGGTTTTAATCCCATCTCATCGATTAGTGATGCGCGTAGTACCGCTTCAATTTCACCATGTGTCCAGTTGCTAATTGGCTCGAGCTCTTTTAACGAACGCTTGAGAACATCCTTTGCGCCAGCATCGGTGACTTTAGCAAGGCTTTCTGTTTCAATAGCAAACTCCTTTACAAAAAGAAAGTTAAGCATCGCTGGGACTTCACTAAACATAATGATGCGCTCTTGAATGATAGGTAGGGCGCGCTTTACAAGTGCGACTTCATTGGGTGTACCAGTGATGACGTTAGCCTTAATCAAAAAGGGTAGTACCCACGTTAAAAACTCATCGATTGTCAGCGCACGAATCTTGTCACCGTTAATCGCCTCAAGCTTTTTCATATCAAAGCGAGCCGGTGAACTATTGACTTTCTCGACTGTGAAAAGATCACATAACTCTTTCATTGTTACATTTTCACGATCATCACCTGGTGACCAGCCCAATAAAGCTAAATAATTACAGATTGCCTCTGGTAAAAAGCCTTTATCGCGATACCAGGCTATTGAAACCTCTCCGTTGCGCTTAGATAATTTAGCGTTATCGGCACCCATAACAAAGGGAAGATGGGCAAAAACTGGATAGTCCTCTTCTTTAAGCCCCATCGCTTGATAGACACGGATCTGACGTGGCGTTGATGATAATAAATCTTCACCGCGCAAAATATGCGTGACCTTCATTAAAACATCATCCACGGCAACAGCCAATGTATAAAGCGGTGAGCCATCGGCACGCGCTAAAACAAAGTCAGGAACAAACTTATGATCAAATGCCATCT
>Ga0194051_1001845_pt1 | contig 10783 bp, 9 predicted proteins | sample SepL2320m_MetaG_FD_161275 | JGI IMG/M metagenome (GOLD analysis project Ga0194051, IMG submission 161275) | Anoxic zone freshwater microbial communities from boreal shield lake in IISD Experimental Lakes Area, Ontario, Canada - Sep2016-L239-20m | ecosystem: Environmental > Aquatic > Freshwater >...
GCGGTTCTCGGGCCCAACGGTGCGGGTAAAACAAGCACAATTGAGGTCTGTGAGGGTATTCGCAAGGCCACCAGTGGGCAGGTCCGGGTCCTGGGTCTTGATCCGGTCAAAGATCGCCGAATTCTCGCCAAAAAGATGGGCGTGATGCTCCAAGAGGGCGGCATTTACCCGAGTGCCCGAGCCATTGATGTCGTGCGCCAGTACTGCGGCCTTTATGCAGTTGGCCAAGACAAAGTTTCGGCACCAGACGAACTCCTTGAGTTGGTCGGTCTCAGCGAGCGACGACGCTCCCCTTGGCGTCGATTATCTGGGGGCGAAAAACAACGCCTCTCATTAGCTTTGGCTCTAGCTTGCCAGCCTCACATTATTTTTCTTGATGAACCAACGAGTGGAGTTGACGTGAATGGCCGCACAGCCATTCGCCAGATCATTCGCCGCTTAGCCGATCAAGGATCAACAATCATTCTGGCGACTCACGAATTAGATGAGGCAGAAAAGATGTGCGATCGGGTCGTGATCTTTGATAAGGGCAAGGTCCTTGTTGAGGGAGGCCTTGACGATGTTCGTAGGGCGCGTCGTACCGTGCGATTACGCACTGTGCGCCCTATTGACCTCACCGATATGCCCGACAACTTGGCCGGCTGGCTGATCGAAGACGCCCCTTGTGATTACAGCATTGAGGACGCTCCGCAAGGATTAATCGCGGCCCTCGCAGTCTGGCTCTCCGAACGCGGTGTTGATGTTGTCGAACTCAGAACTGGTATGGCCAGTCTTGAAGACACTTTCAAAAAGCTCACGGGGGGTGCGCCGTGAAGACTTCAACTGGTCCGTTGCGAGCCCAGTTGCGCGCCGAGCTACAGATCTTGGCGCGCAATGGCGAACAGTTATTACTCACACTGATTATTCCCGTGATGCTGCTTGTGTTCTTTGGGATGACTGATGTTTTGCCCACAGGCTTTGACGACCACATGGATTTTCTCACTCCTGGCGTTATCGCTCTAGCGATTATGAGTAGTTCGATGGTCAGCCTCGGTATCGCTACAGGCTTTGAACGCAGTTACAAAGTGCTCAAGCGCTTAGGGGTGACTCCACTGGGGCGTCCACGATGGCTCATCGCAAAAGTGGTCACCATTTTGGTCGTGCAGTTCATTCAGCTTGGCATCCTGATTCCTGTGGCATTACTTCTTGACTGGCAAGCCGATGATGCTCAATGGCTTGTGGCTATTGGCGCGGTTGTCACTGGCAGCATCGCCTTTGCTGGTCTTGGTTTATTCATTGCTGGGCGCCTGCGGGCTGAGGTCAACTTGGCAGCCCAAAATGGTCTGTATCTATTGCTTCTTTTACTCGGTGGAATGGTCATACCTTTTGACAAGTTGCCAGATCCTGTAGCCGCAGTCGCAAAGTGCTTACCGTCGGGGGCCCTCGCCGATGTCTTGCGAGACGCTCTCGTGAATGGCGGTGATCGCCCAGCGACCTCATGGCTGGTTTTAGGTATCTGGGCGCTTGTTACACCAGTGCTGACTGCACTTACCTTTCGCTGGGAATAGTTCTCAGCGGTTATTGGGCTCTGGATGCGGAGGTGTTTCGCTGAAAGCCCGTTCAACATCGGCGGTGGTCAACTCTTCTTCTTTTCGAACGTAAGCACTGTCATTTTCACGTCGGAAAGTGAACACGAAATTCCTCATGAACATCACTCCGATGATTGTCCAAAGGTACGCAGAGCCTCCAAGTTTCATCATTGCCCCAGCGATTTGCTGATCGTCGCCGATTGAAATGCCCCAAACCCGAACAGGAATGTTGTAGTGCTTGTACACAACTCCTTCAGCGAAGGTCAGCCAACCGGCCGGCACAGTCGCCACCACACTATTCAAAAATAAATAAATCATCTTTGACATCGGCGTGAGATGAAATTCTTTGATCGGTCCGCACACTGGCATCCACATCAGCATTGATGACAGCACTAACAAAATATGCACCGTGTAATGCAACGGTCCGTTGGAAACCGAAGCATTCACAACACCAGGAATATGGCTGACCATTAAGCCCACATTGAATAAGAGCGCGGCGCGTACTGGGTGGCACATAAACCTCAAAGCCCGATAAGCCCGCCCCTCACCGACGAGGGTTCGAATAAACCACTCAGGGATCGCAAGAATCAGCAGAGGTGGCATGAAGTAGGTCAAACACATGTGTTGAAACATGTGCACGCAATACAAGTACTCTTCAGCAATGTCATGCATTGGCCAGTCAGAGGCGAACCACATGATCGCCATACCGGCGATAAAACACGCCAACTGACGACGACTGACGACAGCCTCACCTGCCGGAACTGCTCGGGGCCCGAGCACACGCACAACGTAGATGTACGAAGCCACCAGCGAAGCAATCAATAACCATATTTCAAGATGCAACTGGTAGCGCCATGGGTCGACGACAACTTCGCCGATCACGAGAAATTATCCTTGCTTCAAGAAGAACTTAAACGTCGCCAAAAAACCACAATAAACGGCGATGGCGAGTAGCAGTCCTGCGTAAAAAAGGTAACTGAAAATCTTGTTATCAAACTTCAAATGCATGAAGTATGAGACAACCGTGACAAATTTAATGGTCATCAGAATCAACAATGTCGGCATAAAGAACGGACCGAAATCGACGTAGTAAGTCGAAACTTCGATGGCCGTTAATGCCGCAAGAATCAAGGCTATGACAATGTACTGCTTATCGGACAAACCATGATGCTCAGCCTCATGGCTCTCAGTGGTTTCTACGTGTGTGGTGGCGCTGCTCATCGGACGCTCCTCAGGACGGAATCAAATAGACGAGGGTGAAAATGATGATCCAAATAATGTCCACAAAGTGCCAGTACAAACCAATGAGTTCGACAACTTCAGCTTTATCACCAGGAATACGATTGTTGCGATTCATCCCAACGAGAGCCATCAACATAATGATTCCGACTGAGACGTGGACACCGTGAAAACCGGTGAGAGCATAGAAACTTGAACCGAACAAACTGGTCGTAAATCCTAATCCTTCGCGGTAGAACGAAGTGAACTCATAGACCTGACCGCCAACGAACGACGCACCCAGAAGGGCCGTGATCGTTAACCACAGATTGGTATTGCGGTCGTCTTTGCGTTGCGCTGAGGACACGGCTAGAACCATAGTGAGCGAACTCATCAGCAATACGAAAGAGCTCACTGAGGTGAACGGAATGTCAAAAATGTTGTTCGGCTGTGGTCCAGAACTCACTCGCCCGCGATACAGCATGTAAGTCGAAATGAGTCCACCAAAAAGCAGACATTCCGAACCGAGGAACATCCACATCCCCATCTTGTTATTTGACAGGCCAGTTGACGAGGCATGAGCAACATGACTCACGCCATGATCACGAACAATCGCTGATTCAGCCATGTGGCACCAGCTCCTTCGTATGGCCGTCTCCGTTACCAGATGCGGGCGGATCAAAATCTTCGTCAGGTGATGTTGCTGGCTCCATCGCCCAGCCAAACATGGTCAGCAATACCATCGCTACCCCAACCGCCAACAACATCCGGTTGAAAATCACACCGTAACCAATCACTGGCAAAGCCAATGCCAACAAGATCGGCCAATACGAGCGCGAAGGCATATGAATGTGCTCATCGGGATGGGCGTTCAATTCGGCCATCACTTCTTCTGCCGAATGTACCTGGCTCACCGAGTGAGTTGCTGAATTTTGCTCATACTTACGATGGAAGAACTCATCAAGATGGCTGATCTGAGGTATCACATCGAAGTTGTGCTCTTTAGGAGGACAGTCGGTCATCCACTCCAATGTGCGAGCATCCCACGGATCATTCGAAGCCAAGGCACCCTTCTTTATCTTGTGGGTATAAAAAATGTTGATGATGAAAAACAGAATGCCGATTCCCAAAATAAACGAACCGATAGAAGACACTCGATTCCAAAAACCAAAGTTGAAAAAGCCTTCACCGGCTCGCGCTTTGGTCCACACGAACATACGACGCGGTTGACCCTGCAATCCCAAAATGTGCATCGGCCCAAAGGTCATATTCATACCAACGACCATCAGCCAGAAGTTCCATTTACCAATGCTCTCACTCAATTTGCGACCAAATATCTTTGGCCACCAATAATAAAAGCCTGCGAAGAGTCCAAACACTGCGCCACCGAACAACACATAGTGAAAGTGAGCCACGATGTAGTAAGTGTCGGTTTGTTGAGTATCACTTGGTGCCACAGCGTGCGTTACGCCAGAAAGTCCACCGATAGTGAACTGAACAACAAGGGCAATGGCGAACATCATTGGAACGGCAAAGGTCAACTTGCCACCCCACATCGTCATTACCCAGTTGACAATTTTGACACCAGTTGGAACGGCGATCGCCATAGTCGACATGGAGAAAACAGTGACCGACACCGGACCCAAACCAGAAGCGAACATATGGTGCGCCCAAACTCCCCAGCCGACGAATCCAATCGCCGCGCCCGACATCGCCACGATCGGATAACCGAACAATGGCTTCTTGGAGAACACTGGAATGACTTCACTGACAATACCGAACGACGGCAAAATCAAAATATAAACCTCAGGATGCCCAAAGATCCAGAATAAATGTTGCCATAGCAATGGATCGGCTCCAGATGCCACGTCAAAGAAGGTCGCATCAAATGATCTCTGAAAGGTCAATAAGAACAAGGCCACGGTGATCACAGGAATAGCGAACAACAACAAGAACTGAGTCACCAATACCATCCAGGTAAAGATCGGCATACGCATCATCTTCATGCCAGGTGCTCGCATGTTGAGAATGGTCACAATCAAATTGATCGCACCTGTCAGGGAAGCGATACCAGTGATCTGCAAACCCATCGTCCAGAAGTCAACACCGTGACTTGGAGAGAACAAGGTGCTGCTATTCGGTGCATACATGAACCAACCGCCGTCAGCACCGCCACCCAAAAACCATGATGAGTTCAAGAACAAACCACCAAAAAGGAAACACCAGAAACTAAAAGCATTGATACGTGGGAAAGCCACGTCGCGAGCACCGATTTGTAGTGGTATGAAGAAGTTAGCAAAAGCTGCAGCCATCGGCATCACGAACAAGAACACCATCGTTGTGGCATGCATCGTGAACATTTGGTTGTACTGATCAGCGTTGAGAACTTTTCCGTTGGGAGCAATGAGTTGCAAACGAATGAAAAGGGCTTCAACTCCACCAATCAAGAAGAAAACAAATGCTGCAACACCGTACATGATGCCGAGTTTCTTGTGATCGACGGTCACCACCCAGTCGCGCCAACTTGACGACGCGTCAGGACGCTTAAAAACACCGAGTGCTTCACTTGGCTTAACGCCCACGGGCACAGCACTCGCAATAGCAACCTCAGTGGAGGGACGTTCGATGATGGTCATCTGATTGTTCTCCGTTATTTCCGCTCAAGTAAATAAGCCACAATGACATTAATTTGATCTTCTGTTAATCCGAGGGCTGGCATACCACGATATTTGCCCCCGGTCGGAGCCAAGTTTTCAGGATTTGCATACATTGGCTTCTTCAACGGAGCGTTACGCAACCATTCGCGTAGATCTTTCTGATTCAAACAATCAGTAGTTACGCCTTTCAGGTATTTCGCACCGAAAGTGGCAGAGTCAGATTTCCAGACATCGCCACGACATTCAGGAGTCAAGAGATCCCACGAAGCCCCAGCAAATGTGTTACGGGTCATCAAATTGGTCAGGTTCGGTGCCGCACCGGAGACTAGGTACTGATCTGGAGCAGAAATAATTGGGGTTCCATCAGTGTTCAACAAACCATTGACTTGGTGGCAACGACTGCATTGTTGAATGAACACTCCTTCGCCCTCGGCAGCCAAAGTTCCCGCTTCCGGCGAGGTGTATGCCTCAAGTTGGTTCGCAATCCACGCGTCGTAATCAGCACGTGAAAGCACTACCGCTTCCATGCGCATGTACGAATGAGACAGACCGCAGAACTCGGTGCACTGACCCGCATAAATACCAGGCTTTGCGCCCTCGAGGCGCAGCAAGTGCACGCGCCCAGGAACGCTGTCTTTTTTACCGTTGAGCTTGGGGATCCAATAGGAGTGGATGACATCGCGACTCGTGACCCGTAATAACACTTTGGTGTTTTCGGGGATGACGAGTTGACCTGAAGTCACGATCGGAGCGGTAATGCCGTACTGCTCGGCATTCGAACCGACGGCCGGATAGTCATACTCCCACCACCACTGTTGACCCGTGACGTTGATAGTCATTTCAGTGTCGCTGGTCTTAGCCAACTTGAAAATCGTTCCCGCCGTTGGAATTGCCACGCCAAGGAGAATCAATACCGGAATCACCGTCAAAACAATCTCGACAACTGGCTTTCCATGAGTTTGCTCGGGGATTGCTTGGCCACGATCGCGATAGCGCCAAATAACCCAACCAACTGCTACAAAGACAATGACGCCGACAACACCCGCAACATAAAACACTGGGCGCTGCAAATTATCAATACGCTCAGCGTTGGGACCGGCGGGCTGCCAAGTGTCCTGCGGTGCATCTTTTGCGCAACTAGCCAAAAATGTCAGAGCCGAAACAGCGAGTGAGGCCTTGACGGCAGTACGCCTACGACGCAGATTTTTCATCGGCTCACTGACTCGTTCTTTCATACTTCCAACGGTACTCATGTTCTCAGTTCAGTTCTCTATGTGGGGCTAGGTGACTCACGGCACCGAGACCTCAATGGACGAGTCCTCGATGCCGGAAACAACGATGTTGTAGGGGCTCAGGGGATTGGCGTATGAAGGTTTAGGAATGCGAACCTGAACCGCTTGCTGCCCACCCTCGCCAATTAAAGCGGTGCACGCCTGCAACTTTGAATCTCGCTTGACCCCGCCGCCGAGATCTTCAACGACACTGCCGTAATTTAGGATCATACGATGTTCCCCGGCTGATTCGTTGCGGAACAGAATGGTCAGGTTGTACGAACGTTGCAAGGTGATCGCCGTCAGCGGTTCAGGAAATCCGTCCATCTCGGCATACAACTTGCCGTCTTTAAGAATGACCGTGGCAGCGATACTGCTCTTGGCAGACACCCCGCGACTCGCACTCGCGTCATACTCTTCGGCTTCTTCACCACAAGGATGGACCGCATAGTGATCGTATTTTGAAGCATCCGTCAGTTCTTGACGCTCGCCACTTAATGCTGCAGCCAAACCAACACCCGTCAAAGCCACGATTGCTACAGCACAGATGCCGCCAACTAAACGCTTACTGACACCGCGACGGACTGAAACGAGTGATCCACCGATCAGAATCAAAGTACCTACGATGGCAAAAATAATGGGGCCTGACTCACTCGCAACCGACAACATGATGCGCGAGAACGAAAGCACAATCACAGCAATAAGTAATGCGCCACCAACTGGGATCTCTAGAGGATGTACAACCCAGCCACGTACTTTTTCGTTGTAGGCGGCGTTAGCAGACGCACGATCACTCCAGTTTGAAATCATCCATTCGCCAAACATGGCGATCGACAGAGCAATACCAATTTTAAAAATTCCTGGTGAACTGATAAGACCAACGACAACCACACCAAGAGAAAATGCCGAAGCAAGCGGCCACCAACTGTTACCCGCACTGCCCTGAGCCGCAGGAGCGGACGCATGAGCCGCAGTATCAGTGGAGAGCACATGCCCATCGCGGACATACGAGGCAATACCACCGAGAAACATCAACGAAATTGCCAAGAAGATTAATGCGACTGAACCGAGCGAACTGCCGTCATGGGCGATGACCCACACAAAGGCTCCGACAAAAGACAATGTCCCAAGTCCATAGAAAAGTTTTGAGCTAGTTGTAATCATGATTTAGTAACCATCACTTTTGCACATAGACGACAAACCACACCGCGCAAAACGCCGCCGTTAGGAAGTACCAATAGAGAGCATGGGCCGACAAGAGTTCAACATCTTTGCTGCGACCACCCAAATACCGAAAAGCAGCAACAGCGGTGTACAACAAACCAGATAACAGCAAGGCCGTCATCGTGCCAGTGGCCGCATAGAACATCGAGTGGAATGCGCCATCACGAGCGGCGACTCCCATCTGAGTCCATATAAAAATCTGCGCATTCAAGATTGCAAACGTCATCAGCGCTGAAACGCTGAGTGCCAATCCGGTGTGCGGGCGATCATTGCGCTTTGCCGAATAGACAGCCCATTGAGCCATGACACACACCACGAAGAAACCCATCAACATCATGTTGGCCGCTGTCTCGGGAACGACGATCTTTGCCGGCATCCAATCCTTGATCAGTCCTCGCTTGAGGGACTCGCGAACGGGTGCATCGGCACGAAACTTCAGCCATGTGGCCATCATTCCGCCGATCAACATCATTCCAGCAGCGCCAGCAACGGCGGTTCCAACAAAAACTTGACGGCGCGGTGCTGGTTGAGGAGCAGCGGGTAAAGCGAGCATCAGGCACCCTTTCCAGTTGAGGTGGAGGACTTCATATCGGCATAGGGACTTGACGACCCAACAACGGCAAGAGAGGCAAAGTTCTCAAAAGGTGGTGGCGAGGTGGTAGCCCATTCGAGAGTGCTGCCATCCCACGGATCGTCACCGGCAGTTGTACCGCTAGTGAAACTTTTCAAAGCAAGAGCGATGAAGGCCGCGGAAACTAAAAGCATCAAAACAAATCCACCACAAGTTGCGATGTTCCACAGATCTTGTGGACCGCTGTAGGCAAAACCATTCACCAGTCCACTTGGTTGATCTGCGAAGCCAGCAACCATGTACGGCAGCGAGCCCAGAAGAGTGGCAATAAAACCGAATAAAGCCAAGGGGATCGCCGCTTTGTCGGGAATGCTCCGTCCCCACAATTTAGGACCCCAATAACAGATGCCGCCGAAGGCAATCAGCACTGCGCCGAATGTGACTGCCACATAGGTGCCAGCTTCGTAGATCGTTCCCGTCAAGTCAGCATCTTCAATACCGCTCAGAATATGTGCTGCTGCACCTTCAAGAATACCGAGCAAACCAAGCAGAACGAAGGCCAATGGGGCAGCCACTCGGGGTTGAGCAGACTTCAAAGTGAGTAATGACAAACCGAGGACACCGAGCACACCAAGAACTGGAAGAACAGTCAGAAGTAAGAACGGCAAAAGATCGGCAATCTTGTCGCCAGCGTTATCTAAAAACTTGGCGCCTTCCCATGGAAGCGTGACTTTTGTTTGGGTGACTGCCGACAACACCGAAATGCCGACAAGGCCGACAGCGACGAACGCTGCTGGGCGTTGAGCCAAACGTGACCGATTCATCGCCGGTACGACATCGAGCACGATGCCAAGTGCCGGGATTGCGAGGAGATACGTGAACGGTTGCGAGAGTGACCACCCAATCCAGCGGTTGACACCGAAGTTGCCACCAAAACCAAGTCGTGCGTAACGATGATCAATGTAGAGATAAATCGTCGTACCAATCAGAACAGGCATCGCCAAAACAAGCGCCAGTGCTCCGACAAAAGATGACCAGGCGAATAAAGGTGCTCGCAAAATTCCCATGCCTGGGGCGCGATTTGTCAGCACACTCACAACGATGGAAATTGCGGCTAGTAAAACTCCGAAACCCAACAACACTGACGATGCGAGGTACAGGTCAACAAGATTTGATTCTCCTCCACCGGGGCCACCGTTACCGATGATCGCAGCGATTGCCAAACCAAGACCCGTCAGCCACATCCAAAATCCACTCGCAGCCAAACGTGGAAAAGCGATGGAACGTGCCCCGAGTTGCAAAGGCACAACAGCGATTGCCAAACCAAGAAGAAGTGGAACGACGGCGCCAAAAGTCAATAGGAGTCGCGCCGTTGCCAAAACCTGAGTCGCCGAATTCTCTGAGAGAATTTGATAACTGTCGGCATTGATGCGCTCAAAAGCAATCAACACCGCAAGAACTAAGCCAGCCAGTAAAGCGATGAGCCCAGATCCAATAAAAAGTCTTCCCACCCGCTTGTGATCAGCGGTCGTCAACCATGCCGATACCGACGAGGATGAAGCGTGTACCTGCGAGTTCTGATGGGTTTCAATTAATGTCATTCGAGGTAACTCGCTTCACGCGCAACGAGAGGAATGCGATATTCCTCGGGGGTCTCAAAACAATTTCCAATCTCTGATATTACCCACTTGCTCCTGCTCAGACCGAAATCCCCATGCAACTTTGTGCCGCTGACACACTTCGTACCGCTGACATAGTTGAACCGCAAGGGGTTTAGAAACCATGGCGCACAAATACATCGACCGCCATGGCGACGAAAAGCAAAGTCACATAAGTGATGGAAAAACCAAAGACGCGCATCGCCCGAGCAGCGCTCGGGTTCCGACTGAGATCAACCGTGCTGGCGATGAAGGCCAGGCCTAAAACGAGGGCCGAAACCCAATAAATCGGTCCCAAATTGGCTACTGGCCCCAAAGTGAGGGTGACAGCCGTTAAAAGTACGGTGTAGACCAGCATTTGGCGGATGGTCTGCTTCATCGGCACGACCGAAGGCATCATCGGCACTCCGGCAGCCTTGTATTCATCGGAATGCTTGATTGCAAGGGCCCAAAAATGGGGTGGTGTCCACAGAAATATGGCTATGAACAGGATAAATGGCTCCCAAGACAAAGAATTTTGCACCGCTGCCCAGCCCACGAGGACTGGTACGGCCCCAGCAGCACCGCCAATGACGATGTTTTGCTTACTGGTGCGCTTTAACCACAAACTGTAGAC
>Ga0194051_1001846_pt1 | contig 10779 bp, 14 predicted proteins | sample SepL2320m_MetaG_FD_161275 | JGI IMG/M metagenome (GOLD analysis project Ga0194051, IMG submission 161275) | Anoxic zone freshwater microbial communities from boreal shield lake in IISD Experimental Lakes Area, Ontario, Canada - Sep2016-L239-20m | ecosystem: Environmental > Aquatic > Freshwater >...
CCCTAATTCCTCATCAAGGTGCCCCCAACTGCGCTAGACGCAGCAGATCCTCCCCACCGAATCGCCCCGCGCGCCTTCGAACTCACCCGCCGCGAAGCTCCGACCGTCAGGAACGCGGGTCGTCGGCCCTGCCCGGATACTCGAAACGAGGCGGCCCGGCATACGGCGTACGCTCGACCCCTCGACGCCCCAGCCACACCCAAAGCACCAGCGTCAGCACAACCAATGCGAACCCAAACGCCAGATCCTCGACCGGAGCGAACGCGATACGACCGTCCCCCATGAACGGCGGAACACCATCGGACGGGGTCGACGAGCCGACGATGGCAGCGCCGTCATAACGCACGATTCGCAGCCCCGTGAGCACCCCGTTGGTGACCAGCTGGAAGAAGGCCACGATCGCATATGCGATCCAGAAGGCGCGACGACGCAGCAACCGAGTGCGCATCACCAACAGGTCGAACACCACCACCGCCACAACCGCGATAACCGCCAAAGCCGTGTACGTCACAAGTCACCCCCGCGCACACCGTCGACGACCGAACCCGCAGGCTCGTCACCGATCTCCCAGCGCTTCACCGACCGCACAGCTTCCAACGTAAGAATCGACGCGATCGGAACGACGAGGAAGAAGAGGACCTCGTCGAGCGGAAGCCCGCCTGGGAACACAATCCCAGTAGTACGCGCATCGTCGAAAGTCCAATGACCAGAGGCAATTGCGTAGAGGTCCCACACCGAGAAAATGACGACCACAGGAGCCACCGTGCACACGAGGCGACGCCAACGCGTGTACACACGGGTGCGGAGGAACACTTCGAGCCAGGCCGTCCCGACCAGGATGAACGCCAGCACTCCGACGTACGCCAGATGGCTCACTGCTCGACACCAAGCACGCAGCGGCGCGCAAAACCCCGCGCAAAACCCCGAGCAAAACTGCGCTCTAAGCCCCGCGCAAAACCGCGCTCAACAACATGCACGCGGCCACGCTCAACACCGCGACGTCCACCCCGGACGCAGCGCAGTTCGACTCGACACGACTCCACGCACCCATCCTGCCGCCCCACGCGCAGATCCGGGCCACGGACTCGCGCGCCTCGCTCTGGGACCGGGACACGCCCCCTCCATCGGCGCGGCAAAACCCGGCCTTGCGGCGTGGCGAACGTAGACTCGCTGACTGTGGAGACGTCTGCCGGACCTCGGATCACCGACCCGCTGGTCGGTCGGTTGATCGACGGTAGGTACCGAGTCGAGCAGCGCCTAGCTCGCGGTGGAATGGCCACCGTCTACGAGGCAACCGACCTTCGCCTCGACCGCGTGGTGGCACTCAAGATCATGCATCCCACCCTGGCTGAGGACTCAGACTTCGTGTCCCGCTTCATCCGCGAGGCGAAATCCGCGGCACGCCTGACCGATCCGCATGTGGTCGCGGTCTACGACCAGGGCACCGACTCTGGGCTGATCTACCTCGTCATGGAGTACGTGCCCGGCCGCACAGTTCGCGACGTCCTACGCGAACACGGTCGCCTTGCGCCCGAGCAGGCACTCACGATCTTGGATCCGGTGCTGCAGGCACTCGAAGCCGCCCACACCGCTGGTTTCGTGCACCGCGACGTCAAGCCCGAGAACGTTCTGCTTACCGACGATGGACGAGTGAAGGTCGCCGACTTCGGTCTCGCTCGCGCGATCTCCACCGGCAACTCCACTCAGGCAACACAAGGTCTACTGATCGGCACAGTGGCCTATCTCTCGCCCGAGCAGGTTCAACGTGGCATCGCCGATGCACGCAGCGACGTCTACGGTGCCGGCATTCTGCTCTACGAAATGCTTACTGGCGCAGTGCCTTTCGCGGGTGAGACGCCGCTGGCCGTTGCTTACCAGCACGTCAATGCCAACGTTCCCGCGCCATCATCGGTACGCACGGGTATCCCCTCATCCATCGATGCGCTCGTCATTCGTGCCACGCAGCGCGACCCCGATTCGCGATTCGCATCGGCTGCTAGTTTCCTCGCCGAGCTCCGCACCGTGCGCGCCGCTCTTCCTGCGCCGCGCCCCTTCGGGGTCACCGAGGATCAGTCGGCCACCCTTGTCGTGCCGATCGGAGCGATGGCCACCATCGCTCCCAACCAGAGCCGTGGCTCGAAGACCGAGAAGAGCTCAAGCGCTCGCGGGAAGACCCCCAAAGAACCTAAACCCCCCAAGGACCGCACCCGCCGACGTCGTCGTCGTGGCCCGATCGCCCTGCTCGCACTACTCCTCATCGGCGCCATCGTGGGTGGGGCCGCGTGGTTCCTGGGCGTCGCCAAGACCGTCACGATCCCCGCCCTCGCCAACCACACGATCGCCGACGCGCAAGACGCACTGACACCGCTTGAACTCACGCTCGCTGCCACCACGCAATCGTTCAGTGAGACAGTCGAGGCTGGCCGGATCATCTCCACCACTCCGAGGCCTGGCGCTGAGGTGCGTCAGGGCACCACGGTTGAAGCAGTCGTGTCCAAGGGCCCAGAGCGCTTCTTGGTGCCGGCCTTAGCAGGCATGACCGTCGACGAGGCCACGACAACGCTCCTCGAGAATTCGCTCACAGTGGGTACCACCAACAGCGCATATAGCGCGAAGGTGCCCAAGGGCGCGGTGATCAGCACCAAACCCGCCGCTGGAGTCGAACTCAAGCGCGACCAGTCGGTAGCACTCGTGGTGTCGAAGGGCCTAGCGCCCATACCGCTGCCCGACTACAGCGGCGTTGCACAGAGCGATGCCACAGCCGCGCTCGACAAACTCGGCCTCAAGCACACGATCACCACCGAATTCAGCAAGACGATTGCCGACGGAATCGTGATCTCGTCTACTCCTAAGGCTGGCGCGAGCGTGGCCAAGGGCAGCAGCGTCGCCCTAGTCGTCAGCAAAGGTCCAGCGCCCGTAATTGTCCCCGACCTCTACCGTGTTCCCGAAGCCGACGCCCGAAAGACGTTGACGCGATTGGGATTCCAGGTGGCGGTCTCGTACCCGATTGGCTTCACCCCATTCGGCAGAGTAGTCAAGCAATCGGCCAAGGCTGGATCCTCACAGCCCTTCGGTTCGACGATCTCCCTCGACGTCGTCTAGAGTCGCGCACATGAGCAGCGTGTTTTCTTATGCCGACTCCCCCGGGGCCTCCCGGGTGGGCCGCGCGCTCTGACGCACCTACCCCCAGCAGCCCCGACCCTCGCGGCCGGGGCTTTTTGCATTCTCTGGCCGTGTGTCTCACTACAGATTAGGAACCCGACATGGTCATCGTCATGACTCCCAACGCGACGAACGAGAACGTGCAAGCCGTGGTTGCACGTGTAACCGAGGCAGGCGGGGCAGCATCTGTGAGTCGCGGAGACGCGCGCACCATCATTGGATTGGTGGGCGATCTAGATCACTTCCATGGGCTCAACCTGCTGGCCTTACCGGGCGTTGAACGAGCGGTGCGAATCTCGACGCCGTTCAAACTCGTCTCACGCGAGCATCACTCACAAATGTCGACCGTGATGGTCGGCGCCACGCGGGTACCCATCGGACCTGACACCTTCACCTTGATCGCGGGCCCGTGCGCGGTCGAAACAGCGGAGCAGACTCTCGCTGCGGCACACATGGCACTGGCTGCGGGCGCCACGCTGCTGCGCGGTGGCGCGTTCAAACCGCGCTCGTCGCCCTACGCCTTCCAAGGGCTCGGTGAGTCAGGCCTAAAGATTCTGGCTGACGTCCGCACGGAAACAGGTCTGCCCATTGTCACCGAGGTAATCGACGCAGCCGACGTCGACCTAGTCGCGTCGTACGCCGACATGTTGCAGGTCGGCACGCGCAACGCCCAAAATTTCTCGCTCTTGCAAGCAGTTGGTGAAGCCGGAAAACCGGTGATGCTCAAGCGCGGGATGAGTTCCACCATTGAAGAGTGGCTCATGGCTGCCGAGTACATCGCGCAGCGAGGCAACCTCGAGGTGGTGCTCTGCGAACGCGGTATCCGCACGTTCGAACGATCGACCCGCAATACCCTCGACATCTCTGCAGTGCCTGTCGCACACGATCTCTCGCACCTGCCAGTCGTGGTAGACCCATCACACTCGGGCGGACGTCGCGACCTAGTTCTGCCGCTGTCCAAGGCTGCGATAGCAGTGGGCGCCGACGGCATCATCGTCGACATCCACCCAAACCCATCGACAGCGCTGTGCGACGGACCACAAGCCCTTGTAGAAGAGGACTTAGTCGAACTCGCCGCAGCCATCGCGGCGTTTACACCGCTGCTGAATCGTGGCCCAGCGCTACCGACCGAAGTGCTCGCCGTGACTAACTGAGACGAACCAAAGCGCGGCTCAGGGCGACGAACGAAGCAAGCTTGTGAGCACCGCTGCGGCGCGATCGATATCGTCGTCGTCGATGTCCAGGTGGGTGACTAGACGCGCGAAGGTGGGTCCCATCGCTGAGATCCACACGTCTTGCTCGCGCGCCGCGGCGGCCAAAGCCGCAGCAGTCCACGGCGTGCCAGCGAGTTCGAGGACCACCATGTTTGTCTCGATGTGTTCCGCGACGACGACTCCATCAACTGCCTCAGCGAGCGCAAACCCCAATCGTTGCGCTCGATCGTGATCGTCAATGAGTCGTTCGACGTTGTGGTCAAGCGCGAAAAGGCCTGCGGCAGCAAGGATTCCAGCCTGCCTCATACCGCCGCCGTAGCGCTTTCGCCAGACGCGTGCGCGCGTGATGCGCTCTGCCGAAGCCACCAGCACGGAGCCGACCGGCGCACCGAGTCCCTTCGACAGACACACCGACACTGTGTCGGCCGTGGCGCCGTAGGCAGCAAGCGGCACCCCGGATGCCACATGCGCATTCCACAAACGTGCACCGTCGAGGTGCACTCCTAATCCAGCCGGCGACGCGAACTCGCCAATGTCTTGCATGACCTCAAGAGGTTGCACCGTGCCGCCACCGAAGTTGTGGGTGTTCTCCATTGCGATGGCAGTGGTCGACACCAAGTACGGCCCTGCGTTCGGCCGCACAAAGCCGCGAATCTGCTCGACATCGAGCAAGCCGCGCGGAGACTCCCAGGTTCGTGACGTGATGCCGCTGAAGGCAGCTGCCGCACCCAATTCGGCGCGGACGATATGCGACTGCGCTTCGCAGACGACCTCCTCGCCAGGAGCCACCAACAATCGCAGACCGAGCTGGTTGGCCAGTGAACCACTGGCAGTAAACAAACCGGCTTCGTGTCCGAGAAGTGCGGCTACCCGCTGCTCGAGTTCGACGATCGTGGGGTCTTCGCCGTACACGTCATCGCCGACTTCCGCCTCTGCCATTGCAGTGCGCATCAGGGCCGACGGGCGAGTGACGGTATCGCTGCGCAGATCGACCGGTGAGCTCATGGGCCTCAGCGTAGAGCGTGCCTCGCCGCCCGCTAGGGCAGGAGGACGTCTTCGTGCCTGAGTAGGGCTTCCTTGACGGGCAGGCCGTAGGCATAGCCGCCGAGCGTGCCGTCGGACCGCAGGATTCGGTGGCACGGAACGTAAGGAGCGACCCGGTTGCGAGCACAGGCCTGACCCGCTGCGCGAACCGCCTTAGGGCGGCCAGCGAGCGCAGCAAGCCCCGCATAGCTCTGTGTCTGGCCAGCCGGCACGCCGCGCAACTCTGCCCAGGCACGCTGGAGGAACGGTCCGCCGGGTTGGCGAACAAGCACCCGATCAAGGGCAGCCAGATCACCGTCGGCGTATGCGGAGGTGGCTGCCTTAACCGGCCCAAGCGCGACCGATGTTCGAGGGGCACGGAATCCGCGCTCGCGCACCCGCGCGTCGAGGAATCCCACAACCGTGTCGAGGTCAGCAAATCCCGACGAGATCACAGCGCCATCGACAGGGTCGACGACGATGCAGACCGTGCCACCGGGGATCCGCACGGACATGGTCTGGAGTTCGATGAGCCCGCTCATGCCGTCTCCTTCGATACCGTGCCGAAACGACAATGCTACGCGCTCAGACTCGACGCGGGCGGTCGAGCAGCCAATCAGCAACGTCGAATGCGAGTTCGAGAGACTGCGAACGGTTGAGGCGTGGATCGCACGCAGTCTCGTAGCGATCACCCACTTGATCCTCGGTGACCCCGAGGGTGCCACCAACGCATTCAGTGACATCGGCGCCAGTGAGTTCGACGTGGATACCACCGGGAACTGTGCCGAGCGCCTTGTGTACCTGGAAGAACCCCAGGACCTCATCGGCCACATCGTCATAGGAGCGAGTCTTGTGCCCGGTACTGCCCTCACGGGTATTTCCGTGCATGGGATCGCACACCCACAGCACGGGGTTTCCTCCCGCGGTCACCTTCTCGACAATGGGCGGCAATGCATCGCGAACTGTGCCAGCGCCCATGCGTGAGATGAAGGTAAGACGGCCGGGAATGCGCTCTGGATTAAGGATTTCAGCCAACTCCACTGCCTGCTCTGGCGTGGTGGTGGGACCAAGCTTGACCCCGATGGGGTTGCGGATGCGCGATGCGAAGTCAATATGTGCGCCATCGAGTTGACGAGTGCGCTCACCCACCCAGATGAAGTGTCCGCTGACGTCGTAGAGATCGCCGGTGCGCGAGTCGATTCGAGTCATGGCCTTCTCGTAATCCAGGACGAGTGCCTCATGCCCGGCGTAGAACTCGACCCGCTTGAACTCTTCGGGATCGGCTCCGCACGCCGCCATGAACGAAAGGGCGCGATCGATCTCGCCGGCTACCTGCTCGTAACGATTTCCCGCCGGAGTCTCGGCGACGAAGTCCTGGTTCCAGGCATGTACCTGACGCAGATCGGCGTAACCGCCCTGAGTGAAGGCACGCACGAGGTTGAGAGTGGCACTCGCGGTCTGGTAGCTGCGCAGCAATCTGCGCGGATCGGGCACTCGGCCCGCCGCATCGAACGGTAAGGCGTTGACGCCATCACCGAAGTACGAAGGCATCTCGACTCCGTCGCGGCTTTCCAGTGCCTTGCTTCGCGGCTTGAAGTACTGGCCAGCCATCCGACCAACCTTGACGACCGGAAGGCTCGCGCCATACGTGAGCACGATGGCCATCTGCAGCACGGTCTTGAGCTTGGCGCGGATCGCCTCGGCAGTCGCGTCAACGAAAGTCTCGGCGCAGTCACCGCCCATTAGCACGAAGGCCTCGCCGCGGCTCACCGCCGCGAGCCGCTGGGTGAGCATGTCGCACTCGCCGGCGAAAACTAGCGGCGGCAATGTGCGCAACTCGTCCAGTGCCGAGCCGAGTAGGGCCGCATCGGGCCACACCGGCTGTTGGGCAGCCGGCAAGTCTGGCCACGTAATGACATCCACCATGTGCTCAGGGTACGGGCGAGGGCAGATCATCGTCGCATCGGCATCAGCCAACAGGGCCAGCGCGTCGTCGCGACGAGCCCAGTTCACCGAGTCGATGCGGCACGACTAACCGAAGAAGGTGCGCACCTCGTCATAACGCCACTGCGGCACGGTCTTCAGCGAGCCGGTCGCTTCGAGCAGCGGCACTCGGATGATGTCGGTGCCGCGAAGGGCAACCATCACGCCAAAATCCTTGTCGTGCACGGCATCGATCGCCTGCAATCCAAAGCGAGTGGCGAGTACGCGGTCGAACGCGGTCGGAGTGCCACCACGTTGAATGTGCCCGAGGACCGACGTGCGCGCCTCCTTGCCCGTGCGAGCCTCGATCTGGCCAGCCAGCCAATCGCCGATGCCTGACAGCTTCACGTGCCCGAAAGCATCGAGTGACGCGTCCTTGGTCATCAGGCTGCCGTCTTTGGGAAGGGCGCCTTCGGCGACGACCAGGATCGGCGCGTAGTGCGACTCGAAGCGCGACTCGACCCAACCGATGACCTCATCGAGGTCGAAGGGGATCTCCGGAATCAAGATGACGTTGGCTCCACCAGAAATACCTGCGTGCAATGCGATCCATCCGGCATGTCGGCCCATGACCTCGACCACCAACGCACGCTGGTGCGACTCAGCAGTGGTGTGCAGGCGATCGATAGCCTCCGACGCGATGTTGACGGCCGTGTCGAAACCGAAGGTGTAGTCAGTGGCCGACAGATCATTGTCGATCGTCTTGGGAACACCCACCACGGGCACATCCAGGGCATGGAGTTGAGTGGCCACACCCAGGGTGTCCTCGCCGCCGATCGCGATCAGCGCATCGACCCCAAGATCAGCCAAGTTGGCCTTGATCTTGTCGACGCCGCCGTCAATCTTGATCGGATTAGTGCGGCTGGAACCAAGGATCGTGCCGCCACGAGGCAGGATCCCGCGAACATCAGCGATGCCCAAAGGTGAGGTCAACCCCTCGAGCGGACCCTTCCAGCCATCACGAAAACCCACGAATTCGAAACCGTATTGAGAGGTGCCCTTACGAACCACTGCGCGAATGACCGCATTTAGACCCGGGCAATCTCCCCCACCGGTCAATACCCCGACGCGCATGATTCCTCTTCCGTCGAAACCCCACGGGAATCCACACCGGCCCCGCCCCACTACCCATGATTATCCAAGTGCGCCCACATACATGGCCAATCGCGTCGATCCGTCGTCGCACACGCCGCGCGCAACCCCGCAACACAGCCAGACGTCCTGGCCTACCTCGCTCGTCATCGACGCGACGTGATCTGCTCGATCGTCGGCTGCGGCGCAGCGGTGAGCCCCTCGACGCATGCCGCAATTGCCACGCGTCCACCTACGCACCAATCGGGCCCGTTCGGGGCAATGTCCCGAGCTTCACAAGGGCCCTGCGCACACGTTGTTCGGCTTGCAAGACAGTTGCGAGATTCACGAAAGATCGAGGTCGTTCAAGATCGATTTCTGGCTACAGACATTGTCAGACATCGGTCCTATGCTCGTTGTGAGTGCAGACGGTATGCGGTGTCCTACGTTCGGCAGGCACCTCGTTCACGCGCGTGAAACGGGGATTGCGAGTCATGGCCAAGAACGGGATTTCTGACCGGACGTTCGTGGTGACGGGGACGCTGGCGTCGATGTCGCGCAAGGAAGCCGAGGCGGCGATCACTGCGACTGGTGGACGCGTTACCAGCGCCGTAAGTAGCAACACCGACGTGCTTGTCACAGGCGACAAGGAAAGCTGCAAGATCACCAAGGCGAGATCTAGTGGCCTCGAAGTCCGCGACGACGAGCGCAATCGGGCACGGAGTGTCAATCGCAGCGACTCACGTGGAATGGCAGGGGGTGGCGCGTGGTGAGAGCGAACGAGAAACCGGTTCGCAAGGCCGCCGGCCCCGAGTCAGGTCGTGCGCGCCAGGCGCTGTGGCGCATGTGACCTGCCCCCGGTTAGTGAGCCAGGCTCTTTGTGAGTCCTGGGTTGTTGTTCCTCCACTGTAGTGCGAACTCGTTGGGTGTCAGGTAGCCCAGCGAGGAATGTGGTCGGTGCGCGTTGGACTGCTGCCGGTAGTCCTCGGCCATGACCTTGGCCTCGAGGAGAGTGTGGAAGGCGGGTGTCAAGACCTTTTTATAAATAAAAGACCTATGGCCCAGTCCGAAAACTGGGCCATAGGGAGATTTTAATTGTCCAGATATCTCACACCTGAGAGGGATGGGTAAAGGCTTTCCCCCAGATCTGCCTGTTATAACACTATCAGTATTAATACCATTCTTTATTCTATCAGGATTCATACAATTCTGTCAAGTCTTTTTCTTCACGCTTGGTCATTAGTTTATCGGACCATTCTGCGATCCTTTGTAGATCTTCACGCAACCACCCGCGCCGGTTCCATGAAGTCATTAATTCTACATAGCACATTAAGGTATGAATCAACTTTTCTTGAATCTCCAATGTCTCCCTTGCTAGTTCATAGACAAAAGTCAGTGGTGGGAATCTCCCATCCGCTATGGAATCGAGTATCCGCTTGATATTCTTGTCAGCCATTGTCTTTCCTTCTGCACCGGCTGCACATCACGAAAGCAATTGTATTGCCTACGTCTTCATAGCCTAGAAGTTGGCGGGCTTCACGTTGAGGAACTTGTGTAGGTAGTTTATATGAATCGCACTGGGTTTAGTGGAGACTCTCAGCTTGTGATTTCCATCAGCGAGGTTTCGCTGATGGTTGCATCGTAGATTGCCTCGAACTCAACTGGCGGGACGTCGCCGAGATAGCTGTGCAATCGCTCGTTGTTGTGCCAGTGAACCCAGGTGAGCGTGGCTAGTTCGAGCTCATCAATCGTGCGCCAAGGACCACGTCCCGGGCCTCGCATGAGCTCAGTTTTTTAGAGGGCGTTGACGGATTCGGCGAGGGCGTTATCGAACGAATCTCCGATGGATCCAATCGAGGGACGGGCGCCGATTTCGTCGAGTCTCTCGCCGTAGCGGATGCGCGCGAATTGCGACCCGGCGTCCGAATGCAGGCGCAGGTCGTCGAACCTGGTGCCGCGTTGCCACCTCGCCATCTCAACGGCGTCTAAGACCATGTCGGTGCGCATGCTGCTGGCCACGCGCCAGCCAACGATCTTCCGGCTGTAGGCATCGGTGATGAAACAGACGTAGGCGACTCCTTGCCAGGTGGGCACGTAAGTCAGGTCCGTGACCCACAGCTCGTTGGGCGACGTAGCCGTGAAGTTCCGCTCGACGAGGTCGGGTGAGCGAGGTGCTGTGTCGTCTCGCTTGGTGGTGCGCACTTTCTTGGCCCTTCGAACGCCACAAAGGCTCTCGTTTCTCATCAAGCGAGCCACCTGGTCGCGTCCCACGTCGTGGCCTGCTCGGCGCATGGCCTTCCACATCTTTCGCGCGCCGTAGACGGAG
>Ga0194051_1001848_pt1 | contig 10771 bp, 9 predicted proteins | sample SepL2320m_MetaG_FD_161275 | JGI IMG/M metagenome (GOLD analysis project Ga0194051, IMG submission 161275) | Anoxic zone freshwater microbial communities from boreal shield lake in IISD Experimental Lakes Area, Ontario, Canada - Sep2016-L239-20m | ecosystem: Environmental > Aquatic > Freshwater >...
GACGGTCTGGAACACCCGGGCCAACGGGTCGGCGCCCTGCAGCAGCCGGGGATCACGCCAGCCGTCGGCGAACTGTGACTCGTAGGCGACGGTGCGGCGGTGTTCGGTGGGGATGCCGACCATGTCGCAGATGTTGTTCATCGGAACCAGTGAGGCCACCTCGGTGACGAAGTCGACCGAACCCTTGGCGGCGATATCGTCGACGATGCGCCGCGAGTTGGCGACGATGTGCTCGTCGATGCGGGCCAGTTGCTTGGGCGTGAATGCCGCCGCCATCAGCCGGCGGATCTTGGTGTGCCGCGGCGGATCCATCGCGATGAAGCCCTGCGCGGCGTCGAGCACCTCGAGCGGCAGCGACTCGAACGTAATGCCCCTGCCGGAGAGGAAATCGCCGGGACGCCGGGTCACCTCCACCAGATCGGCGTGCCGCACCACGGCCCAGAAACCCTGATCGTTGGGATCTTCGAACATGCCGTTCTTGACTGGCCGGTGCCACGAGATGGGCCGGTTCGCCCGCAGTTCGGCGAAGACCCTCTCTCTGTCCTGCGCCGTGGCGGCCCAGAACTGCGATGAGGAGATGTCGGCGGGGTCATAGGGGCGCTCAGCGCGGGTGATGACAGCGGTCATACGACGAGCATCTGACATAAGTATAAAATTGTCAAGTGACTGTTACGGATGGCTGCTGACTGTCGTCGGGGTTAGACTAACCAGCGTGACTGTCGTGGACCTTCGGGCCGAAACTCGGGCGTTTGGCCGGGCTCGGCTGCGTGAGCTGGCCCTCGATGCGGCGCGCGACGTCGTGCTGGACCGCGGCTGGGCGGCGGTCCGGATGGGCGCCATCGCGGCGGCGATTGGCATCAGCCGCCAGAGTCTGCACGCCGAATTCGGGACCAAGGACGACCTGGGCAACGCACTCATCATGCGGGAGACGGCCGAGTTCTTCGAGGGCATGCAGACGCTGCTGGCGGAGCATCCCGGCGACCTCGCCGGCGGGGTGGCGGCGGCAGCGCAGTACATGGTGTCCATCGCGCGCGGCAATCCGCTGCTGGAGACGATCCTGACCCGCACGCCCGGCAACGGCGGCGATATGTCGCTGCTGTCGCTACTGACCGTCCGCGGCGAACCGCTCATCGAGAACGCCATCGAGGCATTCGGCGCCTGGGTGAGCGGACAATGGCCCTCAGCGGATCCCGAGGATGTGCGCGTGATGGTGGAAAGTGTTGTGCGCCTATGCCTGAGCCACATCTTGACGCCGACCAAGACACCCGAGGATGTCGCGGCCGATCTTGCGGTGGTGGCGTGCCGTTGCCTGGAGCTGCCCGCTGGGTCCTAGCCGGCCAGCGGCGTGCAACTGTAGGGGTTCGGGACCAAGAAGTGCACGGCCGGCATCCCGTCGGCGTCGATGAACGAGGTGTCGGGACCCCACGTGGTGCCCGGCTTGATCCACGGCGGCGCGCCCAGGGGGTAGGCGACGGTCAATTCGGTGTAGAACTGCAGACCGGCCGGGCACCCCGGCTTCGTCGGCGCCATCGGATTCCAGGCGTGCACGATGATGGGGTTGAACAGGTGGGGACCTTGCGCACAGTCGGGTTGGCATTCCACCGAGTTGTCCATACCGGTGCCGACGGCGCCGCCGGGCCCCCAGGACAGCCATCTCATGTTCTCCATCACCGAGGTCGAGTCGCAGTTATAGATCACCTGAGCGGGCCTCTCCACCACCGGATCGCTGGGATCCCAACATTTTCCGATCAGGTAGGTAACGGAACCGTCGGACGGAGCCTGATCCGGGTCGGCACCTGCCACAGGTGTCATCAGCACGAGCAGCGCCATTGCGCCGAGTCCCGCGGACAGTGCAATAGCGCGCATCGTCGAACTCCTTTCCGCGTTGAATGCTAGTGCCACGGGGATGTGCGACCCGGTTATCGCGCCATTTCCCGTCGGTGGTGCTCACTAGCATCAGAAGTGGTCGGGTACGGCCCGGCCCACGTGGAAAAGTGGGATGGTGAACGATGAGCTTCAATCTCGCAGTGATAGCGCCCGGTGCAGTGGAATCCGCCGATCAGGCTTGGGGTCTTGTGCAGGCAATGCTAAACGGCCTCGAGGGGGAACCGCCAGACGCCATCCTTGACGTGCTTGCAGAGTTGGCTGCCTGCGGCGCGGGCAAGTTCACAGTCGATCGGCCCGCGGACTCGCGCGGTGCCATCATTTCCACCGAGCGTCCTGATCGCGATGTCTACGAGATGCTGCTGCTGCTGACCAAGGACCGCGGCGTCGCCGTCTACGATCCGATCCCCTCTCGCCTTTACGATCCGCGCGGGCACATCGAGATCGATGTGACGCTCGGCGCGACCGTCACGCTGCCCTACCTGACTCAAGAGTTGTTGCGCGACCTGGTGTTGCAGCCACGCTGGCCGGACCCGCAGTGTCCGTTCTTCACCATCGCTCGCGCCGACCAGGAATTCATCCAGGTCAACTACGCCGACGATGGCGATTACCAGCTTGAGTATCGCGACGGTGGACCGGATTCGCAGTTCGTGTTCCACACCACGGACAGCGAGTCGGTGATCGACGTCATGTGGGCGTGGACAACCCAGAATACAAGCTGGCGCACGGCGGTTGACTGGAGCCTTTTCGACCTTGAGGCCGAAGCCGAGCCCACTTCCCTTCCCCGGTAGAACGGGTGGCGAGTTTCGGGCCGCGAGCCGATGCGGTAAGTTCGCCGCGTCTCTGCATACGACCGCCGGAGGGGACTGATGTTGCGCGTCGAAGCCCAACGAACGCGGCCGCCGCGACTGCCCTGGTTCAGTCGCGGATTGGTGGCCGGCGCCGCCGGAACCCTGACCATGGCCACCTTCTACCACGTCGAACGCCGGCTGCGGCGCGGCCGCTACACGGGAGTGACAACGCTGGCCGACGGCACACCGGTGGAGGGGTTGTTCTCCCACGAGGGCCTGGACTACGACGACAGCGTGGTGCCCGGACAGATCGTCGCCTCGCTTCTCAAACTCCCCGAGCCGAAGCCGCGCCAGGCCGGGGCCATCGCCCTGCTGTTGCGGTGGACCTATGGTCCGGCATTCGGCATAGCCCATGTATGGCTGCGCAAGCGGCTACCCGAGCCGGCTGCCAGCCTGCTGTTCGGCAGCGTGCTGATGACCGTGACCTCGGTGGCCTTCCCGGTACTGGGCGGAACACCGGTGCCGTGGCGCTGGCCGGTCGACGCCCAGATCAGTTCGCTCGGCAGTCACACCGGCTACATCATCACCGCGTCCGTGGTGGACAACATCCTGCGCTGAGCGGGCCATGATGATTTCCCGAACCGATGACGAATCGGCTCACTCTGGCCCACAATGGAATACGAGACGAGCAATCGGGGGAGTTCGATATGGCGAGATACAGCTACACCTGTGCCGATCACGGTGCGGCGGAGGTCACCTTGCCGATCGGTACCGCGCCGCAGCACGTGGACTGCGTGCAGTGCGGTCAGCCGGCTAAGCGGGTCTACTCCTCGCCCATGTTGTCGGCGGTGGACCAGAAGCGGATGAACCTCATCGACTCCACTCACGAGACATCGGATCGACCCGAGGTCGTCACGTCCATCCCCCGGGGCGGTCGCATCAACAGCCGACCGACCCGGATGGCCCCGCCGGACCCACGGCTGCAGAAACTGCCGCGTCCCTGATCCGGCGGGGCCCCGTCTACTTCTTCCAGGGGTGGGGCGCCCAACCCTTGTGGTCCTTCCACAGCGACTTCGGTACGGCCATGCCGCCCGATACCTTGGGCACCTTGCCGTGGCCGGGACGCAGGTCGATATCGAAGATCGCCGTCGGCAGGTACACCGTGGAGCAGGCGTTGGGAATGTCGACCACGCCTGACAGCCGGCCTTCGATGGGCGCGGTGCCCAGCACCATGAGCGCCTGAATCCTGCTGTAGCCGAACTTCTCCAGGAAGTCGATGGCATGCAGGCACGCGCGCTGGTAGCCCAGGAACGGGTCCAGATACTTCTGCTCGCCCTCGAGTGTCACCGAGGTGCCGGAGAACGCCAGCCACTCGCTGTACTGCGGGTCGGTGGTGCCGGGCATGAAGATGGCGTTCTCGCCGACGCCGTACTTGGCCATACCGTCCTTGATCACGTCGACGCCGAGGACCATGTAGCCGCCCATCTCGATGGCGCCGCAGAACGTGATCTCGCCGTCACCCTGGGAGAAGTGCAAGTCGCCGAAGGACAGGTTGGCCCCGTCGACGAACACCGGGTAGAACACCCGGGTGCCCTTGGTGAAGTTCTTGATGTCCTGATTGCCGCCGTTCTCGCGCGGCGGGGCGGTGCGGGCGGCCTCGCCGGCTACCCGGTCAAAGTCCTTGCCGGTCAACGATCCGAGGATCGCGCTGTCCGGAAGGGGTGGCAGCGCCAACGGCGGAACCCGGTCGGGATCAGTCGCAATCAGTGCGCCCTCGCGCTTGTTCCACCGAGCCAACAATTCCTTCGAGGGCGCGGTACCCATCAGACCGGGGTGCTGGATGCCGACATAGGACACGTCGGGCACGTGGCGGGAGGTGGCGACGCCACCGCGGAAGTCCCAGATCACCTTGTAGGCGTCGGGGAACCACTCGGTGAGGAACCCGCCACCGTTCTCGGTGGGGAAGATGCCGGTGTAACCCCAGCCCTGCCCCGAGATGCCCTTCGGATCCTCGGTGTCGCACGGGCCGATATCGAGGATGTCCACCACGAGTAGATCGCCGGGCTTGGCGCCCTCGACTCGGAACGGGCCGGAGAGCACGTGCACACCGGGCAGTGGCGCATCGCGCACGTCGTCAGCGGAGTCGTCATTGCGGATCGCCCCGTCGAACCATTCCCGGCAGTCAGCGCGAAAGACGTCGCCGGGCTTGACGGTGACGTTGGCCGGGACGTCGGGGTGCCACCGGTTGTGGCCGACGTGTTTCTGGTCCGAGAAGGACTTCTTGTCATCAAGAGGGAAGAGATTCTTTGGCATGTCGTGCCCTTTCCTTACTGAGAGTTGATGAGAGTTGTTGCTGGAACGGGTCGGCTCAGGCGGATACCGGGGCCGGACTCGGTGTGGACCGAGCGAGTACTGCGAGGCCGCCGAAGACGACCACTCCGAGGACCGCCAGGACTACGGCGACGGTCTTGTTATCGAGGTCGGCCCAGCGGCCGGTGAGGAGCAGGAATGCCGGGATGGCTCCGGTGACCCAGCCCTCGACGGCTGCTACCGCACCGGTGTATCGGGTCAGCGACTCTTGTCCGCGCCCGAGGAGGAAGAAGAACAAGAGCCACAGGAACGCCCAGTACAGCCAGATGACGCCGAATGCGTAGTCCTTGTTGCCGAAATTGATCACCGCGAAGGCGACGGCACAAATCGCCACGAACAACGAAAAGTAACCCAGCCCGGTGCCGTCGAGGTCGTTCCACAGATTGATGGCGACGTAGAGGTAGGTGAAGCCGAACAGATACAGACCCGACGCCCCCAGAATCTGAGCGGTATTGCCGTTGGCCGTGAAGATCAGATACGTCGGAGTGACGACCTGCAGAATGCCAACGAAAATGTTGAGGGGGACCGCGGCCCGGGAATCGACCCATCCCAGGAGCATGCAGCCATTGAGAAACAAAACAGCACCAACGTAAAGCAGTCCGACAGATCCCATACCGAGTCTTTCCTCCCAAGCCTGCACCGCAGGAAGCGGTGAAATTTCGTGGCCATCGGGGTTGAGCCATAAGCGAGAGCACCATCAGGCGGCTTCGCAACTCGGAACTGGACTACCTGACCCCCTAACTGTTTCGCAGTAACCCCCCCGACTCCGCCCACACTCGACCTCCCCTGCCGTGCCTGTCATCGTTTTGGCGAAACATTTCGGAAATAATTGGGTAAGTCCACTTATATTGTAAGGTTTGTGCAGGTCGATGGCTTATGCTAAGTGAGGCGGTGATGCATTGACAGGGAAAGCGACTTCGGGCCGGCCGGCCGTGACAGCGGAGGCCACGCTGCTCGAAGCTTTGCCGCCCGAAGAGCGGCTCATCCTTCCGTGCCTGCAACACATCCAGCGGGCAATCGGCCACATCAGCGACGGTGCGGTGAATGTGGTCGCCGAGTTCCTCAACGTCAGCCGGGCCGAGGTCATCGGTGTGCTGACCTATTACCACGATCTGCGCCGGACCCCGCCGTCTGCGGTGGTGGTCGGGGTGTGCGTGGCCGAAGCTTGCCAGGCCTCCGGTGTCCGATTGCTGATCGAGCAGATCGAGCATGATTTCGGGGTGCGACTCGGAGCTGGAACTGGTTCTGGCCCAATCGAATTCATAAAGGCCTACTGTCTCGGCAACTGTGCGCTCGGCCCGGCAGTCATGGTCAACGGTCGGCTTGTCGGACGGTGCGATATCAGTCGGGTGCGGGCCGCGGTGGTCGAGGCCCAGGTGGTCCCGCGATGAGCGTGCGCGTCTATGTTCCCGGTGATTCGGCAGCGTGCTCAGTGGGTGCCGATGACGTTGCCGTGCGGATCGTCGAGTTGGCCACAGCCGGGGGAGTCACCGTGGAGGTGATCCGCAACGGTTCGCGGGGCATGCTCTGGCTGGAACCCTTCGTCGAAGTCCAGACCGCCGCCGGTCGCGTCGGCTACGGCCCCGTCGCACCCGGTGACGTCGCGGAACTGATCGAGGCAGGTCTGTTCGACGGCCGCCCGCACGCACTGGGGCACGGACTGGTCGAGGAGATTCCGTGGCTGGCCCGCCAGCAGCGGGTGAGCTTCGCGCGGGTGGGCCTGGCCGACCCCTTGGATCTGGACGAGTACCGCAGGCTCGGCGGTCTGGTGGGCCTGGGCCGCGCCCTGGCCAAGCCGGCCGCGGAGGTAGCTGACGACGTCCTGGCCTCCGGACTGCGCGGCCGCGGTGGGGCCGGATTCCCGGCCGGGATCAAGTGGCGCACAGTCCAAGAGGCCCCCGGTGAGGTCAAGTACGTGTGCTGCAACGCCGACGAAGGCGACAGTGGCACCTTTGCCGATCGCATGCTGATGGAGGGCGACCCCTTCACGCTGCTCGAAGGTATGGCGATCGCGGGTACCGCCGTCGGGGCGAGCATCGGGCTGATCTATGTGCGATCGGAATACCCGGCGGCGATCCGAACCCTGCGTACCGCAGTCGATATCGCGCGCATCGACGGGTGGCTGGGCGATGACGTACTCGGCTCGGGTCTTGCCTTCGATGTGCGCATCGTCGAAGGCGCGGGCTCGTATGTGTGCGGTGAGGAAACCGCGATGTTGGAGAGCCTCGAGGGCAAACGTGGCATGGTGCGTCCCAAACCGCCGATCCCGGCACTGCAGGGACTATTCGGCAAGCCGACGCTGGTGCACAACGTGCTCACCCTGTCGGCGGTGCCGCAGATCCTGGCCAACGGCCCGGCGGCCTACCAGGCCCTGGGTGTGGACCGCTCACGCGGCACCCAGGTCTTCCAACTCGCCGGCAATATTGCCCGCGGCGGGATCGTCGAACTCGCCTTCGGGGTGAGTCTGCGCGAACTCGTCGAGGACTTCGGTGGTGGGACGTACTCGGGCAGGGGTGTGCGCGCGGTGCAGGTGGGCGGACCGCTGGGCGCCTACCTACCCGACTCCGCCCTGGATGTGTCGATGGATTACGAGGCTCTGTTAGCCGCCAACTCGATGCTCGGCCACGGCGGGGTGGTCGTCTTCGACGACACCGTGGACATGGCCGCCCAGGCCCGCTTCGCCATGGAGTTCTGCGCCGTCGAATCCTGCGGCAAGTGCACGCCGTGCCGCATCGGCTCCACCCGCGGCGTCGAGGTCATCGACAAGATCACCGCCGGAATCGACCCGGAGCGTAACCTTGTACTACTTGAGGAGCTCTGCGAAACCATGACCGACGGATCACTGTGCGCCATGGGCGGACTCACGCCGCTGCCGGTGCGCAGTGCAGTGGCGCACTTCGGCGAGGACTTTCACCGATCAGCGAACGGACGGCCACGACAATGACCCTTCTCAAAGAACCCGACCACGGCACACCGGCATCGGTATCCGACCAGACGGTGTCGGTGGACATTGACGGTGTGATGGTGACGGTGCCCGCCGGGACCTCGGTGATGCGCGCCGCCGCCGAAGCCGGTTTGGCCGTACCCAAGCTGTGCGCCACCGACTCACTGCAACCGTTCGGCTCCTGCCGGCTGTGCCTGGTTGAGATCGACGGCAAGAAGGGCACTCCCGCGTCCTGCACCACCCCGGTCGAACCGGGCATGGTGGTGCACACCCAGACTCCGCGCGTCGAACGTTTGCGCCGGAACGTCATGGAGCTCTACATCTCCGACCATCCGCTGGACTGTCTGACCTGTCCGGCCAACGGCGACTGCGAACTACAGGACATGGCCGGTGTGGTCGGACTGCGGGAGGTGCGTTACGGCTTTGCCGGTGAGAACCACCTGGATGCGCCGACCGACTCCAGTAATCCCTACTTCGATTTCGATGAGTCCAAGTGCATCGTGTGCAGCCGCTGTGTTCGAGCCTGCGACGAGATCCAGGGCACCCTGGCATTGACCATCGTCGGACGTGGCTTCGACTCCAAGGTGAGTGCCGGCGGCACGAATTTCATGGACAGCGAATGTGTCTCGTGCGGCGCGTGCGTGCAGGCCTGCCCGACGGCGACGCTGTCGGAGAAGTCCGTCATCGAACTCGGGATCCCGACCCGCAGTGTGTTGACCACGTGTGCGTACTGCGGGGTGGGCTGCTCGTTCAAGGCCGAACTGCGCGGCGATGAACTGGTTCGCATGGTGCCGCACAAGGACGGCGGCGCCAACGAGGGCCACTCGTGCGTCAAGGGCCGCTTCGCGTGGGGGTATGCCAGCCATCCCGATCGTGTTGTCTCGCCGATGATCCGGGACACCATTGCCGATCCGTGGCGGGAGGTCTCCTGGGAGGAGGCCATCGGCTATGCGGCGCGCCGGTTGGGCGAGGTCCAGGAGGCCTATGGCCGCGACAGCATCGGCGGTATCACCTCCTCGCGCTGCACCAATGAAGAGGTCTTCGTGGTGCAGAAGATGGTGCGGGCTGCGTTCGGCAATAACAACGTCGACACCTGCGCTCGGGTCTGCCACTCACCGACCGGCTATGGGCTCAAGCAGACCTTCGGTACCTCGGCGGGAACCCAGGATTTCAAGTCGGTGGCGGAGTCCGACGTCATCGTCGTGATCGGGGCCAACCCCACCGATGCCCATCCGGTGTTCGCCTCCCGGATGAAGAAGCGGCTGCGGGAAGGCGCGCGACTGATCGTCATCGACCCGCGCCGCATCGACCTGGTGCGCTCGCCACATATCCAGGCTGAGTACCACCTGCAATTGCAGCCCGGCACCAATGTGGCCGTGGTGAACGCGATGGCGCACACGATCGTCGACGAGGGACTCGTCAACACCGAGTTCGTCGCGCAGCGCTGCGACCCCGAGCTGTATCGGGAGTGGGAGGAGTTCATCCGACTGCCGGAGAACAGTCCCGAGACGATGGAGCAGTTCAGCGGTGTTCCCGCCGCCGATATCCGCGCGGCGGCACGGCTGTACGCCGCCGGGCCGAACTCGGCCGTCTACTACGGGCTGGGTGTCACCGAACACAGCCAGGGCTCGACCATGGTGATGGCGATGGCCAACCTCGCCATGGCCACCGGGAACATCGGCCGCGACGGTGTCGGGATCAATCCGCTGCGCGGCCAGAACAATGTTCAGGGCTCCTGCGATATGGGATCGTTCCCACACGAGTTCCCCGGCTACCGCCACGTCTCCGACACCGTCGTGCGTGAGCAGTTCGAGACACTTTGGGGCACAATGCTGCAGTCCGAGCCGGGCCTGCGGATCCCCAACATGTTCGACGCCGCTGTCAGCGGTGACTTCAAGGCGCTGTTCGTCCAGGGTGAGGACATTGCTCAATCCGACCCGAACACCCATCACGTGGTGGCTGCGCTGGAGTCGTTGGAATTGGTGATCGTTCAGGATCTGTTCATCAACGAGACCGCGAAATATGCCCACGTATTCCTGCCCGGCACGTCATTTCTGGAGAAGGACGGCACCTTCACCAACGCCGAACGGCGCATCAACCGGGTGCGTCCGGTGATGAAGTCCAAGATCGGCAAGCAGGAGTGGCAGGTCGCGTGTGAGCTGAGTGCCGCGATGGGCTACCCGATGCACTACAACACTGCGGCTGAGATCATGGACGAGATCGCCACGCTGACACCGACATTCGCCGGGGTGTCCTTCGCCCTGCTCGACGAGGTCGGCAGTGTGCAGTGGCCCTGCAACGCCGACAATCCGCTGGGCACGCCGATCATGCACGTCGACCGGTTCGTCCGTGGCGACGGTGCCTTCCAACTGACGCCGTACGTCCCCACCGATGAGCGCAGCACCCGGCGCTTCCCACTGTTGCTGACCACCGGCCGAATCTTGAGCCAGTACAACGTCGGCGCCCAGACCCGCAGGACGGCGAACGTCGTGTGGCATGAGGAGGACGTCCTCGACATCCACGTCTCCGATGCCGAGATGCGCGGGATCGCCGACGGGTCCTGGGTGACCCTGGCCAGCCGCGTGGGGTCGACCGCGCTGCGGGCCCACATCTCCGATCGGGTCCCGCCCGGTGTGGTTTACACGACATTCCACTATCCGGTCAGCGGAGCCAACGTGGTCACCACCGACAACTCCGACTGGGCGACCAACTGTCCGGAGTACAAGGTGACCGCGGTGGAGGTGTCGCCGAACCTGCGCGGTGCCGACCACCTGATCGAGAG
>Ga0194051_1001853_pt1 | contig 10752 bp, 7 predicted proteins | sample SepL2320m_MetaG_FD_161275 | JGI IMG/M metagenome (GOLD analysis project Ga0194051, IMG submission 161275) | Anoxic zone freshwater microbial communities from boreal shield lake in IISD Experimental Lakes Area, Ontario, Canada - Sep2016-L239-20m | ecosystem: Environmental > Aquatic > Freshwater >...
GGCGATGGACTGGTGCTTGTGAGTCAAATCATCATTGGGAGATTCGACAAGACACAGGGGCTGCGACTGGATTCATTGCCGGGTTGGCAGGCCGGGGCTGCCGCCGCCATACGAGGCAGTCGAACGCTTTGCTGCCGACCCGAGCGACGAGGCCTTCACCACGATCGTCGATCAGCTCCTCGCCCGGCGGGAATATGGGGAGCGGTGGGGCTGCCACTGGCGAGACGATCGACCCGCTGGCCCTCCGGCCGCCCCATTTTCAACTTCGGGCCAAATACGTCATCCAAATCCTAGCCAATGGCGGTCCGTCTCAAATGGACACGTTTGATCCCAAGCCGATGCTCACCAAATACCACGGCTTCCGTCTGCCGTTCCATCAGGAGACCGAGCGGCTCACCTATCGGTTTCAGGGCCGGGATTTTAGACTGACCGACGTCTACGGCAGAGTCGTCCGCGAGCTGATTGCCTGATCGCCTGCGACCGAACACCACGTTGGCACATCAGTCGCTCCTTCCCATACGTTTCGTTCACGACGGCAGCTGTTCATGCAACGAGCAACATCTTTTCAGGGCGGCGCCTACCGCTGGCAGGTCGTGGCCATGCTCTGGCTTGTCTGCTTTTTCAACTATGCCGACAGGCAGGCGATCTATGCCGTTTTCCCGCTGCTCAAGAGCGAGTTCGGCTTCGACTCGGTGCAACTCGGTCTGATCGGATCGGCGTTCATGTGGGTCTACGCGGGCGGAGCTCCGTTTGCCGGGTTTATCGCCGACCGCGCGAAGCGGGTGCATCTGATTTTGGGTGGCTGCATCTTCTGGAGCTTCGTCACTGTGGCGACGGCATGGTGCTCGCAACTCTGGCACTTCGTCACCGTCAGGGCTCTGGAGGGCTTAGGCGAAACGTTTTACTTTCCATCATCGATGTCGCTGGTGAGCGACTACCACGGCCCCTCCACCCGCGGCCGCGCGTTTGCCATCCACCAGTCGAGCGTCTACTTCGGCACGATTCTCGGCAGCTGGCTCGGCGCGGTGCTGGCCGAGTGGTACGGGTGGCGGGTGGGCTTCTGGATATTTGGAAGCCTGGGCCTCGTGGTGGCAGCGGTGCTCTATTTTTTTCTGCAGGAGCCTCAACGCGGCGCTGCAGATGCTGCGGAAATGGTGGCCACCGGCCACACGCTCCCTCACTCCCCCGGCAAACCACTCAGCATTGGCGACACGCTACGACTGGTGCTCGGGAAGCCAGCGGTGGTTTTGCTCATGCTTGCGTTCCTCGGAGCGAATTTTGTGGCCACGATCTTCCTGACGTGGACGCCAACATTTCTGGTCGAGAAATTTAACTATTCGCTCGGCGCCGCCGGGCTCTACGCCACGCTCTTCATCCATCTCGCTAGCGCTGTAAGCGCGCCATTGGCGGGCATGGCCGCCGACAGGCTGGCGTCCAAGATGGCAGGCGGGCGAATGATCGTGCAGGCTGCGGGGCTTCTGGTGGGGTCGATCTTCGTGGCGATGGTCGGTCTGTGTACCACCACGCCAGTGCTGCTGGCCGCCATGACGGCCTTCGGTGCGTGCAAGGGTTGTTACGACGCCGGGATCTTTGCATCGCTCTACGATCAGATCCAGCCCGAGGCGCGCGCCACCGCCGCTGGCATCATGAACACGATCGGTTGGGGAGGCGGTGCGCTCGGGCCGCTCTTCGTCGGCTTAGCCACCACATATGGCGGAGCTGAAAGCGACATGGCCAACATGAGCCATGCGATCGCTCTGGGAGGCGGTGTATATCTGCTGTGCGCGGCCCTGCTGGCCGGCGCAATCGCATGCAGCCAGCCAGCGAATTCCAGCCAGCAGCAGCCCTCGCCGACAGATTGACTGTTTTCATACACCCGAATTTTCAATTCGCCATAGACTTGTGAAAATTCGTGCATGGCAGCATTTCAAACCCAACCTGACACGACGGCTTGTCCGTGCTACAATTCAGTTGGATATCGGCCTCAAGTGCTTGAGACTGGGCTCACGGAGAGTCGCCAGATGCGCCACCGTTTCAAACAACGTTGCTCGACAATTTTGGGCTGCCTCGTGCGATTTTCTTGGCCGTGCGTAGCGTTGCTGCAGCTATTCGCAATTGGCTCGGTCGCAGTGGCAGATTCCCCCTCTCAAACCGAGGCCCACCGCAGCGTCTACCAGGAAAAGCTCAAGCCTCTCTTGGCGTCGCGATGCTTTTCCTGCCACGGCGGGCTCAAGCAAGAGGCTGGGCTGCGACTGGACACCGTCGAACTCATGTTTGAGGGAGGTGAATCCGGCGCGGTCATCTCGAAGGAAAACCCAGGCACAAGCCTGATTCTGTCGCGAGTAAGCGACCCAGATCCTGCCTCGCGTATGCCGCCCGAGGGCGAAGGCGAGCCGCTCACGCCCGAGCAACTCTCGCTTCTCAAGGCTTGGATCGTGGCCGGGGTTCCGGCTCCCGCCGACGAAAGGCCCGAGGCTGACCCGCGAGATCACTGGGCCTTTCAGCCACGAACTCGGCCCGCGGTGCCTGCGGTAACCGCTGCGGCGTGGGTAAAAAATCCCATCGATGCCTTCTTGGCCAATGGCTACGAGCGCAACGGGCTCACGCCGCAACCCGAGGCCCCGCGAAGTGTGCTTATCCGGCGGCTCTATTTGGATCTTATCGGTTTGCCCCCCACAGCAGCTCAGCTCGCATTGCTTGAGTCTGATCAATCGTCTGACTGGTACACACAATTGGTCGACCAACTTCTGGCCGATCCACAGCACGGCGTGCGGTGGGCCCGCCACTGGATGGATATCTGGCGATTCAGCGATTGGTGGGGGCTGGGTGAGGAAGTGCGCAACAGCCAGAAGCACATGTGGCACTGGCGAGATTGGATTATTGAATCCCTCAACGCCGACACGCCCTACGACGAAATGGTTCGCCAGATGCTCGCCGCCGACGAGATCTATCCCGACGACCCCACGAAACTCCGCGCCACAGGCTACCTCGTCCGCAATTATTTTTCGTTTAACCGCACCCCTTGGATGGACGAGACTGTTGAGCACGTGGGCAAGGGCCTCCTTGGCCTCACGATGAATTGCTCCAAGTGTCACGACCACAAATTTGATCCGATCCAGCAGGAAGATTTCTACAAAATGCGGGCCTTTTTCGAGCCCTACCACGTTCGGCTGGATATCGTGCCCGGGCAGGCTGATCTGGCCCAGGATGGCCTCCCGCGGGTCTACGATGGCGTGCCCGAGATGCCCACGTATCTCTTTGTGCGCGGGGAAGACACCAAGCCAGACACTTCGCGCTCGATCCAACCGGGCGTACCCGAGGTCATCGCGTTCAAAGAGATCGTGATCCAGCCTGTGTCCCTACCAAAGACAGCGTTCCAACCCCAGCGGCAACCGTGGGTGATCGAGGCTCACGCGACGAGCGCCGCAGGCACGGTGAAGGCCGCCGAGCAATCGCTGACTCAAGCAATTGAAAAGCGAACTGCAGCCGAGCGGGCCGTTGCGGCGGAAGAATCAAAGGCAGCCGCTGGAACTGGAGTTGCCATCGCAGGGCCAAGCACCGCGTTAGCCAACGGGCTTTCCGCTGCCGGCGAATTCCGCGATGACTTCAGCGCATTCGACTCCGCCCGATGGAAAACATTTGGGGGCAGTTGGAAACATGAGCCTGGCAGGATGCTGCAGGGACAAGACGGCGCCACGCAGTCGGCGCTTCGTTTGGCCTCAGCCCCACCTCGCAACTTCGACGTCACCGCCCAGTTCACGATTCTCGGCGGCAGCCAGTGGCGTAGCGTTGGACTAGCCTTCGATGTGAGTCAACCCGATCCGTCGCAGTCTGCCGGGGCCGATGATAGCCAACTCATGATCTACGCCAGCGCCGTGGACAACGGGCAGAAGGTCCAAGCTTCGTACACGACCGGAGCCCGTTGGGAATACCCCGTGGAAGGAAAGGTATCTCACCCGATCGCGATTGGCCGATCCTACTCGCTTCGCGTTGCGGCCCGCGACACGCTTGTGAACGTGTGGCTCGATGGCAGGGAGTTGATGGCATGGCGGAGCCCGATCAAGCGGCGTGACGGCGCGATGCAGTTCACCACATTTGATTGCATTGCGGCCTTCCATGGCGTTTTAGTTGCACCTTTGGCCGACAGCGTGAAGCTCCGCGAGCCCACGGTTGTTCCGACGCCAGATCCCACTGCCACGCCGGCGGGCGTTCCCCTCGAGGCCGCTCGAAATGCCCTCGCCGTCGCTCGGCTCGATGTGGCCCTATCGGAGCGGTCGGTGGGCGTTGCGCAGGCCAAACTGCAAAGCGTACAACTGCGGGGCGATGCGATGCGGGCCGCATGGGCGGCCGAGGATGTGCCCAACTCGCCGGCTCCACCACTCAATGACAAACCGGCCCGAGCCGCGTTGCAGGCCGAGCGAGAGGTTGCCATTGCAAGGGCGCACCACAGAGTGGCTGAAGTTGAGTTGAGTCTTGCCAAAGCGACCGAGGACAAGAAGCCTGCAATTCAAAAGCAACTGACGACGGTTCGAGAAGAAGCCGAGAAGGCCGTGAAAGCGGAGGCTCCGCCAGGCGACAGTTTCGTCGAGCTCATCGGCGCACAGTGGTCGCCGACTCGGTTTCGCGAGTCCCGCAGCGATGACAAAACCATTCCATTTCAGCCCACCAGCACCGGCCGTCGACGAGCACTGGCCCAATGGATTACCGATCCGCGAAATCCACTCACCGCCCGCGTGGCAGTCAATCACATCTGGATGCGGCATATGGGCAAGCCGATGGTAAGCACCGTCTTTGACTTCGGACGCAAAGGCAATGCCCCAGTCAATCCCGAACTGCTCGACTGGCTGGCCAGCGAGTTGGTAGATCACCAGTGGAACATGAAGCAACTCCACCGGCTCATCGTCACCTCGGCAGCCTATCGAATGAGTTCCTCCACGCTCGGAGCAGAATCAAACGCGAAGCTCGACCCCGACAACCGCCTCCTCTGGCGACGCGAGCCAATCCGACTGGAGGCCCAAGTGATTCGGGATTGCTCGCTTTCGATTGCTGGCACGCTGGAATTGGCCATTGGCGGCCCATCGATACCGCCCTCCAAGCAGGCCGACTCAAAGCGTCGCAGCATCTACTTCTTCCATTCGAACAACGACCGCAATCTGTTTCTGAGCCTGTTTGACGAGGCTGATGTGAAAGAGTGCTACCAGCGAGATCAGAGCATCGTGCCTCAGCAGGCTCTGGCCCTTTCCAATGCACAACTCATTCACGACTCGGCCTCGCGGCTCAGCCAGCGGCTCTCAGCGGCTGGTGGCACTGGCGCCATTGCCAGCCTCGATGCTGACTTTATCTCTGAGGCCTTCTTGGCCGTCTTGGGCCGTAGGCCTTCGCCGGCAGAAACGGCTACGTGCCTGGAATCAATTGGTGTCTGGCAGGGCCAGACCGATCCCAATGAACCAGCTTCTACTGACTCGGCCAAGGCCCATCTGGTCTGGGCTCTCTTCAACCACAACGATTTTGTCACCCTGCGATGACAACCCCGACAGGAGCCGCCAACATGCCTCACTTTTGCTCCGACGAACACGTCCGTAGACACCTGCCACGACGCACGTTTCTGGCCGACATGGGGATGGGGTTCACCGGCATGGCACTCGGTGCCATGCTCAATCGCGAGGCCCTTGCCAACACCGCGGCGTGGTCGCCGCCCAATGGGCTGCCGCACTTTGCCCCCAAAGCCAAGAGTGTGATCTGGCTCTTCATGAACGGTGGTGTCAGCCATATGGAGAGCTTCGACCCCAAGCCAATGATTACGAAGTTTGGAGGCAAATCAATCAAAGAAACGCCCTACGCCGACGTACAGAATCCTGACAAGCTCGCCAAAGAGCGGGCCCCTGTGCCCGATGCCAACGGCAATCAGCGGAATGTTCTCTTTCCATTGCAAATCGGCTACAAAAAACATGGACAAAGCGGCATCGAGGTGAGCGACTGGTTTCCGCACACCGCTCGCAATATCGACAAGATTTCTATCGTCCGCTCGATGTGGACCACCGACTCCAACCACGGCGCTCAAACACAATTTCACACCGGTCGGCACATGCTGGATCCGGCCTCACCCACGCTTGGAGCATGGGCGCACTACGGATTAGGATCGCTCAACGATGATTTACCGCAGTTCATCTCAATCGGTACGCGAGAATACTGGAACAAAAAAGACGGCATCTATCTGGGGCCAGCTCACGACGCGGTGCCTCTTCGCATTGACCCAACCAACCCGCTTGACTTTGGTACGCCCGAGCGGCCGTTTGGAAAAAAGGCCCAAGCCGAGGGATTCAGTCTCGTGGAACGGCTCAACGCCTTGAGCGGCATCGAATATCCAAACGACCCAGCCACCGCCGCGAGAATCGCCTCGTACGAACTGGCTTTCCGGATGCAGCAAAGCGTGCCAAACGTTATTGACTTCTCTCAGGAATCGGAGGAAACAAAGAATCTGTACGGCCTAAACCTGCCGCACTGCAAGGAGTTTGGCCAACAGTTGCTGGCCGCACGGCGATTTGTGGAACGGGGCGTGCGTTTTATTCAGATTCAGCATGGTGGCGGCGGGGCCGGCGCATGGGATGCCCACTCTGGACTCAAGTCCAACCATACAAAACTCTCCCTCGCGGTTGATCAGCCGATCGGCGCGCTCTTGGAAGATCTCGACCGCCGCGGCCTGCTGGACGAGACGATCGTCATCTTCGCAACAGAGTTTGGCCGGACGCCGGGTTCGCAAGACTCTGATGGTCGCGACCACCATCCTTTTGCCTTTTCGGTGTGGATGGCTGGCGGCGGCATCAAGGGGGGCTATGTGCACGGCGCCACAGACGAACTCGGATTTCACGCGGTAGAAAATCGCCACTACGTCACCGACATTCACGCCACAATCCTCAAGCAGCTGGGCCTCGATTCCCGGCAACTTGAAATCCCAGGCCGCAAGCGATTGGCAATCGATCACGGCACGCCGATCGACGACATCATCGCCTAGCCACAGGAACTGACATGCTTTAATTGGACCGAGTTCGCATTGCGGGCGGTATCCACTGAATACCACAGCCCTTTCTCTTACCAGACTCTTGGCCTAGACTCTCGGCCTTGCCCACGCATTTGGAGCCCGAATGAAAATCGTCCGCGTTGAAACTCATGTCTGCCATGCCAGAATGCGAAACTGGATTTTTGTCAAAGTCGTTACCGACCAGGACGGTCTCTGGGGCTGGGGAGAGGCCACGCTTGAGTGGCATACGCGAGGCATCGTGGGCGCGATTGCCGACGTTTCTGAACTGATTGTTGGAGAGGATCCAACCCGCATTGAATACCTCTGGCAGATGATGTTCCGGCAACATTTCTGGCATGGGCACGGCATCGAACGGGCCACAGCCATCGCCGGCATTGATCTGGCTCTCTGGGACATTCTGGGCAAGATCGCCAACCTGCCCTGCTCCAAGCTGTGGGGCGGCCCGGTGCGCGACCACGTTCGCACCTACTGCCATCTGGGCGGCGGCAGCATGGAAGATTTCTACGAGACCGCTGCCGACGATGCCAAGCGATTTGGCGATCTGGCCACGCAGGCCGTAGCCGATGGCTTTACGGCATTCAAGTCGATGGCGGTGCCTCCCACGCTCCCGCTGGAAGGGCTCAAGCCGCTACGCGTGGCCGAACAGGCAGTGGCCGCCATGCGGGAAGCGGTCGGCGAGTCCATCGACATCATGGTCGACTGCCATGCCCGCCCTTCACCCACGATGGGACTCCAGTTTGCGAAGGTCCTCGAACCGTACGGCCTCTACTTCTTGGAAGAGCCGTGCTGGCCAGAGAGCATCGAGGGGCTGCGCACAATCAAGGATTCCGTCCGAACGCCAATCGCCACCGGTGAGCGCATCACAAACCTAGCCGACTTCGCCCGCCTCTTCGCCGCCGGGGCGTGCGACATCTGCCAACTCGACATCACACACTGCGGGGGCCTCACTGCGGCCCGTCGGATTGCGGCTGTTGCTGACGCGCACAGGCTGTCACTGGCGCCCCATAACCCGCAAGGGCCGGTGAGCACAGCGGCCTCTCTCGAATTTGGTTTCTCCCAGCCGAGCTACATCATCTGCGAAACGGTGCACGCCGACGTACCGTGGCGGCAGGATGTTGTGCAGGAGGGATTTATTGTCGAGAAGCAGGGCCGGATCGTGCGCCCAAACGTATTGCCAGGGCTCGGCATCGAGATCAACGAGGATGAAGTCCGAAAGCATCCCTTCCAGCAAGAACTGCCGCAGCGAGTCTGGTATTCCGACGGCAGCGTCGGCGATTGGTAGTGAGTGAATGCACGCGAGGAAGGAACCCATGGACATGACAACGACTCACTCCCCTAACCGCAGTCCTCGTCGTCACTCGCTCGCTGGCGTGCTGCCAATCGTACACGTGCCGTTCGACGCGCGCGATCGAATCGACACTGCCGACCTCAAGCGGGAGATCGACTGGATTTTTTCAGTCGGTGCCAGTGGTCTCGGTACAGGCATGGTGTCGGAAGTGATGCGACTGGATGCCGACGAACGCTTGCAACTGACCGACCTGCTCGTGGAGTTCACCGCTGGCCGGGGAGCCGTATTTGTAAGCGTTGGGGCAGAGTCCACTGAAGTGGCTCGAGGCCACGCCGTCACTGCACAACGCGCTGGCTGCGATGCCTTGATGGCCGTGCCGCCAATGGCAACTCGCCTGTCCTCGGAGGCGATGGTCGCCTATTTCTCTGGAATTGCAGAGAGCGTATCGCTGCCGCTGATCGTGCAGGATGCGTCGGGCTATCTTGGCCAGCCGATTCCTCTGGCTGTGTATATTCAACTGCTGGATCGCTACGGACACGACAAAATTCTTTTTAAACCCGAGGCGTCTCCGCTGGGTCCAAATCTTTCCAAGCTGCGGGATGCCAGCGAAGGTCGGGCAAAGATCTTTGAGGGTTCCGGTGGGATTCTCCTCGTTGACAGTTATCGGCGGGGCATCATCGGCACAATGCCGGGAGTCGACTTACTGGATGCCGTGGTGGCATTATGGCGGGCGCTGGAGGGCGATAAAGACGGCGATGCCATCTATCGACTATCGCTTCCGATCTCTGCGATCGTGGCCCTCCAGATGCAAGCAGGCCTCGACGGCTTCCTGGCAATTGAAAAATATCTGCTTGTGAAGCGGGGGCTTTTTTCTTCGGCCCGTCGCCGCGAACCCAATGGCTGGTCGCTCGACGATGAAACCGCCAGCGAGGTCGACCGGCTCTTCGTGCGGCTCGCGGAGACTGTGGCCTCGCCATGCGATACACGATTCTAGGTTTTCTCTGGGCTGTGGCGCTGATCGCCTACATTCAAAGGTCCGCGATCAGCGTGCCCTTGCAGGAGATCGGAAAAGATCTTTCTGTCGTGGATGCCGACCAAGCGCTGGGCTTCCTCGTATCGGCTTGGTACTTCGGCTACGCGATCTTTCAACTCCCTGCCGGCCGGTTCGCCGACACCATTGGTGGCAGGAGGGCACTTGTGCTCTTGACCGTGCTCTGGTCATTGGCCACCGCGGTTGCCGGCTTCGCAAGAACCTACTGGGAACTCGTCGCGGTATGGACACTCATGGGAGCGCTTCAGGCGGGCGTCTTCCCCTGTGCGGTGCGGTCGATCGGACAACTCTTTGGCGAGAAAGAGCGGGCCAGAGCCTCAGCATGGCTGGGCACCGGCATGCTAGCCGGTGGTGCCATTGCGCCTGTGCTGACGGCAAAACTTTTAGAATGGCTCGGCCTGTGGGCTGCGACTGATGGAATCCAGCTGTGGCGAATCTGCCTGGTGATGTACGGATTGCCTGGGCTGGTGTGGGCGGCTGCGTATTGGTTTCAAACCACATCTGCAGGCCTCGACGCAAGACAAACGCAGCGTGCAGAAATGGCACACGGAGACGATGTGCGTGAAAACAAGACCTCTTCGCTTATGCCACGAGTTGGCCCTCTGGCTGCCAATTCCCTCGCAGCGAGTCCTTGGCTGGATCGATCCCTGTTGCTTTTGTGCGGACAGCAGTTTCTCCGCGCAGCAGCCATGATCTTTTTCATCACGTGGTTTCCAACATTTCTGCGCGAAACTCGCGGCGTGTCGCTCGCACAATCGGGCCTGCTCACCACGTACACCGGAGTGGCCGCCATGCTTGGCGTGATCGCCGGCGGCTACGCTTCCGACTGGGTCTTCGCTCGCACTGGCAACAAGCGAATCGCGAGGCAAGGGCTGGCTGTGGTGGGCATGGCCACCTGCTCGGTATTGATCCTGCTCTCCTCGTTTGTGACCAATGTCAATACGGCAGTCGCCATGATGAGCTTGGGAGCATTCGTGGCGTCGTTCGGTGGCGTGGCCGGGTACACTGTGGCGATCGACTACGGCGGAGACCGGGTGGGAACGGTATTCGGCACGATGAACATGGCTGGCAACTTCGGAGCGGCTCTCTTTCCTGTGACGGTTGGCTGGCTGGTGACCGCGACGGGCACGTGGAACGCGGCGCTGGTACTCTTTGCGGCCCTCATGGCAATCGACGCGGTGCTTTGGTCGATTCTCAATCCACGCCATCAATATCTCGAGCCTCGGGCATAGGCTCATGCCGCCTTCGGAACATCGCAATCGCTGTCGTAACTGTTGCAGGACTCATCGCGAAACCGCGTGTGCCAGAACCAAAGGCCTAGGAGCATCACCGGCCACGAGAGGAGCAACGCAAAGGGCATTCCCACATGTGGCT
>Ga0194051_1001854_pt1 | contig 10751 bp, 9 predicted proteins | sample SepL2320m_MetaG_FD_161275 | JGI IMG/M metagenome (GOLD analysis project Ga0194051, IMG submission 161275) | Anoxic zone freshwater microbial communities from boreal shield lake in IISD Experimental Lakes Area, Ontario, Canada - Sep2016-L239-20m | ecosystem: Environmental > Aquatic > Freshwater >...
TCACTAGCTGGGCTGACCGCTGCAGAGACGCTGCGTGCCGAGGGGTACGAGGGCGCGGTGATTGTGGTGGACCCATCCGCAACAATCCCTGCGGATCGACCGCCCCTGTCAAAGCAGGTTCTTGCTGGTGAGTGGCCACCCGAAAAGGCTCAGCACCGCGCCGCAGCGCGGGTTCCTGAACTCGGGCTCGACCTTCGACTCGGAGTGGCGGCGACGGCGCTTGAGGCTGCAACGCGCTCGGTTAGTTTGTCAGACGGGTCGCTGATTTCGGCTGACGGGATTGTGTTGGCAATGGGTGCAGCGCCAAGTCGACTACCGGGCGATCAGCCTGCAGGCGTGCACGTGCTGCGAACCATGGACGACTGCTTGGCCCTGCGCAATGACCTGGACAAGATGCCAGCACGAGTAGCGGTGATCGGAGCGGGATTTATCGGAGCCGAGGTCGCAGCCACATGCAGAAGCCGCGGACTAGAGGTAACCCTGATCGAGGTAGCGCCACTACCCCTAGGCCGTGTCCTTCCCGGCCAACTCGGCGGATTTATTGCTGATCTGCATCGCGCACACGGAGTTGAGGTCATGCTTGGAGTGGGCGTGGAGGGTCTCGACTCGACAACAGATGTTCATGGCAGCCAGCGCGTGAGCGGAGTGCGCCTGACGGACGGAAGTTTTGTATCTGCCGAGGTTGTGGTTGTTGGTATCGGGGTAGTTCCGAATACGGGTTGGCTCGAGGGTTCAGGCCTTCGCCTAGATAACGGCGTGGCCTGTGATGCAACCTGCAGTGCGGCACCTGGGATTGTGGCTGCAGGAGACGTGGCCAGTTGGCCGAACCCGCTCTATGACGAGGTCATGCGAGTGGAGCAATGGGAAAACGCAATTGCACAAGGGGAGTACGCAGCCAAGCGGCTTCTCGCAGAGTTGCAGGGCACAGAGTTACCTGCTCCTTTCGCCTCGATTCCGTGGTTCTGGTCGGACCAGTACGACCGAAAGATCCAGATGGCCGGACGCCCATCATCAAGCGACGAGATCATTATTCCCGAGGGCTCAATCGAGGAGCAGCGCTTTGTTGCATTGTTCCGCCGTGGCGACCTGTGCACAGGAGTTCTCGGGGTGAACCGGCCGCGCCACGTCATGCAGGTCCGCATGAAACTGACCGAATCGCTAAGTTGGGATTCTGCGTTCTCTGTATTTGCGTGAGTCTGTATTTGCATCAGCAGGGTCCAACCAGGGGAGTAACTATCCAGTGACGAATCAGATTTTCTATGCGCTCATTGGACTCACTCTGATCGTGGCCGCCGCTGACTGGTGGGTCACCATCATTGGGCCAGCAAAGGCAGAGTTCGTACTCAAACCGCTCACGATGCTGGTGCTGATTGCTGCAACGGTTGCGCTGCCAGACCCGTCTTCGAATCTTGCTCGGTGGGCCATGGTGGTGGCATTGGCATTTTCGATGCTCGGCGACGTGTTCTTGCTGAGCGAGAATCGTTTTTTCTTACAAGGTCTGCTGGCCTTCTTCGTGGCGCATCTGGCGTATATCTATGCGCTTGCGCATCTAGGCGCAACACTTCAACTTGCCCTAGTAGGACTTGTGCTCGTCCTGATTGCCAATGCCATAGTTGGCCGCAGAATCATTGCGGGAGTGCGCGCTAAGGATTCAGCAATGGTGGTGCCGGTCATTGCGTACTTAGGTGTTGTGTCAGCAATGGTGGTGGCGGCAATTGCTACCGGAAACCCGTGGGCGATTGTTGGCGCATTGCTGTTCTTTGGCTCGGATGCAGGGATTGGGTGGCATCGCTTTGTCGCCCCGTTCAAGCATCGCGACGCCTTTGTCATCGTCACCTATCACCTAGGCCAGATCGGCCTTGTGTTGTCGCTCACCATCCCACTATGAAAGGCCGCTATGACACTTCTTGAAGAGGACCTGCTGAGCGCTGCGGCCGATTTACTGCCAGGCGCTGTTGCGTTGCGTCGACAACTTCACCGTCAACCAGAACTAGGTCTGCACCTACCGCAAACACAGGCAGCAGTGCTGGCTGAACTCGAAGGACTCGGCCTAAAAATCTCAACCGGTAAGGGATTGAGTTCGGTGGTTGCGGACTTAGAGGGTGCTCTGCCCGGTCCACGTATTTTGCTGCGCGGCGATATGGACGCGCTACCCATGCCCGAAGACACGGGCTTGGCCTTTGCAAGCGAATCAGCCAACAAGATGCATGCGTGTGGCCATGATGCGCACACTGCAATGTTGGTGGGCGCTGCACGATTATTGAGCGGACTCAAGGAGCAACTTTCGGGAAGTATTCGGTTTATGTTTCAGCCCGGAGAAGAGGGCAGTGGTGGCGCAGCAGTCATGATTGAGGAGGGCGTTGTAGATGGCGTGGATGCCGCCTTCGCCATGCACATTGCGCCCAATCTGCCGTCATCTATGGTGGCTTGGAAGGGCGGGCCTGTGATGGCTTCGGCCGACGTGGTGAAAATCACGGTCACGGGCCGAGGTGGGCATGCATCAAGCCCGCATTGGGCTTGTGACCCCGTTCCCGTGGCCTGTGAGGTGGTGCTAGCACTGCAGAGCATGATCACGCGCACGGTGGATGCTTTTGACCCAGCAGTGCTCACGATTGCGCAGATCAACGCTGGCACAACCAACAATGTGATTCCCGAGAGCGTTGAACTCATTGGAACTCTGCGAGCCGTCTCGGAGGGGACCCGGCATGCCGTTTGGGAGCGAGTCCGAACCGTGGCCGAGGGCATTGCCTCGGCGCACGGATGCAGCACCTCTGTGGAAATTCTTGAGGGTTATCCAGTCACGGTGAACACCCCGCAGTTTGCCAAGTTCGCGGCCTCGGTAGTGGAGGACACGTTTGGCCCGGGGCACACGTTCCAACTGCCATCTCCTGTGATGGGCGCCGAGGACTTCTCCTATGTTCTGGCCAAAGTGCCAGGTGCAATGTTGTTCTTGGGAGTCTGTCCGCCGGAGCAGAAAAACTCTCTGCTCGCACCAGCATGTCATTCCAACAAAATGGTGCTCAATGAACAGGCGATGGCCGATGGGATAGCGCTTCATGCAGCCGTGGCCATTGCGTTTCTGCAGGGGAAATACTCCCCGAGTTAGGCACGCAACCTCTCGGCGACTTCGACGCTGACCCACATCCGTTCAAGATGCTGTTGAACAACGAGCTCGCCCGCAGGAATCTTGGTTTCTGCAAGAAATGCAGCAACGCGCTCGGCACGCGCTTGATCATCAATGCTGCGAATCCCCTCCAGCATCCGCGGCAGGCTGCTCGAAGGGAATTTCTCGACGAGCTCCGACCAGTGACTGCTCACAAAATCCCAGCCTTGGTCGCCTAGGTCGTTATGCGAGATTGCTCGACGCAACAGGAACGGTGCGTTCTGTGTCCGCACCTCTGTCAATGCGAGTTCAAGCACATAGGCAAACTGCTCTGGATTGTCAGTTTCGATCAGGGCGCTGAGAAAGCAAAGTTCTTCTTGCGGCGTAGAGGACTCGCGCCAAGCATTCTCTAGCTTCGCATGCTCCTCTACGGTGGCAGAGGTAGCAAGAACCTCGATCGCTGCTTCGCGCAGCGACGGATCGATCGTCTTGAGCTGCCAGAGGTTGCGAGCGCTGACGCCAATTTCCTCATCCTGGCCAACGCCGCCTAGCAAAGCGAACAGCACACCCCGGAGTTCCTCAGCGCGTTCGCGCATCGCGTCTGAATCAACTTGAGGAGCCTGCATAACCTCCTCGAGTCCAGCCAACCTCTGGCTGCACAGTTCCTGAATCAGCGCACGGTTGCGGCTAGCTCTGCCTGCTCCTCCAAGGCGCTGCAGCCCCGAAAGAACGCCGCTAATGCGCCTCCAGACAGCTGGGTCAGCCTCCTTCTCACAGAGCACCCGCAGTAAATCCTCAAGCTCTTCCACGCTGACCTGGTTTGCTAAGAACCCAGCCCAGGTGTCATCAAGGAGAACAAAGAATTCGATAGAACTCGCGGTGGGATCGGTTGCCAGAGCAGTTCGAAGACTTCCAGTGAGATTGATTCGAAAGAAGCCGTTGCCCCCTGGGTTTGCCTGAACCTCGACAGCGGGCCCGCCAAGATCGATCTCTAGGGCATGTTCAAGTAAAATTCTGTGCTCAGTCGCTGGGCCCTCCGCGACGGTTTTGGTTGAGATCAGCATGGGCGTGGGCCAAGGCGCTACTTCGGAACTGCCGTCCTCCTTGAGAGGCTCGGCCTGATAGCTAAAGCGCTCTTGGCGCAGCCGTAGCCCAGTCTCGGTGCTTTCTACGGTAACGAGTGGGTGGCCGCCGCGAAATATCCAGCTCTCCATGATCCGCCGAACAGGTTCTCCGCTAGCAGCCTCGAGTGCATTCCACAGATCCGCGGTTTCGGTCACTGCGCAGGCATGCTGCTGAAGGTATGCGGTGATCCCTGAGCGGAAGACCTCACCCCCAAGGTACTGCTCCAACATGCGCACTACTGACGCGCCTTTTTGATAGGTGAGAATGTCGAACATTGCCTCGGCCTCGGCCGGACTCTGCACGTCAAACTCGATAGGTCGAGTGGACTGCAACGCATCGGTGTCAAAGGCTGCGGCTCGCGCTAGCCCGAATGAGGTCCAGACCTGCCAGTCGGGGCGGAACGCATCAGTGGCAGAAACTTCCATGAACGTGGCAAAGGCCTCGTTCAGCCAGATCCCATTCCACCATTCCATGGTGACAAGGTCGCCGAACCACATGTGTGCAAGCTCATGGTTGATGACATCGGCAACCCGGTGAAGCTCAGGCTGTGTGGCCGTTTCGGGATCAATCAGCAGCAGGACCTCTCGAAAGGTGATGCAGCCGAGGTTCTCCATAGCTCCGAATGCAAAGTCGGGAACTGCAACAAGGTCAACCTTGTCGCCTGGGTAGGCAATCTCGTAGAACCCCTCAAAAAATTTCAGCGCTGCCTCGGCAACCTCAAGGGCGAACTCGCACAGGTGAGCAGACCCGGGCGGGTAGATAACGCGCAAAGGAATCGGCCCGTTCATGCCCGCTACCATCCGCGGCGGCGTTTGCTCAAGCGGCCCAATCACCAACGCGACCAAATAGGTAGACATGACCATTGTGTCGGCAAAAGTGATCCGAGCTAGCCCTCCGTCTAGGTCTTCTCGCAGCACCTCGGCACTGTTAGAAATTGCCAGCACATCTTCGGGAACGGTCAGCGTGATGGAGAACACAGCCTTGAATGCTGGCTCGTCAAAACAGGGAAAGCACCGCCGGGCGTGCGTGGACTCAAACTGTGTGACTGCGAGTGTGTGCTCGGTTGAGCCATCATCGTCTGTCCTAGTGAAGGTTGACTTGTAGAACCCAACCAGTTGCGCGTTGTAGATACCCGTATAACGCAGATGCAGGGTTGCCGACCCGGCCGGAAGTTCTTGGTCCACGCTCAGGGTCACCCGCTCAAGTTCGGGGTCGAATGTTGCCGTGGCCGGGATTCGATTGTGCTCATCGGTACCGCCGAGGCCTATCCAGGCCGAATGGATGGTCAGGTCTAAGGCGTTCAAGACAATCTGGGAGCAACGCTGGGTGAGGTCTACCTGAATCGCTACAGAGCCTTCAAAGCTGCTTCCCTCTAGGTCAGGCCAGATCTCGAGCGTGTACCGGCTAGGAAGAACCGTGTTTGGTAGGCGGTTCGGGTTGTTCATCGGTGATCTACTCCTCAGGGGGTGGTTGTTCCTGTTTGAGCGGCGCAGCAGATTGCTGAGAGCCAGTCAGTTCATCTGCAGAGCGTAGAGCCCCGTGGTCAAGTAACTTTTCGGCGTGTACGAATGTTTCGAAGTCACCATCGCTAACAAGGTCGCTCATCTTCAACTCAATCGGCCCGTTGAGTTCAATTCAATGATCGCTAGCTTCTGGACAGAGTTGCCGCAGATCGTTCGAGAGATCGATGCCTCTGCTTCCGCTCGGGCCATCGTGATCTCATCAACTGGAAAACACTTTTCTGCAGGGATGGATCTCAATGTCTTCTCCGGTGGGACGAGTCTGAGTGCTGGCCCTGGCATCACTGAGGAGGGCCGAAAGCGAGCGTATCTGTGGATGATGGTGCAGCATCTTCAAGACTCGTTCACCGCTCTCGAACAGGCTCGGATTCCGGTGCTCTGCGCAATTCAGGGCGGGTGCATTGGCGGGGCTGTTGACATGGTGTCGGCTGCCGATATGCGCTACTGCTCTGCAGATGCGTATTTCCGTGTGATGGAGATCAAACTCGGGATGACCGCTGACGTGGGAACCTTGCAGCGCCTTCCTAAAATCATCCCCGAGGGGATTGCTCGTGAGTTGGCGTACACAGGCGATCCAATGCCCGCACAGCGCGCACTCGAATGCGGTCTGGTGAATCAAGTCTTTGAGGACCACGACTCCTTGGTGGAAGGGGTCCTAGAGATTGCTGGGCGCATAGCGACTCGCTCACCGCTTGCTATTTGGGGGACCAAAGAGATGATCAACTACACGCGGGATCACTCAGTTGCAGACGGCCTGCGTTATATCGCTGGTTGGCAATCAGGCATGTTTCAGCCAGCGGATATGTTCGAGGAGTTCGCGGCAAAGGGAGAGAAACGTGCGCCCTCCTTCGAGGAACTGCCCCTACCCCCAAAGTCTCTCTGATCTGGTTTTTGCGCAGCGATGACCGAGGTGAGCACAAGTTGGTGTTGGAGATGCAACCTGCAACAAGGCAGTGATGCATCTGCATGCATCCAGTGCGGTGGAGAACTTCATTCCAGCGCACCAGCTAGCGCTCCCGATTTACCGGCACGGATTTTAGAGATCGACCTGTCTGGGATGGAGCCCGCAGAGCGCGAGATGTTCCTGTTGTTTCTGGATGGTGCGAATATCGATCATCAGATTCAGGGCCTGTTGCTCTTCGTATCAGCAGAAGACGAGCAGCGCATCAAAGACCTTCTCGAGACGGTCACGACTGACACGCTTGTTGATTTTGACCCCGCTCAGCCACCCGAAGTTGCTGCTCCAGGTGACTCGCTGGAATGGGCTCGTGAAATGGCCTCTCAGATGCACCCTGCCTCGAGTAGTCCCGCCGGGCCTCTGCTCTTAGCCCCCACGTCATACCGAGTGATTGCGGCAATGATCTCGTACTCAGTCTGGTGGATGGTTGTGGTTCTGTTATTTGCCATTCTGACGCTGTCTCCAGAGGGCCCGCCCTATGTTGCAGTGTTAGCCATCTCGTTGCTTCCGCTGATTGGCGATACGTGGCTCACTGCATGGAATGGTACGACGCCAGGCAAATTTGCATTGGGAATCAGAGTGGTGAACTCACGCGGTAATGCTCCGGGTTGGCGCTCTTCCATCGTTCGCACGCTGGTGATGATGTGGCCAGTGATTTTTGCTTACTGTCCTGGAACGGTGGGGCAAGTTGCGGTGGCCGTCACGCCAGCTTGGATGATTCTGCTGATCGTTACCATTGTGCGCGATCCGGAATCACAGGGGTTGCATGATCATGCTGCGGGAACGCGAGTTGTGCTCGGTCGACGCGCCGAAAGCACTGGCTACTAGCCCTCAACTGCACACATTACAGAGACTGCATATTTGAGGTGGAACGAGCTAGCTCCTGTAGTCCAAGCAAGCTGCTGCCGGGGCACCCGACGATGCTACGAATGCCCAGAGCTCTGACCTGAATTGCCACCGTTTCAGCTCGCTCTTGAAGGGTCGGCAGAGAGACGGTAATTACCGCCAGGCATGGAGTCTGATTCTCGCAAAAGTCCAGCAGTTCAGTGGTTGGAAGATTCGCACCGAGCAGATGCACCCGCCAGTTGTCCTCTCGCAGAGCTGCAGCGGCCATGGCTGCTGGCAAAGCATGCAACTCGCCCTCGACTGCCGCCACCATTGCGGTTCCCCTGCGCCGTCCGCGGGGATTTGGACGATTTTCGCCTAAAATTCTCTCGACGATTCCCGAGGCGCGGTGCTCTTGCCACACGGCGACCTTTCCCTCCTCCCAAGCTAGGCCGATGCCCAACATGGACGGCGCTATGACTTCGTGAATGGCAACAGTCAGCGACACCCCATCGGAAATCAGCCGCTCAACAATACCGCTGGCTCGTCCTTCGTTTCCGTCGAGGAGTGATTCCGTAAATTGCTGAACGGTGGGGCCAAACCCCCCGCGAGGCCGCCGAACAGTAGGGGCTGATGGCTGCTGCCTTCTTGCCGACAGCGCATCAACTTCCGCTGGGTCGACTAAGTACTTTTGGCAGACTAATTCGGCAGGAAGCTGGCCGCTGCGCACCCACTTATAGGCAGTCTGATAATGCACGCCAAGGCGATCTGCTGCAGTTTGCAAGTCAAGGAATTCCGTGTCCACTGAACAATGTTAAGTGAAATCTTGGGCCAAAGAGCGTCACGTGGGGGACCTCAACCCGTTCCCATGCAGGGCTGTAGCGCGCGAGGCTAGTCGGGTGAATGATTCCGAGATGAGCCAGAGCCGCACGCTTCAAGATGAGGACCGTCGTTTGGCAACGATTCGTGGTCTGCTGGCCAAGGCCGAGGCCACCGAATTTCCGGAAGAGGCAGAGGTCTTTTTTGCCAAGGCCTCCGAGCTGATTAGTCGGTGGGCAATTGATGAAGCCATGCTCTGGGAGAGCGCTGATCAGGCCGGCCGAGAACATCCTGAGGAATTGCAACTCGTTGTGTATAGCCCCTATCTCACCCAGAAAGCAGTGCTCATTGGGGCCGTAGCATCTGCGCACGGGTGCCGGACCGTTCGCTTGGTCTCGGGAATTCAGAAGGGCTCTGAGGTGGTCTCTGTGGTGGGATTCCCGACCGATCTGCGGTGGGTAGACACGCTGGTCACTTCGCTGCTCGTTCAACTCACCGCAGCCATGTTGGCGCGGTGCCCCAAGGGAGTGAGCCCAGCCGACACTGCCTCTTGGCGTCGCAGTTTCATCATTGGATACGCAGAAGAGGTCAGCTTGCGACTTGAGCAAGATCGAGCAGCCGCAGCAGCGGCAAAATCCGATTCGACTGCGCCAGGTTCCTCTGCCCGCAATCCGCAGGGTGCACAAGACGATCTCCCTGTGCCACCGCAGCCCACGGTAGCAATGGTTCTTGCGTCTCGGGCAGAAGAGGTCCAAGATGACTTTCGTCGCCGCCATCCTCGAATTCGTTCATCTTGGGCCTCGAGCGGTAGGTCGGCCATGGGCCGTCAAGCTGGCCAGCGCGCTGGGAAAGAAGCCTCACTCACCCGAGGCGGAATTGGTGGCCGCCGAGGAATTGGGCCTGGATCATGAGCGGTGAACGCACCGATGATCGCTATCGCGAGGTGGTCTACGCGATAGAGAATCAGGGGCTGCCTGATGGTGGCCGCAGTTTTGCGCGTTTTGCAGATCTTGAGGACTATGTGGAGTCCGTTCTGATGGGTCCGTGGTGGGATCACGAGTTTCCTGGTGCTCCGATCGAGGTCGAACTGATTCGCCGTTCTCGATCAGCAACATTCTCTGCCGCTGCGGTTGATCGAACGGGCGAGGAGGCTGCAATCTGGATTCGTGATGGTTCATGGGATGCCGTGACGGTTGTGCACGAACTTGCTCATGTGGCTAGTGCTCAAGCAGCGCCCCGCTCCGACCCCACGGGTCCACATGGGCAAGAGTTTGCAACGGCTCTGCTGTTGCTGTGGAGAGAGTTACTTGGCTTGCACGCTTATGGGGCGCTGCGGTCAGGTTTCGATGACCACGGGGTGCCGTACCGTCGTGAACGCCTTTTTTGATCCGCCCGAAGCGTGTACACGGCTGCTTTTTCTTGACGCCCGCGAATATTGAGACGGCCAGACGGAACCCAGGCCTCGCGCTGAGTGGCAGCCTGAACCGTGCTTGATGAGGCAAGCACCCCTGAGGGAACTGCCTTGGCCTCATCGCAGAGTCGAGATGCCAGGTTGACCACGTCGCCAATCACGGTGTACTCAAATCGCTCGGGAGTGCCAACAAAGCCAGCGATGACCTCTCCACTGGCAACTCCGATTCCTGCGCCGAGCAAATCGTCAGCTAGCTCGAGGGCCTTTGGCAAACTCACCGCCGCCCGGAGCGCTCGATCGGCGTGATCGGGTTGATCCTGAGGCGCCCCAAACAAGCAGAGCGCTGCGTCGCCTTCGAACTTATTGACCCAGCCTCCGGCGCGGCTGACTTCGGCCACCACGACTCGAAAGAATCGATTGAGCATTGCTACGACATCTTCCGGCGGGTGCGATTCAGAGAATCGGGTGTAGCCCCGAAGGTCAACGAACAGCACGGTCACATCGCGCCTGATCCCGGTTCCGCTGATGCCCTGATCCAACGCCAAGTCCACAAGACCCACTTGGCCGACCTGGCGCTGAAATAACTCGCGCAGCAGTTCTTGCTCTCGCATGCCAGCAGCCAAGTCGTTGACTCCTTCTGCAAGTCGGCCAAGTTCACCGAGGTCATCGATGGGTAGGTAAACGTTGAGGTCGCCCTGTTCGATTTCTTTCAGAGCATCGCGGATTGTGTTGAGTGGGCGAGCAACAGATCGTGCCGCCAATCCCATGACCACTACTCCCGCAAACAGAGAAACTGCAACAATCCCCGTCAGGCGGTAGCCATCAGCCGATGCGGGACTGATAATGGGGATCAGGCCAATCGATATCAGCGGTACTGCGCTGCCCATGAGCCAAGCCAGCATGAGCCGGGGTAGCACGTCTCGCCGATCTGCTGGCAAATCCGCATCCGCTAGCGCAAGTGCGTACACCGGCCGAAAGTGGCCTTCAAGC
>Ga0194051_1001855_pt1 | contig 10751 bp, 10 predicted proteins | sample SepL2320m_MetaG_FD_161275 | JGI IMG/M metagenome (GOLD analysis project Ga0194051, IMG submission 161275) | Anoxic zone freshwater microbial communities from boreal shield lake in IISD Experimental Lakes Area, Ontario, Canada - Sep2016-L239-20m | ecosystem: Environmental > Aquatic > Freshwater >...
CGATGCCAGCAACGTGTCGACATCTGCCTCGGTGGTGTAGCGGACGATACCCGCGCGCACTGCGCCACCGGTTGACCGCAGGCCAAGGGCGTCAATCAATTCACAGGCGTAGTTGTCGCCGTGCCAAACCGCAATCTTCTTCGACGCGAGATAGCGGTCGACAGCCTCCGGGCTGTGACCGGCGACAGTGAAGATCACCGTCGGCGCTCGATCGGGCGTTACCGAAGGGGCGTGCACCGTGACACCTGAGATCTCGTGCATGCCTTCCTGCAGGCGAGCAAGTAGACGGGTCTCCTTCTCCGCTTCATCAGCCAGCGGAGTCTCCATCATGAATTCAGCGGCAGCGGTAATCCCAGCCAGCAGTTCAATTTGCGGAGTTCCGGTTTCCCAACGGGGCGGGCCGTCATAGTCAGCGGGACGAACCCGGTATGGCTCGATCTCACGCAGAAGGTTGTCACGAACAACCAGCACACCAGCATGCGGTCCGTACCACTTGTAGGGGGAAGTCGAGAGAACGTCGACGCCAAGTTCGGCCACATTCGTCGGAAGGTGTGGAACCCTCGCCACTCCATCGACGAGTATCCGGGCGCCCATCTCGTGGGCGATTGCCGTCGCGCGAGCAAGATCGGGTGCGTGGCCGGTCAGGTTCGATGCGCCAGAAATCGCAACCCAGCGCGTACGTCCGTCAGCGCACAAGTCCTTGAGTGGTTCGACATCGAGCGTTCCATCGGTCGGATCAACTTCGAGGAATTCAACAGTGGCGCCTACATCACGGGCTGCCCATAGCCACGGGCTCACATTTGAGTCGTGATCGAGTTGGGTGCACACAATGCGATCACCCGGCTCCCAGTGCCGAGACAAGGCACGAGTGAAGGCAAACATCAGGTTCGTCGTGCTCGGACCAAAGACCACCTCATCGGCCTCGGCACCGACGAATCGGGCCACGGTCGAGCGCGCCTGCGCGACCACGTCGTCACTGGCCTTGGTCGCTGCGAACTCACCACCAAGGTTCGCCGGCTTCGGCGAACGCATGTAATCGGCAATCGCATTGACAGAGGTATCAACCGGGAGCGTGCCGGCCGGTCCATCGAATCGAACCCAACCGTCGGACAGACCTGGGAAACGCGAACGTACGTCTGATGAAGTCATAGGCAGATCCTGCCAGCACTTTGCCGCCGACACACCCCGATCCGCCATCGCGGTTTACCAGCCTAGAAATCCAGGGCAGCACGGGCCGTGACGAAGGTTTCCGGCGTTATCTCCAGAGTTTGGGCATACGAGAACCAGTAGCCACCATCAGTGGCGAACGCTGGCAGCGCGCGCAAGGTCTGATCGATTTCATCCCAGGTAATGCCAAGCTCCTCAGGACGGTGCCGCGTCCCCGCATCCCGCACGATCGATCGGGCCTTCTCAGGCTGGTGTCCCGTCAGGCTGGACATGATGAGAACGCCAACCGATACAAGCTCACCGTGCAGAATCGTTCTGCCCGTCACATCCTCAAAGCAGTAAGCGAAGAAGTGCTCACTACCTTCCTCGAACCGCGCATGCTGCAACTCATGGCATCGCCATCCGATCTCACGGTGCAGTTCCATGAGTGAGGTAATCCCCTCATCTGACGCGATCTTCAGCCCTGGAGCGGCCGCAGCAAGACCATCGATATACCGCAATGACGCTCCCGCGCCTTCGTCTTGCCACTCTGGGGTATGGCCGAGAGCGACCGCATAGCGCCAGTCAGCTAAAGCGGTGTGGCACGAAAGGACATCTCCGATTCCGGCGCTAAGGAAAGCTCGGGGGGCAGCCTGCAGAACGGAGAGGTCCACATGGACCATCGTGGGCACCGCGTCGCCTTCGTAACGAACCCGCCCACCATCACGCAAGGCCGTCATTCTCGTGAAGCAGGCATTCACACTTGGCAATGTTGGAATCAAGTGGAGTGAAACGCCAGTTCGCCAGCCGATCCACTTGGCAACATCCATTGCGGTGCCACCGCCCACCCCAACAATGGAATCAACTCCAGCAGGGATGTTTGCAGCAAGATCGTCCAGGATCTGCGGCGACAGCTCATCCGCCATGATTAACTGCTCCGGGCTACCACCAAGCGTCGGCGCGATGAAATCCCACACCTCCGGCTGAGAGACGACGACGGTCCGGCCTAACCGAGATCCAAGCCCATCAACTAAGCCGTGCCCGTACGTCACGGGAACCCCATGTTCTGCTACGAATCCGCCCATGTCAGCCATCGCCCTTCTGATTGAGATAGTGCTGTTCTAAGTAGTTGACAACATCCTCGAAACCGGAATACCGAACGCGACGAAATTCCTCAGCCGCGGGTACCTCGTACTTGGCACCTGTCGCCTCAGCGCCGGCTCGCACAAGACTGCGAATGAAGTTCGGAAGGTCTTCGCCGATATCTGCCAAGCGAGGCAGTTCACGCCCTTCAGTCTTGGCCATGAGGTGCAACTGCTCAACCAGATTCCCCAACATCGTTGTGTGCTGGGCGGCCGCATCGCACTTCGCGTCCAGAACCTGGGACGTGTCGACGATATGACTCACCTGAGACGGAGGACGCGCAAAGTACCAACGCTCCACCACGCCATGCGGAGCTAGGCCAACGTCGAAATGTTCCGGATGATGCTTGTCGAACATCGACGTCCAAAACGCCTCATCCATCGCCTGCGCAACGCGAAGATGATCCTGATTGTCCTCTCCACCGCCACCATGCGGGTCAAAGGTCAGCACCGCAAAAGGCTTAATCTCACGCATGACACGGATCAGTCGCTCACGTAGTTCAACCTCTGGCACGTCAGACATCTGATCCGACGGGTAGCCAAAGTTGCAGATCGTCCCGATACCCAAGATGCTCGCGGCCAATGCCAATTCGCGGGCATTCCTGTCCACGGTCTCCGTCGGCGACAGTCCCACCGAATCGGTGTCGTCATTCGTCACGCGAACAAGCGTCATTCGCGCGCCAGCCCGACTCATCGCCGCGATCGTGCCCCCGCAGAAGAGGGCAGCGTCATCGGCATGTGCGACGACGATCATGACAGACCGACCGTCGAGGTAGGTCAAGTCATGCGGCTCAAGGACGTGGATAGTGACTCCAGATGCGTTGACAACATTCAAATTGCAATTCCGCAACGCTATTGACAAATTGGTCTCGCGGTCAATACTTTCGCCGGAGACGACACGCCTCACATGGTGGACCGAGACGGTTGTTGGTGACGAACGGCGGCACAATCCAACCGACGCTTAGGCGCGGAACGCTCACCAAGGAGGACGTTCATGAGTATTTCTCGACGCCGATGGGCCGCAGCCACTGCTGCAGCAGCGGCGATATCCCTAGCCCTGACCGCGTGTAGCGCAGGTGGTGGTGATGTCGCGCCAACAACCTCCGGGTCCGCTGGTGCGAGTACCGCCTCGGAAATCAATCTGTTCCTGATCCCAAGTCCAAGTGCGACGGCACTTGAAAAGTTGGCAACAGAATTCACGGCAAAAACAGGCATCAAGGTGAACTTCACCGAAACCGAGTACGGCACAGCGCATCAGAAGGCTCTGCTGTCAATTCAAGCTAAGCAGGGTGCCTTCGACGTCGTCCAGTACGACAACACGTTCCTGGCTGCCTTCGCTAATGCCGGTGCACTTGCGCCACTCAACGACTACACGACCAAATCATCTGAGTACGACATCGCAGACTTCTCCGACGCCCTGCAGCACTACGGGGACTACAAGGGCACGTCGTACGGACTTGTTCTTTCCACTGAGCCATTCCTGCTTTGGTACCGGCAATCGATTTTGGATAAGGCCGGGGTTAAGCCACCCACGACATGGGATGAATTCAAGACCGTCGCGGCTGCCACCAACGCAAATGGCACTGCAGGTCAGGTCATGGGCTACGGGCCAAACACCGACTGGTGGTGGATGCAGATGCTGTGGAGTTGGGGAGGAAAGCTTTACGACGACACCCTCAAGCCGACGGTAAACACCCCCGAAGCTGTCGCCGCCACGGAGTTCTACAAGGACATGCTGCAGTACGCGCCTAAGGGAGCCCTCGGCCTCAACGGTGACGATGTGACAAGCCAGTTCACAAGTACGAACATCGCTCAGATGGTGCAGTACTCGGGCTATGCATCGCTCATCTACGACCCAAAGACGTCGAGCTTCCCCGATGACATCGCGGCAGTCTCCGTACCGGCCGGAAAGGTTGACGCGGTAGAGCTTGCGGGCTGGAACATCGGCATTGCTTCAGATTCACCCAACAAGGACGCCGCTTGGCAGTTCTTGGAGTTTGCTCTCGGAAAGTCCAATGCACAGAAGATGCTTGAGTACGGTGCAGCGGCCATTGGACGCAAGTCCGTGACGAGCGACCCCGCGATGATTGCCAAGTACCCGTACTTGTCTTTGCTATCTCTCGACAAGCCGGACCTTCTGGTCTATCCCTACCCACACTTGGTGGTGTGGCCCGAATTCGATAAGGCATGCGCTGATGCTCTGGCAGACATTGTTGCCGGCAAGGTTCCGGTGCAAGATGGTCTGAACGCGCTAAATGACAAGCTCACCGGAATTTTGGCCAAGGAGCCGCCAGCGTGACATCTCTATCGACGTCCCCTGTCGACCCTTCATCGGGTCCGGCAGGGGACGTCGACATTTCTACGACGGGGATGCCAAGCCAGCAATCAGCCCGCTTGACGCGAAGTCAACGCAGCGCGTTCCTGTTCTCCTTACCGGCATGGCTACTCATCATTCCCCTAGCCGCGGTACCGCTCGGGATGGGTGTATGGCTCTCATTTCGCGACAGCACATTAGCTTCCCCGTTGCCGTCATCCTTTGTGGGCTTTGATAACTACCGCAGCGATGTTTTCAACTCAACCTTCGGCCAGGCCTTACTCGTCACTCTTGCGATCGTCGCTATCGGCTTGTTAATCCAGATTCCGTTGGGAGTATCACTGGCTCTACTGCTAGAGCGCCGCATCAGAGCCTCCCGACTGATTCGCTCATCACTGATCACGCCAATGTTGCTCACGCCCGTAGCAGTCGGTCTGATGTGGCGTTTCATGTTTAACAGTGAACTGGGTGTCATCAACTGGGCCCTTGGCCTCGTCGGCATCCCAAAGATCGATTGGTTGGGACAAAGCATTCCAGCCCTTTTGGCAGTCGTGATTGTGGACTCGTGGCAAGCAATTCCGTTCATCATGTTGATGACACTGGCCGGCCTGTCGGCGCTGCCACAAGCACCAGCGGAAGCGGCACGGGTCGACGGTGCGAACGCACGTCAGACCTTCAGATTTGTGACCCTCCCGATGTTGATGCCAGTCCTTCTCGTGACAGTGATGGTTCGACTTATCGACGGTTTCAAACTCTTTGACGTTGTCTTCATCCTGACTCGGGGTGGGCCGGGCACGGCGACCCAAACCGTGAGCATGCTCGACTACAACACTGCGTTCACATTCCTAGCTAGTTCGCGCGCGGCCGCTATCGGCACAGTTCTGGCAATCCTTACTCTTCCGGTTTACTGGCTTTGGGTTCGAGCATCGCGAGGTGTGGAATGAAAAAGCGGGGGTTTCTGGCCGACATTGCAACGTACGCCATCTTGCTTGTCAGTGTTCTTTTCGCACTCTTCCCCGTGTATTGGACTTTCCTGACGTCATTGAAGACGCGCCGTGACAGTTTTGCGGTGCCACCAAAGTTCTTCGGATTCGATGCGACGTTCGACAACTACACCAAACTTTTTGCCGATCCGACTTTCATGCGGGTGTATGCCAACACGATTCTGGTCACTGTCCAATCCACGGCTCTTGTTGTGATTCTTGGCAGTTTCGCGGCTTATGCATTGGCTCGTTCGCAACGCTTCGCGGGCCGCCGCCCACTCGAAGTGTCGCTCATTCTCCTTCGGGCGATGCCGGCTGTTGTGCTTATTGTTCCGCTGTACGAACTCGCATCCAAACTTGGTTTGCTCGGAAAAATGCCGACTTTGGTCATCGTGTATGCCGTCTTTGCCCTCCCCTTCGCCATCTGGATCATGACACCGTTCTTTGTCAGCATCCCGATGGAATTAGAAGAGTCCGCACAGATCGATGGGGCCAACAAGTTCCAGATTTTCACTCGGGTTGTCCTCCCGCTCGCAATGCCGGGGCTAGCGGCGACGGCAATCTTCGTGGCTCTACTTGAGTGGAATGAGTTCCTGGTCCCCGTCGTCCTCGGAAGTGAGAAGACCAAAACACTTCCGGTACTGATCAGCGGGTTCATCAGTGCAAGAACCCTTGACTGGGGCCCAATGGCGGCGGCGAGTTCTCTAGCTATCATCCCCATTGTGATCATCACGGTCATAGTGCAAAGACGCCTTATCAGCGGTCTATCCGCCGGCGCCCTCAAGGACTAAATGGTGGCAGTCCCTTACTCTTGACCAATGAGCTCCGACGCGACGACCAATCTGACTGCGCGCAACATCACCGTCATTGGATGTGGCTACCTCGGAGCCGTTCACGCGGCCGCGATGGCAGACATGGGCCACAGCGTCCTGGGTTTTGACGTCGATGCAGACAAAGTCGCGCTCCTGAACACCGGCCACACTCCTTTCTACGAGCCCGGCCTAGACGAACTACTCGAGCGCGCCCTTGCTACTGGTCGCCTGCGCTTCACGACCTCATACGAAGAAACCGCGGCATTTGGCGATGTGCACTTCCTGTGCGTAGGTACGCCACAGCAAAAGGGTTCACATGCTGCAGACTTGGTGTACGTACGAAGTGCCATTCAAACCTTGGCCCCACTGCTGACCAAACCGAGTCTGGTGGTTGGCAAGTCAACGGTTCCGGTGGGCACCGCGGAATGGGTCCGCGATGAGCTACACCGGCTAGCTCCGGCCGGCGACGACATCCGGCTCGCGTGGAACCCCGAGTTTCTGCGCGAGGGTTTTGCCGTGCAGGACACACTTAGCCCTGATCGACTAGTGATTGGCGTCGAGCGACAGAGCGACGAGGCCGAACTTGCCGATTTCTACGCTCCCATCCGCGCCCAAGGTATGCCGTGGGTGGTGGTCGATCTGGCAACTGCTCAACTCGTCAAGAATGCCGCAAACGCTTTCTTGGCAACCAAGATTTCCTTCATCAACGCGATGGCAGAGCTATGCGAGGCAACGGGTGCTGACGTCGTAGCACTCGCTGACGCGATTGGGCATGACGCACGTATTGGCCGTCGGTTCCTACAGGCGGGTGTCGGATTCGGTGGCGGCTGCCTACCCAAGGATCTACGCGGCTTCATGGCCAGAGCAGATGAGCTCGGGGTGGATCAAGCACTGGCGTTCCTACGCGATGTTGACGACATCAATATGCGCCGTCGACGTCGCGCGGTGGACGTCGCAATCGATTTACTTGGCGGATCAGTGAACGGTGCAAAAATCACCGTCCTCGGAGCCGCATTCAAGCCTGACAGTGACGATATTCGCGATTCACCGGCTCTAGACGTCGCTACCTCACTTCATGACATTGGTGCCAACGTCGTCGTCACCGACCCGAAGGCTCTCGATAACGCGCGTCGAACGCGTCCCGGCCTGACGTACATCGAAGATGTTCGCGAGGCTGTTGCAGGCGCTGACGTACTTCTTCACCTGACCGAATGGCGCGAATACCGAGATCTCGACCCAGCGGAGATTGGGTCGCTGGTGGCACATCGCAACATTCTCGACGGACGAAACGCTCTGGACGCGAAGCTTTGGCAGGACGCAGGGTGGGATATTCGAGCACTCGGTCGACCTTCACTCGGTAACTCGAGCCCTCGTTAACTGCTATCACCACTATGGTCTGACTATGACGGACGCAGCAGATCTCTACGGCGATGAAGCTTGCCGCACTCATCTGCTGCGTGACACCGAAGTATGGGCCGTGGTCGGACTATCAGACAACGCGAGTCGGGCAGCCTTTGGAGTGTCGCGATTCCTTCAGGCGCATGGGAAGCGCATTGTTCCAATCCATCCTTCAGCGTCAACAGTTCACGGAGAGCGCGGCTACCCCACGCTCTCTGATGCGCTCTTCGAAATCGGACCAATCGACGTGGTCGACATTTTCGTCAACTCGAGCATTGCCGGTGCAGTCGTTGACGAGGCGATCGCGATCGGTGCCGGCGCAGTCTGGATGCAGCTCGGAGTGATTGACGAACACGCTGCCAAGCGGGCGCGCGCGGCCGGACTCGAAACGGTGATGAACCACTGTCCGGCCATCGAGTGGCCACGACTCATCGGGTAGCGAGCGCGACTACCTAGTCGCCACTTTCGATTCGATCCTTGAGTGAATCGCCCTTGTCCCGGGCCATCTGATTAAGTGCTACCTGGAACTCCGCCATCTGACGACGGAGGTCCGCTCCTCGCTCGTCATCGCCAGCCGAGAGAATGCGCACCGCGAGTAATCCAGCATTGCGCGCATTTCCAACGGCCACACAGGCAACCGGCACACCTGCTGGCATCTGCGCGATCGATAACAGCGAATCAAGACCATCTAAATGCGTGAGTGGAACGGGAACGCCGATAACGGGCAGTGGCGTTAACGAAGCCAGCATCCCCGGCAGATGCGCGGCACCGCCCGCGCCAGCGATGATGACCCTGAGCCCACGATCCACTGCGGTGCGACCGTACTCAACCATTTCGTCAGGCATCCGATGTGCAGAGACAACACCGGCTTCGTAAGCGACGCCGAATTCGTCCAGCGCCTTGCCGGCAGCCTCCATAGTGGGCCAGTCCGAATCCGATCCCATCACAATGCCCACTAGCGGGTTCGGCGATCCAGCGACTCGATCACTCATCGATTACTCCCGTGAAGTAGTCAGCCGCATGGTGAGCGCGGACAGATAAATCGTCAAGGTCGTCACCAACCGCCGTCACATGACCATTCTTACGGCCCGGACGAACCTCTTTACCATACATATGCACGTGCAGTTTCGGGTCACGCGCCATGGTGTGCAGATACGGGTGGTACATGTCCGGCTTATCTCCGCCGAGCACGTTCACCATCACTGCATGCTGCGCGGTGAGCGACGGATCACCAAGCGGAAGATCAAGCACTGCTCGCAAGTGGTTCTCAAACTGAGAAGTGACCGCTCCATCGATCGACCAGTGGCCCGAGTTGTGCGGCCGCATTGCCAACTCATTAATGACGATTCGTCCATCGCGCGTTTGGAACATTTCAACAGCCAACATGCCCACTACGTCGAGCGCGCCGGCCACGCTAAGTGCCACGGATTGGGCTTCAACCGCTTGCTCATCGGTCAAACCTGGAGCCGGTGCAACAACCTCCGTACAAATCCCATCGGTCTGAACCGTACGAACAACGGGATAAGCCACAGCCTGCCCATGAGGGCTGCGGGCGACCTGCGCGGAGAGTTCACACGTGAAATCCACGCGCTCTTCGATGAGCCAGCGGACACCATCGGCCAACTGTGTTGAAGTAAAAAGCTCAGCGACCTCAGCGGCGTCCTTCAATACCCACACGCCACGACCGTCATAGCCACCACGTGACGTCTTGGCGACGATGGGCCAGCCGGCCAAATCCCCAAAAGCAACGGCATCGCTGGCTGACGCCGCAACGGTCCACTGCGGGCAGGGCATGCCGGCTTCGGTGAGTGCCTCGCGCATCACGATTTTATCTTGCGCATGTGCGAGCGCTGCCGAACTCGGACGAACTGCGAAACCGGCGTCTTCGAGTGCATGTAAAACCTCGACGGGAACATGCTCGTGATCAAAGGTGATTACGTCGCAGCCTGCCGCAAAAGCCAGTACGTCCTCGAGGTTGTCGTGACGGCCAAGGCGAACATCGCGGACAACTTGAGCCGCACTCTCCTGCATAGACGTGGCCAATACGCGAAGTCCGATCCCCATCGCGATAGCTGGCTGCTGCATCATGCGGGCGAGTTGCCCACCGCCAATAACGCCGACGGTCGGAAAACCGGGGGCCACATGGGCTCGATCGCTGCTGGTCACGACGAAAGACTAGTGCTTACCACCGGTAGCCAGTAGGTAGGATCGTTCTATGTCCGATTCCGTGAGCGAACCAGTTGCGCAGCAGTCACTGTGGCGCGCTGGATACACACGCATCGAGCATCTAGTTCACGAGTTGGCGAAGTTCGGAATTGTCGGGCTCATCGCGCTGGTCTTCGATATCGGCATCTTTAATCTGCTGAGGTTCTACGGCGGGCACGGACCGATGTACGACAAGCCGATTACGGCGAAGATCATTAGCGTCGCAGTGGCAACAACGGTCGCCTACATCGGAAACAGATTCTGGACCTTCCGCGATCGAGGTCGCACAAGTTTTGGCCGTGAATACGTTCTGTTCTTCGCCCTCAACGGCGTGGGCATGTTGATCGCCATCACGTGCCTATGGGTGTCGCACTATTTGCTGGATCTGACCGGACCCGTCGCCGACAACATCAGCGCAAATGTGATCGGGCTCGGCCTCGGAACCATCTTCCGCTTCTGGTCGTATCGCAAGTGGGTGTTTCCGAACGATACGCAGGCCGCCGAAGACGAAACAATCGCCACGATCGCTTAGCGCCGTGCAAGGCACTCGGACAACCGTCGATTGGCGCGCGTTACTCCTTGAGCGCCAGGGCAACGGCGGAACGAACAACATTCGCAAACGGGACCAGCGGGTAAGTCAACGAATCACCGGGAATCTCCAATAGCCACTTCGTCCCAAAACGATCCGTCCCGCCAGTCATAAGCAGGGAACTCACGCCGATAGAGGACATCAGGATCATCTCCGCGGGGT
>Ga0194051_1001860_pt1 | contig 10732 bp, 10 predicted proteins | sample SepL2320m_MetaG_FD_161275 | JGI IMG/M metagenome (GOLD analysis project Ga0194051, IMG submission 161275) | Anoxic zone freshwater microbial communities from boreal shield lake in IISD Experimental Lakes Area, Ontario, Canada - Sep2016-L239-20m | ecosystem: Environmental > Aquatic > Freshwater >...
TAAATAAGTTTATATTGCGTAAGAAATATTCAGAACATGCAACTATTATCAACTTGCGCGTAGAGTTCACTTGACTCTCTGTTTTACTTCTCCTTAAAGAAAAGTGTGAAAAATGCCACCCATGGTTTCAGATCGGTCAGAGATCTGTCTGCTGCCACATGCTTCAAACCTCTTTCGGAGAAAATCCATGACGAAATTCATTCGCTTCTTGCGCGATGACTCAGGTGCCACCGCCATCGAGTACGGCCTGATCGCCGCATTGGTTGCAGTCGCCTTGATTGGCGTTCTTGGCACGCTCGGCACCAACTTAAACGCGAAATTCAGCGATATCGCGTCTGCGGTAAATTAGATCCGAGCTAAACTCTGCCAAACGACCGCGAGGCTTGTGGAACGCGCTTGCTACCGCGAGTTAATGTTCTGCAAGCCCCGCGCGTTCAACGCTTGATGCGGCATCTTGGAGATTTAAGTCATGGCATTTATGGCCGGACAGCTTGCTCTCTATGCTTTTCTGCTCTTGATGCTTCTGGCCGCAACATTGGATGTGCTTTCGCTTCACATTCCCAATTGGATTGTGATCGCCTTGGCCATGCTCTTTTTTCCCATTGCTTTCATCACGGGCATGCCAGGCGTTGCCCTGGGTTTGCATACGGCGACCGCTGTTGTCCTGCTGATCGCAGGTTATGGCCTCTTCTCATTCGGTATGATTGGTGGCGGGGATGCAAAGCTGATGTCTGTGGCCGGCCTGTGGCTCGGCTTCCCAGTCGTGCTGCCGTTCCTGCTGTTTGCGGCGATTGCCGGGGGAATTCTCGCGGTTGCCATCGGGCTTTGGGCTGTTGTCAGCCTTGAAGCGAGGATTCGCGGTGATCGGCTGGAACGTGCGGTGACCCGTTTGTCGCCTGACCTGCCATATGGTTTTGCACTGGCCGCAGGTGTCATTCTGGCAGTGCCGTTTAGTCGGTGGATGGCTTTCGTCGTCTGAACATAGTTAACGCAAATTTGACGAATACACCTCAAGGTAGCCAAATGTCTCCAGTTTGGTACCTCACAGGATTGAAGCAATGAACAGAATGCGGCTCCTGATCTTGGTGGCGGCAATTCTGGCCGCCCTGCTTGCGGCATATCTGTCGACGGGTCTGCTGCGCAGGCCGGCGCCCCAAGTCGTTCAACCGCAAGTGCAGAAGAGCGATAGCGTGGACGTGCTCGTCGCGGGCACAGCCTTTGCTCCGGGCCAAAGGTTCGGCAGTACCGGCCTGCAGTGGCGGGCCTGGCCGCGTGATGGCTTGGCGGCCGACATGATCACACGCGAGACGATGCCGGATGCGCCAACCCAGATGCGTGACGCGCGCGCCCGTGTATCGATGATCGCCGGCGAGCCGGTCCTGCCCGGGAAAATCGTGAAGGCCGGCGAGGCAGGCTTCTTGAGCTCCGTTTTGCCAGAGGGCATGCGTGCGGTGGCCATTTCCATTACGGAAATCTCGTCCGTTAGTGGATTCGTGCTGCCGAATGACCGCGTGGACGTCATTCTCACACGAACCACCACGGACTCGCTCGGCAACAAGATCTCCACCGGCGAAGCCGTGATTACCAACGCGAAGGTGCTGGCCATCAACCAGACGCTCGGAGGCGGAACCACCGATGCCACCGTCCCAGAAGGCCGAACCGCGGTGTTGGAACTAAATCCAAAGCAGGCGGAAGTCCTCGCAAAAGTCGCTGCATCGGGTGAGATCTCCCTCGCATTGCGTGCCCTTGCAGACGGCGGAGACGGCAAGCCGGTGCTTGCCGACAACTATCGGAACCCCAGCCGTGCCACGAGCGGCCCCCTGATCATTCGATACGGGCTCGAGCACGGGGCGTCTGGACAATGAGAACATGATGATGATTATCCACAAGGTTACCATAATCCCTTCAGCAGCAAGGCTGCTCTTCTGGCTGCTGATTGCTCTTGCTATCCCGCTTCCCGCAAGCACAGCGCCGAGCAACGCGTCTACCTCGGACACCATCGATCTCACGGACGGGCAGCAGGCGGGACGCTCATTGCGGCTTGGCCTTGAAAAGAGTGCCGTTCTGAAACTGCCCGCCGCGGTCAAGGACGTCATCGTCGGCAATCCCGAAATGGTCGACGTGGTGCTGAAGAACCGCAGCACCGCCTATCTCTTCGCGCGCAGTGCCGGCCAGACCAACATCTTCTTCCTCGACTCGGCGGGCCAGCAGATCCTGCAGCTCGACCTTGAGGTTACCCTCGACACCAAGGCCCTCAGGTCGCTTCTCGACAGGGCCATGCCGGGCAATGCCATCCAGCTCGACAGCACCGGATCAAACATCGTGCTCAAGGGCGTAGTCAGCGATGCCCAGCAGGGAAAGACGGCAGAAGACCTCACCAAGCGCTTCCTTACGAGTTATGGCGGAGATGACCTGTCCGTCCTCAATCTTCTCAAGATTGCCGAAGGCAACCAGATCACGCTGAAGGTCCGGGTTGTTGAACTGAAGCGCTCGATTCTCAAGCGGATCGGCATGAACCTCGACGGCGAGATCACTGCGGGTCCCTTCAACTTTACCTATTCGAACCAAACAAACCCGGTCAACTTGCCTCACACTTTCGACGGCACGGCTTCGTTCCCGGCTCCCTTCAAGGTCGATGCAACCATTCGCGCTCTCGAAGATAACGGCCTTGCCACGGTTCTCGCTGAACCCACGCTCACGGCAACGTCAGGGGCGCCCGCCAACTTTCATGCCGGTGGAGAGTATCCCTATCAAAGCTGCCAATTTCAGAACCTGGATCCGAACACGACCACCACATATCTCAATTGCACCACTCTGTTCCGCAACTACGGCATCAGCCTTGCCTTTACCCCCACGGTGCTGAGCGAGGGCCGCATCGCACTCAACGTATTCACCGAGGTGAGCGATCTTGCGCCGAACCCTTACGGCACCGAACCGCTGATCGACACACGCAACGCTCAGACCTCAGTGGAACTGCCGAGCGGTGGCTCTATGATGCTCGCCGGCCTCATCAAGAACGTCACCCAGCAAAAGATGGAAAATACACCTGGCATCCGATCGGTGCCCATCCTTGGGGCGCTATTCTCCAGCCAGGAGTTCCAGCGGCGGCAAAGCGAACTTGTGGTGATTGTTACCCCCTATATTGCGAACCCCTCTGACGAGTCGAAATTGGCAACGCCCATCGACCGCTTCAACAATGCCACCGACCTTCAGCAGTTCTTCCTTGGTCGCATGAACAAAGTCTATGGCCTGCCGGCCAGTGCCGGTGCTGACGCCAGCGGCATGGGGACCGACACCTATCATGGCCAGGTCGGCCACATCATCGAATGAGAGCGGAACAGGACTGAACATGCTCAAGTATAGTGCCCGCCATCTTCGCTCTGCGACCGTTGCCTGTGTGCTGGGGTCAATGACGGCTCTTCTTGCCGGTTGCTCTCCAGAACTTGCGAGTTTCGATGACACCTACGTGCCAGCCAGCGTCGAGGAGAACTTCCCGATCAAGGTCGTCGAGCGACCCGTCAAACTCGCGCTCGATGTGACCCCAGGTGGTCTCAGGCCTGGAGATGTCAACGACGTGATCCAGTTTGCGCGTCAGGCCGAATCCCGCGGCGCCACTCCCGTGGTCGTTAGCTACGCGACAGGAAGCAAACAGTCACGCGAAGCGGCAAACCAAGCTGCCGGAATCCTCGCACGACAGGGAATTGCGCGGCATTCCATCATCGTCACCCCCTATGATGGAACCCAGAACCGCGTGGTCCTGGCATTCTCCACCAAGGTTGCCGAGACAAAACCCTGCGGAGACTGGTCACAAAACATGCGCGCGAACCAGTTCAACGACTCAGGCCCCAATTTTGGGTGCGCATTCCAGCAGAACTTCGCAGCCATGGTTGCCAACCCGGAAGACCTTGAGCGCCCGCGCCCCATGACCGCCGCCCAAAGTGCCAGCCAAAGCTCGGCACTCAAGAACTACTCCGATGGAACCTGGACCGAGCAAACCGCCGATCCGGTTTTCTCGCCTGGACAGTAAGGAGCAGAGCGGATGAAAGTTGAAGTGAGCAGTGGATGACGATGCACGGTGAAGCACCCGGATTGCGCGGCAAAGCTACCCCCGTAGCGCTGGTGCCGCGCGTCAATATCCAGGCCTTCTGCGAATTGCCGCGGACCGCCGAGGATGTGCGAGCGGCCTTTGCTGACCGCCGCATGGCCCGTGCCCACGGAACAGTGATAACTGGCGGCATTCCAGCGGCGATCAGGCTCTACCAGACCCAGTCTACGCCAAACCTCTTGATTGTTGAATCTGATGCACCGCGCGACGAGTTGCTCACCAACCTTGCTTCCCTTGCAGAGGTTTGCCAGCCCGACACGAAAGTCGTGGTCATTGGGCACATGAACGACGTGATCCTCTATCGTGAACTGATCCGCCAAGGCGTCAGCGAATACATCGTCGCGCCCATTGCCCCATTGCATCTGGTGGAGACCATAGCCTCGCTGTACCGGAATGATAAGGCAGCGCCTGTTGGTCGAGTCATCGCTTTTCTGGGAGCAAGAGGTGGCACAGGGTCCAGCACCATCGCTCACAACTGTGCCTGGGAGATTGCGCGCGCGGTCGACGTCGAAACAACCATCATCGATCTCGACCTTGCCTATGGCACGGCCGCACTCAATTTCAACATCGATGCATCAGGCGGCATTCTGGAAGCCATATCGCAACCGGAACGCGTTGACTCTCTGCTGCTCGATCGGCTTCTCACCAAGCTGAGCCAGAAACTGAGCCTTCTCGCGGGCCCCGGTGGAGTCGACAAGGATTGCGCCGTTGAGGCTCATGCGGTGGAAACAATCCTGACTGCAATGCGAGCGACCGTTCCGATAGTTGTGGTGGATCTGCCAAACCTGTGGGCACCCTGGGTTAAGTTCACACTCCAGCATGCTGATCAGATCGTTCTCACCGCCGAACCTGACCTTGCCAGCCTCCGCAATGCCAAGGCGCTGTTTGACATGTTCACGGTGTCCCGACCGAATGACCCGTTGCCAAATCTTGTCTTGAACAAGGTGGGCGTCCCCAAGCGACCAGAGATACCTGCAGCAGATTTTGCCAAGGCAGTAGGCACCAATGTCGCTGCCTCAATTCCCTTTGATCCGTTGAGCTTCGGGACCGCCCTAAACAATGGCCGGATGCTCCTCGACGCCACGCCAAAGGTTAAGGCCGCCGAGGCAATACGCAAGCTGGCGCATGACTTCGGCGGTGATAAGCCTGCAAGACCTGTCGCGACCACCTCATCTGTTCTGAAGAAACTTCTCGCATTGGGTAAAAAGTGATGTTCGGAAAGCGCTCGGGTGAAAGCCCATCCAAGGACCTTCTTGCGCCGCTCCAGCCCTCACGCAGCGATGTGGGCGCCGAGCAGAACCGCCAGGTTTTCAGGCCAGGGCAGGAGCAGCGCAGTCCATCTGTCAGTCCTGCCGGAGGGTTCACGCCAAACGCGCCCGGCGGCCGAATTGACGGCTCGAACAACCGGCGGTCAGAAACCTACTACGACATCAAGAGCACAATCTTCAACGCCCTGATTGATGCCATCGACCTTACGCAGCTCTCGCAGATAGACCGCGAGGCAGCGCGTGAGGAAATTCGCGATATTGTCAGTGAGATCATCACCCTCAAGGACGTGGTGATGTCGGTCTCTGAGCAGGAGGAGCTTCTCGAGGATATTTGTAACGATGTCCTTGGATTTGGTCCCCTTGAGCCGCTGCTTGCCCGCGATGATATCTCCGACATCATGGTGAACGGCGCGGGCACCACTTTCATCGAGGTTTCCGGCAAGGTCTTGAAAACCGGTGTCCGCTTTCGAGATAACACACAGCTTCTCAACATCTGTCAGCGCATTGTCAGTCAGATCGGTCGGCGCGTCGATGAGGCTAGCCCCATTTGCGATGCGCGTCTGCTGGATGGTTCGCGTGTCAACGTCATCGTGCCGCCACTCTCCATCGATGGGCCTGCGCTCACGATCCGAAAATTCAAGAAGGATCGTCTGAAGTTGCCTGATCTCGTTCGGTTCGGGTCAATTACTTCGGAGGGAGCGACACTGCTGGAGATCATAGGCCGAGTCCGTTGCAACATCCTGATTTCCGGTGGCACGGGTTCAGGCAAGACCACACTGCTGAATTGTCTCACTGCATACATCGAAAACGATGAGCGAATCATCACCTGTGAAGACGCCGCAGAGCTGCAGCTGCAGCAGCCGCATGTCGTGCGTCTCGAAACGCGACCGCCGAACCTTGAAGGCGAGGGTGAAATCACCATGCGTGACCTGGTGAAGAACTGCCTCCGCATGCGGCCTGAACGCATTATCGTTGGTGAAGTTCGCGGACCAGAGGCTTTCGATCTCTTGCAGGCGATGAATACGGGCCATGACGGATCGATGGGAACTCTCCACGCCAACTCACCACGTGAAGCACTCTCGCGCCTCGAGTCCATGATCACCATGGGCGGATTTTCGCTGCCATCCAAGACGATCAAGGAAATGGTTTGTGGGTCGATCGACCTGATCGTGCAGGCTGCCCGCCTGCGGGATGGTTCGCGTCGCATTACGCACGTAACCGAAGTGGTGGGCATGGAAGGTGACGTGATCATCACGCAGGATCTGATGGTCTATGATATCACCGGCGAGGACGCAAATGGCAAGGTTGTTGGGCGGCATCGCGGCACCGGTATTGCGCGACCACATTTTTGGGATCGGGCGCGCTATTACAACGAAGATCGGCGCCTCGCCGAGACACTCGAATTGGCAGAAATCCGTGGTGAGGCGGGATAAGGAGCCATGCCGTTCGGATTGGATCCGCAGCAACTCGCCTTTCTTCTTCTTGTCGCGGTGGCCGCCGGCGGTGCGGTTCTCGCGTTGGCCCTACCTTTGCTCTCCTCTTCGGAGGGAGAGTCGCGTGTAAAATCCATCGCGGCGAAGAGCTCAGTGGCGGAGGCCAAGACTGGGTCTGCGTCTGGACGACTGATTGGTGGCCAGAAGGACAATCGTCGCCGCCAGATTCAGGACTCCCTGAAACAAATCGAGGATCGTGCCCAGCAACGCAAACGGGGTGTGTCTCTGCGTGCGCAGATCGGCCGCGCCGGACTTGGCATCTCGGTGCGAAATTTCTGGGTGGTGTCCGGCGCCGTGGGGCTTGCCATGGCTCTCCTTCCCCTCTTGCTGGGCCTTCCGATCTTCGTCGGATTTCTGAGCGGAATTGCTGGTCTCCTCGGCCTTCCCCGCTGGTTCCTGTCATACATGTCGAAGCGGCGGCAGAACGCCTTCCTCAGAGACCTGCCGGATGCATTGGACGTTATGGTCCGGGGCTTGAAGGCAGGCCTTCCGCTCTCCGATGCCATGCGCGTGATCGCAACGGAGGCTGGACCGCCCATTGCTCCTGAATTCATGGAAATTGTTGAAGGGCAGCGCCTCGGCGTCACAATCGATCAGGGTCTGGAGCGCATGTTCGAACGCATGCCATTGCCGGAAGTCAGCTTCCTGGGTATTGTCATCAGCATTCAATCGAAGTCTGGTGGCAATCTCTCCGAAGCTCTTGGCAATCTGTCCCGGGTGCTTCGCGATCGCAAAAAGATGAAGGGAAAGGTTCGGGCGATGGCGCAGGAGGCAAAGTCCTCCGCGGCCATCATCGGCGCGCTGCCATTTCTGATCGTAGGCGCGATATTCATGCTCAGCCCGAAGTATCTTGAGCCTCTTTTCACGACTGATACCGGCCACCTGATTCTCATCGGATGCGGCGTCTGGATGCTCATGGGCGTCCTGACTATGCGGAAAATGATCAACTTCGATATTTGAGTGAACTGATAGCATCATGCTTCATGCTCTGTCTGAACTGCTCCGGGTGGATACACTCATTACACTGTTGTTTTCTATCGCTGCATTTGCAGCCGTTCTAAGCTTCGCTGCTCCGCTCATGCAGGACGACCCGCTCAAGGCACGCATGAAGGCCGTGAGTGTCGAACGCGACAGGTTGCGCGCAGAGCAGAAGATCAAGGGTTTGGGTGAGTCAAAGCTGCGCGACAAGCGCAATGCTGGTGCTGCAAGGCGCTTTGTCGACATCCTAAATCTTCGCAAGGTATTCGAAGCTGAGACATCTCGAGAACTCTTGCGGCAGGCGGGCTTGCGCAGCGAACGTCACCTGATTCTCTATCTCGTTGCCCGGGTGGGGTTTCCGATTGGAATGGGTCTTCTTGCATTCGGCTATGTGTCGATCATTTATGCCGATACCGCATCGCCCCAGATGCTCATTGCTGCAACAGCCTTCGGTTTGATCGCAGGAAACTACCTTCCATACCTATTGTTACGCAATCTGGTCACGCGGCGACAGGCGTCGATTCGCCGTGCCTGGCCGGACTCCCTTGATCTGATGCTGATCTGCGTTGAGGCCGGCATGGCAATCGAACCTGCCATGCAACGGGTGGCCCGCGAAATTGGCGCAATCTCGGTTCCGCTCGCAGAGGAAATGACATTGACGGTGGCCGAGTTGTCATTCCTGCAAGAACGACGCAAGGCATTTGAAAATCTTGGAAAGCGCACCGGCCTTGCTCAGGTGAAGTCGGTTGTAACGAGCCTTATTCAGTCGGAGCGTTATGGAACGCCGCTAGGAACGGCCCTGCGTGTTTTGGCACAGGAAAACCGTGACATGCGCATGTCGGAAGCAGAGCGCAAGGCGGCGGCTTTGCCGCCACGACTCACCGTGCCGATGATGCTTTTCTTCATGCCGGTCATTTTTGTGATCATCATGGGTCCGGTTTTCTTGACCGTATCCAAGCTCCTCTTTTAGCCAGGCAAGGTTCATCCCTTCACGTTGCCGTCGCTGATCTGCTGCCAGGTATTCGGCTGGGAGAGCATTTTCTTCAGATAAGCCATGTTCTCCTGCACTTGCTCGGGGGGAAGATCCTCCTGTGCAAGCTTCGTGGCTTCGTCAAAGCGGCCCTGCAACCCGATGACGAGGGCGAGATTCTGTCGGATGCGTGGTTCGCTTTTCGACCGGGGAAGGGCATCCGCTGCTTGCAACTCGGTCTCTGCCTGCTTCAGGTTGCCTTCAAGTGCGTAGGACATGGCGAGATTGTTCATGACCACAAGGTTTTGCGGGTCGCTGGCCAGCGCCCGCGAGTATTGTTCACGCGCCTTCTTGTACAGACCCTGCTGGTCGTAGGCACTGCCGAGCGCGGACATCACACGCCAGTCCGTGTCGCCACCTCTTTCGGCGCCTTCGAGGATGGGTATAGCCTGTTCAGTCTTTCCGGCGGCTACCAGTTTGCGACCATAGAGACCTGCAACCTTGGCGTTCGATGGGTCCTCCTCGGCGATCTTCTTGTAGACGCTCAGCGCTTCATCCTTTTGTCCAAGGCTTTCGAGGCCGTTGGCATAGGCGAGGCCCTTGTTGACGTCTTTCGGGTTGGCTTGCCATTTGTCGCCGAGGTCGGCCAGCGCCTCCAGCGAGACGGGCGTCGTCGACGCGGTCGAAAGGCTGCTTGATGACCCGAGCTGGCCGGTCGTCTTGTTGCATCCCGTGAGGATCACGGCGGCAGCCAGCATCAAAAGAATAGTGGCACGGGGCCTGCCCCTCGGCATTGCGAAACTCCAGTCCGGTTTATTCAGCTACCTTGGCGCGCAACGGTCAATATTTGATTAACCATAAGAGGGTTTCGCGATATGGGAGGCCAAACCCGGAGTTCGCCATGATCGACGTTGCAGACATTCTCCTTGCGCCCGCCGCGCGCGGCATTCCTGTCACCCTCATTGAAGGCAAGGAATGGGAACGGAAGCGCCAGGATTTGACGGTGGAAATTCGGACCTGGGCAGATGCGAACGGTTTCAAGGCCCAGCCGGGGCGTGTACTCGCTGTTCCGGGACAGAGGAGCGAGCTGAAGCAGGTGTTGGCGGGTGCAGACGCTGGTGATCCCTTCGCCATGGGAAGGCTGGCTCGCAACCTCCCGCCGGGTGCTTATTCTGTGAACGGAGCAGTGCCACAACCGGAGCTGCTGTCGCTTGGCTGGTGCCTCGAAGCATATGGCTTCGGTCGCTATGGCAAGGCGTTGCAGCCCGTGGCGCAATTGGTCTGCCCGAAAGGCGTCGATCGTGAGGGGGTGTTGCGCGCCGCGCGCGCCAGCTGGATGGTGCGTGACCTCGTCAACACGCCGGCCGCCGACATGGGGCCGGACGAGCTGGAGCAGGCGGCTCGTGCCGTTGCCCGCGCTCATAAGGCGAAGCTGAGGGTCATCTCCGGAAGAACGCTTGAAAAGGACTTCCCAATGATTCACGCCGTGGGCAAGGCCAGCCCGCGCAGCCCCCGCCTCATTGACTTCACCTGGGGTCCCGCACGGGCGCCAAAGGTCACGCTGGTCGGCAAGGGCGTGTGCTTCGACACCGGCGGCCTCGACATCAAGCCTGCCTCCGGCATGGCGTTGATGAAGAAGGATATGGGCGGTGCCGCCAATGTGCTGGGCCTTGCCCAGATGATCATGGCCGCCAACCTGAAAGTCCGGCTGCGGGTTCTCATTCCCGCCGTCGAGAATTCGATCGCCGGCAATGCTTTCCGCCCCGGTGACGTGCTGAAGAGTCGAAAGGGCATTACGGTCGAGATTGGCAACACCGACGCCGAGGGACGCCTGGTGCTGGGCGATGCACTGGCGCTCGCGGATGAGGAGAAGCCCGACCTGCTCATCGATATGGCAACGCTGACCGGTGCTGCCCGC
>Ga0194051_1001862_pt1 | contig 10726 bp, 8 predicted proteins | sample SepL2320m_MetaG_FD_161275 | JGI IMG/M metagenome (GOLD analysis project Ga0194051, IMG submission 161275) | Anoxic zone freshwater microbial communities from boreal shield lake in IISD Experimental Lakes Area, Ontario, Canada - Sep2016-L239-20m | ecosystem: Environmental > Aquatic > Freshwater >...
CTCATCAATTCGTCTGCCGGCACAAGTGTTGGCGTACCACCACCGATAAACACGCTCGTTGCTTTAGGCATTGCCGCGGCGACGCTGCGCCGAATGTGTGTGCGCATCGCGGCGAGATATTCGCTCGTTAGTTGATGACGATCGGTAAATGTTGCGAACGCGCAATAGTCACACTTCTTTGCACAAAACGGGATGTGAATATAAACACCGAAACCTGGGTGCACAGATTTAACTTTGTGTCGTCGGTGGCACGAACAACAAGTCAAGAGTCGCAAGTCTTGGCCCGACTTGATCAATTGGGATATCAAGCATCACGGCGATCGCTCTGGTGTCATGCGCACGCACCGTAATCACCTTGCCATTGAAGTCTTGTCGCTGCACCTGAATCATCCTTAAGAAACGCTCGAGCATCTTAAATTCAAGACCATCGCGCAATGAAAGTTTTGCGACGTCGATTCGTAACTTCGTTGGCGCAGATGCTCCGGGCTGATTATCTTCAACTCGCATCGGGTCACGGGGCAACAACTGATCAATTGTCACCCCATAAAATTTCGCCAACTTTTCAAGTCGCGGTACTGAAATCGCTCGCTCGCCTCGCTCATATGCACCGAGCACAGAAGCCTTGAACTGCTCATGCGATTGCAGTTCGACTTCGCTGAGCGACAAGTTTTTTTGCTGGCGAATTGAACGCAGCCGCTCACCAACCATCCGCGAAAATGGCGATGGTTCGTTCAGGTCTTCGTCAGATTGACTCATAGTTAATTTCGTTTTCTTCGATAATCCGACATTAGAACAGCGGCGCTCACCGCAGCTGTTTCTGCACGCAGAACCGTTTCGCCGAGCGAAACAAGACCAGAACAGGTTTCAGTCTCCTGTGGCGCAAAGCCACCCTCGGGGCCGACTGCAATTGTTCGATGAGACGCGTCAAGGCAAACTCCGTTTGGGTCGGCAATAAATAGGTTGGCGATAGTCGACATCTCGATTACACCAAGAACGTTAGGCAACCACGTGCGACGCGACTGCATCGCTGCTTCACGAGCAACTCGTCTAAGGCGCTCAATATTCTTGCTTGACCGGTCATGATCCCAGCGCACCACACTACGAACGGTCGGGGCAAGCACAACAATTTCATCAACGCCGATTTCTGTGAGTTTTTGAACAGTCCATTCAGGACGGTCGCCCTTAACCAATGAGAACGCAACAGTTAATGACCAACTCGGTACAGCAGTCGTGAAAACTTCACTCGTTACTTCAATTGTCGCATCTGCATTCAAAACACCTGAACACCACTTACCCTTGCCGTCACTCACCGTCACGCTGTCACTTGGCTTGACTCGTAAAACGCGCAACAAATGGTGAGCATCAACTTCGTCTAACACTGGTGTATCAATCGCATCAACAAACACATGGGCTGTCGAATCACGAAGTGCAGATATCACGAAAATGCAGACTTAATTTTCGATTTCACTCGACTTTCTTGTGCAGAAAAAGATTCACCCCGAAGTTTCGCCAATTCTTCAAGCAACTCTCGCTCGCGTGCATTTAATTTTTTCGGAACAAATACTGCGACCTGAACTCGAAGGTCGCCTCTCACTTGATTGCGAGCGCGTCCACCTTGATTCAAAGTTGGCACACCTCTTCCTTTAAGAACGAATTCGTTGCCATGCTGAACGCCCGCTGGCACAACTAATGTTTCGTCACCATCTAGTGTCGCCAAAACAAATTCTGCACCAAGCGCCGCCTGAGAAATTGATACTTTTACTTCTGTAATCAGATCATCTTCTTCGCGTCGATACATTTCGTGATCGCCGACTTCAATGTGAAGATACAAATCGCCGGCTTCACCGCCACGAGGGCCAACTCCACCGCGACTCGTCACTCGCATCGTCTGACCAGAGGCGATTCCAGCTGGAATTTCAACGCTGTGTGTTTGCTCTCGGGTTACACGACCCTCGCCATGGCAAGTTGCACAAGGCGTCTCGATTCTTTGCCCCGCCCCACGACACTTGCCGCACGGGCTAGCCGTGACCATTTGACCAAGAATGCTTTGACGTGTTCGACGTATTTGGCCAGTGCCTCCACAATCAGAACATGTTGTCACCGAGGTTCCGGCTGCCGCACCTGTGGCGCTGCAATCATCGCAACGAACAGCCGTTCGAATAGTCACAGAAGAAGTACAGCCAAAAACGGCTTCAGCGAATTCGATTCTTAACTGAGTTTCTAAATCCGGGCCGCGCTGAGGACCTGCTTGTTGACCTCGACCGCCACCTCCACCGCCACCGAAAGGTGAGTCTCCGCCAAAGAATGCATCGAAGATACTCCCGAATCCACCACCACCAAAAGGGTCACCACCAGCACCATTGCCGCGACCTCCGCCCGAAATTCCTGCTTCACCAAATTGGTCATAACGCGCGCGCGTATTTTGATCAGACAAAACTTCGTATGCCCGACTTAATTCTTTAAATTGCTCTTCTGCCTCAGGGTTATTCGGGTTCGCATCTGGATGCAATTCGCGCGCCCGTTTGCGATAAGCACGCTTTAACTCTTCTTGACTCGCTGATTGCGATACGCCCAACAACTTATAAAAATCTGTTGCCATAAAGTTTTAATTCTCAGTTAGTCGACGACCAAGACGATCGCCGACGAGTTCAACAGTTGCCAATGCCTGCGGATAATTCATGCGAGTTGGCCCAAGCACGCCAACCGTGCCAACGTTTTCTCCATCTGCCATGACTGGCGCTAAAACCACGGAACATGCCGAGAGTGGTTCAACGCCATGCTCTGCACCAATCGCTACAGACAATCCGCGATTCAACATGTCGCGAACCAAAGTTACAACAACATATTGCTGCTCGAGTGTGTGCAAAACATTGCGAACGATCTCAACTGCGTCAAATGCTTCGGCCATCTGTGACGCGCCTCCAACAAAAAACGTCTCGTCGTTACGAGTGCGATCAAGAGACGCAAGAACCTTTTCACACAGTGGTGAAACATCGTCAGCCAGTTTTTGATTCGCATTACGTATCAATTGAATATCTCGTAGTGGAGCATTGAGCATCAATTTTTGTAATTTAAAAGCAGCGTCGACAATGTTCTCATCTGAAATATTTTGACTTATTTCAAGTTGTTCGTTTTCGACCGAGCCATTCGACAGCACAATGACAACTGTGAGATGGTGATTTGAGAGTCGCACGAGCTGAACTGAACGAACGACCGCAACTTCAACACTCGGCCCAATCACTACAGATGCATAATTGGTTAGCTGGGTCAACAACATTGAAGTTCGTTGCAAGGTTTCTTCTAAACGAAAATGGGCGTTCTCAAAGAAATTGCCAACTTTGGCTTGCTCAAGTGACCCAAGACTTCCGTTGGGCACAAGGTTGTCAACGAAAAAGCGATACCCCTTGTCTGTCGGTATCCGCCCTGCAGAAGTATGAGGGTGAGTTAGGAAACCCTCACGTTCAAGTACCGCCATGTCGTTACGCACAGTGGCCGACGAGACTGCGAACTCTTGTGAATTAGCAATGTGCGAAGAGCCAACCGGCATTGCGGTGGCGATGTACTCCTCAACGATTGCTCGGAGGATGGCGGTTTTACGATCATCAAGCATTTGTTACCTTTTAGACTACTTAGATTACCGAGCGGTTGTTTTCTCCGCTGACTTTGTAGCGACTTAAAGCCTCATCGCGCTCTTGCGAATGGTCAACCATCGGCGCCGCATAATTACCGAAAAGCCCACTTTGCGCGAGCCAAGGCGAATGAATATATTTCTTCGGCACATCGCGTAACTCTGGAATCCACTCTCGAACGAAATTGCCATCCGGGTCAAACCTCTCACCTTGTAGCACAGGATTAAACACCCGAAAGTATGGCGCCGCATCGGTGCCAGTGCCCGCAGTCCACTGCCAACCGTGATTGTTCGACGCAATGTCACCGTCAACGAGATGTTTCATAAAAAATTTCGCACCCCACTGCCACGGCAAATGCAAATCTTTAACTAAAAAACTTGCCGCAACCATCCGCACCCGATTGTGCATCCAACCTGTTGCCAACATCTGTCGCATTCCCGCATCAACAATTGGATAACCAGTATTTCCTGCACACCATTGCGCAAACCTTTTTTTAGCCTGCGCGTCAGTATCGACTTGAATACTGTCCATTTTCGGTTGAAGATTCTTCCATGTCGTGTGAGGCTGATGAAATAATACATCACCATAAAATTCGCGCCAACAGAGTTCGCTACGGAAGATGTCGTGATCGGCATTCGACTCAAGTTCAGCCAGCAACTGACGCGGATGAATTGCCCCAAATCTTAAATACACCGACAACTTGCTACATCCATCGCGATCCGGATTATTGCGTTCTACTTTATATTTATTCAAACTAGTTTTTGCGAAATATTCCCAGCGCTTCCACGCAGCTTTTGATCCAACATCGGCAATCTTTGCTGTCAAAACTGGATCAGCAGGAATTTCTTGCGTCGCAACTTCTGGCGCGCCATGCCAAGTTACGCGCGCCTTGCCAGTCGGCGCTGGCCACCCGTGCGCTAACCAAACCTTTGAAAAAGGAGTGAACACGGCATACGGCGTATTGTCTGCCTTGCGAACTGTGCCTGGGTCAACTGCATATGGTGAGCCCACATGCTTTAATTTCGCGCCGATGTTTTTGAGTGCTTGAGCAACCAGAACATCACGCTTTTGCCCATAGGGTGCAAAATCTTTTGCTGCAAAAACCTCTGTCGCACCAACTTCTTTGGCAACTTGCGCAACCACATCAGCTGGGTCACCGATGCGAACAACTAGCGACCCAGACATTTGATCGTTCAAATCACGTAACGATCGAAATAAAAATGCCAGACGAGGCGCGCCAGAACGTGTTAAAAACATTGGATCAAGCACAAAAAGTGGTGTCACTTTGCCTGACTGACTCGCCTTGCCGGCGGCAACCAGCGCTGGGTTATCTTCTAATCGTAAATCTCGACGAAACCACATCACTGAATTATTCATTGTGTAACCAGATTTTCTATCTCCAAGCCAGTGCAGTTATTGCTGCGCAAACCAATGTAATCACACCGCCATAAGCAACGGACCACTCTGGCGAAATATTGTCAGCGATTAAACCAGTTATTGGGCCACCAATTGGAGTGCTACCCAAAAACGCGACGGCCGTGAGTGCCAATAGTCGGCCGCGCATATCTGGCGGTGATTCTTGCTGGCTAATTGCGTTACCAGAAGCAATCATCGCCGCACCACCTAATCCAAGTGGCACACTCCACAAAAATGCGACAAACAAACTCGGCGCAAACGCCAAACCGATACCAGCGACACCAAGCAAAGCAATATTGCTGACAAACCAACGCATTGAAACTATTTTGAGTCGCGCGGTCAGCAGCGCGCCTGTGAGATTGCCGATACCCGTAGTCGCCATTATCCAACCAAATGCCCGTGCGTCACCCCATCTAACGTCAGCGAGTTTGGGTAATGCGACGCCATAATTAAATGCAAAAGTACTAACTATCAAATAGACAGAGAACATCGTCAACAGACGACGATTGCCAGCAACGTATTTAAAAACATCACGCACTGGTGAACCGCCCGCTGGTCTTTGCATCGGTGGATACATCTCGGATTTTCGCAGACCAGATATTCCATAAATCATTGCTGAGTATGAAACGCCGTTAAGGATAAACAGCCAACCTGTGCCCAGTGGACCGATGAGCAAAGTCGCAATTGCCGCACCAAAAACACGAGAACCAGTCATCACGGCTGTATTTAACGACATTGCATTCGGCAAATCAACTGGCGGCACCAGTTCAGTAACTAGTCCGCGCCTAGCAGGATTATCAAATGCACCGATAATGCCTAACAACAATGACAAGGCATAAACAATCGGCACATTGATTGACCCCGTTAAATCGAGCACACCCAGTAAAAATGCCTGACCTGCAAGAGCACTTTGAGTAATAATCGCAATTCGTCGACGATTGTGTCGATCAGCCAAAGCACCACACCAAGTACCAAAAAACAACATCGGTAAAAACTGAAACGCAACGTTATAGCCAAGATTTGCAGCGTTACCAGTTAGGCGATAAAGCAGGAGCGAAGAAGCAGTTAGTTGCAACCAACTACCGATATTCGAAACTAGAAGGCTTGTAAAGAAAATCTTGGCGTTGAAATATTTAAGCGAGCGAAAAATGCCGCTCCGATTATCAGTCATAATTATTTTAAAATCAGTCGTCGAGTTTTAACGCCGAGATGAACACATCGCCAGGTATTTCAACACGACCAATTGACTTCATTTTCTTTTTGCCTTCTTTTTGCTTCTCAAGAAGTTTGCGCTTGCGCGAGATATCGCCACCATAACATTTAGCCAAAACGTCTTTACGCTTGGCTTTTACTGTTTCGCGAGCGATGAACTTGCCGCCGATTGCAGCCTGAATAGGCACATCAAACATCTGTCGCGGAATCAATTCTCTGAGTTTCTCGCACATCCGTTTACCATAGTCATAAGCCTTATCACGATGCACGATTGTGCTGAAAGCATCTGCAGCAATTGCATTTAGAAAAAGATCAACTTTTACTAGATCTGACTCGCGGTATCCGTCGAGTTCATAGTCGAGACTTGCATAGCCTTGCGAACGGCTCTTCATTTGATCAAAAAAATCAACTACGACTTCAGCAAGCGGAATTAGATAGTGCAACTCAACTCTCTCTGGCGAAAGATACTCAAGTTTGCCGAGTTCACCGCGACGTGTTTGGCAAAGGTCCATCAGAGTTCCGGTGTAATCCTTTGGAGTAATAATGTTCACTTTAAAATAAGGCTCTTGAATCGACTTGATATACACCGTCGGCGGCAACTCTGCAGGGTTGTCAACAATTTCTAGCGTGCCGTCTGTTTTTGTAACTTGATATTGCACCGACGGTGCAGTTGCAATCAGCGCCAAGTTGAATTCGCGTTCAAGGCGTTCTTTGACAATCTCCATATGCAACAAACCGAGAAAGCCGCATCTAAAACCAAAACCAAGAGCACCTGAAGACTCTGGTAAATAACTAATTGAAGCATCATTGAGTTTTAATTTCTGCAAACTTTCACGCAGAGTTTCAAAGTCGTCAGCATCAATTGGAAACAACCCACAAAAAACCATCGGCTTCGGATCGCTATAACCAGCAAGAGCCTCAGTCGCTTGTCGTGCTTCGTGGGTCACCGTTTCACCACTTCGCGCTTCACCGACATCTTTGATTCCTGCGATTAAATATCCAACTTCACCTGGCCCAAGTTCATCAACTGGCGAAGGCACTGGGCGGCGCACGCCAACCTCAAGTGCTTCGTGTACGGCATTAGTTTGCATAAATCGCAGCTTGTCTGTGCTGCGAATACGGCCATTCATCACGCGAATTGATGAAACCACGCCGCGATATTGGTCGTATTGACTGTCAAAAATCAATGCCTGCAGTGCAGCATCAGGGTCACCTTTCGGCGCAGGAATTCTTTCGACGATTGCATCCAACAACTCTGGTACTCCATGACCAGTCTTTGCTGAGATTCGCAAAATATCTTCAGCACGAATGCCAAGAACTTTTTCGATCTCCATCGCATATCGGTCAGGGTCTGCAGCCGGAAGATCTATTTTATTTAAGGCGGCAACAATCTCTAAATTATTCTCAAGCGCTAAATAACAGTTCGCTAAAGTCTGCGCTTCGATACCTTGAGCGGCGTCAACCACCAACACAACACCTTCACATGCAGCAAGTGAACGGCTAACTTCGTATCCGAAGTCAACGTGACCCGGAGTGTCAATCAGGTGGAGAGTGTTGCCCTTCCAATCGACTCGCACATTTTGGGCTTTGATCGTGATGCCACGCTCGCGCTCGAGATCCATCGTGTCGAGATACTGAGCCCGCATCGCTCTCGCTTCAACTGCATTAGTCATCTCTAAAATTCGGTCAGAAAGTGTCGATTTGCCGTGATCAATATGGGCGATGATCGAGAAGTTTCTTATTAAAGCTAAATCCATTAGGCCATTTCTTTTAAGACTTTGATCTTCACGACGCAGGTCTGAAATAAGACGAACGCGAAGCAGTTAAATTCTACACGGCTCGTGTTTGGCAAGCCCTTACTCGCTGTTAGCCTTGCGACGTGGCAAATATCAAATCTCAGAAAAAACGCATCATTACCAACGCCAAAGCTAACGACCGCAACAAGGCTGTTCGTAGTGAATTGCGTTCACGAGTCAAAGCCGCAAATGAGACCGCAGGCACACCTGAAAACGCCGAGGCACTTCGCCTGGCTGTTAAACGTCTTGACACTGCAGCCCGAAAGCGCATCATTCACCCCAAGCAGGCTGCTCGTCGTAAGAGCCGCTTAATGCGCAAACTAAACGCGACAGCCGCCGCTGCTAAATAAGTTTTAGTTTCGCTTCGGCGAAAAAGTTCGGCTCGTCCGGCTTGACTTAGTTGAAGAAACTAAGCGACTCAATCGAGCTACAAGTATCTCCATTGTCAACTCTTCGCCAAGATCTTTGCCGCCTCGCAAATCAATATCAGCACGCGCCAATAATTGCACAGCTTGAGATATTCCGGCACCGCCAATGCGCCGATACTGCGTGAGATACTTTTTGCCTTGAAATTCGCTTTTACCGCCAATTAAAGTCAGCACATCTGCCGGACTATGAATCTCTGGCCCATCTAGCCGCATCAACTTTACATAGTGTGTGTGCAAAATCGCCATCACTTGTAGCGGATGAAAATCTCCACTTCGTACCATCCTCGACAGCATTTCTAGTGCAATTGGCGAGTCACCAGCATCTATAGCGTCAGTTAGATCCCAAGGCTTGACACCACCTGCATCACCAAGAAATACTGACACATCTTGTTTAGTTAATTTCTTTGATGTTCCATAAGCAGACACCAATGTGTCAATCAATCCCGGCAAACGTGCTTGGTCTTCGCCCAGCCAGTCAATGATGTCGTTCAACGCAACCGCATCTACGCTCAACTCAGATTCTGCGAACTTTTCTAAAAACCATGTCACAAGTTCTTGTCGACGCTGCGGAGGCTCAGTTGCAATGACCGTGGCGCCAGAGCGTTTGAGCGCATCGCTAATTGATTTCGGCAACTTGCCAGATGCGCTGACAACTAAATGTGAACTATCAGATGGATGCTCAAGATACTTAACGAGTGTTGAAAGTTCGCCAACAGTTGCTTCAGAAATTTCTCTAATCACAACCACACGCTCTTCACCAAATAATGACATTGTTTCCGCCGAAGCAACTGCCTGACGAATCGCGTTCTCACGAAGATCTGACGACGGCGCACCTGCGTCATGTGTTTCTAAGATTGTGCTTCGACTCTCTTGTGAGTTCATCGACTTGATTAATCCACGAGTGATTTCTGTAACTTTGTCCGAGACAAGCCTCGGGTCGCTACCCGTAATCAAATGAATTGTCACCCCTCTACTCTCGCATCTCTGTGTAGCAACAACAAGATCATCGCCAAAACTGCAACCCAGATACCGAAATTTACGAAACCCGTTGTGCTCAAGCGTTCACCGAGTGCGGCTACCCACCAGACCCATCGCACACCAATTAGCACTGGCCACATAACAATCGTGCCCAATGCAGCAAACGCGGTTTCACTAATCGCACCTGCGAATAAAGACAACGGCAAACCGACCAGCATTACTAATGAAGCCACCGGAACAGCCAATATGTTGGCGAGAATTCCGATTGCGGCAGGAACTCCAAACACAAAAATAACTGCTGGCGCCACACCGACTTGTGCAGAAATAGTTGCTGCAACTAGTGATGCCAACCAGCGCGGACCAGGAACTACACGCGAGAGAGGACCCGACAATAAACATAATCCTGTTGTTGCACCGACCGACATGAAATAACCCACAGACCACGCGAGCAATGGATCAAGAAAGATTGTAACGACGACGGTCATCGCAAGTATCCGCAATGTTCGCGTCGGTCGACCCATTGAAATCGAAAGGGTTGCCACCCCTGCCATCACCGCTGCACGAATCACACTCGGTTCAACTCGGGTGATCACGACAAACCAAATCAACACTCCGAGTGTCACGATTAATCTCACTGTTTTTCGTAACCGACGCAGCAATGGTGATAATGCGGTTAGTACAAATGCCACATTTTGCCCTGACACGGCGACAAGATGTGCGAGTCCTGATTTTCTGAAAGCCGAGATCATTTGTGGTGGCTGTTTTGAGTCATCACCAATTACGAGTCCTGTAAACAGTGCACGCTCACCGAACGGAAATGATTCTGCACCGCTTGATATGAGTCTTCGCACCCGCTGAGCACTGCGATAGATAGGTGATGCAATAGTTTTAGGTTCACCGACTGATTCGACTTCAAAATTGCCTTTGATATGTTTCGAAACCAATCGTTGGGATTGAACTGGCGAGAGTTTGTTTCGCCAGCCTGATACGAAGATAGTTTCTCCCACATTTGTATTGCTCAACCGCCATGACGGACGTCCATAGGCATAGACCACAAATCTGTCGCCTGAGATATCGAGAATTATTTGAGTAGCTGCACCGACTCGTTGCGGGTCAGTAATCACTCGAGCAACTCCAAAATATTGACCGAGTTCAACGCGATGTAGTTCGTCAATCGCCCTTGAACTATTGATAAAACCCAAAACTGCAAAAACGACAAAGATTACGAACAAGGCCAATTTACTTCTGGCGACAACCATCGTAATAA
>Ga0194051_1001863_pt1 | contig 10720 bp, 10 predicted proteins | sample SepL2320m_MetaG_FD_161275 | JGI IMG/M metagenome (GOLD analysis project Ga0194051, IMG submission 161275) | Anoxic zone freshwater microbial communities from boreal shield lake in IISD Experimental Lakes Area, Ontario, Canada - Sep2016-L239-20m | ecosystem: Environmental > Aquatic > Freshwater >...
TTTGGCGTCAGAAGTGCTCGTACAGGTTGGATCGATAGAACTTGCTCCAGGATTTAAACCACTATGTACCAAATAAGAAACGCCTGGTCGGGAGAGATGGCTGTTATCAATAAAAAGTGCGGCCATATTCCCAGGAGTTTGTGAAGATAGTGGGGTTGTCCAGCCCGCATCAGCATCAAATATTGGTGTTATCTCGCCATGGGCAACAGTAGGAAAGCTGACTAAAACTGAAAGGGCAAAGGCAATCACGGTTTTAGATTTTTTAGAAATCGTTGTCATAAAACCTATCTCTCCGCAAATTTAGCACATGGCGACCCAGCCAAGGATACGCGGAAACTGCTATTTTTTCTTTTCGTGTCTGCAAAAAGCTTGGACACAAACATTAATTGTTGGATTACCTGTCGCTTTACTAGTCATTCTCATCGATAACGTGGGTAGAGAGACCAAGGCGGTGATTGTCGATTTGGCTGGCTAAAGAAGAGAGCCTCGCTGAATGAATGCATTGGATACCCGACCTACTGACACTATAAAGGCTGCAGTCCGAAGGTCTACATTGTATTTTTTGGCGGTTTTGTGGACATTCACAAACGCAACCTCCATACGCTCATCTAATTCTTTTCTGAACTTTTCAATCGGCCAAGAAAATTGTTGAATATTCTGCGTCCATTCAAAGTAACTTCCCATAACTCCACCACTATTTGCCAGAATGTCAGGGACAATAACTGCGCCTTGCTTGCGCAATTCATTATCTGCTTCAGTAGTTATCGGCTGATTTGCTCCTTCAATAATAAATTCAGCTTTAATCTTTGACATATTTTGAGAATTTATAACACCACCTAGTGCGGCCGGAATTAACACATCTGTTTGAATCTCAAGTATTTCACTCGAGCCAATCCGATTATCTGAGAGGACTTCGGATAGATCTTTAACATTAAATATTGATTCTATGTCAATACCCTTTTTGTCGTAGATGCCACCGGTTACATCAGAGAGCGCGATTACATTCATTCCTAACTCTTGACAGACAAGAGCGGCGTAACGACCTACATTTCCAAATCCTTGGATTGCTACTGTGGCTCCTTTCACTTTTACATTATTTTCTTTCAAAGTAGCAGCGGTTATTTGCGCAACTCCGCGACCAGTTGCTTCTTCGCGTCCAGGTGCTCCAAAAAGTGATACTGGCTTTCCAGTGACACATGCTGGTTGAAATCCTTCTAAGCGGTGGTACTCATCCATCAACCAAGCCATGGTTTGAGCATCAGTGCCCATGTCCGGTGCGGGGATGTCACGGTTTGGTCCTAGAACATTTATTAAGGTGCGGGTCCAACGGCGGATGACCTCTTCTTTTTGCAGCGAGGTAAGTCTCGATGGATCTACAGTCACCCCACCTTTAGCTCCACCAAACGGAACATCTATCAGCGCAGTCTTCCAAGTCATTAATGAGGCAAGTGCGCGCACGTCATCTAAATCAACATCTTGATGAAAGCGGATTCCACCTTTACGCGGACCTCGCGCACTTGAATGTTGAACTCGGTATCCGGTAAGTACTTCAATATCGTCTGAATGGTGCAGAGGTATTGAAATCACAACTTCTCGTTCGCATGAAGAGATAGCCTGAACCAAGCCTTTGGGTAAATCTAGGAATTCACCAGCTTGGGCGATCCGTTGATTTACTTGAGCGAATGCGTTTCCTGTTGTCATGGGTCGATGCTACGAGGAAATCTCTGACTGACTGAGAATTTTAAACAAACTCGTGCTGAAAAGGGGGTTAATTGTTCCGCTGGCACTACTTTCTACTGAATACTTACCTTGTGATCGTTGATGTAGCCCTGTATCGCGATGGAATTCGCACTCCTGCGCCAGCTGATATCTCAGATCAAGTAGATATTGCTCGCAAAGATGGTGGATTTGTATGGGTTGGCCTAGCTCAGCCAACACAGGAAGAGTTTGATCTTGTTGTTGGCGAGTTAAATTTCCACCCGCTTGCGATAGAAGATGCGGTAAATGCTAAGCAACGTCCCAAGATTGAAAATTATGATGGGCTAACTTTTTTTGTCATCAAAACAGTTTTCTACAATGAAGAGCGTTCTGAAATTACCACAGGCGAATTGATGTGCTTTGTCGATGAGCACTTCATAGTAATTGTTCGCCATGGGGAGGGTTCGCCACTTTCAACAGTTAGACATGACCTTGAACAGAAACCAGAGTTATTGAAATTAGGACCTTTTTCAGTTTTGCATGCAGTGGTAGATCGGGTGATTGATGAATATACAAATATCGCTACTGAATTAGAAAATGATGTCATCAACATCGAAACTAAAGTTTTTGGCGGACAAAGAAAAACATACAGCCAGGAGATTTATTTTCTAAAGCGAGAAGTCATTGAATACCGTCATGCGATAGAACCACTAATTTTACCGCTACAACATCTTGCAGCAGATGCCTCTACCGATGTCCCAACAAAGATGAAGCCATTTTTCCGCGACACGATGGATCACTTACAATTTGCCAACCAGCATGCTGTCGGTATGGATTTATTGCTGACAACAGTTTTACAAGCCGATCTTGCTCATGTTCAGGTGCGTCAAAATGAAGATGTTCGCAGAATTTCAGCTTGGGTAGCGTTGGCCGCTGGTCCCACAATGGTCGCAGGCATTTACGGTATGAATTTTGAGACCATGCCTGAACTAACTTGGAAGTATGGATACCCAACTGTGTTACTGATCATTGCTACTTTGAGTGGACTACTCTTCGCAAAATTCAAGAAATCTAAGTGGCTATAGAAGTGCATTGCTAATTCATTAACCAACTAAGAGCTAGCCGGCTTTCCCATTAATGCAAAAGCTGCATCAAATAATTCGGCAAAACGTAATGACTCCTCTAATGGCATAACCCAATCCTTTTTCCCACGGACATGGCGCACAAATGCATCAGCCATGAGTTGGTAAGGATCGCAAGCATCAAAGCGTTCAACCTTCTTCTTGCCTTGAATTTCAATTTCAAGAGTACTTGGGTTGTTGAGTGAAACAAATGAATCAGAGCCTCCGGTCCGTACCGAACCTTTGGTACCTTCAACGATCATCCAAAGCGATACCGGAATGTTTGCTGATGTCACCGTTTCGGCAGGGACTCCGCCAACTTTGTAATTAACGCGAGTTGTTTCATCAACACCACCTGGGTGCCAAACAGTCTGTACTTCCATTTCAGTCACTTCTGGGAAACCAGTTAGCCATAAAGGAGCCACTGTCGAATACGGTCCTAAGTCATAAAGGATTCCGCCGCCAATAGTTGGATCGAGGCGAATATTGGATTGATCTAATCCGTCATAAGTAAATGCAGTGCGAATTCGAGTCAACTTGCCAAGTTTTCCGGATTGCACAATCTCCTGAATTCTTTTTGTACGTGGATGCCAACGATTCCAAGATGCTTCGATCAAAATCTTTCCGGTTTCTTTGGAAACCGCCATCGCTTCACGAACTTCAGCTGCATTCATGCCAAGAGGTTTCTCACATAGTACGTGCTTGCCCGCCTTCATTGCACGAATTGCAAGTGGCAAGTGAAAAGCATTCGGAAGAGAGATGTAAACCCCATCGACATTTGGGTCGGCTAAAAGTTGATCATAATCTGTATAAATCAAACCTTTGGGGGAGATGGTCATAGCTTTGTCTGCATCGCGAGATGCAACAGCGTAGATCTCGCCGGTATTTGATTTAGAGATTGCTGGATAAAGTGCTTTCTTGGCGATCATTCCTGCGCCGATGAAACCCCAACGAAATTTTTCCATACTTATATCCTAGTGACGTAACTCAAAAGGCAAAAGCCGGCTATTTTTTCTTGTAGCCAGAGGGGCACTTTGGGCGGGTTCCAGTGATTTTCTTGACTATTTTCCCTTTTACGCAATTAATTGAGATCATTTTTTTACTAGTTTTAACTGGAGTGGCAATTCCAATTTTATTTTCCTGGACCACTTTGACACGAATAGTTGGTTGGCTGTAGTGAAATCCAAATGCCCTAACTTGAAAAATTTTATCTTTTGTAATTCTGACAGATGTTGTAGCTACTTGAGCAGTGCCATCACTATTTATTACTGAAATCTCCACTTTTGGGGATTTGGTGACATTATTTCCAGGCCAAAAGCAGTCCATGTATGCCACACTCATATCGGTTGTGAAAAATCCTTTGTTTAGTTCACCTGTTGACAGCAGATGTGGTGAAAAGATTGAAAAGGTTAGTGTGTCTTTGTCTTTTAAAAAAGGAACTCCACCACCATACGCATTATGAGACGTGACTGGATAGCCATACTTAGCGCATTTTGTGTCAACGTATGAGCCATTTGGTATTGAACTGGCGTGATCTATCAAGAAGTACATTCTAAGTTCTTCAGATGAAGATTTAGTTTTCACGGCTTCTGCTTCAGTAAGATCTCCGAGCGGTCCTGAAAAATTCACACCAAAGAATGGTGATCCGATGTAGGTGTATCTATGCCCATTTGAAATTTTTTCATCTAGAAATTCGCCATTGGCAGCCATCATGAAAGATGCAACAGGGACAACCCAAGAACTCCGAAAAACGAACTTAAATTTTATTCCTGAAGTTACATCTTCTTCTTTAATTCCATTCAATCCAGGTGAAAATAAAAATGTCATTTTCGGCTGCAGATTAAAATCCACTTGCTCGCCTTTATAATTTTCGCCACTTAAATAGCCAAAAGTGTCAATTAATCTAGTGGCTCCTTTGTTATCAATGAAACTCCACTGCATCCAAGCATCTTCAGTTTTTTGATCTTTTTGATCAAGGTAACTACCAGTGGCAACATCTACCAAAGTAAATGGATGCACACTTCCATCGCTGTAAATTGCACTTACAGATTCAATACAAGTTAATGCTTGTGGAGTTGGGCAAAGACGCAAAGCCATCGAGGCGTTAGTTTCACGCGGTATTTCTGCAAAATTACTAATAGAATTTTGGATTCTATCTGCTGGAGTTTCCTCGTTTATGGCGAGAGCTGCGGGAGAGGAGAGTCCGAGAGTTAAGCTAAAAGCAAAAATTATTAACGAAATTCTTTTAATCAATTCGAATCGCCTATCCTGAAGCCAGCTAGGCACTTCATCTAAAAAGAGTCTAATTTGCCCCTCTAGTTAGAAGGTAACAATCGAGCGTCACCAGTATAGGGCCAATCGTGTAACAATTTAAAGCCTTCTGCGTATTGGGTACCTGCTTGAGCGCCGCGGAATCTTCCTTGAATCAACATATTTTCAGTAAATTCCGTACCAAATATATGCATCATCCAATCGGCTTGGCTCTTATGTGAGGAGAGCATCGCACTCTTTATTTCCATAACCCTGGTTACATCAACATAAAACTCAGGTTCGAAATGATTTCCTAATTCAGTGTCCATTTCAAAAACTGTAGGAATGGCAGTTGGTGGAAATTTTGTGACAACCAAAGGAACACTTGCCGGGATTCGCGCATCACGTGCGATTGAGCCAGCAAGACGGTGATCAGGATGGTGATCAGCGACGGAATGAATGAACATGACATCTGGACGTGCTTCGCGGATTGCATCAATGAATCGCTCACGAGTCTCGCGGTTATCGGTAAGGAATTCGTCGTCAAAATCCATCCAAATTAAATGTGCATCGAGAATCGCAGCAGATGCTTTTGCCTCTTCATGGCGAGTTGCGGCGATCATCTCGCGCGTTATAAGTGGATCTCCGGTACCAACATTTCCATTTGTGGCGACCGCGATAATAATTTCGTCCCCGCGTTCCTTGCATAAGGCCAAGGTTCCACCGCATTGCCATTCGACATCATCTGGATGAGCAGCAATCGCTAGAATTCGCATCGGGCGCAATGCCTACTTGAAGTTAGCTGCAGGACGACCTTTTATGACAGCATCCCAATCATTTTGTGATTGCCATGGGGTTTCATAGGTAGGGGAGTTGACGTAACGATCAAGGGTAAATTTCAAAGTTGCGCCGCTATTTGGCCCAAGTTCGATTTCAAACCACTTGTCGTTAATCGCAAGATCTTCACTCTTGCCATCACTTTGGACAACACTGACTTTCGTGAAGTTGTGTTCTCCAAATGTTCCAGCTTGTAAAACCAAAGTGCGTGATGCGTTTGCACTTATATTTGCAACCTGCATCTCAACTGAGGTTCCGGTTACCTTTTCAACAATCATGGCAACATCATCTGGAAGTCCGGTGCGCTGCTTCTGACCATCAAAAGGCCGGACCTTTCCATGTTGTAAACCACCATGAGAAATATGCATAGGTCCGCCAAAAATCATCTGCGCAAGTCCTTCAAAGTAAACTGGATTGAACTCTTGCCAAGCGTGGATTTGGTAACCATCAACACGAAGGTCCAAACCAACTTCAATATCTGATGTTGCTGGATCGTAATTATCCCAGCCGCGAGGAGCGCCAGTCTTTGAACGCATTTTGTGTAGTTGATTATCAATCAGCGTTAAGTTCATATCCAAAATTCTTTCTGGATAATCTGGAATCTCACCGCGCATATATTGGAACCAAGAAAGGGTATTTGCAATGTAATGCTTGGTTGCATGTCCAGTTTTTCCATCAAGACCTGAAACACCCGGTGCGATGATCTCATTCCAATCAGAACCACGTGGCATCCGATCAATTCGAGCAAGATCTTCATCTGCCATCGAGGTTGTCCAGATGTAAATCATGTTACGTGGATTAACCATCCGGAAGTCATCCCAGCCAGTGTCAAAATGTTTCATTGGAGATTTAGTCACGCCGTCTACATCTTTACGAAGTGACCAAATGAAATCTTCCTGTGAGCGAGCTAAATCCAGATTTTTCATATCTCCAGTAAGTAGAACTGCGTTCATAGAAGCATTAGTTAGCGGCTCAATAAGGGTGGTGTAACCATGTGGCCAACGCCATCCGTAATATCCGCCCCACCATTTACCGTCGTTGTACTCACCAATTTTTCCGGTTAAACCGACATTGTCAGGCAGAATTCCATTATTTGCTTTAGCCCGATCATGCCAAACATTTAAATAATCGGTAACCCATTGTTTCAATGAAGCATCATGTGAATACATATAACCATGAGTCATCAAAGTTGTGGCATTTAAATTAAGTGGAACATCTCCGCGGTTCATCCGCAGATTCATCTTCTCGAGAATTTCGGCATAAACAGCATCATCTGACCAATGACATCTCTTATTGGCGAAGTCATGGCTCTTCAGATCCTCATAAGGAGCTAAGTAATCATCTAAAACAGTGCGGTGGGTCTGCCAATCTTCATGAGTTACTTGCAGACGTGGACCGCGGCTTCCATTTAATGGGGAGCGAATAACTTTGTGCTCTGGATCGTAATTTGGGGCTTCTGGATCTTTTCCGTTGTACATATTTACAAAACTTTGCGCACGTTGGCGGTCAACCAAACTCTCTGGCTTTGTTAAACCAAAGAAGTAGAAGTACAACATTCCTTCACCGTGATGCATCCAGTCGTAGTAGCCATCAAACTCGCGGTGAATCTGTCCATATTGCGTCCACTGCCAAGTAATCATGTCCCACATCTGCCGCGCTAATTCATAGACCCGTTCATTTCCACCGATTGAATAAAACAGTGCCAAGTTCATGAATGCTTCGTACGGATCATCAGATCCATCCATTGATCCCCACTGATCACGCCAAATCAAGGTGCCATCAGGACGGCAGTACCGTGCAACAAATTCAACTGCGGCATCATTTAATTTATCAATGATTTCGCGCTCTTGTTTGGCCCACTTTGGATTTGAATGTGCGGCGGATACTTTGACAGATGCGATTTTTTTCGATGAATTAGACATATCTGGATCCTAGTCGCGGATCCAGCAGATTAAAAGGGTTAATTTAAAATCAAGAGTGGTTGCGGAGTGCAGAAAGTAAAACTAATAGACCCAGCACAATCATGACGACCCCTCCAGCAGTGCGCAAAATAACAATTCGACGCACCTCGGTGGCCAACCAGATCCGTGCCGTTCCAGCAAGTAGGCCCCAAGTGCCATCACAAACAAGTGCTAATAATGAAAAAATTGCACCAAGTAAAATTAATTGGAAAACCACACTTCCGCGATCGCGATCAATAAATTGAGGAGCAACGGCGGCGCAAAAAACTATTCCTTTAGGATTTAAAATTCCAACTACAAACCCATCTCTAATAGTTTGCAGCGAACTTGGCTGAGCGGTTGAACCTTGCTCAAGCATCTGTGTTGAATGCTCGGCTCGTTTGCGAAGTGCATCGATGCCTAAATAAATTAAATACAGCCCGCCGCCCCATTGAACTACTGCATATGCAATTGCAGAACTTTGAATTATTGGACCGATTCCCACAGCCACCAAAATCGATAAGACTAGAAATCCAGAAGCGTTACCAATGACGGTAATTACGGCAACCTTTCTGCCCCAAGCGATCGCTCGCGCAATAGTGAAAAGCACCGATGGACCTGGCGCCAAAATGATCGCAACGGCAGCAATAAAGTACTCAGGAAGCCTTGTTGGAATCACTAAGTTCATGAGATAAAAGTATCGTAGAAAGCGACAAAAGCGGGCACCTCCATTTTCTGGAAGTGCCCGCCTTATGGATTAGCGGTTAATTTATTAACTTACCTTTTACTAAGTGAGTGCAGTACTCGGTAACCAACAATTGCAACAACAGTTGCGTTGATGATTCCGCTGAATGTGAAATCGCCTTTTGTCCATGAGATGTCAGCGATTCCGATAACAAGAGCAGATGCAACGATGATCAAGTTGCTGGAGTTAGCAAAATCAACTTTTGCTTCAATCCAGATTCGAGCACCAAGTACCCCGATCATTCCGAATAGTGCAACACCAGCGCCACCAAGTGCACCGGTAGGAGTTGCGCTAAGCACTGCACCAAATTTAGGTGAGAGTGAAAGCACAACAGCACCAATACCGGCGATCCAGTATGCAGCGGTTGAATAAACCTTGGTAGCAGCCATTACGCCAATGTTTTCAGCGTATGTTGTTGTACCGGAACCGCCACCAACACCAGCTAGTGTTGTTGCAAGACCATCGGCAAGAAGTGCGTTTCCGATCTCATCATCAAGATTTCTTCCAGTGATTGCAGCAACCGCTTTAACGTGTCCAACGTTTTCAGCGATAAGTACAAGAACTACTGGGAGGAACAAGATGATGGCGTTGCCATTAAATGTTGGTGAAGTAAATGTTGGAAGTGCGACCCATTTTGCACCTTTGATGCCATCGGTCTTTACATCGCCCATTCCAAGTGCAACTGCGTAACCAATCACAATTCCAACGAAGATAGAGATGCGACCCAGGAATCCATGGCTAATGGCTGCGATAAGTGCGATTGCGGCCAAAGTAATAATTCCAACTAGTGGGCCTGCGGCAAGATTATTTTTCGCAGCACCTGCCAAGTTGAGACCAATCACCATAACGATGGCTCCGGTAACAACTGGAGGCAACATCCACTCAATCCATTTGATTCCAACTGCGCGAACGATCAAACCGATCAACGCAAGGATTACACCAGCAGCAACTACGCCACCGAGAGCTGCGCCCATTCCACCATCAGCTTTTGCAGCAGCGATTGGCGCCAAAAATGCGAAAGAGGAACCAAGGTATGAAGGCACCCGGTTTTTCGTGATGATTAAGAAGAGCATCGTGCCGATGCCTGAGAAGAACAAGGTTGTGGTTGGGGACATGCCGGTAATGATTGGTACTAGGAAAGTGGCTCCGAACATGGCGGCAATATGTTGCAATCCGATACCGATGGTACGTGGCCAGCTGAGGCGCTCATCTGGAGCAACTACATCTCCTGAGGTGTGCACCTTCCATGAGAATAGTGAGGACATTAGATCCCTTCTAGAGGTTAATACTGCCTAACAACATAAAAGGGTAAGGCTCTGATCAGGGCAAATCTCCCAATAAGGGCACGCCACGCCGAGGATGAAGTTGGAGTTGCCACTCAGTGAGCAGGGTAGTTAGATAGCGCAAGGTGATATATCAACTCGATCTATCCAGTTGTAACTTAGTCGCTAAGGGGGCTGCAAATGGCATCACGTAGTGAGCCTTTGGAGTTCACCCTTTTAGGGCTGCTCTCAGCCGGACCATTACATGGTTATGAATTACGTAAGCGGTGTCTGGCCATCTTGGGGCCATTTCGGGCGCTCTCATTTGGATCGCTCTATCCGCAATTACGCCGGATGTCATTAAGTAATTTGATTGAGGTCTCCGAAAATGAGAGCGTAACTGGAAGTTCACGTCGGGCGAAGATTTCCTACTCAATTACTGATTCCGGTAAAAAAAGATTTGCCGAGTTAACTGAAAACGCTGATGCCAGTGAAGATGAAGCATTCGGAGTTCACTTTGCATTTTTCGGACCAACATCGCGAACATCTCGCGTACGAATTTTGGAAGCCCGCAGACGCCGATTAAAAGATAAGGCAGAAGTACTCTCCAAAGAGCTCGAGCGCTCGCCGTTAAATGGTGAAGTGCTTGGAATAGATAAGTATTTAAGTGAATGGCGTCGTCATTCACTTGATTCAGCAACCCGTGAAATTGCGTGGCTTGATGAAATGATCCAATCTGAAAGGAAAACCCAGTGAGCAAGATCAGAGTAGCAATCGTCGGCGTTGGAAACTGCGCCAACTCATTAGTTCAAGGAGTTACTTACTACAAGGATGCAGCGATCGATCAGGAGATTCCTGGTTTGATGC
>Ga0194051_1001866_pt1 | contig 10698 bp, 9 predicted proteins | sample SepL2320m_MetaG_FD_161275 | JGI IMG/M metagenome (GOLD analysis project Ga0194051, IMG submission 161275) | Anoxic zone freshwater microbial communities from boreal shield lake in IISD Experimental Lakes Area, Ontario, Canada - Sep2016-L239-20m | ecosystem: Environmental > Aquatic > Freshwater >...
GGCTTGCTCGACAACAAAAACTCGGTCCACGGTATAGACCATGCCGCGCCCCGCAATCGAGATCACAACACCCCGCAAAAACCCAATCACAGCGCCGTCAATGTCACCGACAAAACACGTCTCCACAATGTCCTGCACAGCAAAAGTCTGTAAAGGGGCATGTTCTGCAAGCCACGCGATTCCTCCGCGTTGGTCCACTAACGCCAGCCGATACTGCTCATCCAACTCCAGCAAAATCTCAACATCCATGATGTGAGCGTGCCGAATATTTGGATCAATGCTCATGGATTCACGTCACCGCAATCCGCTTGTATTTTGCTTGTCATCATGAAGGAAAGAGAGGACAGGCGTCATCACCGATTGGACACATCGGCGCCCCTTTGCGAACCAAAAGAAAACACTGCGTACACATCCGCTCATCAGCTCGCTTTGGTTGAATGCCTGACTCGGGGTCGTTGGAGGCTTGGATATCTTCCTCTTCCTCCTCGGCCTCTTCTTCATCATCTTCACTGCGACCCTTGACGGCGGCATCAAGAATCTTGGCTAGATCGGACTCAATATCGTCCTCACCAAGCAAATCATCATCGTCATCATCTTCCTCTTCCTCGGCAGCAGCGGACTTCTTAGCTTTCTTAGCCTTCTTTTTCGAAAGCGCTGTTACAGGCTCGTCATCTTCTTCGGCAGGTAGAGGCACCTCATCCTCGAGAGCACCATCATCAATCTCATCATCTAAATCACCGGAAAGCAGATCATCAGGATCCTCATCGACATCCTCGCCCTCCTCGAGGAAACCCTCTGCGAGATCATCTGGGTCCACCACGTTGTCTTCTTCTGATGCCATTTTGTCACTAACTCCTAAAGTTGATTCGCCAAGAAAACGCGAGGCGAGCGCGGATAGTAGGCTTTTTTAGCCTGGTAACGATAAAAACGAAGGGTGACTCTCGTCACAAGGTAACGCAATGTCTCTTCACTTTCCTCCACGTTTGGCTTCGGCGCGTCTTTCAGCGGCCAAACGTTCGAGTTCAGGTGCCTCTGTTGTGAGATGACTCATGGCTTCAGCAACCGCCTTGTGGCCGGCCTGCTCACCGATCAGTCGATGCATCTCAATAGCCACTCGACGATAGGCCGGATGCCCCTGTGGCGACGAACGTAGTTCGAGCATGTGCATAGCCTCACGAGCATTGAACTGCATCACGTAACGCACTCGGTAGGCCATGGAGACGGCGTACGAAGCCTGTTGTGGAAAATCTAGCTTGAGATCATCATATAAAGCGGCCGAGCGATTCATCACCTCGTCAAAGACGGGAGTCATCCCTGCTTCATCAATGAGATCAGGCCGCGTGTAGCCATGATTGGCTGAAAGTGGCTGCCATTCGATCGTCAGCAAACGATGTCGCTGCATATCCCGAAAGGCGCCATAATCAGACAGCACATCAAAGCGATAATCAATACGTTCAAAGGCGCGCCCAGGACGATGGCGACGATTTTCACGATCCCCAATGTAAGCCTTCAAGATTGACACTTTTTCGTCGTGGCCTAAGCGTTGCACGCGTTGCATAATTTGCGTCTCAGGCAAACTCGTGTGCGAATAGCAGATAGCCGCAATTAACTTATCTTCGCCTTCAGGATCAAAATCGGTGAGCACGACTGGGGCACTGTGATCCACCGGCGCTTCTTCAAAAAGTCCTCGAACGACCTCGTGAGTATTTTCCCTCGTGTCACTCAGATAATCGCTCCAACGACCACCGCGATCAGCCAAGTCGACTCGCCGCAAGAAACTCGGTATTACTTTACGCAGTTCTTCCAACATCAAATCGGCGTATTGTCGCGCTTCAGGCAAAGGATGGGCCCTCATACGAATCAACATTGATTCATAGGCTTGTCCACTCCCGTAAATGCCCACGTTAGAAAGAGATGCGGCGGGCAAGACACCGCGTACTGCATCAAGCGCTTTGGCGCGTGTAGCCATCCGAAACACAAAATCGCTATCGGCGGGATCACGTTTGACAGTGGAGCGAATGTGCTCCGTCACTTTCTCCATCAGAACTGAATACGAGTCAAACATGCGATCCAAATCGCCGACGTAGCGCGTCCCAAAACGCGAACTCAAGACTTCCGGATCGCGATAAAAGCGGTAGCGCCCGGCAAGTCGGGCGTCGTAAGCGATGTAACGCGTACTCTGTTCCAAATAACTAGCAAGACGACCCCACTCGAGAATCTTCGTCAAAATGTTGCTGGACTGCTCGCATGCAAGATGTACTCCACCTAATTGGGCAACAGAGTCATCGCCATACTCAAAGAAAACTTTTTCATAAAGTTCCTCTGCTCTTTCAAGGCCGATCGTGGCATCCACGCTCTGATCTCCAGCGATGTCTAGGTCCCCCACGAACTCGTCTAAGAACAATCGTCGTAAACTCTTGTGGGTCCGGCTATAACGCGCAAACAAAGCACCTTTGACCACCTCAGGCAAGTTCACTAGGGCGAAAACTGGACCGTCCAGATTAGTGAAATAACGTCGGAGAATTTCCGACTCCTCGGCGGTGAACTCCTCTGGGGCATAGACCGTCACGGTCTGACACGCTAGTTGGTCGGGCGAGCGCGAACGCGGACGCAACTCCTCGTCAAGCTAAAACGTCAATGTCACTTGTCACCTTGGCGAACTCGCTACTCAACTGAGCACAGAGGTCCGGTTTGGTCCATAGATCAATCACAGTCATCGCCATCGCCTGGGCGCCTGTGATCACGGCCGCGTCACCCAATGCGCTGACTGCATAGTGCGCAAAATCCTCAGTATGAATCGCGACTCCATCAGGGGCCATCTTGATCATGGGATGGATGGAAGGCAACAAGTACGAGACATTTCCCATGTCAGTTGAGCCCACAACCGAATGACCGGTGACGCGTGGATCGGCGACGTGTCGCCCCAACTCAGCCATATTTTGCACATAGGCCCCGACGAGAACCATATTGTCTCGAACATCTGCGTACGTGTGATCATCCCATTGACTGTGCATTGTGCAACCACATGCCGAAGTTGCGCCCTCAAGACAGGCCATGACACGTTGTTTGAGCGGTTGCAGACTTGAAATCGTGTCCGAACGCACGTACCAAGTCGCCGCTGCCTGACGCGGCACGATATTGGGTTTTTCACCACCTTCAGTAAAGATGCCGTGAATCCTTTCCGAGGGACGAATATGTTGACGCAAAGCAGCCACATTCAGATACCCCAAGACCGCTGCATCAAGAGCATTGCGCCCTTCCCACGGGGCCGCAGCAGCATGGGCCGCCCTGCCCGCATAGGTCACGTCCACAGTATGAATTGCGATCGAATCCATACGAATGAGATCAGCGTCTGCTGGGTGGACCATCATCGCCGCTACCCCAGTATTGAATGCGCCTTGTCGGGCCATGGCGATTTTTCCGCCGCCACCTTCTTCGGCCGGCGTACCCAAGATGCGTACTCGTCCCCCTACTTTCTGGGCCAAAGTGGCCACAGCCAAACCAGCCCCCAAACCAGCTGCCGCAATCACGTTGTGTCCGCATCCGTGACCAATGCCTGGCAATGCGTCGTATTCCAGAAGAACTAAGACCTCTGGTCCGCTGTCCCCTACAACCGCCTCAAACGCGGTAGCTACACCGTAGGCGTGACGCGTGACGTGCAGTCCGAACTCTTCTAAAACGGAGCACAGCAAATCGTGGGCATAGTGCTCTTCAAAGTTCAATTCAGGATGCGCATGAATCTTGTGGCTCACTTCAATAAGTTTTGGCGCAAGACGATCTATCTCCGCCAGAAGCGCAATCTTTTCAGCATTCATCATGACAACTCTGCTCCCTCATATCCATAATGTAGCGAAATCTCTCAAAACCTGAATCTGCACAGACTGAACCAGACCAACCCTCACCCCATCAAGCCACATCATTAAGGCTGTTCCATTCCACGCATATTCGGGAACACTTTTTACCGAGATGTCAGGATGTGGAACATGAGTTCCGATTTTTACTCGCGAACGTGCGATCATCCGCTGGCGTACTGACATCTGGCGATCGACTTCTATGATCTCCACTCGCCCATCATTGGGGTGCCCACGAGGTGCAACATCCCATTCTCCCAAATACTGCGCGTTCATCGCGACAACAGCCTCTCCTCGCAACCATCCCCCTCGTACATCGCTGGAGCGTAAAACACAATGGGAACAGCAAACCTCCGTCTTCCACTCAGAAATCAACGAACTCCTGTAGCGGATACGCATCGCATCAATAGGTAGTTCTAATCTGGGCGTTTCCAACGATGGTGTCACACCGCCGAGGGTAGCGAACATGTCTCCCCCGCTAACCGCAACCGAGTGCACCCCACTCTTGAGATAGTCAGCGATCGCGCGGTCCGATGTTGCGACAACTAAACCCTCAGGTGGAGTTCCTAAGCGGCCCCAATCGGCACCACGACGAATGGTCACGGAGCAACTCCTGGGACCGAGCTTGACGCCGCAACAACACCACGCATCAAGAGTTTGGCTGCCGCTTCGGCACTACTTCGAGTTTGAGCCACAGGAGCCATCGTTGCTATCTGCCGTAAGAGATCAATGAGTTGTTTCATGGTCCGCACAAAATCACCACCTGATAATTCTTCTGCCTCTACCACCTCGGCGAAACCTTCACCGGCTGCCCAAGCGTGAGCAATGGCAATGTATGTCGGGTCAGGTGCTCGATGTTGATTGAGGGTCGCAGAAACCTCACTGTGCTGCAACTCACGACTAACGGACTCAATATGACGCCATTTTTTACGGACTTCCGCTGAAGGAAACCACGGCGCAGGTGGAGGCTCACTAGATCGATGTTCATAGACGAACACTGAAGCCAGACCAGCCATGGCCGCCGGATCCAAGCCGTCCAACAGGCCGCGGTCCAAACATTCTGCCACGAGCAAGTCGCTCTCATGAAAGGTGCGCGCCAAGACCTCGCCCTTATCCGTAAGTGACCACCCAGAAATGTATTGCCAATCCTGAAGAATTTTCAGAACGCGATCAAATTTGCGAGCCACAGAGTTGCCCCTTGCTTTGACCTGCTCACGCAACTCATCCACCTCACGAGCAAGGCGATCAGACTGCGCAGCGGCCTTCAGACGTGCTTTCAAATCGGGATCGTCCTCAACCGGATGTACCGCCTGATGCCCAGGAGAGGGCGCAGTCCATTGGGTCGCTTCCGAGCGCATCGACATCAGCCGCTCAATGACCAATTTCTGAAACGTCGGTGTTGTGGGGGCGTAAGGCTCAGGAATTTGTACGTGCCCAAGTACTACAACTGGTTCATGAAAATCGCGTGCTGAAAGATTCACCGTTGCCCGTTGCGTAGTCAACACGTTGAGTTTCACTCCACCGGATCGGTTGGCAGTCGCTAGCACGACACACCGCCCGTTGAGCTTACCTTTTTCAACATAAATCACTGCTCCTGGACGCAAGCGAGTGAGAGAGAATTCAACTGCGCTTTCACTGCGCACTCCCAAGGTTCCATCAATGCGTGCCCGAAAGTCATGAATATCCCCGTACGGACTTTCCGCCGCCGAGCGCAGTTCAGTCAATTGCTCAAGTCGACGATCAAGACGAGCCTCAATCTTGACGACATCACGATCTGTTTGATATTGAGCGAACGAAAGATTCAGTAAGTGCCGCGCTTCTTCGCTGGAATATGAACGCACGAGGTTCACGGCCATGTTGTACGTCGGGCGAAATGAGGATGTCAGGCGGAAAGAGCGACTACTTGCCAAAATCGCTACCTGTTCAAAGGTCACAAAAGGATTCCACAAAACGACAGCCTGCCCCTTCTCATCTAGGCCCCGACGACCAGCCCGACCCGTCAACTGAGTGAACTCACCCGCTGTTAAAAATTCATGATGTTCACCTGTAAATTTTGAGAGCTTCTCGATGACCACCGAGCGCGCTGGCATGTTTATCCCAACGGCCAAAGTCTCTGTAGCAAAAACTATTTTTACTAACCCCTCGACGAAACACGCTTCGACGGTTTCTTTAAATGGTGGCACTAACCCAGCATGGTGAGCGGCGATGCCGGCTTCAAGTTGAGCCACAAATTGCGGGTACCCCAACACATCTAAGTCGTCATCATCTAGATCCCCTAAACGAGATTGGATGATTTGAGCGATTCGTCGACGTTCGTCAGGCGAAGTTAAGCGAAGTCCTTGTTTAAAACACGATTGCGCCGCTTCATTGCATCCATTTCGACTGAAAATGAAAAAAATCGCTGGTAGCAAACCCTCCTCATTCAGTCGTTCAACGACATCAAGGCGCGAGGGCGTGTATAGAGTTCGTCGACTCCGTCCTTTGGTTGCAGCGCGCCCACCCATTTTCCGAGACTGCTCCTCAAGTCGCGCACCTTCAGGGTTTGGGCGACCTTCAATAAGTGTTGGGAAAAGATGCTCGCGCTCAAAAGTTCTGTCACCGACCATGAAAAGATTTTCTAACTCAACTGGCCGTTTTTCTTCCACTACAAATCGAGTCATTCCCCGAACTGTGCTGATCCAATCGGCTACCTCATGAGCATTACTGACTGTCGCCGACAGGCACACCAACTTCACTTGACGAGGTAGATGAATGATGACTTCTTCCCACACTGGACCACGAAATGAATCTTGAATGAAATGCACCTCATCAAGAACAACGACTCCCAAATCATCAAGGGCCCGAGAACGCGCATAAATCATGTTGCGCAGAACTTCAGTTGTCATCACTACTATCGGAGCGTCACCATTGACGGCGTTGTCGCCCGTCAAGAGACCAACCTTGTCTCGTCCGTAGAGATCAACAAGATCATTGAACTTTTGATTAGAGAGAGCTTTAATTGGCGCCGTATAAAAAGCCCGCTTTCCATCAGCCAATGCGCAGGAAATGCCATATTCGGCAACGACGGTTTTGCCACTTCCAGTCGGAGCAGCAACTAAAACTGACTCGCCAACATCTAAAACATCCATGGCCTCAATCTGAAAACGATCAAGAGGAAATTTGTACTGGGCGATCAGCGCCGGCCGGTCAATCCGCACCTTCCTAGTCTGCCCTGTGGAACTGTCAAACTAGTGACTCAATCGTTATCCTTGCGATTTCGGGTCGCTAGATGACCAATCAAAATTGACAGGAAGTAGAAGAGGATCAACGGAATCGAAAGCAATATCAGCGTGATCGGGTCTCCTGATGGGGTGATCACTGCGGCAAGCACAACAATGACCACAATTGCCACTCTCCAGCCTTGAATTAACTGTCGAGGTTTCACAACACCAGCTAGCTGCAGAAAAACAAGCAAAACTGGAAACTCGAATCCGACTCCGAAAGCACCCACCATTAAGCCCACAAAACTCACATACTTGGAGATTTGAAAGGCTTGTCGAACATCGCTCCCAGACCAGGAGATCAACCACTCAAGACCTTTATCTAACGTGTAGTAGGCGAACAAACCGCCCAAGATAAACAGGATCACCGACGAAAATACGAAAGGAATCGCATATTTTTTCTCTTTTGAATGTAGTGCGGGAACGATGAAACGCCAGATCTGCCAAAGCACGACAGGTAGGGCCAAAATCAGTCCTCCATACAAGGAAATTTTTAAACGAGTGTTGAATCCTTCAAGTGGACCAAGAGTAGAAAAATTACAATCCTGCACAAGGTCAGGGCGACGAGCGCAGACATTGGCGTACGGTTGGCGCAAGAACCGCAAGACGGGATCGTAGAACGCCAAGATGACCATCATCCCAAGAGACACGGCCAAAACTGAACGAATAATACGCGATCGCAATTCTCCCAAATGTTGGGTCAACGTCATTGCCTCACCACCAGCGGGTTGAGTCTGCGCAGAGCGAAACTTAAACGGTAATTTCATGCTTCAGTGTCTTTTTTTGGAGGCTCTGCTTCATTCGTATCGGCAACGACGGGGGAAATCGGATTTTCTTGCAAAGGCTTCATCACTGCATCTTTAGTGAGTTGAGCAGTCTCGCGCAGTTCACGTAAAGGCTCGTCAAAGGCGGTTTTGAATTCGCTCTGAAAACCGGTACTTATTTTGCGGATCTCTGCGTAGACGCGAGCGAAACGTCGAATCGCCTCAGGCAATTTCTCGGGTCCGAGTACAATTAAGGCCACGAGTAAAATAACCACAATCTCGCTTCCCGACATGTTGAACACACCCGAAGTCTAGATAAAGATCATGCAGGTCCTGTACCCAGCGTGGCAACATAGGATGGTGCAGCAACGGCTACCTTCTCTGCTTGATCCTCCTATTGGATTCGCCCACCGAGGGGCTCGAGCCCATGCTCCCGAGAACACCCTAGAAGCCTTCGCCTTAGCACTACGTCTTGGCGCAACGGGTTTAGAGAGCGACGTTTGGTTGACCGCTGACAAAGTTGCAGTCCTCGACCACGATGGCGTGATCAGACGGTGGGGTCGCAAGCAGCCCATCAGCGAGCTGAAATATCAATCGCTACCCTCTCATATCCCCTCCCTAGCCTCGATGTTGAGTTCCTGTCCAGGAGAGTTCGCCCTTTCGCTGGATGTCAAAGACCCGTCGGCCTTCGCAGCCACTGTGACTGCAATTCGCGAGGTGAAACCTGAAATTGAGGAACATCTGTGGTTGTGCCATCCAAATTGGGAGCAGGTTGCTCAATGGCGAGTCTCTACTCACGCCAAGTTGGTCGATTCCACTCGGCTGTCACGTATCAAAGAAGGTCCTGAGCGCCGAGCCGCCCTACTCCACGAAAGCGGAATTGACGCCATCAATATGCATCACACCGACTGGAATGGAGGACTCGTGACACTCTTCCATCGTTTTAAAAAGTACGCCCTCGGTTGGGATATGCAGCACGACTATGTACTCAACGATGGATTACGAATGGGTCTAGATGGGGTCTTTAGCGACCACACTGACCGCATGATGGATGCCCTTAACCATCACGTTTAACTTGATCGCCAGAGAACCTCTACAGCCAGGCCCACGCGCTGGCAGGCCACAACACAACAAAGGCCCTTCCCCGCACCTTGCTTTGCTTAATGGGGCCAAAGTCACGTGAATCAAAGCTTTGTGACCGATTATCACCCATCACGAAAATCTGATGATCAGGGACGACGAGGGGTGCAAGATCAATATGCGACCCACACCTCTGATCTAGTTCGGGATTATTCAACGCATCCGCGTTGAGATATGGCTCTTGCAATTCTCCGCCGTCGATAAATACGACGCAGGATTTAATCTCAATTGTCTCACCCGGCAAACCAATGACTCGTTTTATCAAATCGTCGTGAACGATGTCGTTAGTCACCCGATCAAAGACAATCACATCCCCACGATGAAAGTCATGAAGTCGATACGAAAGTTTATTCACCAAAACCCGATCATTAGGCTCCAGCGTCGTCTGCATGCTTGGACCATCAATGTAATACTGCTGAAAAACGAACACCCGTATCAACATTGCAGCTGCGAGCGCTATGACAATGACGATAGCCCACTCCCAAACAGAGCGCATTTGTTCCCGACGTTTGTCATTTAAGTCGCTACGCAATGACTCGCCAGTTGGTTCATCATCAACTGCTATCACGTCAATATCCATCACTCCTAACGGTACAGCACGGGAACACACATTGCCCCGCCTCACAACGATGCAATTAACTTCTCCACCCGCTCGTCTCTACTTTTCAGCGGGTCCTTACAGAGCACTGTTCTTTGAGCCTGGTCGTTCAGTTTTAGTTGCACCCAATCCACGGTGTACTCACGTTTTTTAGCCTTTGCAGCTTTAATAAACTCACCGCGAAGACGCGCCCGAGTCGTTTGCGGAGGCACATCCATTGCCAGTTCAATATCAACGTCACGGCATACACGCTCCACCATGCCTCGCTCTTGCATTTTGTTAAATAGTCCTCGTGAACGCAAAATATCATGATATTGCAAATCAATGAGTTGGGCTTTTGGATCTCCTAATTCAAGCTTATTCTTGGCACAGTAGGCATCCAATAACTTATGTTTGATCACCCAGTCAACCTCGCGGTCAAGTTTTAAAGGATCAACTTCAATCGTTGTCACGCAGTGCTCCCACATCTTCAAAGCACGGAACTCAAGGTCGGTGAAACCTTTATTTTTGGCATATTGCAAGGCCGCATTGAGATATTCCCGCTGAATATCCAAGGCGCTAACTGTTCGCCCATCAGCTAAAAGAATCGTGCGGCGGCAGGTGATGTCGTGACTAATATCACGGATCGCCCGGATCGGATTTTCAAGTGTCATATCCCTGAGAACGACCGATGAATCTTCCATCATCCGTAACATGCACGCTGTGGCACCAATCTTGACAAAAGTCGAGTATTCACTCATATTTGAATCACCGACGATGACATGCAGTCGCCGATACCGCTCTGCATCAGCATGAGGTTCATCGCGGGTATTGATGATCGGCCGACTCCTAGTAGTAGCAGAAGACATCGTTTCCCAGATGTGATCTGCACGTTGCGTGATTGAGTACAGCGGACCTTTCGCTGTTTGCACAATTTTGCCCGCCCCAGTAAAGATCTGGCGTGACACCAGAAACGGAATCAGCGCCTTTGAATGCTCGCTTGGGTCATCACTTCGACTCGTCAAGTAGTTCTCATGGCAGCCGTAACTGTTTCCTGCGGAATCAGTATTGTTCTTGAAAAGATAGATCGTGCCACGAATACCTTC
>Ga0194051_1001867_pt1 | contig 10695 bp, 12 predicted proteins | sample SepL2320m_MetaG_FD_161275 | JGI IMG/M metagenome (GOLD analysis project Ga0194051, IMG submission 161275) | Anoxic zone freshwater microbial communities from boreal shield lake in IISD Experimental Lakes Area, Ontario, Canada - Sep2016-L239-20m | ecosystem: Environmental > Aquatic > Freshwater >...
CCCCGCAATCAACTGCAGGAAGTGCTGTACCGCCGAGAAAACTAATAGATTGCTTGGCGTGCTTGTATGGATGGATTTGGAGATGACGGGTCTTGACCCAGCGACCGAAGTAATCGTTGAGATCGCCACATTGATCACAGACGACGAATTAAACGTCATTGCCGAAGGCCCAGATTTAGTCATTTCTCAACCTGAGGCTTTGCTTATAGCGATGGATCCGTTCGTTGTCGAAATGCACACGAGTTCTGGATTACTGACCGCGATTCGTGAATCAACAGTCACGCTTGAACAGGCTCGTATGCAAACGCTTGAGTTTATAAAGAAACATGTTCCTGAACCACGCACAATACCTCTTTGCGGAAACTCAATCGGAACTGACCGAAGATTCTTGGCGAAATATTTACCAGAGATTGAAAATCATCTGCACTATCGCAGCGTTGATGTTTCAACAATTAAAGAACTTGTAAAGCGTTGGTATCCAGGGCTCGAAATCGCTCGACCAACAAAAGCTGGCGCACATCGAGCATTAGACGACGTGCGAGAAAGTATTCGCGAACTAAAGTTTTATCGCGAAAATGTTTTCAAAGAAAAAACGATTACTCAAAAATAAGTTCAGTGACTGCCGCGACTTCGCCGTCGTCAAGTACATGCCGCAAAATAATTCGACCTTGCAAATTTTGTGTGACTATCTGCACTTTGTCGCCTGGGTCAATCGCTCCATGGTGTTCAACTGTCGCCCGTAGCGGCGCACGCTGGCCTGAGTTTGCACCCAAATATTCTTCAAGTACTTCCCAATATGCCGCATTGTTTAAATGACCCACTGCATCCATGTCGCTAAACCGAATCGGCCAGTCTTGTGATGTCGCTTTGTTGCTCGCTAAATCTGGCAAATTTCTGCCAATTTCTAGTCGCGATGAGATCTTTCTACCATTTGTGGCCGAAGAAAGTAGAGCAATTAAATCCTGTGACAGTGCCACTGGTTTCATAGTTTTGAAATCAACTCGCACCCACAGCGCGGCCGTCTCAATAACGACTTCACCAGCACACTTGATCTGTGTGCGACGCTCTGCCCAATGTGAACCCAATGCACCACACCAAGTTGTTAACGCAATTTCGTCTAAATATTTTGGAAACGAATTAACCCACATTTGTGTTCGTCGCACAACCCATGAATGTGGCTCGCTGTAATTTCCATCGAGTGAATCATCTGTCGCTATATCTTGTAAATACCGCGCAACTGCATCAAGACGAACGCGTCCCTTGGGTGTGACATCACCTAGGCGCACTTTACGAGATGTCGAGAACTTGCGACCAGACTCAGCAATTGGGCTCGGCAAAGTCGCTGATTGACTAGCTTCTGACATGATGAAACCCTAGCCAGTATTGGGTCTGATGGGTTTTTCGTGATAATGAAATTAAATCGCTTGGAATCTCATAGAAATTATGGTTTCATAGATACCTGATGTTCGCAATAGTTTCACACCCACTGGCAGTTGCCTCAATGCGTTCATTTAACTCGCGCTCGATTAAATCCGTGCGCACAGCCAGCAAACCTCGCTGGTTTAGCACGGCGAAAAGTTTCGTTGATTATTCAACCAAACAGCCAACCCGACATCTCGGGATGCACCTGACGTAAAAGATTTCACGTCGGAGAAATCCACGAGACCGTCGGGTGAAAACCCGGCGGTCTTTTTGTTTTTCCGGCGTGAAGCTATTCAAATAGCTGAACAAGCAAAATAACCAATAAAGCAATGCCCAACTAACGAATGAAAGGAACAGATAATGACATTATTAGAAACACAGTTCACACAAGACGAAATTGGCGAAAGTTTCAAATTCGCAATTGACGACAAACCGCAGTTTGTGCTCTCGGCAATGCGCTGCAACGACGGCAATGGCACTTTGTCTTATTTGTTCTTTTCGGATGAATTCGTAGATGTTGCGCGAGCCAAGGCGATCTGTGCAAAGTGTTCAACTAAGGCCGACTGCCTTACTGGAGCACTTGCTCGAAACGAGCCATGGGGCGTTTGGGGTGGCGAACTTATCGAAGAAGGACATATTCGCACAACAAAGCGTCCACGAGGTCGACCAGTTACTAAGCCTCATACGGTGTTAACAATCAATGAGGTACCGCTGCCCGCACACTGGGTTGCATAATCGTAAAAACAAGTGTCTTCTTGCGGGTTCAATCGCAGTCGCTAGCCTGCTTTCGTGCCCGCAAGAACTCGAGATCTAAAGAAGATATTAATTACTTTTGGAGTTCTTTTAATTGCCGTAGTTTTTGCGAGTCTCCTTTATCGCGATAGCGCTTCTACTTATGTATTATCCAATGATGTCTCAAATGTGAGTAGCGGCATCGCGATAAACACAGACAACAAAGGTTCTCAACTAGCAGAAGTTAAGTTACAAACTGTTTTAGGCGAAACTATTTCAACTAGTTCTCTTATTGGTGCACCAACGATAATAAATATCTGGTATTCAACTTGCGAACCTTGTCGACGAGAACTTCCGGTTTTGGCGCAAGGTGCTTTGAAATACGACAACAAGATACGTTTCGTTGGCATCAACATTAAGGATTCTGCAAAAGTAGCTTCTGAATTTGCCGCCGACTACGGCGTCAAGTTTGAGATCTTTCTGGATGCCAATGGCGCATTTATCAGCACGAGTGGCATCAGCACTGCCCCTGTGACCTTGGCAGTCAACGCTCAGGGTTTGATCATTGACCAGATCGCTGGCGAACTAAGTACCGCCAAGTTAGACGAACTCGTGTCAGAGTTGTTGAAATGATTTTGGCTATTGAAGGCAACTTTGCTTACTCATTTATCTTGGGCGTATTAGCGGCTGTAAACCCATGCGGGTTTGTGTTGTTACCGACATATCTAATTTTCTTCCTAGGCGTTCGCGAAGAAACTGAATTGATCGCAAGCGAACGAATACGACGTGCACTAGTCGTTAGTTCAGGAATCTCAATTGGCTTTCTTGCAATATTTTTTGTCATCGGCGTGATCTCTCGTTTGTTTACACAATGGATTGAACTGAACGCGAAATATGCGGCGCTGGCGATCGGCGTAGTTCTAGTTATCGGTGGTGCACGCATGCTGTCGGGCTGGACGCCCAAATTCGCGACACCACAGTTGGGTGGCGCGCAAACAAAAACTTTTCGAGCGACAGTCGTTTATGGTGTGGCATATGCAGTGGCGTCAATCGGCTGCACGATCGGCTTTCTAACTACAGCAGTGTTTGGCTCAATTGCGCTGCATGGTTTTATTTCAGGAGTTTTAAGTATTTTGCTTTACGGATTGGGTATGGCGATGCTTGTAACAGCGCTAACCGTGAGTTTGGCGTTTGCTAAAACAGGCATCGTGACAATCATCAAGAACCGTCTTCACATAATTCAACGGCTAGGCGCAATTTTTGTAACTATGACCGGCGTTTATTTAGTGGTCTATTGGTACGGGGCAATCAGCGAAGAAAGATCTACAAGTTTTGTCACCCGAATCGAGCGTTGGCAAACAAGCGTTGCGTCGTTCTTGCAACAACAAGGCGCTTTTCGCTTGGCAATTGTGTTGACACTCATTGTCACGGTGGCGATGGTCGTAAGTCGGCGCAAGGTCCGCACACTCGCATGATGTTCGCCAAGTTGTTGGCTCATCCAGATGTAAAAGAAGTAGTTGAACTGCGTGGCAAATTTGGCTTCATGGCATATCACGGTGGTGGATTAGAACACCTCACCGATGTCATCGCTCAAAAGTCTGCGGAGCAATCAAATTCGTCATATTACGGTGTGCACCAGCCACGAGGTTTGAAGTGGCATGTTCCATCACATGAAATTTCTCCGAATTTTTCAACCTCGTTACAAAGTTTTATTAATCACGTAGACATCGTTGTCACAATTCACGGCTTTGGTCGAGAAGGATTTTTCACGTCACTACTTTTGGGCGGACGAAATAGAAACTTGGCGGGGCACATGAGCACACACTTGAAACAACATCTGCCGATGTACGAAATCTGCGATGACCTTGAAACTATTCCAGTTGATTTGCGTGGATTGCATGATGATAATCCTGTGAATTTGCCGCGGTTAGGCGGTGTTCAGATCGAGTTGCCTCCACGCGTTCGTGGAGTTGGCAGATTCTGGAAAGACTGGGTTGGCGATGGTTTGACACCTCACACAGAGTCGCTGATTACAGCGCTTGTTTCTAGTTCTAAATCTTGGCAGAATCAAAAATAGTTAAGGAGCAAGACGTTCAATTCGCCACGACGAATCACTAGTCGAACGCGTATAGACGAAACGGTCATGCAAGCGACTTGGTCGGCCTTGCCAAAACTCAATCGTTGTTGGCACGATGCACCAGCCACCCCAGGTTTTGGGTCGTGTGACTGGTTTATCAGCAAACTTGTCACGAAACTCAACAAGTCGTTGTTCTATGAAGCCACGGTCTGGGATCACCTGCGATTGCGGAGATGCCCAAGCACCGATTTGAGATTCGCGTGGTCGAGATGCAAAGTAGTCGTCACTTTGTTGTTCTGACACTCGCTGTACTGTGCCTCGAACTCGAACCTGTCGATGTAAATCAAGCCAGGCAAAAACTGCGCTTGCAACCGGATTTGTTATCAGTTGCAAACTTTTCGCACTGTCGTAATTCGTATAAAACACAAAACCATTTTTGTCAACACTGCGTGCAAGAACCACTCGCGAATCTGGTGCCGAATTATTATCAACCGTCGACACAGTCATCGCATTTGGTTCAGCAACGCCCGCACTTGCTGCACCCTCGTACCAAATATTCCATTGCACAATTGGGTCAATATCTAAATCAGTGCGCTCTAAACCGGCTGTCTCATATTGCACGCGCCGATCGCGCAGACTCATGATTTGGCTCGTGAACTAGTTGAAATTACTTTGACGCCACGCATATAGGGTTGCAAAACTTCGGGTATCGCCACTGAACCGTCTGCCTGTCGAAAGTTTTCGAGAATCGCCGCCCAAACGCGCGGCACTGCCAGTGCCGAAGCATTTAGTGTGTGGGCGATTTCACTACCTTTTGCACCGGCATGCTTACAACGAATTTCTGCACGCCGCGCTTGATAATCGCTGAACCAACTAATTGAACTAACTTCAAGCCATTGATCGCATCCAGGTGCATAAACCTCAATGTCAAAACTGCGGTGATGCGATTGACCAAGATCGCCCGTGCAAATTTCAAGCACTCGGTAAGGCAAACCAAGAGCAGCAATTGTTGATTCAACACGAGTTGTGAGTTCGATAAGCATTTCTGGTGCCTGCTGCGCTGTGGTCACTGCCAAGATTTCAACTTTGTCAAACTCATGCGTGCGTAACATTCCGCGCGTATCACGACCAGCAGAACCAGCCTCGCGTCGAAAGCACGAAGTATGTGCCATATAGCGAAGCGGCAAATCTTCGGCGTTCAGCGTCTCAGATGCATGCAAACTAGTCAGCGGCACCTCAGCAGTAGGAATGCACCACAGATCGTCACGCTCAACGGCAAATGCATCATCAGCAAACTTTGGCAGTTGACCAGTTGCCGTTAATGTGCTCGTTAAAACCAAACTTGGTGGACGAATCTCTTCGAATGCGTCAGCATTGCGGTCGAGTGCAAGTTGGCATAGTGCTCGGGCCATCGTTGCGCCAAGGCCACGTTGCATAGTGAACATTGATCCGCTTATTTTTGTTGCGCGCTCGTTATCAAGAATGCCTAGAGCCACACCAGTCTCCCAATGCGGTACACGCTGATGGTCAGCGAACTGTGCAGGCATTTGCAATGGTCCTTTAATGATTTTGTTGTCTTTATCGCCATTACCGTCACTCACTTCTGGGTGAGGAAGATTCGGAATCATTAACAAAACTTCGCGAAGCGCAAGGCTTACTTCGTCATATTCGCTTGCCAATTTCTTTTCTGTTTCGCCAAGTGCACGACTCTGTGTCATTAACGCTTCGGCGCCAGACTCGTCTTTGCTTCGCCTCATTGTTGCAACATCTTTTGACAATCCATTGACTTGTGCTCGAAGTGCATCCCGCTCATTTGTGATATCACGCAACCGAGAGTCAAGTTGTTGAGCCTGATCAAGATCGTGAATTAGCGCTGGTTTGGCACGCCTTGCCATTGCTGCCTTAACAAACTCGGGTTCTGAACGAAGTAGTCGGACATCAATCACAACATCAGATTAGCCGTTAGATGTCGGCGAAGTCCTGTGAATTGCGTACTGTAATGGTGATGAATATCTCAAGTGAGTCGCGCCAAATCGCAATCAGCGTTCGCGAACTAATTGTCGACTACAAACTATTGCGCGCGGTCAATAATATTTCGTTCGATGCCAAGGCTGGCGAAGTCACAGTCGTAATCGGACCAAACGGTGCAGGTAAAACAAGCACGATGGAGGTCTGCAGTGGGGTGCGCACGGCCACGAGTGGCAAAGTCAGCGTGCTCGGGCTTGATCCTAAAAAAGATCGAAGCAAAATTAATTCGCAAATTGGCGTGATGTTGCAAGACGGTGGGGTCTACCCAAGTGCCCGAGTATTTGAAATCGCCCAGCACTATTGCAATCTCTATGGCAATCGCACAACAGCCGACGAATTGCTCGACGCAGTTGATCTGACTCAACAAAAAAAGACTTCATGGCGCAAACTTTCGGGTGGCGAAAAACAACGGTTGTCACTGGCGCTTGCACTCGCGGCCAAGCCACGAGTTGCTTTTTTGGATGAGCCAACTTCTGGCGTCGACATTTTCGGTCGCGACTTGATTCGTGGCATTGTGCGCCAACTAGCTAGTGATGGTTGTGCTGTAATCATGGCGACTCACGAACTTGATGAAGCACAACGAGTTGCCGACCATGTGTTGATGTTTCATAACGGCAGCCTGGTTGCTAACGCACCATTAACTGAACTTCTCAATTCGACAGGCGAAAATCAAACTCTCGAAGACATCTTTCGAAGTTTCGCTAAGAACTCGCCCATGTCTAAGTTGCGAGACGAGCAATGAAAATCTTCAGATCTCAACTGCGCCAGGAATTAACCGTTATGGCACGCAATGGCGAACAGTTATTACTGCTTGTCGTGATACCCGTAATGCTTCTGGTATTTTTTTCTCAGACTGATTTTTTGCCGACTATTGCTGGCAATAAGATCGATTTTTTGATGCCAGGCATTTTATGTTTGGCTGTTATTTCGACAGCGATGGTCAGCCTCGGCATCTCAACTGGATTTGAACGCAGTTATGGTGTGCTCAAGCGTTTAGGCACAACACCACTCGGTACGCGACGCCTGGTGATGTCCAAAGTTTCCGCAATATGTGTTATCGAGGTCGCTCAGCTCGCGCTTTTAATTATTGTCGGTCAGTTGTTGGGCTGGAGCCCGAATCGAATCAACTTGGCACAAGTTCTAGTGCTCTTGCTGGTCGGCACGAGTTGTTTTGCGGGCATTGGTTTAACGCTTGCTGGTCGGCTTCGTGCCGAGATAAACCTTGCAGCACAGAACGGTTTATATCTCGTGCTGTTTTTATTAGGTGGAATCCTGGTTCCGAATGACGAACTTCCGAAAACTCTCGGCAATGTTGCACAAGTCCTACCCAGTTCTCTGCTCAGCAGTTTGTTGCGCGATTCATTTAACAACAACACGTTCGATTCAACCAATGCTATTGCGCTCGGCGGGTGGGCATTCGCTATGTGTGCGTTAGCCGTAATCAGCTTTAAGTGGTCTGATTAACTTTTTACATTTGGGTCAGGTGCGGGAGGTACCCTCCCGAAAGCGTCTTGAACTTCTTCGAAAGTTAAGGTTGAATCTTTTTCAACATCTTTCGTCGAGAGATACGAACGATCACCTGAAAATGCGGGTGTGAATCGTTTGAAGAATATAAAAACAATAATCGCCCATATGAAAAAAGAGCCACCTATTTTCATCATCGCGCCAGCAACTTGTTGATCAGTTGTAACTGATACACCCCACACTCGAATAGCGATGTCGTAATGCTTATAGACAACGCCTTCGGCGAACGTCAGCCAGCCAGCAGGTACCGTCGGCACAACTGACATCAAGAATAAATAGATCATTTTTCCACCCGATTGCAAATGCAGTTGTCGATCAGGTCCACAAATTGGCATCCATACAAGAAGTGCCGTAAGCACCAACGCCACATGCAGGCCATAATGCATCGGGGCATTTGAAACGCTGCGGTTCACAACATCTGGAATATGTGTGATCATCACTATCAAATTGAATGCGACACCGGCGATTACTGGCTTTGCTAAAAACGAGATCACCCGCCGAGCACGTCCGTGTCCGAACACAGATTCAAATAGCCACTTTGGGATTGCCAGTAACACAAGTGGCGGCATGAAATATGACAGCACCATGTGTTGAAACATGTGAACCGAGTACAGATATTCTTCGGCGATGTCGTGCACTGGCCAGTCTGAAGCCAGCCACAACATCAAGATTGCGGCTATAAATGCATTGCGTTGCTTTGTCGTGATGACAGGGCCAGCCTTCACCACAACTGGGCCAATTACGCGGGCTGCGTATATGTATGCGCCGAACACAAATGCCACCAACAACCAAACTTCTGGATGCGGCTGAAATCGCCATGGATTTATCAGTTCGCTAGTAGATAGATCAGCCAAAATAGCGATCATAATTTTGGTCTAAGTCGTTATTGAATGAAAAAATGAAAAGTCGCAAGAAAGGCTGCGTATACACCAACAGCCAAAATCAGCCCAGCGTAAAACATAAAACTAAATAACTTATTATCAAACTTTAAATGCATGAAATAACTCACGACCATAATAAATTTGACCGCCATCATAATTAATAGCGCAGGCAAAAATAGTGGACCAAAATCAACATAAACAGTTGAAACTTCAAGAGCGGTAATTGCCGCCAAGATTGCTGCAATTCGAACGTAACCGGCGTTGCTCATGCCATGATTTTCTGCATGATTTTCTGTGTGAGCGGCGCTAGCGGCAGTATGTGTCGTTTCTGTAGTCATGATCAAACCGGAATCAAATAGACAAGAGTAAAAATGATGATCCAAACGATGTCAACGAAGTGCCAGTAGAGGCCGATCATCTCAACTACCTCAGCTTTTTTACCAGGTACCTCACTCCGCTTGAAGATCCCTACAAGCGCCATCAACATAATGATTCCAACTGTGACGTGCACACCGTGAAACCCAGTGAGTGTATAAAAACTTGAGCCAAACAAACTTGTCGAAAAACCAAGACCTTCGTTATAAAACGCGGTGAACTCATAAACCTGTCCGCCGACAAATGTCGCGCCCAACAGCGCGGTCACTGTTAGCCAAAGATTTGTTTTGCGATCTTCGTTTTTGTGTGCTGCGCTCACAGCCAAAACCATTGTCAGAGAACTCATCAACAGAACAAAACTGCTTACCGAAGTAAATGGAATATCAAAAATTTGTGCTGGTCGTGGACCGCCCGTTACTCGACCTCGATAAAGCATGTATGTCGAAATCAAACCACCAAACAGCAAACATTCTGAACCCAAAAAGGCCCACATTCCTAATTTGACGTTAGAAATGCCTGTACTTGATTCGTGGCCGTGTACTGCCGCATCAGTCATCAGTGACCAACCTTGTCAAGTGCGACCCCGTGCGAAGAGTTATTTTCGAAATCAGACTCAGGCGCCGTGCTTGGCTCTAAGGCCCAGCCAAAAGCAGCGAATAATAAAATCACTCCACCGACTACAGCAATTAAATGCGAGAAGATCATCCCGAAGGTGATTATTGGAACTGCGCCAGCCAAAACAATTGGCCAATACGACGGCGACGGCATATGAATATGTTTGTCGGCATTGCGTTCTTGCTCGGCCAAAATTTCTTCGGCTGTAGCAATCTGTCGCATCGTGTGCGTCGCAGGGTCTTCTTCGTACTTACGATGGAAGAACTCATCAAGGTGATGAACTGTTGGAATCACATCAAAGTTGTGCTCTTTCGGTGGGTTGCTTGTCATCCACTCAAGACTTCGCGAGTTCCATGGATCAAGCGGTGACTTTGTCGGATTGCGCGCGGTGATCACGACGTTGATCAAGAACAACAATATGCCTACGGCTAGAACAAACGATCCGATTGACGCAACCATGTTCCAGAATGCGAAATTAAACAAGCCTTCTCCAGCCCGCGCCTCTGTCCACTGGTACATGCGTCGTGGTTGACCTTGTAAGCCCAGAATATGCATTGGACCAAAAGTTAGATTCATCCCAATTACCATCAACCAGAAGTTCCAATTGCCAAGGCGTTCACTAAGCATTTTGCCGAACATTTTTGGCCACCAATAATAAAAACCTGAGAAGATGCCCAACACGGCGCCACCAAACAACACATAATGAAAGTGCGCAACAATGTAATACGTATCAGTTTGTTGCGTGTCTGACGGGGCTACAGAGTGAGTCACACCAGAAAGACCGCCTACCGTGAACAGCACGATCAACCCGATTGAGAACTTCATTGCAGTTGAGAAAACTAATTTTCCGCCCCACATTGTCAGCGTCCAGTTGATTATTTTTACACCCGTTGGCACGGCAATGGCCATTGTTGTCAACGAAAATACTGCAACCGAAACTGGTCCGAGTCCAGATGCGAACATGTGGTGCGCCCAAACGCCCCAGCCGACAAAACCAATCGCTGCACCAGAGAACACAACGAACGGATAGCCAAATAATGG
>Ga0194051_1001868_pt1 | contig 10687 bp, 8 predicted proteins | sample SepL2320m_MetaG_FD_161275 | JGI IMG/M metagenome (GOLD analysis project Ga0194051, IMG submission 161275) | Anoxic zone freshwater microbial communities from boreal shield lake in IISD Experimental Lakes Area, Ontario, Canada - Sep2016-L239-20m | ecosystem: Environmental > Aquatic > Freshwater >...
GGATACATTCGCCGCGCAGCACCTGGCGGTTATACATGGCTTCCACTCGGCTGGCGCGTGTACCAACATGTCGCCGAGATCATTCGCCAAGAGATGGACAATATCGGCGCACAGGAAGTCAATTTTCCTGCCATGTTGCCACGCGAGCCATACGAAGCAACTGGCAGATGGACAGACTATGGCGACAATTTGTTTCGTTTACAAGACCGACGCAAGGTCGACTTTCTTCTCGGTCCAACCCATGAAGAAATGTTTACGCTGCTTGTAAAAGACCTGTACTCGAGTTACAAAGACCTACCACTCTCGCTATATCAGATTCAGACCAAGTTTCGCGATGAAGCGCGCCCACGTGGCGGTCTGTTGCGCGGACGTGAGTTTTCAATGAAGGACTCGTACAGTTTCGATATCGACGATGAAGGCTTGCAACAGAGCTACGACGCTCACCGCAACGCTTACGTACGTATCTTTGAGCGACTTGGATTGCCATTTGCAATCGTGTCGGCAATGTCGGGTGCCATGGGCGGATCTAAGTCCGAAGAGTTTTTGTTTCCTTGCGAAATTGGCGAAGACACATTTGTGCAGTGCACCAAATGCGATTACTCAGCCAACACCGAAGCGGTGCGAGTCGGCGTGCCAACTGCGATTGATTCGAAGTCAACGCCAGCAGCACAAGTTTTTGACACCCCAGCAACACCGACAATTCAGACACTTGTTGATTTATTTAATTCGCGCGCAGACTTACAGCGTTCTGATCGCCAGTGGACCGCAGCAGACACACTCAAAAACGTTGTTGTCAATCTGCGCCACCCCGATGGACGCATTGAAGCACTTGCCATTGGCGTGCCGGGCGACCGTGAAGTAGACATGAAACGCCTTGAAGCACAAGTATCACCAGCCGAAGTGGTGCCATTCGATGACACACATTTTGCAGCAAATTCAAAACTCGTTAAGGGCTACATCGGACCAAATGCTTTGGGTCTCGCGCATTCCACAGGAGTCCGCTATTTGCTCGACCCACGTATTGCCGAGGGTAGTGAATGGATTACTGGAGCAAATGCCGCAGGCAAGCACGTTGCGCATCTTGTGCATGGCCGAGACTTCACGGCAGACGGAGTGATTGACGTTGCCGAAGTGCGCGACGACGACACATGCCCATCGTGTGCTTCGGCACTGATCATCAAACGCGGCATTGAGATTGGTCATGTGTTTCAGTTGGGCCGCAAATATGCAGAAGTCTTAGGCTTGAGCGTGCTCGACAAAAGTGGCAAGGCCCAAACCGTAACGATGGGCTCGTACGGCATTGGTGTTTCGCGCGCAGTTGCCGCGATAGCCGAAGCAACGTGTGACGACATTGGCCTGCGTTGGCCGCACGCTATTGCCCCGTTCAATGTGCACATTGTGATGGCGGGCAAAGAAGATGCTCTGATAACCGACACCGCAAATAATCTCGCACAGGCTCTTGACGGCCAAGGAATACGTGTGTTGCTTGATGATCGCGTTGGAGTGTCGCCTGGCGTCAAATTTAAAGATGCCGAATTAATCGGCAATCCAATCATTGTTGTCGTGGGCAGAGGCGCAGCCAATGGCGTTGTCGAAGTACGCGACCGTTTGACAGGCTTGGCGAGTGAAGTAGCAATTGCAGATGCAGCGGCACACGTGAAAAGCGCCTGCGCAACGAGCTAGCGATGCACTTACTGCGAGGCGTTGTCCAGCACTATGACTGGGGCGACCAACAGTTCATTCCAGAATTTCTTTCGACAGAAGCCGATGCTCGTCCGTGGGCCGAATTGTGGTTTGGTACACATCGAGGTGGACCATCGCTCGTAAAAAATGCAACTGGAAGTCAGCCACTTGAGCAATTGACTGGTGATCTTTCTTTCCTTGTCAAAATCATCTCTGCCAACAAACCTCTTTCGCTGCAGACCCACCCCACCGACGAACAAGCAGCGAGTGGGTTTCAACAAGAAAATGAAATCGGTATTTCGCTCGACGCCCCGCAACGCATCTACCGAGATGCGTCAGCAAAACCCGAACTCCTGATCGCCCTCACTTCATTTGATGCAATTTGCGGATTTCGATCGATAGAAGAGTCGCTCGAGTTGTGCAAACGATTTGGCTGGGCGCAACTCGCAGAGCATCTTGAGAGTGACGGACTTGCTGAATGCGTACGCTGGGCATTGACCACTGGACCACACCAACTCCCCGCACAAATGCCTGCGTGGGCTGGGCGGTTGGCGAGCATGTATCCAGGAAACGGCGGCGTGCTCGTTGCATTGTTGATGCACCACGTACGGCTTTCTCCTGGTCAGGCACTCTTTCTTGGCGCAGGCAATGCACATGCATATCTCAGTGGCTCCGGTGTTGAAGTGATGTCGTCATCAGACAACGTGGTGCGGGCAGCCTTCACCAAAAAATACGTGAGCGTTGACGAATTCTTGGCTGTCGCACGTTTTGAATCGATTCCCTCACCAGTTGTCAATGCAACCGAAGTGATCCCAGGTCGCTTCACCTACCCCATCTCCACATCTCGTTTTGGGGTTGAGCGCATTGAGGTTGCTGGAGAAACAATGGTCAAGGCAACGCACCACGCAGAAATTTTGGTCTGCACTACTGGTGATGCCATCACAATCAAGCGAGGTCAGGCATGCGTGTTGCGTAACAACGAATCAATTCAACTCAATGGCACCGCAACCGTGTTTCGCACATGGGGAACGCATTGAACCTGCGGGTACGCAGAACTCTCACCATTGTCGTTATCGCGCTAATTTCTTGCATCTTCGTTGGTAATGCGCGCGCTGTCGAACCCGCGCACACGCTGCTCATACTTGGTGACAGCATTACTTGGGGCACCAACTACAAAGGGTTTGGCAACGTAACGCCGCAACTACAGGCCCTCGGCACATTCGACAAAGTAATTGTGGACGGGGCGTTCTCTCGCAATATCAGCGGCCCTGCCAACACACTGCACAACGGGGTGAAGACATATGCCAAGTACCTCAAAGCGAAAGTGCGACCCTCGGCCGTCATCGTTGCACTTGGAAGCAACGACTTACAAGGTTCAATCAAAGTGCGGTACTACGAAGATCGAATTCGTGAACTACTCACGCTGATCGGCGAAATTCCAGTGGTGTGGGTCAATGTGTTGCGTATTGACAACCAGTATTACGTTCGTGCATCTGCAGTGTTTAACACCGTGCTCAATCGTGTTGCACTCGATTACCCAAACGTCTCGGTCATCGACTGGCATTCGATGATCTCTGCCAACCCCAAGTGGTTTGCCTTTGACAAACTGCACTTGCAACCAGTTGGATACCGAGCGCGAGCAACTCTCTATGTAGAGATTGCACAAAACTTGTGGAATGTGGTCGTGCCTACTACTACGACAACCACGACAACCACGACAACCACGACAACCACGACAACCACGACTACGACAACAATCGTCGGAGCGACGACCATCCCTGGATAATTGCTAGCTGCTAGTTGCCGGCGACTTTCTTTCGAATCTCCACAATTTTTTCGTCGGCATGATTGACATCATCGCCGTGCTCTTTCAGCAACATATTGCGGTCTTTTGTTGCTTCGCGCTCGGCGAGCGCGGTGTCAACGCGAGCAATTGCAGCCTCCACTCCGTGTTCGTGAATATATGTGGCCCAGTCAATGAGTGCTTCCACCATTTCCGACTCTGGCACTACCGCCACGTTGCGGCCCTTGACAAACAAGTGACCTCGTTTGTTGCCCGCCGCAATACCGAGGTCGGCTTCACGCGCTTCGCCGGGGCCATTAACTACACAACCCATGACTGCAATTTGCAACGGAATTTTTTTGTCTGCAAATGCTGCTTGTGCACGATTAGCGACATCAATGACATCAATCTCTGCTCGCCCACAACTTGGACACGCAATCAAGTCGACATTCTTACGCTCACGCAAACCGAGCGACTCAAGCAATTGTCTGCCTGCTCGTGCTTCTTCCACTGGGTCGGCAGTGAGGCTGTACCGGATCGTGTCGCCAATGCCTTCCATGAGCAGCGTCGAGATTCCTGCCGTTGCCTTAATGAGTCCGCCTGGCAGTGGTCCTGCTTCGGTGACGCCAAGGTGCAACGGATGATTAGTTACTTCGCTCAACTGGCGATAAGCCTCGATCATGAGCGGAACATTGGAAGCCTTGACAGAAATTTTGATCAAATCAAAATCAACTTCTTCGAAATATGCGATCTCTCGCAAAGCAGATTCCACCATTGCCTCAGCAGTCAGGCCGCCATATTTTTCGTACAGCGCCGGGTCAAGGGATCCGCCATTGACACCAATCCGAATTGGCACCTTGCGATCGCGGGCCTCGGATGCAACAGCTTTGATGTGTTCAGGTTTGCGAATGTTTCCAGGATTGAGGCGCAATCCATGCACACCCGCTTCCATTGCTGCTAACGCCATCTTGTATTGATGATGAATGTCGGCGATGATCGGCACCGGCGAGCGTGGAACTATTTGAGCAAGACCCTCAGCGGCTTCGGCTTCGTTGCACGTGCAGCGCACAATGTCACAGCCGGCCGCAGCAAGTGCATAAATTTGTTGCAACGTGCCTTCAACATCCGCCGTCTTAGTAATGGTCATTGACTGAATGCTGATTGGCGCATTGCCACCAACGGCAACCTTGCCTACCGAGATCTGGCGCGTTTGACGTCTCGCATATGCGGTCATGAGTACCAGTTTGTCATCACGACACGGTTTTGCAACGTTTTACTGAGCGTGAACTTCAACCAATTGGCTGAGTGAGATCGAGGTATAAGCCAACGACTAGCAGCATTGCGAGCAACCCCACAACCATCGTGGCAACTGGCACCATCTTGCCAACATCGGCACGATACGCCTTGTTGCGTCGCGAACGAAACCGTTCGTAGGTGGCAATCGCGGCATGACCTCCATCAAAGGGCAACAACGGAAACATATTGAACACACCAACAAACACATTGACACTTGCGAGCAACAACAGAACACCCTTTAACCCATCTTGTCGACCGATCTCGCCGCCGAGTTGGCTTGCGCCGACAACGGTGCCAGGACGAGTTGCTGGGTCAGCATTATCGTCGACAACGCTATTGAAAATATTTATTGGATTAAGCACCACAAAAACACCCGCCACCGACCTACCTGCTGTTACAACCAAGTCGTGTGTTGCATAGCCAACGGCTGCAATCGGATTGACGTGAACATAATCAAGCGACCAACTTGCCACGCCAAAATACGCAAGCGAGTTATCTACTGGATTGTTTCCGAGCGTGACACTGAGCGAAACTGGTTTGCCGGCACGCTCGACAACCACAGGAACGGTTTGTCCGGGTTGCTTTGAGACTATTTGCTCTACGAATTGTTCACGAGTTGAAATAGCAATGCCATCGATTTCCCGCACAACATCACCCATGACAACTCCCGACTTTTGTGCCGGAGAATTAGCAGCAGGCGGAGAAGTCACAAGAACACTTCCAGTTTCGCTATAGCGACCAGAAGTCGTATAGACCCCAAAAAATAGAACGAGCGCAATAGCGCCGTGCATCAATGAGCCAGCAGTGATTACTAGTAGACGTTTTGGATACGACTGTGCTCGGTAAGCGCGTGGTTCATCGATTGGATCGCATTCGTCCAGATTGTTCATACCTACTATGCGAACAAATGCCCCAAGCGGCAATGCCCTAATGCCATACTCCACTTCTCCGCGCTGCATGCTCCACACTCTTGGACCAAAGCCCATAAAAAATTGCGTCACCTTCATGCCCGAGCGACGAGCAGTAACAAAATGTCCCAACTCATGCAAAAAGACAGAGACGAGCAAGCCCACCACAAAAACAAATGTCCAAGGGCTACTTACTCCCAACCAGACGATCAAAGCGAGCAATGCAAACCCGGCAATCACGCTTGTGCGCTTGTCATTGATGCGCTTGGGCTGATCGGTTGTGTCGCCACCAGCCACGATCTCGTCGCGGAACTTGTTGTAAAACGAACTCATTTCGTTAACTCGATTGCAGCAAACCTGCGAGCTGATGCATCTGCATCCAAAATATCGTCAACTGTTGTGGGTGACACACCATCATGGTGCTGCATTGTTTGCTCAATTACGCCTGCAATTTTCGACCACGATATTTGCCCTTCCAAAAATGCTTCTACTGCAATTTCGTTAGCAGCGCTCAACCACGCAGGTGCAGTTCCGCCAACTCGACCGGCCTGATAAGCAAGATCCAAGCATCGAAACGTAGATCTATCCGGTGTCTCAAAGTCGAGACGACTCAGTTGCGTCCAATCAATCGCGCCAAATGAAATGTCGGAGCGCGCAGGAAACCCAAGCGCGTAAGCAATCGGCAATCGCATGTCGGGCAGAGATAATTGGGCGATGACCGCACCGTCAGCGAACTCGACCATTGAGTGCACAACCGACTGCGGATGCACGACAACATCAATGTTGTCAAACCCCACTCCAAACAGTTCATGAGCCTCGATAACTTCAAGACCTTTATTCATCAGCGTTGATGAATCGACTGTGATCTTTGGACCCATTGACCAGGTTGGGTGTTTGAGTGCATCGGCAATTGTCACTTCTTGCAGTGACTCTGCCGTGCGACCCCGAAATGGTCCACCACTTGCAGTCAACAATAAGCGGCGCACTTCGCGTTGTTCGTCGGTTGATGATCGCAAGCATTGATGTATCGCACAGTGTTCGCTGTCGACAGGCACAATCACGGCGCCTTTAATGTTTCGCAGTGGCTGCACAATTGGGCCTGCTGCAATCAGGCTCTCTTTGTTTGCCAACGCAAGACGTTTGCCGTGTTGCAGTGTGGACATCGTTACCGATAATCCCGCAAATCCAACCACGCCGTTGACGACGACATCAGCATCGCGCGCAAGCTCGGCGAGATCTACAACAACTTCAACACCCGGCAACGCCTGGGCCACTTTCTTTCGGGCCTCTTCATTGCTGACAGCAACTATTTTGGGATTACATGACTTGGCTTGCGCGATTACTGCATCGGCGTTGCTACCGACACCGAGTCCAACTATTTCGTACTCACCACTGCTACGAGAAATGACGTCAAGAGTCTGCGTACCAATCGAGCCAGTTGATCCGGCAATTGCAACACGCACGACCGACATCTGTTCAGTCTGTCAGCGAAATGGGTAAATCAGCCCCAGGGTTGGATGACAAGAGTGAGGTAGTAGGCAGCTGGCAAGACGAATAGCAGACTGTCGAAACGGTCCAGAACTCCCCCATGCCCACGTAACACAGTGCCAAAATCTTTGATGTTGAGGTTGCGCTTAAACATCGACTCGGCAAGATCACCAAGCGGCGCCATGACCGAAATCACTAAGGCGAGCAAGAACCAATCTCCGAAACTGTTCCATGTGGTGCTCTGCATTCCGACCAGCACAACTGCAATAAAAGTTCCGATAGTTCCGCCAATCAAGCCCTCAACAGATTTCGCTGGACTAATCCAATCACGCAACGGAGTTCGTCCCATCGCCGTGCCAAGGAAGTAGGCCGCAATGTCATTGGCAATCACTCCGATGACGATGATGAACAAAGTATCGGTGCCAACGTGCACGAATGCTGGACCTTTTGCTGAGGAGTAACGCAGAATCAACGCCGCATACGAACTCATCAGGCCGATCCAGAGCATCGCAAGCATCATGATTGCCGCGTTTGGCACTGGACCAGACTCAATGCCATCGCTTCCGACGAACACAATAACTGTGGCGATGAAACCAAATACGAGCACGAGTGGAAGTGCTGCATCGCCGATCCAATACGCACAGAGCGGTGCAGCGACGCAGCCAACAACACCAATGACTGTTGATGGTCGGTAACCGCTCACGTTGGCTTGAGTGAAAAACTCGAATGCAGCGACACCAATGAGCACGGCGATCAACAACATCACCGCTGCTGGTCTCCACATCAATGATGCAATGAATACAGCAGCGAGTAATGCACCCACCGCTGTTGCTGTTGGCAAGTCTCTGCCAGCGGTCGGGCCAGATGACGAACGTTGTGCGCGAGTCACCTGCGCGCCACGAGCGGAGGAACTGTTGCGCGAAGCAGGACGTGAGACTGGTCGGGATTGTGCACCCGATGCATCACGTGCAACAGGACGACGACGCTCGTCGGTTGGATCGGTGCCGATGACAATGCGACCTTCACGGCGAGCAGAACTGACCGGTGGTGGAGTTGTGGTCTCAAACGATGGACGGCGGGCACCAGTCGATGCACTTGAGTCTGGTTCGTTATATGCAGACCACACGTCGGAGTTGTCAGAATTATCACGGTCACGGTCGCTGTCATTTGCGCCAATAACTATGCGTCGAGTCGGCTGATCGTCAGTTTTTCCAAACCGCGGAACTTCGCCAGTAGGCATCTCGGTCCAATGCGGAAGTTGTTCTGTGTCATTCGTACCAAAAGCAAGTGCTGGGCCACTGTCGTCTGTCTCGGCAAACTTCACTACCCCAAACTCATCACCGAAGTCGATAGTCGGATCGACAGTTCTGTCGACACCATTCGTATCATCGTCTGAAAAATTGCCCCTATTGTCATTGCTCATGAGTTGTCTCCCTACACTTCGAGTAGTTCTGTTTCCTTACGGCTAAATGCTTTATCAATTGCTTCAACATTGTCGTGCGTGAGTTTTTCTAACTCTTTTTCTGCTCGCTCTAGATCATCTTTTGAAATGTCTCCAGCCTTCTCGGCTGTCTCCATCGCCTTGCGTGCATCACGACGCACATTGCGTAATGCAATGCGACCATCTTCTGCCATGTTCTTGACGACTTTTACATATTCTTTGCGACGCTCTTCGGTGAGCATTGGAAAACTCAACCGCACCACTACGCCGTCATTGCCGGGCGTAACACCAAGATCGCTTGACTGAATTGCCTTTTCGATCGCTGCGATTGAGCCGCGATCGTGAGGCTTGATCACCAGAGTGCGGGCATCTGGCACTTGGAACGAAGCAAGTTGCACCATGGGAACCGTCGCGCCGTAGTACTCAACTGCAATCTTCTCAACCAAGTTGGATGTGGCCCGACCCGTGCGAACCCCTAAAAACTGCGACTGGACATGCTCTAAAGCCTTGGCCATACCATCCATGGCCTCGAGCAATGTTTCTTCAATCACCCGACCAGCGTACCTATTTCCTCACCTCTGAGTATGGACTTGACATTTCCACGCTCTAACAGGTTGAAAACTACGATCGGTAAATTGTTGTCACGACAGAAGGTAATCGCTGTCGAGTCCATCACTTTGAGACCCTTGTTGATCACGTCTAGATACGAGATGTGCGAATACTTTGTGGCTGTCGGATCGAGTTTTGGGTCAGCGGTGTACACACCATCAACGCCAGAGTGCGTACCTTTGAGGATCGCTTGTGCCGAAATCTCGGCTGCACGCAACGCTGCAGCAGTGTCGGTTGTAAAAAATGGGTTGCCGGTTCCGCCAGCCAAAATCACAACGCGACCTTTTTCAAGGTGACGCTCGGCGCGACGACGAATATATGGCTCGGCTACTTTTGGCATCTCGACTGCAGACATCACTCGCGATGACTGGCCAACTCTTTCGAGCGCATCTTGAAACGCAAGTGCGTTCATCACTGTTGCGATCATCCCCATGTAGTCAGCTTGCGCCTGGTCCATGCCCTGGCCTGCACCTTTAACACCGCGCCAGAAGTTGCCACCACCAACGACGACAGCAATGTCGACACCAAATTCTTGGCGTGCTTCATGCAACTCGGTTGCAACTTGATGCAGAACATCGTTATCCAAACCGAAGCCTGTTGATTCTGCCAATGCCTCACCAGACAACTTAAGAACGATGCGATTCCATCGTGGAGTTGAAGTTGGTTTGGATGCCATATCTAGGTACTAGTTTTAGCCGATTTCCACCTGTGAGTAACGAACGATCGTCGATTTACCAATGATTTGCGCTACGGACTGCTTATCGTCCTTGGCATATGGCTGCTCGAGCAATGCGATGTCCTTGAAAAAGCCCTGTACCCGGCCATCAACAATCTTGCCAATGGCGGCTTCTGGCTTGCCCTCGTTGCGAGTAACGACTTCGAGCGTTGCACGCTCTGCATCGATTACTTCTTGAGGAACGTCACTCTTGGCCATGTACTTCGGTCGAGCGAAGGCAATGTGTACCGCGATGTCGTGAGCCAACTCTTGGGTGGCTCCACTCATCTCGACGAGCACGCCATTCACACAGCGACCGCCTTGCATGTGCATATAGGAATCCAACAGGTTTCCGGCTGCTGCTTCAAAGCGCACAACGTCACCAATCTCAATTCTTTCTTTGAGCAGGATCTTGAGGTCATCGAATTGTGCTGATCGCTCGTTTACGGCATCGACACCCTTGTCGAGAACCAGTTTGACCAAGACATCTGCCTCTGCAATGAAGTGCTCGCTGCTAGCCACGAAGTCTGTTTCGCTCTTAAGTTTGACAATTGCACCAACGTTGCCCTTGATCAACAATGCAACGAGACCTTGCGCGTTTTCGCGGTCGTCACGCTTTGCACTTGCAGCAAGACCTTTTTCGCGCAACCACAACTTGGATGCTTCCATGTCGCCATTGTTGGTTTCAAGAGCCTTCTTGCAGTCCATCATTCCTGCGCCGCTTGCTTGACGCAAGGCCTGCACATCTTTTGCAGTAAACGACA